>Ga0209647_1001963_pt1 | contig 16940 bp, 17 predicted proteins | sample GraSoi_2013_60cm_FD_185827 | JGI IMG/M metagenome (GOLD analysis project Ga0209647, IMG submission 185827) | Grasslands soil microbial communities from the Angelo Coastal Reserve, California, USA - Sample 9_17_2013_60cm (SPAdes) (version 2) | ecosystem: Environmental > Terrestrial > Soil >...
GGCGCCTCCGTGGTGGGGCGCAGCACGACCGTGTTGCCCGCTGCCAGCGCCGGGGCCACTTTGTGCGCCACGAGGTTGAGCGGGAAGTTGAACGGCGTGATGGCGGCGATCACGCCGATCGGCTGGCGCAGGGCCAGCCCGATACGTTCCTCGGAGCCGCGCAGCAGATCGAGCGGCACGGTCTCGCCATACATGCGCTTGGCCTCCTCGGCGGCGATGAGAAAGGTGGTCTGCGCCCTGTTCACCTCGATCTGCGCGGCAGCGCGCGGCTTGCCGACCTCCTCGGCCATCAGGCGCACGAGCTCCTCGGCATGCTCCCCGATGCCGCGGCTAATCGCGCTCAGGAGCTCAAAGCGCTGATATGCGGGCGCCTTGCGGTAGGAGGTCCGGAACGCGCTGTGAGCCGCTTCGATAGCCTGCTGCACCTGTGCCTCGGTCGCCTGGCCCACCTCCGCCAGCACGCGCCCATCCCGCTGGCTGCGCTTCTCGCGCGTGCCCGCCTCGCCTGCGACCCATGCGCCATTGATGAACAGCCTGGTCCGTTCCGCCATAGTTGTGCTCCCACTTTGTGCCTTCAAGAGGGGTCATGACGCCGTGGGGCTCGACGCTCGCGAGATCGTGCCGCCCAAATACAGGTGGCTGATCTCCGGGTTGCCCAGAATCTCTTCGTGCGAGCCTTCGAGCCGCACGCGTCCGCTCTCCATAACAATACCGCGATTGGAGATGCTGAGGCCGGCGCGCGCATTCTGTTCTACCAGTAGCACCGTCTTGCCGGTCTCGCGCATGGTCTTGACCATGTCCATGACCTGCTTGAGCGTCCGCGGATCGAGCCCCATGGACGGCTCGTCGAGCAAGATCAGCGCGGGATCGAGCATCAAGGAGCGTGCGAACTCGACGAGACGCTGCTGCCCGCCCGAAAGACTGCCGGCCTTCTCGTCGCGGCGCTCCTTCACGATGGGAAACAGCTCCTCGACCGAAGCCAGGCGCCGATTGACGAGCGCGCGATCGTTGAGGGTGAACCCGCCGAGACGGACGTTTTCGCGCACCGTCATCTTGGGAAAGAGACTGTGGCTCTGCGCCACCTGCACGATGCCGAGGGCAAGGATCTGGCGCGGCTGCAGTCCCCCGATTGCGCGCCCATTGAAGAGCACCTGGCCCTGGCGCGGCTTGAGCAAGCCGCTTACCACGCGCAGGACCGTCGACTTGCCCGCGCCGTTCGGCCCGACGATGCAGGTGATGGAGCCTTGCTCGACGGCGATGTCGAGCCCCTGGAGCACGTCGCCCCCACCATAGCCGGCCACGACGTTGGTCAACTGCAGCAGCATCGGTCTCAGTCTCCCAGGTAGGCTTCGAGCACCGCCGGATTATTGCGCACCTCGTCGGGCGTGCCCTCGGCGATGGTCGCGCCACGATGCATCACGTTCACCATGTCACACAGCCCCATCACGAACTCCATATTATGCTCGACCACCAGGAACGTGATGCCGCGCCGATTCAGCGTGCGAATATGATGTGCCATCAAGTTGATCATCGTCGGATTGATGCCGCCGGCCGGCTCGTCCAGCAGGAGCACCTGCGGCTCCGCGATCAGGATGCACGCGAATTCGAGGAGCTTCTTCTGCCCGTACGAGAGGTCGTCCGCAGGCACGTCGCGCAGGGCCGTGAGGCCGACGAACTCGAGGAGCTCGAGCGCGCGCTGCTGCTCCTGCGTCGAGCTCCAGCGCCTCAAGAGGCCCAGGCCGGTGCGTCGCGGCGTGGCGACGTGCATGTTCTCCAGCACCGAGAGGCGCGCAAAGATGCGTGTCAACTGGAAGGTGCGCCCGATACCCAGGCCGAAGACCTTGTCCGGCGTGGCCTTGGTGATGGCTGTGCCGTTGAAGCTCACCCGCCCGGCGTCCGCCCGCTCGTAGCCGGTCATGACGTTGAAGAGCGTCGTCTTGCCCGAGCCGTTGGGCCCGATCAGCCCGGTGATCGTCCCTTGCTCGACCTTCAGCGAGCACGCGCTCAGCGCCTGAATGCCGCCATACGCCTTCGAGATGCCCTCCACTTCTAGCATGCTCATCGGTCGCCCCCGTCTCCGCTGGCCGCCGCCACCGGCTTTGGCCGTTCTGCTTGTGGTGGTTCGCTAGCGGCGGCCCCTGTGCGCGCGCGCCGCGCCCGCCAGCGCGCCCACCGCGTGCGAATGGTGGGGACGATGCCTTCGGGCAGCAAGAGGATCACGCCGAGAAACAGCGCGCCATAGAGGACAAGGTACCAGGTGGTCAGCGTCCGATCCGACGCGAAATACTGTTGCGCCGGCTCCAGCAGCAGGGCGCCGATGATCGGACCCGCCAGCGTGCCGAGGCCACCGAGGAACGCCATCAGGGCCACGGCGACGTCGAAGAGCGCGGTGAAGCCGGAGTTGGGGAAGACTGACTCGATATAGTACGCCCACAGGCCGCCCAACATGCCGACGAAGAACGCCGACACCACGAAGGCCAGCAGCTTCGACGGCCCTGTCTTCACGCCCAGGCCGCGCGCGCGCTCCTCGTCGTCGCGGATCGCTAGCAGCCCCAACCCATACTTCGAGTGGCGGACCCACCACGACGTGCCCAGCGCCAGTAGCAAGATGATGAGGCCCGTGTAATAGAACGGTAGGTTGTACACATCGAAGGTCCACGAGGGGATTGGCAGCTCGAGGCCCGACGAGCCGTGTGTCAGGCCGCGCAGGTTGTAGGCGAGCAGCTGGGCAATGAAAAACATGGCGATGGTGATGACCACAAAGGTGTGACTGCGCGCGCGCAGGGCAATCGCGCCCAGCGGGATGGAGATGGCCCCGGCGATCAGCCCGCAGACGGGCAGCAAGAAGAGTGGACCGAAGTCGCTCTTGACGTGCCAGTCCTGGCAGATGATGGCCAGCGCGTACGCGCCGATGCCGAAGAACACGGCATGGCCGAGGGCGATGTAGCCGGTGTAGCCCGCGAAGATGTTCCATGCCGTCGCCGCCGCCGCATAGATGACCGTGAGGACGGCGATGGAGGTGATCGTCGGATTCGAGAACACCAGTGGGCCGGCAATCGCCGCCGCCAGCAGGAGGAGCAGCGCGAGCGGTCGATACCTCATCACTGCTTCCTTCCCGCCAGCTGCCCGAACAAGCCTTGCGGGCGCACGAGCAGCACCAGCACGAGCAGGATGAAGAAGACAGTGGTCGACCATGTTGGCGACCAGAGTGCGGCCGTTACATCCTCGACCACCAGCATGGCGAACGAGGCGATCAGCGCGCCGCCCAGGCTGCCCATGCCGCCCAGCACGATGATGACCAGCAAGCGCGAGATGAGGTCGTAGTGGCTGCTCGGGTTGAAGCTGTTGGTCGCGCCGAAGACCATGCCGCCCGCCGCCGTCAGCGCGACGCCGATGCCGAATGTCAGCGCCGAGACACGCTCGACGTCGATGCCGATCAGCTGTGCCGCCACGCGATTCTGCATGGACGCGCGCAGGCCGGCGCCGAACTGCGTGCGATAGAGCAGCACATACAGCCCGCCCAGCAGGAGGAGGCTCAGGATGAACCCGAAGAGGTAGATGTACGCGATGTAGAAGCCGAAGATGCTGAACGACTGGGTCACGTACCAGGCATCCAGCTTGACAAGATCGGTGCTGAAGATGAGTCCAAGCAGGCCCTCGATTACGATGGCGATACCGAAGGTCACGAGAATGGAGAACATAGTACGGTCGCGCTTGAGCGGCCTGATGAACACCAATTCGATGAGCACACCCAGCCCGAACATCAGGGGCATAGTGATGAGCAAGCCCAAAAACAGGTCAATGTGCCAATACCGCGCGAGCGCAAAGCTGAGATAGGCTCCCAGGATGACCAGGGCGCCTTGTCCGATGTTGATGATGTCCATCACGCCGAAGATCAGGGTCAGACCGGAGGCCATCAGGGCGTAGACGGCGCCGGTCAACACGCCGAGGACGACGGCGTCGGCAATGAGGCTGAGGTCCACTGGTCATGCTCCTGGGTCACCTGGTGAACACAAGCTTGGCAAGCAGTGCGTCCGTTCGAGGCAGGCCCCGCCCGGACGCACGAGTCGTGCTGGCCCGTCGCCTACGGCCAGTTTGGCTTGGGGAACTCCGGTGTCGCGCTGGCTACCGCCGGCGGGTAGACCGGGATCAGCTTGCCGCTCTGCCATTGGAACTGATACGCCGTCGCCATGGTGTTCTGGCCCGTGGCGTCGAACTTGACTTTGCCCTGGACGCTGTCGAAGGTGCCTGAGTGCAGCGTTTGGATGAGCTTGGCGTTATCCAGACTGTGATTTTGGGTAACCGCTTGCTGCACCACCTGCCCCACCGAGTACGCCTCGGGAACATCTGAGCTCATATCCGCCGCGGTGCCGCCATACTTGGCGATGTAGGCCGCGACCATGTCCTGGTTGCCCGGGGCGTTCAGCTCCGCGTACCACCCATTCGGTACGAAGATGCCTTCGGCGCTTTGCGTGCCGCCAATATTCTTGAGGAACTGCGTTCCCTGGTCCGGCCCAGCGGTGGCAATGATCGCCTGCGGGTTGTAGTGCTGCTGCTTCATCGCCAGGATGAACGCCGAAATGTCCGGTAGCAGGGTGCCGAAGACGCCGACCTGCGCATGCGACGAGACGATTCCCTGCGCGATGGGGGTAAAGTCGGTGGTCTCCGCGGCGTAGACCTTGTTATACACCGTCCGCACGCCGCCCTGCTCGAGCAGCTGCCTGGCGAGGTCCACCTGCGGCTGCGTGAACGGGTCATCCTGGGTGGCGTAGGCCGCCGTCTGCGGGCGCTGTGCGGCGGGCAGCGACAAAATCCACTGCGCGAAGCTGACCAGATTGTTCGCCACCGGTAGCGAAACGTCGAAGACGTTGTTCAGGCCCTGCTGGAAGACCGAGGGGCCGCCGCCCGCGCCCTCGGGGAGCGCGTAGCCGTACCGATGAGCCACGACCGAAGCGGGCTTGGTGAGCAACGTGGAGAACGGCCCGAAAGTTAGGTCAACCTTATCCACCGAGATGAGCTTTTGATAGTCGGTCGTCACCTGCTCGGCGCTGCTGGCGTCGTCGAGCATGTCCAGCTCGACTTTGCGCCCGAGCAGGCCGCCGTGGGCATTGATGGTATCTGCCCAGAGCTGGTAGCCCTGCTGAATCGCCTTGCCGTCTGCGGAAAAGTCCCCCGTGAGCGAGACCGTAAAGCCGATCTTGATGGGCGCCGTGTTTGTCGACGTACTGGTCGCCGGCCCGCAGGCGGCGAAGGTCGCGAGCAAGAGACTCGCTGCTGCGATAAAGCCAAGCGTACGTACGTGTCGCGCGGAGTTGAATCGGATCATGTCGCTTCCCTCCACTGCGGGCTAGGTCACCTACACAAGTGCCTGCAAGTGCCGTTGCATCCAATCGGCCTGCTGCGGCCGATACTGGTAGGGAATGTTGTTGCAGACGTGGTTGCCATCCTCGAACATCCACAAGTCCGTCTCGCCGCCCGCCAGGCTAGCCATGCGTTCTGCTTCCTCCGGCGGAACGATCCGGTCCTGACGTCCCATGATGACAAGCAGCGGGCACCTCACTTTCTGCATCACCCGCGTGAGATCGAACGGTTCCAGCGCGGCGCGTGCCTCCGTTTCGCCGCGCACGTGCAGCCGCGCCACGAGCGCTTCGCGCGTCAGCAAGGGAGCGCGCGCAAACACCGGCGCGATGGAGCACCATGCCGCGAGCGAGATGGCGGCCCGCACACGCGGCTCGTGTGCCGCCGCGCGCGCCGCATAATGGCCTCCGAGGCTGATGCCGAGCAGGCCCACGCGATCGGCGGCGACATCCCGCCGCGTTTCCAGATAGTCGATGGCACGTCCCACCGGCACCTCGTAGTCGAAGCGCATCGGGTGTGTGAACTCCATCTCGCCTTGCCCAGGACCGTCGATGGCCAGCACCGCCATGCCACGGCGCAGCAGGTCGTCGCCGTAGGCGTGCAGCTCCTCTTTGACGGAATCCAGCCCGGGAATGAGGATCACGATAGGCGGTCTGGCGGCGTGCCACGGCCTGCGCAGAATGCCGTACATGTTCACGCCGCCCCCAAACGGGATGGCGACACGCTCGCCTGGGAAGTCGAAGTAGGGCAGCGCACGCTGGTAGGCGCCAACGGCGCGCTCGTGCGCCGCACGCAGCTCATCCGGGCGCTGGACCAGCACGAACTTGCCGAAGTGGTAGGCCATGGCGGCGTGGAAGTAATGCTGGCCGGCGGAGACGTAGCAGCGGTCGGCCTCGGCCCGCTCGGCGAGCCGCTCGTGCGTGGCCGCACACGCGGACCACTCGCGGCACCAGTCCTCCCAGCGCTCGATGCGCGCCGTCACGCGCTGAAAGTCGTTGAGGTCCACGCCGTTGGCCACGAATCTCGGCGCCCAGTTCTCGATGGCAACGCGCACACGCTCGTCCGCTGGCACCTGGTTCTCCTTCTCGAGGCGCGGTCGTCACTGTGGGGCAGTCGAGCGGCAGCCACGCAGGGTGCGGTCTAGAGCAACCGATTGTTCACGCTTGAACGAACGATTGTCTGTGACTGTAGCATTTCGCCGCTATCCTGTCAATACGCTGGCGAGGGCGTGCACCTCACGGGCGCGTGAGCCCTTGCGCACGCCGCCAGTACGCACGTCAACAGCGCAGCCCATGCGCGAGCAGCGTATCGTTGACTTGCTCTCGGTTGACAGCGCGCGGCTCCGATGTTACAGTGAAGGACAATCGTTCGTTCACCGCGCACGGTTGGTCGTGAGCTGCTCGTTGCTCGATCGTGGGAAGGCGGGACGTATGTCCTCGACGCTCAAGGAGCTTGGCCGCCTGGCCGGCGTCCATCCCTCCACCGTCGCGCGCGTTCTCAACGACGACCCGCGCCAGCGCGTCAGCGCGGAGGTCCGCCAGCGCATCCAGGCGTTGGCCGTGGAGCGTGGCTACCAGCCGAACCGCGTCGCCCGCTCGCTGCGCACGAAGCGCAGCTTCGTGATCGGCACGCTTATCCCCGATATCGCCAACCCGTTCTTCGCGCTCATTTTTCGTGGCATCGAAGACGCGCTGGCCGCACGCGACTTCAGCGTCATTCTCGCCAATACGGATGATGAATTGGCGCGCGAGGAGCGGGGAGTGGCGATGCTGCGTGGCCGGCAGGTGGACGGCCTGATCCTCGCCACCGTGCGCCGCCACGATCCCATCGTCGAGCGCCTGATGGCCGAACAGGTGCCCCTGGTGCTGGTCAACCGGCATACCGAGCCGATCACCTCGAACGCCGTCGTGCCGGCGGACTATGCCGGCTCCGACATGGCGGTGGCGCATCTCGTCGAGCTAGGGCATCGCCGCATCGCGCACATCGCCGGCTCCAGCGAGATGTCTACTGGCGCCACGCGGCTGCACGGCTATCGCGACGCCCTCGAGCGCCACGGCATGCCCTTCGATCCCGATCTGGTGGTGGAGGGCAGCTATCGCGAGCTGGGCGGCTTTGAGGCGATGCGCCGCCTGCTGGCGCTGCCGGAGCCGCCGACCGCTGTCTTCGCCGTCAACGATCTGGCGGCAACGGGCGCCATCCGCGCGCTGCGTGAGGCTGGCCTAGAGGTGCCTGGCGACGTTTCAGTCGTCGGGTTCAACGACCTCTCGACGGCGGCGCCGACGGCGGCAAGCCTCACGTCGCTGCACCTGCCACTCCACGCGATGGGGATGGCGGCCGCGGAGCGACTCCTGGCGCAAATCCTGGGCGGAGCCGCGTTCACCGAGCCGGTGATCTTGCCAGTCACGCTGATCGTGCGCGACAGCAGTGGTCCGCCGCCGGCGCGCGGCGCGCAGCCAGCGACCAGACGCGCGACGAAGACGGCGCGCCGAGCTGGCCGCATACCAGGACGTGTGCGGGATGGCGCCGGGGCGAGCGGCACGAGAGAGCGCCTCGCTCGCTTTTGATCGGCGACATGGACTGGATCAGGAGATTGATCGGAGGCTCGACATGGCGACACTCGGGTTCGTGGGGCTTGGCGCGATGGGCGGACGCGTCGCCAAACGGCTGCTAGACGCCGGCCACACCGTCATTGGGTACAACCGAACCCGTTCGAAGGCGCAGTGGTTGCTGGACGCTGGCATGCGCTGGGGCGACTCGCCGCGCGCCGTCGCCGTGGCCGCCGACGTCACCTTCTCGATGGTGACGAACACCGCCGCGCTGGAGGCTGTGACACACGGCCCCGACGGCATCCTGGCGGGGCTGCGGCCTGGGCGCGTCTACGTCGACATGAGCACGGTCAGTCCTACCAAGTCGCGTTCCCTGGCCGAGCAGGTGGCCGAGCGTGGAGCGCGCATGCTCGACGCGCCTGTCTCCGGCAGTGTGGTGACGCTGGAGCAGGGCAACCTCTCGATGATGGTCGGCGGCGAGCCGGCCACGTTTGAGCGCGTCAAGCCGATTCTGCATGACATCGCGCCGACCGTGAACTATGTGGGCACCAACGGCCAGGCCGTGTTAATGAAGATCGCCGTCAACCTCAACCTTCAGGTGCAGCTGATGGGCTTCTGCGAGGGCCTCTTCCTCGCCGAGAAAGGCGGCATCCCGCGCGAGACCGCGATGAAGGTCTTGCTGGACAGTGTGATCGCCTCGCCATCGCTCAAGTACCGCATGCCGTTCATCCTGCACGAGCCCGACGAGGTGTGGTTCGACGTGAACATGATGCAAAAGGACATGAACCTGGCGCTCGAGATGGGCCGGCAACTTGAGGTTCCGCTGCCGACCGTCGCCTTGAGCAATGAGTTTCTGACGTCGGCGCGGGCGCAGGGCCTTGCCAGGCACGACTTCTTCATCGTCTACAGGGTCCTGGCGAAAATGGCGGGACTGGAAGAGTAGCCGCCAGGCACAGGATGGCGACATCGCCTGCTTGTCACGACTAGATTGGGAGCGCATCCATGTCCAGGGCCAAAACCTCCGAGCCGCAGCTCACGCGACGCGAGCCGGCGGCATCGGAGCGGGAGCGCTGGCTGCGCATGTATCGGCAGATGCTGCGCATCCGGCTCTTCGAAGAACAGGTGAACGACCTTTACAAGACGGCCCGTATGCCGGGGCTGGCGCACCTGTACAGTGGTGAGGAAGGCGTCGCGGTCGGTGTCTGCGAGGCGCTGCTCCGCGATGACTACATCACGAGCACCCACCGCGGCCACGGACACTGCCTGGCCAAAGGCGCATCCATCGACCGCATGTTTGCGGAGCTGCTCGGCAAGGCCGCCGGCTACTGCCGGGGCAAAGGCGGCTCGATGCACATCGCCGACCAGGAGACCGGCAACCTCGGCGCCAACGCCATCGTCGCCGGCAGCGCGGGCATCGCCACTGGCGCCGCCCTGTCGAGCAAGATGCGCGGCACGGAGCAGGTGGTCGTCTGTTTCTTTGGCGACGGCGCGCTTGGGCAAGGTGTGCTCTACGAGGTCATGAACATGGCCTCACTCTGGAAGCTCCCCGTCATCTACGTCTGCGAGAACAACCTCTACAACGAGTACACACCCTATACGGAAACCACCGCCGGCGATCTCTGTGCGCGAGCGGAGGCGTTCGGCATCTTGAGCCAACGGGTGGACGGGCAGGATGTGCGTGCCGTCAATGCCGCGGCGAGCACGCTGGTGGCGCGGGCGCGTCGCGGCGAGGGGCCAGCGTTCCTGCTGTGCGACACATATCGCTATTACGGCCACCATGTCGGCGACATCCAGCGCACGTACTACCGTTCCAAGGAGGAGGAGGAGTTCTGGCGCACAGAACGCGATCCGATCGCGCTGCTGGGCGCGTGGCTCGTCGCACAGGGCATGGTGGACGCCGAGGCGCTGGCGGCGATGAAGACGGAGGCGCAGGCCGAGGTCGAGGCAGGGGTGCAGTTCGGGCTCGACGCACCGTTCCCCGAGGCAAGCGAGGTGGATCAGCATGTCTACGCCTAGCGCCACCCTGAGCGAGACCGGCACCGCCGCCGTCCGCGAGATTACGCTGGCGCAAGCCATTCGCGAGGCGCTGGCCGAAGAGCTGCGCCGTGACCCCACGGTCTACGTGATGGGCGAGGATGTCGCCGAGGCCGGCACGCCCTTCAAGGTGCTCGCGGGGCTGGTCGAGGAGTTTGGTCCGCAGCGCATCATCGACTCACCCATCTCCGAGGCAGGCTTCACCGGCCTCGGCGTCGGCGCCGCCATGACCGGCATGCGCCCCGTCGTGGACATCATGTTCGGCGACTTCATCGGGCTGATCATGGATCAGCTCGCCAACCAGGCCGCCAAGGTTCACTATATGTCTGGTGGCAAGCTCAAGGTGCCGCTGGTCGTGCGCACGACGCTCGGCGCCACCCGCCGCAGCGCCGCCCAGCACAGCCAGAGCCTGCACGCCTGGGTCAGCCACGTCCCTGGCCTCAAGGTCGCGCTCCCTTCGACGCCCTCTGACGCGAAAGGTCTGCTGAAAACGGCGATCCGCGACGACAATCCGGTCGTCATCTTCGAAGACAAGATGATGTACCAGCTCAAAGGTTCGGTGCCTGCCGAAGAATACACCATCCCCTTCGGCGTCGCCGACGTCAAGCGCGCCGGCACGGATGTCACCATCGTCGCGACGAGCAGCATGGTGCAGGTCGCCCTGGCGGCCGCGGAGTCGCTAGAGCAGCTGGGTATCAGCGCGGAGGTCGTCGATCCGCGCACAACGTACCCGCTCGACAAGCACACCCTGATCGAATCGGCCAAGAAGACGAGCCGTGCCATCGTCGTGGACGAAGGGTACGAGCGCTATGGCGTGACGGCCGAGCTGGCCGCCGTCATCGCCGAGGGCGCGTTCTACTACCTCGACGCGCCGGTGCGGCGCATGGGCGCGATGGACGTGCCGGTGCCCTTCTCTCCCGTGCTGGAGGACCAGACGGTCGCCACCCCCGCCACGCTCATCGCAGTTGCCAAGACGTTGTGCGGCCGCGTGTAGGCGTATCGGACGTATCGGACGTATCGGACGTTTCGGACGTATCGGACGTTTCGGACCGACGCAAAGGAGCACGTTCCATGGCACTCAAGACATATGGCACGATGGGCGTCGATTGGGAAGAGCGCGTGGACTTCGAGCGGCTGCGCACCGAGCGGCTGGCCCGCATCAAGCGGCTGCTCAAAGACTCCGAGCTGGGGGCACTGTTGTGCTTCGACATGAATAACATTCGCTACATCACGGCAACCCATATCGGCACCTGGGCGATGGACAAGCTGGCGCGCTTCACGCTGCTGCCACAGGACGACGAGCCGATCCTCTGGGACTTCGGCTCGGCGGCGCGCCATCACAAGCTCTATTGCCCCTGGCTGGGCGAGGAGCGCTCGCGCGCCGGCATCTCGACGCAGCGCGGCGCCATGCTGCCGGCCGCCGGCCGTGCCGAGGAGGTGGCACGCAAGATTCGCGTCGAGCTGGAGGAGCGCGGGCTGCTCGGCGCGCCGCTCGGGGTGGATGCCATCGAGCTGCCGGTGCTCTTCGCGTTGCAGGCCGAGGGCATCACCGTGGTGGATGGGCAACAGCTCATGCAGCAGGCGCGCGTCATCAAGACGCGCGACGAGATCACGCTGCTCAATACCGCCTGCATGATGGTTGACGCCGCCTATGATGACCTCTACCGCTTCATACGGCCAGGCGTGCGCGAGAACGAGTGCGTTGGCCTCGTCAGCAAGTCGCTCTACGATCTGGGCTCGGAGCATGTCGAGGGCGTCAACGCGATCTCGGGCGAGCGCTGCAGTCCCCATCCGCACGTATTCAGCGACCGCGCCCTGCGGCCAGGCGACCCAGCCTATTTCGACATTCTGCACAGCTACAACGGCTACCGTACCTGTTACTACCGGACGTTCGCCGTCGGCAGCGCGTCGCAGGCGATGGTGGATGCTTACAAGAAATGCCGCGAGATCCTGGATGCCGGTATCAACGCCATTCGCCCCGGCGTCACGACCGCCGATGTCGTCAAGCTCTGGCCGAAGGCACAGGAGTTCGGCTTCCCCGACGAGGAGGCGGCGTTTGCGCTGCAGTATGGGCACGGCGTGGGCCTGTCGATCTGGGAAAAGCCGATTTTCAGCCGGCTCGTCTCGCTGGATCATCCCGAGGTCATCCAGGAGAACATGGTCTTCGCGCTGGAGACGTTCTGGCCGGCGTCAGACGGCTGGTCGGCGGCGCGCATCGAGGAGCAGCTGGTCGTGACGAAGGATGGCTGCGAAGTCATCACGCGCTTCCCGGCCGAAGAGCTGCTGGTGGCTGGCACACACTACTACACCGTCACCGGTCAGCTTGCCACCAAGCGCGAGACGCAGTCCCATCTCAACGTGCACGCGAATGGCCGCAAGCCTGCCTCCGTCGCGCAGGGCGAACGAGCGCACGTCTAGGCGGCTGGGGCGCCGACGGGGCGACAAAGGATCGAGCATGGCAACCAACGTCATCTTACCTGCGCTGGGCATGGCCCAGGATACCGGCAAGATCATCGAGTGGCGCAAGGCTGAGGGCGAGCGCGTCACCCAGGGCGAGCCGCTGGTGGTGATCGAGACCGACAAGGCGGCGGTAGACCTCGAAGCGCCGGCGAGCGGCATCCTCGCGCAGGTGAGCGCCGCGGCCGGCGACGAGGTGCCGGTGGCGCAGGTGATTGCCGTCATCCTCTCGCCCGAAGAAGCCGCGCGCGCCCACAGCGTCCCCGCGCAGCCGGTTCCCGCCGCGGGTGAGACGCCGGGGGATGGCGCGGCCGCCGCTCCTGCGCCCGACTCAGATGCGCAGACTGGCAGCTCCCAGGAAACACACGCGCCAGCGCGCAATGGGCGGCGCGCGGCCTCGCCCAAGGCGCGTCGCATCGCGGCAGAGCACGGCGTGGACATCATGGCGGTTCGCGGCACAGGTCCCGGCGGCGTGGTGCTCGCCGCCGACGTCTTCGCGGCGCAGGCCGCCGCTGCTGCAACTGCGGCGCCGGCGCAGGCCGCGACAGTTGCGACGATTGCTGTCACCGCGCCGCGGGGCGAGGACGACGCCCGCGACTCGTCGCTGAGCACCACCTGGCGCTTGATGGCCGAGCGGACCACCCAGAGCTGGACCAGCGTCCCGCACTTCTTCCTCCTGCGCGAGGTCAGTGCGGCGCAGCTGATGGCGTGGCGCGAGCGCGCCATCCGGCGCGTGTCGGAAGGCGTGACGTACACCGACCTGCTGGTCAAGATCGTGGCAGAGGCGCTGCGCCGGCATCCGCGCCTCAACGCGACCTGGGCCAACGGCACGATCGCGGCCAACGAGCAGATCAATATTGGGCTGGCCGTGGCGACCGAGCATGGGCTGGTCGTTCCGGTGCTCCATCAGGCGGACGACCTGTCGCTGCGCGGCATCGCGCGGCAGCGCGCCGACCTGGTGGCGCGCGCGCAGGCCGGGCGGCTGCAGCTGCGCGACCTGCAGGACGGCACGTTCACCATCAGCAACCTCGGCATGTACGGCGTCGACGCCTTCACCGCCATCATCAACGCGCCGCAGGCGGCGATCCTGGCGGTGGGGCGCATCGCCGAACGCGTCGTGCCGGTGGACGGCCAGCCGGCGGTGCGGCCCATGCTGACGCTCAGCCTCTCGTGTGACCATCGCGTGGTAGACGGCGCGCGCGGCGCGGAGTTTCTGGCGACCGTTGCCGAGCTCGTTGAGGACCCAGCGGCGTTGGCAGACTGAGCGCCGACTGGCGCCAGGCAACGTGCGCCAGCGCGGCGCGGCGTTCAATGAGGCATCGAAGGAGACAAGACATGTCGAATCCACACGGCCGGGTCGATCTGGAAAAGCAAATGCGTGAGATCGAGCGCCTGCGCGCGGAGATGCGCGAGCTACCGGCACACGAGCCCACCGTGACGACGCGCGCCGTGGCAAAGATCGTTCAGGATGTCCACCTCGAGGGGCGCATGGGCAAGTTCACAGTCCACTCCGATGAGCCAGCCGCGCGCGGCGGCACCGAGCTTGGGCCTTCGCCCTTGCAGTACATCATGGTAGGTGTGGCGTTCTGACTGCTCACCCAGTTGGCGCGGTTCGCGCCACTCTACACGGTGCCCATCGAGGATGCGTCTGCCGATGTGCGTGCCACCTTCCGCAACACCGAGAAGTACGACGTCGACGACGCTCCACCCTATTTCGACCAGGTGAGCATCGCGCTCGCGGTCAAGAGCCCGGCAGCGCCTGAGCAGGTACGCAAGCTGGTCGCGCACGCCGAGTGCGCCTGCCACGCCGCGCAGTCGCTGCGCCACGAAGTGCCGGTCTCGCTGGCCGCTACGCTAAACGGAGCGACGCTGGAGCCAGGCTGATACGCTGGCATGCGCAAGATGACAGCTCTGGCGTTTCACAGGAGCAGACGATTGGTGGAGGAGCGACCGCAGGCAGACGCCCCTTTGCACGGCAGCGACGGCTTCCCTCGCTTCTCGGACGAGGAGCTGGGTCGCCGTTTCGCGCTCGTCCGTGCCATGATGGACCGAGAGGGGCTGGCGGCGCTCCTCGCGTACGGCACCACCGCCGCGCATAGCGAGGTCCACTTCCTTGCCGACTTTCGCGTGACCCGCGAGGCGATGCTCACATTCCCACGGGAGGGCGAGCCAACGCTGTTTGTGCAGTTCTTCAACCACGTCCCCAACGCCCAGCGCGTCTCATTCGTCAAGGATGTCCGCTGGGGCGGTCCAGATACCGCCGCGACGGTCGCGGAAGACGTCAGGCGCCGGGGACTGGCCGGCCAGCGTATCGGCCTCGCCGGGCCTCTCCCCTGGCAACGCTACGAGACGCTGCGTCGCGCGCTCCCCGCGGCGACGCTCGTCGACGCCACCGCGGCGCTACAGCGGCTTCGCCTGGTCAAGAGCGCCGAAGAGCTGGCTTTTCTGCGCCGCGGCGCCGCGCTAAGCGATCGCGCCGTCGAAGCGCTGGAGCGTGAAGCGCGCCCCGGTCTCACCGAATATACTTTGGCCGCCATCGTTGAGGGCGCCTATCTCGGACTCGGCGGGCAGACCCACATCCATTACATGGGCACGACACCCATGCGCCATCCCTCGCTTTGCGCGCCGGCCCAGCAGCCGTCCAGCCGTGTGCTCGCGCGCGGCGACGTGCTCATCACCGAGATCAGCGCGCATTACCACGGCTACCCAGGGCAGATCTTGCGCCCGTTCACCATCGGCGAGCCGCCCACGCCCGCCTATCAGCGCCTCTACGATGTGGCAGTCGAGACGTTTTGGCGCGTCGCGGCGGTCGTGCGTGCCGGTGCCACAGTCGAAGCGGTGCTGGACGCCGCCGAGGGCATTCACGCTGCCGGGTACACGATCTGTGACGACCTGGCGCATGGCTTCGGCGGCGGCTATCTGCCGCCGGTCGTCCGCACACGGCAGACGGGTGGCACAAGCAGCTCTGGCTTCACGTTTGCCGAGGACATGACCATCGTCATTCAGCCCAACGTCGTCACGCGCGACGAGCAGATGGGGCTGCAGGTGGGTGAGCTGGTGCGCGTCACGCGGGAGGGCGTCGAATCGCTGCATCGCTATCCCATGCGCTTCATCCGCTGTGGATAGCCGGTTCGACCCGCAGCCGCTTTGGGGCGCTTGACGGCGCTCCGCCAAGGGCGAATATTCCCACTTTCTTGCTTGAAGTCCCGCGCCTGTGCTATTGTGGCCGCCAATACAGCCTGTCTGTGCTGGCCCGTCTGGACGGGTCCGCTGGCCGCCGTGCTTCTCCACGATAACGCCAGGTGAATCGGCTGAGCAGTTGCTCTGAGCCTGTGGGGACCGATCGGTTCCCACTGCGGTGTCGTAGGATGAAGAGGAAAGGCCACACCATGGCGCCAAAGTCGAACGTGGCTCCGCGCCGCGTGCTGGTGGTAGACGACGATCCCGCTCTGCTCGCGGCCATTGCGGATGGCTTGCAAATCGTGGGCGGCTTTGAAGTGGTCTTTGCCAGCGACGGGGCAAGTGGACTCGAGCGCTTCTTCACGGCCGCGCCAGACTGTGTCGTCGTGGATGTGCGTATGCCTGGCTTGAACGGCTATCAGTTCGTGCGCGCGCTGCGCGGGGACCCAGAGACCGCCCAAACCCCCATCATCGTGCTGAGCGCGCTGGTGCAGGACCGCGAGCAGCTGGCCGGTTTGTTGACCGGCGCCGATGCCTACCTCACCAAGCCCGTTAAGATCGTGGACCTGGTGAAGTCGATCGATCATACGGTGCGGCTGACGTCCGACGAGCGTCAGCGACGTGTGCGCGAGCTGACAGAAACGGCGCCGGAGCGAGGGGACGCATGACAAGACGAACCGATCCAGCGCGACAGCAATCTTCGTTAGGGATGCCTCAGCCGGGAATGGCAAGGGGCCGCCCCTGGGCGGTTCTCATCGTCGATCCGGACATCGAAGGCGGTCGCCGCCTGGCTGCCGCCATTGCGCCCAACGCCACCGCGGTGGTGGGGTCTGCCCGCGCCGCGCTCGAGGCCATCCGGGCGCGCATACCAGACCTCATCGTCACGGAGCTCAACCTGCCGGACATGCCGGGGATCGACTTTATCGCTCGGGTGCATGACGTGCCGGCGACGCACAACGTGTTGCTGCTCGTGGCGACGCAGCGCGGGTCCGTGCGCGACAAGATTGCCGCCTTTCAGGCCGGCGCGGACGACTATCTCGTCAAGCCGGTGGATGCGCAGCAATTCATCGCCCATGTCCAGCTAGTGAGCCGGTTCTTGCAGGTGTTGGGTCGGGACTAGCTCCGCCGACTGCCCGTGCCGGGATGCCACGTCATTCCGCACGCAAAGGGAGGGCGCAGATCATCTGACACTCCACGGAGGCTCAAGCCCCATGGGTTCTCAGGCTACGCACGTCCTCACGGACCACGTTAGCGCCTGAAGGCGGTGCCCCCGCCGACGCGGACGTTGCATGCATCGCCAGGCGAGCGAGGCTCAATCAACTCTGGCTCAAGCGCCTGGCACCTCGTCCAAGATGCGTTCGTACT
>Ga0209647_1001966_pt1 | contig 16936 bp, 18 predicted proteins | sample GraSoi_2013_60cm_FD_185827 | JGI IMG/M metagenome (GOLD analysis project Ga0209647, IMG submission 185827) | Grasslands soil microbial communities from the Angelo Coastal Reserve, California, USA - Sample 9_17_2013_60cm (SPAdes) (version 2) | ecosystem: Environmental > Terrestrial > Soil >...
CCGTCGGGATTACGCCAGCTTCGATCAGCATGATGGTGTGCGCCAGGTCCGCCAGGCTCATGCCCCTAAACAGCGCCACCTGATCGCTCAGTTCGCGTGCGAACGCCGTCTGCACAAGTTCTTGCGTTGGCCCCACCGCCAGCCTGCTGCCGACGCCCAGAACCACATTGCTCTCTCCCTCTGAAAGCAAATTGGATGCGCCATCGAACTCTTTCACTGTTGTGTATCCCCCTTCTCATTGTTGCGAGGCGACGCGTGAGATGCAGCCTCGGAGGCGTCAGGCTCTTCGACCGCATCCGGATCCCACTGACCCGTGCGTTCCAACGCTACCGCAATGCCGTGGAACGTTTCGAAACGCAATCCGGCACGCAGCGCCTCGAGGGCCAACACTTCGCCCACAGGAATATTGCCGAGGTTGACGTTGGGGCCAAATTGCTGGATCAGGTAGGCCTGCTGGTTCTTGCGCGGAGCCTCCCAGATCAGGCGATCAACCTGCGATCCCATGCGTTCGTTGATCGCCGCCACCGCTTCCGCACGCACGGCGCCATGGTCGTCGTAGATGCCGATGCCCAGGCCCTCCTCGCGTGCTTCAACCGTGACCCATTGCGCACCCCATGCGAGGTCCTGCAGCGCCTGCTCAGCCAGTTCGATCGCTGTGGGCTGGTGCGTTGCATCCTCCTTGCCGACCTCGGTGATTGGCGTGAGCCCGTGGTCGAGCGCGCGGCGGATCACGTTATGGCGGCGGTGCGATGGCAGCGGGATCGTGCCATCTGAGATCTCTACGGCGCTGAACCCTAACGAGTGCGCGCGCCTCATGAAGGTCCGGCAACTCCCGACCACAATGGCGACTTCGAGCAGGGTCCCTCCAGGATACGTCAGGATGCCGTGCGCGACCAGGGATACCAGTTTACGGCGCAGCGCGTCTGCAGGAACGAAAGCTGAAGTCCCGAAAGCGCATTTCCAGTGGTCAATCACGCCACCACACATCTCGAGCAGATCAGCGGTCGCCGCCGGGCCGAGCCCCTTGTCGATCACCATGGTAAGACCGTTCTTGCGTGGTGGCTGTGTTCGCCCGGTCAGCAAAGCCTCAATCACTTCTGCCCAGGCACGCTCAGGCATAGGCGATCTCCTCCGATAACTTTCGCAGCGCGGCCTCGACCATGGAGAGGTCTGCGCCCCAGGGAACAACCATCGTATGCTCGTCCTGCTCGATGTGGGTCTCCAGCAGGCAGCATTTCAGCAGCGTAGGTTCCCTGCGCCTGCCCGCAATGCGGCGCGGGCACATCTCAACTCGCGGCGGCTCTTCGCCATAAAAGTGCCGGTGGAATTGCAAACTGCGCTCGCAGCCGATCATGGTCCAATTGTGGCGTTCAGGACGCTCATCCAGAAAATACACCGGTGCAGATAGATCATCCAGTCCACCGGAACGACAGGGTACCAGGTACGCCACCGGATGCACACTCTCGGCCAGATGTCGTACTTCGATACGTTCCAGCTCTAAGCGGATCGGCGGGAGGTCCGCATAGCTGAGGACCTGTTGTGCCAGCCCGTACAATTTGGGTGGCTCGGGAGGTGCGACCTCTACTACTCGCACGACCAGGGGATGAGGGTGATAGATGAAGTTGACATGATCATACATGCCCTTGACCACGAGCGTGCCTTCTGGACCGATACCCAGTTCGTGCGCGGTCTGAGCCAGCGCCGAGCGGTTGGCGGGATCAACCGCCGGACGCTCGACATAGATGCACGTCTCCGGTAAGGCCAGGACCTCGACGGAAGTGATAGGCGAGAACAGTGGCTCGCTCTCAGCGCGGGTAATGGCGACAACCGCGTACTTGGACTCCTCACCGCGCAGCACGATAAAATCGGTGCGGCGGTAGGCCTCGCGGCTGAGCAGCAGTGCGGCGATCGCGTCTACCGTCATTGGTCCGGAATAGGGTTGCACGCTGACCCGGCGATATGGGAAGGGCACCAGATTATGCACAGACGACCACCTCTGTGCTGGCGAAAGATCATTCATGATGTGCCCTCAACCGGTTGCTACCGGGGTCCGCGCGAGGACTATCGTAGCGGTATGCAGGCGGCTATAAATAGGTAAACCGAGATAGCCTCCTCTGAGGTCATAGCCCAGGCGCTTGAAGTAGTAGTAGAGCGACTGGTCGGCATAATTATCTCCATGTACACGCCCGTCGGAAATGATGTCCAGGTCTGCCATTTCCTGATCGTGAGCCAGGGTCGCCATCACATCTTCCAAAGCTTCCCTCTCAAGAGAATCAGGAGGGCGTTGATCGCCGGTAAAGAATCTCGCAAAGTTTGCATCCCACCAACGGGGATTGGGGTAGTTTCCAACCATACTTGTTGGCAAAGTGATCTCTTGATCCCGAATCTTCATGATTGCCTCCTTGAGAAGGACATTTTCATCAGCTAGTCACTTCATCACGAGAAAAGCCTTTTTTCAATCAACGCATCTCAATAAGCTCGGGCGATACAGCCAGACAAAAGACGGCTAGAGGTGACCGGAAAGCGAGTGGTTTCGTTCTCGTTTCGATGTAAAACAAGAAGGGAACTCGCATCTGTTGTTGCCAATACGTATCAACCTAAAGGATGTCAGCAAGCAGCGAGTCTCTTAGAAGTGTTGGACTAAGGCACATATGTTCCTGGTCCTATCCTACCAAGGCGTTTTGATGAGTAGTATACCGCAGGTGAGCGACACAATGCACTTGGCGAGTTTCCGAAAGGTTCCCCCCAATTCCGCGCTTGGGCAGGTCTCCTTTCACCTAACCCATAAGTGTGAACCTCTGTGAAATGATGGGAAACGACATGATAAATGATGGGCGATGACTTCGCGCTCGTCTCCTTCTATACTTCGTTGCAGAAGAAACGAAGAGTCACTTCCGTTTTTCGAAAGCAGTGCTCGTTCTACGAGCGAAAGGAGAACACACATGAATATTGTACTAGTCCATGGTGCATGGGCGGACGGCTCCTGTTGGAGCGCCGTCATCGAGCGCCTGCAGGCCGACGGCTACACTGTCACCGCACCCCAGTTTCCGATGACTCAGCTTTCCGCTGACGTCGCCCGGCTGCGTCAGGTGCTGGCCCGCCAGAACGGCCCGACCATCGTCGTCGGCCACTCCTACGGCGGCCAGATCATGACCGCGCTGGGCACGGACGCCCCCAACGTCGTCGGCCTGGTCTACATCGCGGCCTTCGGACTTGACCAGGGTGAATCGCTCGGCGCGCTGCTGTCGCAGGGACCGGTGACCCCGGCACTGGCGCACCTCATCACCGACAAGCAGGGCTTCACCTGGTTGTCAGAGGACGACTTCGTCAACCACTTCGCGGCTGACGTGGATCCGGTGAAGGCCAGGGTCATGTACGCGGTGCAGCAGGCGCTGGCCGCGTCCGCCTTCCAGGACATGATGGGTATTCCGGCCTGGAAAGCGCTGCCGTCCTGGTATCTGGTCGCCGTGGATGACCAGGCGCTCCCGCCTGATGCCCAGCGTCTGTTCGCCAGGCGTATGGGCGCCACCACCATCGAAGTCCCGTCGAGCCACGTGGCGATGGTCTCCCACCCCGATGACGTGGTGCAGCTCATCAAGGCGGCGGCACACGCAGCGGCGACCGCCTGAGCAGTCTCTTGAGCCGTGAGCTGTGCAAAGCATTCCTTGCGCAGCTCACGGCCATGAGTTGAGCAGATCCACCCACGAGAAATGAAGAGAGATGCGACCATTCGCAGTCCATCCACAGGCCATCAAAGTCCTGGTTCAACCGTCACAAGCAACGGTCCAGTGTGCCGAGAGCGTGAAAGAAAGGATGTGAGAATATGGAGCAAACCATTCTCGTCACTGGCAGTACCAGTGGCTTTGGTCGTCTGACGGTGGAAACCCTGGCGCGTCAGGGATATCGTGTTTTCGCGGGCATGCGTGCAGCAGCCGGAAAGAATGCCCCTGCCGCAGAAGCACTCCGCGCGCTCGCGCAACGAGAAGCGCTGGCCTTGCAGATCGTCGAGATCGATATCACGGATGACGCCTCCGTGGAGCGGGCCATCGCCGTGATTATCGAGACGACCGGTCGTCTTGATGTAGTGGTCAACAATGCCGGGGTGTCCTACAGTGGTCCACTGGAAGCCTTCACCCTGGAACAAGTCCGCCAGCAATTCGAGATCAATGTCTTCAGCGTCTTGCGCGTGAACCGCGCGGTTCTGCCACAGATGCGCGAGCAAGGCAGTGGGTTGTTGCTGCAAATTGGGTCCATTGCTGGACGGCTGGGCATGCCATATCTCGGCCTCTATGGAGCGACGAAGTTTGCTCTGGAAGGACTCACCGAGTCGTACCGCTATGAACTGGCGCCCTTTGGCATCGACGCCGCTATTCTTGAGCCCGGGACCTTTCCGACCAGCATTTCTGCCAACCGCCAGGTCACGGCAGACGCCGAGCGTTTGGCCCTCTATCAGGCCGCGATGAATGCGTTTACGATGCCGTTTTACGCAGAGAACCGATCCGCGACCCCTCCCGATCCCCAGGAGGTGGCCGACGCCATCGCACAGGTGATCGCCCAACCAGCCGGAAAGCGGCCATTGCGCACGGTTGTCGCGACCGTGGCCCAACGCCAGGCTCCCCAGGCGTTGAATGACGCGGCCACCCAGGCCATGCACTCCTTTCTCGAGGCACTCCATCTTCACGCCGCGACTCTTGCGTTTCCGGGAGAGCAAGAGGAAGTGAGGAAACAATGATGAAAGCGATTGGCGTGACGACATGTGGCAGGCCAGAGGTCTTGCACGTCGTCGAGCTTCCCGATCCGCCTGCTGGTGCCGGAGAGGTGCGCATTCGCGTCCACGCCGCGTCCGTCAATCCCGCATTGCCTCATCTCTCTTCTGTCCCTGTTTTTGCAACGGATATGGCTTCCTGCTGTATCAAAAGAGGGGAAATGACAGGCCTGGGTCATGGGCGGCTCCCAGAATACTGGAGCGTGAACGGGCTCCCACTATCCTGGTGCGGCTGTTGCGCGAGGACATGAAAGAAGAACGTCGTCACATGGAGTGAAGGTACTTCAGCTAAGAAGAAGCAACCAAGACCTTTTTCCATCGAGGAGGAAACACAAGTGACACCATTCCAAAACCAAAGCCCAACGCTTACCTATGAGGTGTTCGCGTTAAAGCGCCCCGGCCTCACCCGTGACGTACCACCAGGCACGGAGTCGTTGCAGTGGACCGCCAATACAGCCACGCTGATCGCAGGCTCACAGGATGCCGTTCTTGTAGATACCTTTGCGACCATTGACCAGAACCGACAATTGGTGGATTGGATGCAGCAAAGTGGGAAAAACCGGCCGTGTTGCAAAAACACGAAGAGAAATTCAAAGCACGGAGCTTCACCGTTCTTCTGTTGCATTTAGATAGCTACGCCGAACAGTTCTGCGATGAACGCTGCCTGCCTTGAGCTGTCTCTTTTATGTACCCCTTGCATCTGTCCTTTCCTGATCATGTTCATTGCCTCATATCCCTGCAATGTTCGCCAAGCCGTCTCGAACGAAAAGAAGCCCATTCCCGGTTTCACCAGCCGTTTAATGAAACGGTGGTCCTGTTCGACCAGGTTGTTAAGATATTTGCTCTGTCGGAGTTCACAAGATACAGCAAGAACCCCTGCTGTTTTCAATTCCTTGATAGCTTTGGGATACGCCGCGTTCTTGTCGACGGTGATGACACGCGGAGGCACCGTATGGCAGGCCCCGAGCGCTTTCGCGAAAAAGCGCTTCGCAGCTTGGGCGTCACGGGTGGCGCTTAAGAGGAACTCTAGCGTGTTCCCTTCGGAGTCCACCGCCCGGTAGAGGTACATCCAAACCCTTTTAATCTTCACATACGTTTCGTCTACGCGCCACGAATCAGTCGTCCCTTTGAGATGCGGCCGGCAGCGCTTCTCCAGTTCGGGCGCGTACCGCTGGACCCAGCGGTAGATGGTGGTATGGTCTACCGAGAGTCCTCGTTCTGCCATGATTTCCTCCAGGTCTCGGTAGCTGAGTGAATAGCGGAGGTACCAGCGGACGCAGAGCAAAATAATCTCTGGCTCAAAGTGACGCCATTTGAAAGGGGTCTGTGTTGTCATAACCATCTACTCATCTTTTGGTCCTATCCTACCAGATGAGGTTCTTTTTTTGCAACACTGCCAGAAATAGAAGCGATGAGGTTGCCCACGAGCATAAAGATCTGGTGGATGCGCTGATCGCGGGTGATGGAGAGACGGCGCGGAAATTGACGCTGGCTCATATCACTGCGTCCCAACGCCTGGTCTTAGATGCGTTACTGACCAGTCCCTCCCTTCTCGCCATCAATATCCTTCCGCTCAGGAGAAAAAACCATGCAGATAATTGACGAAAGCCTTGCTGCTCACCCTCAACAGCATGACCAGGAATGGGCGGAAGGCGTCTACGAACTGTTCAAGGCATACCATGTGGAGCTGATTTCCTTTGTGCCAGACGGTGGACACAAGCAGTTGATCGCCTACTGCCAAAGTGATCCCACGCTGCGTACGGTGACATTGACAACAGAAGAGGAGGGTATCGCACTGGCTGCCGGTGCATTTCTGGGAGGGAAGCGCAGCGCGTTACTCATGCAATCTAGTGGAGTCGGGAACTGCATCAATATGCTTTCTCTGCCGCGTGCGTGCAACATGCCGTTTCTCGCGCTCGTCACGATGCGCGGGGAATGGGGCGAGTTCAACCCCTGGCAGGTGCCGATGGGCCAGGGTACTCCGGTGATCCTGGAAGCGAGCGGGGTCATCGTGTACCGAGCCGACAGCGTGGAGGAGGTCTGCCCCACCGTCGAAGCCGCGATCCTGTTGGCCTTTCAGAGCCGGCACAGCGTGGCAGTGCTGCTCTCGCAAAAGCTGATCGGCGCGAAAAACTTTACGGGAGGTGACAAATGAGTCTGCTCAATCGGCGTGAAGCGCTGCGTACTCTGCTCTATGAACGCGGGAAGGTGATCGTCGTGACAGGTCTGGGCTCGTCGGCCTACGACCTCGCGTCGTGTGGGAACGAGCCGTTGGACTTTCCCCTGTGGGGCGCGATGGGTGGGGCTGCGATGGTGGGGCTGGGCATAGCGCTCGCCCAGCCAGAGTATAAGGCCCTGGTCGTGACCGGTGATGGCGAAATGCTCATGGGCCTGGGCAGCCTGGCCACCATTGCAGCCCAACGTCCATCCAATTTGCGCATTGTGGTGATGGACAACGAGCGCTTTGGCGAAACGGGCCAGCAGCATACCCATACTGCCGCCCGCACAGACCTGGCCGCCGTCGCCACTGGCTGTGGGTTTCAACACGTACGGACCATTCGCCAGGCCAGCGAACTGGAGCCATTACGCGTGGACCTTCACGCACTGGACGATCTGCTCTTTGCCGTGGTGAAAGTATCCCCAGAGGAACTCCCCCGCGTTTTGCCACCACGTGATGGCGCGTATCTCACCCATCGGCTACGCACCGCTCTGCTGGGTGCAGAGCGGGCGCTGGAGGCATGAGCAGACGACGCCAGTTTGTATCGTTATCTGTCTGCGTTCGGTAGACCGGTTGTAGTGCCCACATATATGGAAGACATCCGACCAACTCGACACATCTCATTGATGGAGGAAGAAAAACCATGTCTGATTTCAAACTCACCTATGCCAGTATGTTCAACCCACCCAAGGAGGTACATGAGCGCTTTGAGGCGGCGCTCGCGAATATGAAGGCCAACCAACTCGGCAAAACGCACGCCATGCTGATCAATAACCAGGATGTCTTTGCCGGGAGCACCTACGAGAATCGCTCGCCGATCAATCGCCACTGGTTGCTGGCGCAATTGCAAGCAGGCACGTCACAACACGCGGAAGCCGCCATCGCTGCTGCGCGTGCTGCCTTTCCTGCCTGGAGCAAGACGGACTGGCGCGAGCGCGTTCGCCTGGTGCGCCGAGCGGCGGAGATCATCGAGTCGCGCCAGTACGAACTGGGCGTGGCAACGTCCTTGAACACGGGGAAGACACGCATGGAATCCCTGGCCGATGTGCAGGAGGCAGCGGACTTGTTGCGCTCGCCGTGTGAGTGGATGGAGCGCACTAACGGCTATATCGTGGAGTTAGGGCGTGATCCGCTGCCAGGCTATACGGTGCGCAATTTTAGTGTGATGAAACCGTACGGTGCCTGGTTGATCATCAGCCCGTTCAATTTTCCCATTGCGCTCACCAGCGGCCCCGCCGGGGCTGCTTTAGTGGCGGGCAACACCGTCGTCACGAAGCCTTCGGTTGAAACCTCCTGGATCGTGCGTTTGCTCGCCGAATGTTTCCGCGACGCCGGTTTCCCCGATGGGGTATTCAACTATGTGACCGGCAAGGACGATGAGCTGGGCAAGCTCCTGGTAGACCATCCCAATGTGGACGGCGTGACGTTTACCGGCTCGTACGCCGTCGGCATGGAGATCTATCGCAAGTTCGCGCAGCGCGATTACCCGCGCCCCGTCGTGCTGGAGATGGGGGGCAAGAACGCAACGGTGGTGTCGCGAAATGCGGATCTCGATCATGCGGCGCTGGGGGTTGTGCGCGCAGCCTTCGGCACAGCGGGTCAGAAATGCTCATGCACATCGCGCGTCTATGCCGAAGCGCCTGTCTATGACGACCTGCTGGAGCGTGTGACCACATTGACCAACAAGCTCATCACCGGTGACCCGACGAGGCGCGAGGTCTATGTGGGCCCCATGATTCGCGAAAACGCCTATCGCGCCTTTATCGACTACTGCCAGGAACTGGCGAGCGAGGGGCATATTCTGGCAGGAGGGGTTACATTGCAGGACGGCGAACGCGCGCATGGTTTCTATTGCGCGCCCACAGTCGTCGCCGGGGTTCCGTTCAACCATCGCTTATGGAAGCACGAGATGTTTGTGCCCCTGCTGATGATCGGGAGCGTACCCAACCTCGACGAAGCGCTCACTCTGACCAACGACACGATCTATGGTCTGACAGGCGGTTTCTTTGGCACAACTGAGGAAGCACAGTGGTATTTCGAGCGCATTCAGGTCGGCACCTCCTATGCCAATCGTTTACAGGGCGCATCCACAGGCGCGTGGCCTGGTTATCAAGACTTCGGCGGCTGGAAAGGCAGCGGGGCATCAGGCAAAGGGACAGGCGGCCCCTATTATATCCTGTCGTACCTGCGGGAGCAATCACAGACGCAGGTTGAGCCGAACAAAAACGAAGCCAGTGAAGGGGAAAGGAGATGATGGAATGATTACCATTCTCGGAGGCGGTATCGCTGGTGCGGCGCTGGCCAGGGCACTTGCCGTACGTGGTCGGCGCGATGTGGTTGTCTTTGATCCGCGTCCACCGGCGGCAGGGTCGACCGGGCGGGCCACGGGCGGCTTTCGGACGCAATTTGAAAGCAAGCTCAATATAGCCTTATCCTTAACATCGCGGCCCTTCTTCGTTGAGCGGGCCGAGCGCATCCGCTTTCAGTCCGTTGGCTATCTCTACCCGGCAGAAGATCCTGCAACAGCACAAAAACTCAAGCAACGAGCAGAGGTTCAGGTTGCGGCAGGGCTGCCGATTGCGCATCCAGACCCGGCTACCCTGATACCTTTCTTCGATACATCCAGGGTCATTGCCACCAATTTCTGCCATCTTGATGGCACGTACTATCCGCCGTTGGTTTTGCAAGCTCTCATCGAGGAAGCACGCGAGGCCGGGGCAACCTTTCGCTACGAATGTGAAGCAGGGCCGCAGGATCTCGATGCCGAAATCGTCGTCATCGCAGCCGGAAGCTGGTCCCGCCAGGTCGGTGCTGCTCTGGGGGTAGAGCTGGCCGTCGAACCGGTGGAACGTGGGGCCTTTCAGGTGAACCCTGGAGTCGCGCTCCCCAACAACATACCCTTTCTCATTGATGCAGCGAACGGTTGGGCCATGCGGGAACGGGAGGGTCGTTTGCTGATTGTGCCTCCCGGCGATCCAGACAACTGGGAAGAGACGCGGGCCTGGCTTGAGCGTTACATCCCGACGGCCTCCCTTGACAGGCCAGAGGCTCACTGGACCGGCTTTTACGAGGTGACCTTTGATCATCATCCCCTGGTAGGAGAGACAAGTCGGCCAGGATTGTGGGCGTCCTGCGGCTTCAGTGGCCATGGGGTCATGCACTCCCCGGCGATAGCAGACAATCTTGCGGCCATGATCCTGGGGCAGACTCCTCCTATAGACATCTCGCCGCTCAGCCCGCTGCGAACCGAGCCGCTGATTGATGCCACGCAAGTATGAGCGACGCATAAAGGCAACGACTCAGGTAGACTTGGAACTTGAAAAACGTGGAAGGGACGGTGTGAGGCTACCACCCTTCACCATCCCGCTTTTTACCGACACGGTGAGAAAGGATCGTGAGTTATGACCATAAGAGTGTGTGTCGCAGGGGCGACAGGCTGGACCGGGAGCACAGTGACACGGGCCATTCTCGCCTCAAGCGAATTTCAACTGGTAGGCGCCATTGCGCGCCGACAAGCTGGCAGGGATATCGGAGAGGTGTTGGGCCAGGGGAGAGCCAATGTGAACATTGTGGCATCCCTGGAAGAGGCGCTGGCGACATCAACCGATGTCCTCATCGACTACACTGGGCCTGATGTAGTGAAAGGCCACATTCTCGCAGCACTGGACAAAGGCGTCCGCGTGGTCGTGGGAACGTCCGGGCTGACGGCGAGCGATTACACAGACATTGAACAACGAGCAAAGGCCCGCAAGCTCGGAGTCATTGCGGCAGGCAACTTCTCCATCACGGCGGCCCTGGCAAAGCATTTTTCTTTGATTGCGGCTCAATATCTGCCTTCCTGGGAGATCATTGATTATGCGAACGCGGCAAAAATTGATGCTCCCAGCGGGACTACACGCGAACTCGCTGAAGAACTCGCAACCATCTCCCAGAACCACTTGGGAGTTGCCCTTGAACAAACACATGGTCCAAAAGAGGCGCGTGGAGTAACCATTGGCGGGACACAGGTGCATTCCATCCGTCTGCCAGGCTATGTGATCGCGTTTGAAACGATTTTTGGGTTACCCGAGGAACGCCTGAGTATTCGCCACGATGCCGGGTCTGGTGCCCAGCCGTATGTGAGTGGCACACTGCTTGCAACACGCAAAGTGATGGAGGTGAGTGGACTGGTGCGCGGATTAGATCGGCTCCTGTTTCCGTGAGAACACGATGGCGAACAATCAGGCTGCTCAACCAGCATGAGACGGTAGGCCAGGAGTGTTGCTTCTGTTGCTATTGAGCTTGGTGCTTGCGTGCGAGCAGATGCCAGGCATCATGTGGATCATCGCCAACTGGATTATCGCTTCGCTCCCATTGGACAGCTGTTCTTCGTCTTTGGCCAGTCAGCGAGAGCGGCCCAACCACGCAACCCGTCTGTTCCACTAGCGCAGCTCCGCGGGGAGACACTACGCCATCAAGAACAACAACGTTCCTTCCACTAACCAGTGTATAAGAAGCATAAAAGAAAAAAGGAACACTGCTATGAAACAGAAAGAGAAAACACCGGATGCCTGTTGATTATCTTACCGAAGAACAAGAACAACGGTATGTACGCTACGTTGGCGAACCATCACCAGAGCAACTTGCCCTGTACTGGCTACTTGGCACATCCGTTCGGAAAAAGCCGCTGTAAGAAGGATAGAGTGTGCCTTCACTGGTTGCAGATGGATGTGCACCGAGGGTAATATTTGGTACTGCCTCTTTAGGTGATGGATAATTCAGCCTTCTCTCCCAACCTGTGCTGGCTATTTGGGATATCCGTTCTAAAAAATGAGCGGTAATGATAGCCTTACTCATTCTTTTTCTTCCGTTGGATTGAGCCTGAGTCCGCGACTTTATTCTTCGAACCAAAGTTTCGTCAAAAATGCTCTGTTTTCCAGTCCACAACTTTATTTCACCCGAAAGATCCTTTGATGCATGTAAAATGATAGCTCTGAGTCCGCGACTTCATTCTTGATGAACAGTTGTTGTAGGCTTAAAATAAAGTCTTACAATTAAAATAAAGTCTTACACCGAATAGCTGGCGAACTCTGATTTTTCACGGAGGTCGCCAGCTATTTATTGCCTAAATAATGAAAAGTTGTGGACTCGTAGAATAAAGTTGCGGACTGAATTGCTGTAGAATTTGAATAAAATCGTTCCCATTTGATGGTAAATAGCGTGAATGTTCGACGATTTTTGAGGTACTATGTAGGAAATCGGCGCGAAACAGAGGAATCGACCGTGGAGACGCCTGTAGAAACCGCCGGCTTTCGCGGTTCACGGCATGCAACATAGGTAAATTCACGGCAAACGGTTCGTCTCATGTTCGCTTCGCGGTGTATCAGATAGTCAATGGTTGTGCTGCGCAATATTTGCACCGAAAAGGAGCCAGACGGGAATGAAGCATCCCTTCTTACAAGGCGCGCATAACGCGGGGCGTTTTCAGGATCAGAGCGTGGTGGATCGCTATCACCTGCGTCCCGCCTATCCGCCAGAAACCTTCACCATCCTCAACGAATTGATCGTAGACGAGCCGCGCGCCGTCCTCGACGTGGGCTGCGGGACGGGCAATGTCGCTCGTCCCCTGGCCGAGTATGTTGAACACATTGATGCCATCGATCTTTCGCTTCCGATGCTTGAGCGTGCCAAGACGCTGCCTGGAGGCGATTCACCGAAGATCCGCTGGTTGCATGGACGGGCTGAGGACGTGGAGACCCAGCCTCCCTATGCCCTGGTGACAGCGGGCGAGAGCCTGCACTGGATGGAGTGGGATGTGGTTCTGCCTCGCCTCGTACGCGTCTTGACACCGCATGGCATGCTCGCTATTGCCTTCGTTGAGGAGCAGCCCGCTCCCTGGAGCGAGGGCTATCGCCAGATCAGCCAACATTTCACCAACAATCCGACCTACCAGCCGTTCGATTGGATCGCCGAACTGGAGAAGGAGCGGCTGTTCCAGCAACTGGGCAAGCGCATGACCGCTCCGGTGTCGGTTTCGCAAACGGTCGCGGACTACATTGCGGCTCAGCACGCTCGCAGCGCTCTTTCGCTTGACACGATGACTGCCGAGCAGGCGACACAGTTCGACATGGAGATGCAGGCGCTCCTTTTGCCCTTTGCACAGGATGGTCTGCTCACCTTCAGCGTGGTCGGCGGGATCAAATGGGGCAAACCCAAAAGCGGTGCGAGGTGAGGAGGCTTTGGGCAAGCAGGAAGACCTCTCCAGCGTTGGAAGGCGACCTCTCTCGCCTCGTGGAACTCTTCGAAAGCTCTTCCAGTTGGTTGGCGTTGAATTTACCAAGAGGCTGCTTAACGGGTTGGGCTGGGGTTGGGATTTTCGTAGGAATTGCGCAACGAGGTCAATGGAATTTCATCCCCTCGGAGTTCCAACCCCCCTTGCGACCGCGTCTTCGCTTGGCCGTGGCATGAACCATGCCATTGGCAGAAAGCCGGGTTATTCCAATAGTTCAAAATCCCTCTTCCCCAGCCGGTCAAAGCATACCGACAGATATCGGAGCTTTATCTTGAGATAGCACTCACCCAAAGAGTTGCATATTTCCTCAGTATGTGTTAACCCCTTAATATTAGCATCCTAATATTAAGGGGTTTATACTGTGATGGACAACTCTCTTGCCTACCTCGTAGGCAAACTCATGTTCGAAATAGACCGCGCAGCCGATCAACTGCTGCAGACGCATGTGGGCATCTCGTACAGGCGTTTTCTCTTCCTGACCGTTCTGCAACATTGCGGCACGGTCACCCAACATGAGCTGGCAGTCGCCCTGGGCTATAGCGATCCTGCCGTCAGTACGATGCTGGTGGAACTTGCCAAGGGCGGCTATATCCAGACGACAAAGAGCCCAGAGCATGCTCGCAAGCGTCTCGTGACCATCGCGCCGCAAGGAAACGAGGTGGTAGCACAAGGGAGGCAACTGCTGGACTCGCACTTTGACCAGCTTCTGGTCATCGCCGACATTGATGCCCACCACTACCGTGAACTTACCGAACGATTGCACCAGGCCCTAATTGCCAAAATGAAGAAGGAGAAATGATGACCACAAGTCAGATGAGTACAACCACAGACACCACCCACACCGTGCTCTCCCAGGATGGGGCGAAGATCAGCTATCTCACCATGGGAAGTGGGCCATCGGTTCTTGTTATTCCCGGTGCACTCTCCATGGCTGCCGACTACGCTACCTTCGCGAGCGCTCTGGCCGAGCATTTTACTGTCCACATCATTGAACGTCGCGGGCGAGGTATGAGTAGCCCACAAGGCGATGATTACAGCATGCTCAAAGAGCATGAGGATGTGCTCGCCTTGCTGCAAAAGACCGGCGCATCCTTGCTCGTTGGCCACAGCTACGGTGGACTCGTGGCCCTGGAAGTTGCCCGCAACAACCCATCGCTCACCAAAGTAGCCGTGTACGAACCTGGTGTGTCTATTGATGGGTCCATCCCAATGGACTGGATGCCTGGCTACGAGGAGAAACTCGTCGAGAAGAACTACGCCGGTGCCTTTGTCGAGTTCCTCATCGGTATGGGTCCTAACTACATACGCAAAATACCTCGTTGGTATATGAAGCTCCTGCTTCCGCTTATCATGAGTTCGCACGAGCGCAAGCAGATGCTGGGCCTCCTCCAGGAAAATCTGCGCGAGCATCAGGAAGTGGCTCGGCTTGACGGTAGTTATGAAAACTACCGAGAAATACCTGCTAATGTCCTTCTCATGTATGGGGGCAAAAGCCATAGCATCTGGGTAGATCTGGCCATGGAGCGGCTTGCAACGGTCCTCCCGCGATCTGAAACAAAGGAGTTTCCAAAGCTCGACCACTTCGGGATCGACAAAAAGGCTCCACGAGAGGTTGCCAAGGCAGTCAGTGCATACTTTCTGAAGGTGCAGGCCACACACATACTCGAGCCGCGTGGGCTACCTCTACGGTAAGTCAAGTCTTGACCGCAGAGGTAGCCCACTTGTTTGTTTTCCTGGTGTGTCCTGCTCTCTGGCTCGATATCCCTCTTTTCCTTCAATGAACGAGAGCAGGGTGTCTTCAAGCCGTGTGACAGGCCCATCTCCTCCGCTCTCCTCATCTCGTTGCGCAACACGTGGGATCTGCCCACGCGATGCGCAACAAGATGGTACGCCGCATCCCGTGGGCGGAAGAAGCGACCCCACGTGTGCGCGAACGGGTGACCGCCTAACAGGGTTGCTGCGCCGGCACCGGGTTTTTAAACGAAAGAGTCGCGTGGATTGTGCCTCTGGCCGATCTCGTAAAGACCGAAGGTTTCACCGGCGGTGTCCCAGTTCAGGGCAGCGTGTGCAGCCATCGCGTGGATATCGCGCCAGAAGCGCTGGAGAGGATTACTCCTGTAATTGGCGGTGCCGCCGCTGGTGATATAGATCCGTTCAATCGCTTGCAGAGCGAGATGGGCGACATAGGAGAAGTTCCGTTTGCTCTGCACGCGCTGCTCAAGCGTGGGGTTTTCGCTGCGAGCTCTTTCCAGATTCTGCTGCACCAGCAGCTGCATAGTCGTGATTTCCGCCGAGGTTTCAGCGATGCGAATCTGCTGATGTGAGAAGGCCGTGAGCGGAATGTGTGACAGGCGGGTGGACTTTGTACGGGTCATCTCACACCAGAGCTCATACGCACCCATGACGGCACCGACAATCGGCGCAGTCAGTCCAAAGGGGAAGTGCAAGAGCACTGGCTGGTGGTACATCAGATTGGTATTCAACTGAGCCCCTGGTGCTATTCCTTCCAGAAGCGCCAGCATGCTCACCACGCGGTGTGCAGGGACAAAGGCGTCCTTCACCACGACATTCTGGCTCCCGGATGCCTCCAGACCGGCCACAAACCAGGTATCCTCGATGGCAAAGTCGCTGTGCGGCAGCAAGAACAGATGAGGGCCGAAGTCAAAGGGGCCCGTGGCTGGCTCAGGCATCATCCCGGCCAGCATGGCCCAGGTGCTGTGGTCAATCCCGCTCACAAACGGCCAGTTGCCACTGATGCGATATCCGCCCTCCACACGTGTGACCTGGCCAGCAGGAATGATACTGTCGGCCATGCGCACATCGGGCGAACTGGCCCAGACATCGTGCTGGGCTTGCTCAGGATAGTACGCCAGCAGCCAGTTATGCAGGAGCAGGAACGAGTAACACCAGCCTGCCGAGGCATCGGCTTTGCTGATTTCATACACGGCCTCAACCACCGTCGCGAAATCCAGCTCATAGCCTCCCCAGCGCCTGGGCGTGAGCAGACGAGTCAGCCCCGAGCCGGTTAACTCTTGAATGGTTTCCACCGGCTGGCGTCGGGCCTTTTCAGCCGCGACGGCACGTTCGCGAATGGCTGCCGCGCAGATCCTGGCTCGTTCAATGACTTCCAAGGGGGTCAGAGCTTCTGGAGGTAGGGTGGGTTCAGTGACTGGCATGTAGGTGCATCCTTTCACTACGCGTGCTCGACATGAACGCGCGAAAAATAAGGGAAATCCCTGGTTCTTCTTCTCCCAATGTGAGTCCATTGACCAGCTTTCTCACTTCCTTGATTTTACCACGGAACGTGAATTGGGATGAGAAGTAGTTTGTTGCTGGACATCAGCCAGAAAATGGAAGTCGTTTCGGACCTTCGCCTGTCAATCCCAAAATGAAACGGGTCTGCCCACAGGATGCCAACGAGATGGCTGGCAAGCAAGTAGTATTGTTTGAGGTTGTGTTGCAAAAAATTTTAAGCTCATCATTATTGTAAATGCACTAACGACAGAAGCAAATTTTATGATGGGAAAGACGCACATCTTCTACCTGTTTTACCTTTAAAGATTTTAGAATGCGCTTCATTTTGATGAGCTTAAAATTTTTTGCAACACAACCTTTCTTGCCGGCCTCTTTGGAGTGGCTGTCTAAGCTGAACAGGAAAGTGAGATTTCACGCCTCCAGCATT
>Ga0209647_1001967_pt1 | contig 16914 bp, 21 predicted proteins | sample GraSoi_2013_60cm_FD_185827 | JGI IMG/M metagenome (GOLD analysis project Ga0209647, IMG submission 185827) | Grasslands soil microbial communities from the Angelo Coastal Reserve, California, USA - Sample 9_17_2013_60cm (SPAdes) (version 2) | ecosystem: Environmental > Terrestrial > Soil >...
GGTGCCGTTTTTGAATCTGCCTGCAGGTTCATCGTCATGAAATCGCTGCCGGGGTGGATGGATGAGATTTGCACCGAGCACTTGGAGGCAGTTCGACCTGCCGTCCGCGCGGAAGCGGAATAAGGAGCCATGACATTGGATTTCTATCAAAGGAGTGCAACATGAAGACCCGCTGGGCTCTCCTTTCTGCCGCAATCTTTTTTGGATTTCTATCGAATCAGATGATCGCGGCAGAGGGCGTTTTAGGACAAGGGAATATTTCGTGTGATTCCTGGATTAAAAGTCGTGGGGATGGCAATCCTGTTGCAGCGACCAGAACGGCCTGGGTTCTTGGCTTTGTAACCGCATTCAATCAATACAGATCCAAGCCCGAGAGGGACGTGTCTGGAGGAAAAGACACTGAAGTACTGATGCTTAGGATTGATGATCATTGTAGGCTGTATCCGCTCGATAATTTGTATAAGGCTTCGACCGCGCTGGTTGATGAGCTCCGGCAGTGAACCGGCAGCTCGAGCGGCGACTGGGCATTGGATCGTCTTCTCGTCGGGAGCGCTGTCGCGCTGCAAACAGTTTGCGGCTTTCACCCCGTCAAGAGAGGAGCGCGCCATGACTGACACCACATATGTGGAGCAACTTCGAAAAACGATCTCTGGCGAATTTTATTTTGGGGCAATGTGCCGTGAGACTAGGCGACGGATTGCGATCTCGACTGATACGAGTAGAGGGAAGCAGAGATATTCACAGTCGGGCGAGACGATAGTGTCCTGCAATCACTGTCATAAGACTCACCGGCTCGACAATCGCGACATATTCTCTTTTCCCCAAGTCGGATGGGAATGATCATCTCTATCGTCCTTGTTGGCTGAGTAAGGTCCGCTCAGGTTGTGTGTGGACGGCGGCCTGCACACATCCGATCGAGAGGACGCACGAATCTAGATTTGGGAAGCGACAGTCCTGCTATTGGCCGCTTTTAACCCCCAGTGGCCCTCTTTCGAATCTGGCCGTGTCACGGCCTACCGACGCGGGGCAACAGCCACCGCATTATCTGTCGGTACGGATCGCCACTGGACGGGAGTCGCTCCATCGCCTTCTTAGCGAAGGGCTTGGCCTGCTCTTCGGTCTGTCGCTTGTCCTTCGGAAGCGACATCCATTCGCGGATGATTTTGCGGCGCGTCTCGTGTTCCGGCTTCATGCTCAATCCTTTACTCTAAACGGTGGTCGACGGCAGCACCAAGGCCGCGTCCGCGGCTTCCGGTCTCGGCAAGGCGACGAAGATACGTCGGCCTCAGTTGGCGGCCTCGTCAGTCCCATCTACGAATCCACCAGGAGAGAAAAATGAGCGCGGCCGGAATCCCGCCGAATAGTCCTATTGCCCAGGCTGCATCTTGCATTTAGGCGGCGCCTCTTCGTCGATTAGGGACCCGTTTTATCATTTAGAGAGCAACGATGTGTCAAAAATGCTGGCATTGCATCATTTATTGTGCACCAATCGCTTCATCCCTCGTTTTGATCTCGGGCTTGTCGTGCAAAACCACGTTCAACAAGGAATTATGGACTTCCAGTTTTCCGTTGTATTCGATAAAACCCAATTTGCGGAATTTGTTCATGAAAAAGCTCACGCGTGATCGGGTCGTGCCGATCATCTCCGCCAGCGTTTCCTGACTGAACGTTCCCACGATCGGCTCCGGCCTGCCTTCCTTGCCGAAATTTGCAAGGAGGAGGAGAAGTCGGGCGAGACGCTTTTCGCTCGAATTAAACAATTGGTCGATCAAGTCCTCTTCAATTCGACTGTTCCGAGTCAATAGATACGACATGAACAGTTCAGAAAACTCTGGCTCATTATGAATGGTGGCGATCATGGTCGCCTTCTCTAAGCGAGTGATCACGCATTCATCGACCGCCATCGTTGTTGCGATGCGCCGCGGATGGCCATTCAGACATCCTTCGCCAAAAAAGTGACCGGGCCCCAGGATTGCAACCACCGCTTCCTTGCCTTGCTCGGAAACGACGGTGAGCTTGACCTTACCTTGCTGGATGTAAAAAACCGCGTCCGCGACTTGTCCCTGTGAGAAAACGATTTGATCCTTCCGATATTTTGATATCGTTTTTCCCTCGCCCACCTTGGCGAGAAATTTTTTGGGATCGAACGAGGCCTTACCTCTCTTCCTCACAAAGACTCCCCCTGTTCTTCACAAAGACTCCCCCTTCCCCCGGACGAAGGCGGTGCGGGCACAGGCGATCATACACAATTCTAATTCCCAAAGAAGAGTTGGCGTGTACGACCGTGTTACTGAGCGGGAACTCGGAAAATAGGACTCCCGGTGGAGTTTAACCGTCCCGCGGTTGTGTCCGACACACCGTCTCGGAAGTAGCAACCGCCAACGCGTGCTGCTGCCAATCAATCAACCGCGCCCGCCCGCGGTCAGAACGGCACGCGTCGTGTGGTCCTGGCCGAACCTGTCGGCGCTGTCGATTGAGAGCAGCTTCGAGAGCCGCGTGCGTGCACGATGGACCCGGCTCTTGATCGTCCCTACCGCGCTTTCGCAGATGGCAGCAGCCTCCTCGTAAGAGAAGCCCGACGCGCCGATGAGAAGCAGGGCTTCACGCTGGCCGGATGGCAGCTTCGCGAGCGCCACACGAAATTCCTCGAATTCCACCCGGCTGTGCTGCTCGGGAGGGGATTTCAGGCTATCGACGTGACGGCCGTTGGCGTCTTCGACTTCGCGGCGTCGTTTGCGGTATTCCGTGCGGAACAGGTTGCGGAGGATGGTGATCAGCCAGGCGGACATGCGCGATCCAGGCTGGAACGAATCGATGTTGGTTACGGCGCGCAGGAGCGTTTCCTGCACGAGATCGTCCGCGCGATCGACGTTGCCGCTGAGTGAGATCGCGAACGCGCGCAAGCCCGGAACGGCGGCGAGCATGGCATCACGCACAGCTGGTGAAGCGTCATCGGATCGATCCTTGGTCGTCCGGGTTGTCGAGAGCCTGGTCGTGGCGCCCGGTCGCGACAGTGACGCTGCAATCATTTTCATGGATGACCTTTGGTCACGCCTCGCCGGCTTCCCCGTCAATGAAGGACCACGTCAAACGTCTCTCCATGCCCGCAAGCGCACTCGTACCTGCACCTGTAGGTGCGCGTTTTCATCCCACCCTGGCTCGGTGCCAACGTCTTGATTCTCATGGTCTCCGAGCACACTGCACAATAAAACGTCCAAGGGTCGGCGCGGACCGCTTGATCCGGCAAACGATACTGCATAGTCATGATGTTTCCCTCTAAGAAAACCCGACGTTGGCGATCAGGCTAGGTCGGATGGCTGAATCGGTCTGTATAAAATTGCTCACGCCGCAATCTTTTGCGATCCGGGGTTCGGTTGCCTTATTCAAACTGACCCCGCTATAGACCACGACATCACCGAATCGGATCAGCGCGTAATTTCTCCAATCCGCCATTGTTCTTGCTGCCTGCCCGAAACAGTCGGGCTGCATGGGGAACGATTCAACTGCTTGGCGAATTGTACCTACCAGCGCGTTTGGTGGCCTCATGCTAACGTCGAAGGAATATCTTCAGCGAGCCGAAGAATGTTCGCAGCTCGCAAACGCGTCCAGCGACGTTTACGTAAAGAAGGCCCTTACCGAACTGGCTTCCGAGTTCAAGGCGACGGCCAAGGACCCGGAACAGCCAAGGACCTGGAACAGCGCAACGAACGCTGACGAGGAACAGATCATGGGCCGGACGGAAAATGCGACGGCATGAAGATAATTGCCGGGCTGACGTGAAATGGATGAATCGTTATGCTCTCCGCCCACATCACGAGCTTTCTGACGCTCATCGATACCCAGCTTGAGGAGATATCTCGCGGGGTAACCAGCTCTCACCACTTCCACAACGTGCAATGTGGAATTGAAAACATTTTATCTCTCCTCGAATATAACAATGACGTTGTTGATAAAGCAGACCAACTCTCACGCCGAGCGTCCAACTACATCACGCGCCACGGTCTGATCTCATCGAAGATCAGCGATACGGACATCAGCGAGGATGCCGATCGCCTGCGCGCTACTTATGAGGCGCTTGCCGGTTTCCGCTTCGCGGTGGAGCACAGTCAGCCGAACTCCAGGGTTCGCACACTCGGACTGGCTTGAAGTCGCTTAGCACAAGCATTCCAGTCAGGAAAAGCAGGTGACTATCCGTACCGGGGTTTCGGTCCTGTGCGGAAGATGCAGCAGCGTCCTCGGCTGAACAGCCTTAGGGGTGAACACCGGCCAACAACAACATCGAGACAAAGATCAATGCGGCCGTCACTAAGGAAAAATAGGCGGTTTTGATCGCTACATCAGCAACGATATAGCCGTTGGTCATGACCAGTCTCCTACAATCATCGCGTGATCAATTTTGTAATTTGCATATGGAGTTACCGGACGGAGTTTGCGACGGCTGGGACAAAAGATTTTTTTGAGCGACTTTGCGCGCACCTGAGGCCGACGGGCGCGACACGCTCAAAATTAGTTTCGAGTGTTCAATTTTATACAGACTCCTAGTGTTAATGGGCGCACACTTCCTGCGATCGAGCCGCTGTCGCAAGGCGACCGGGCTTTCAGTTCAACTTACTTACCGGAACCCATCCGGGTGTCCGTTGCCCTCGCTCCGAAACATGTCGGGCGAAAGGAACCACCATGCAATTACCTCCAATCCTGCAAGGAGAATCGATTACTCGTCTCTTGCAGGGCGCCTGCATCGGATTTGCAGCGACAGCGATCATCGGCTTCACCTGGGGCGGGTGGACACTGGGAAAAACCGCCAAGGAAATGGCGGAGAAAAGTGCCGCTACCGCCGTCGTGCTCGCACTTGCTCCCATCTGCGCCGATAAATTCCAACACGGGGCCGACGCCGCAGCGAACCTGACTGAGCTAATGAAGGTCAATTCGTGGCAGCAAGGCTCCTTCGTCGAAAAGGGTGGCTGGGCAACGCTGCCAGGCAGCGATCCGGCTAATTCGGCGGTGGCACAAGCATGTGCCAACCTGCTCACCCGTCCGAAGTAAGCTCCGATAGTACGGAGCAGGTAGCAATCGCTCCGCGTCAATGACGAGGCGCCGCTCTGGGTGTTGCCGCCGCCCGGCTCTGCGGGCGCGTGGCAAGGTCGATGATCGATTCCGACCAGGCGCCGCGTGGATAGAGCCAACTCCAGGTTAAGGTCGTCAGATGTGGTTCTATGTCCAGATGTTGTTCCCGTTGTTGACCATCGCTTTGACTGCTGCGATCTGCCTTAGCGTGGTGTCATTCATCATGGGACACGCAAAGCCTCAGCGGTAATGCGCGCCACGCACGTTCCGCGCGCGGGTCAATCATTGCGGTGCCATGCGCGCCGCGCTCAAAGCGCTGCAAGATCTCGCGCGGGGCGGCTGTGTGCAGGGAAAATTCGATACGGGCATGCTCTGCTGACGTGTCGGATTCAAATTGAGTTGGAAGGCAACAATGGCAACCTGGATCAAGTGCACTGATACGAAGCATGAAGTCGTTTATATCAACCTCGATAACGCCGTGACTGTGACACGGAACGATGTCGCCGACCGGATCGCCGAGCGGGGAACCGTGATCTCGTTCATGGGCGGGGAACAGATTTACATCGTCGTGAACGAGCAACCTGAGGAGATTATTAAACCGAAGTTGTAGCCGACAGAAAATCCAACTGAGGCGCTGCTGCGCCGCCTGCAAGGGAGTCGCCATGCTGCTTATCGTGTACTACCTCATTTTCATGATTGCCGGTGACCTCGCGGCTTATTTCATTGGGCTGACGGTCGAGTACGAATGGGGCTCACGCATAAGCCTGATCGTCTTCCTGGCCCTGTATTTCCTTTTTCTCTGGGTGTCCTGGCTACTCGCCGTGTGGGTGACCAAGCCAAGAATGTCCACCCAAAGTGCGTCTTAGTTGTGCTCCGCCTGCCTCAGAAAGGGTGTATCAAATGTTCACTGCAGAGCAATACCGAGCCAAAGCAGCCGAATTCGGCGCGTTCCTCGCCAACGCACCGCGTTCGCCGAACGAAACGAGGGAATTCCGCCATCTTGAGCGGGTCTACACGAGGCTTGCCGAAAACGAAGAATGGATGGCAGTAAATATCGATAAGACGATTCAACGGAGAAAGAATGACGACAACCGTACGGCCCTTGCCGACGAAGAAGAGCAAATTTTGAAGTGTCTGGGCGCGGCCGTGCTTATGCGCTGGAATACCGTTCCCACGAAGCTCCAACGGGAGCTCTTCGACTGTGCCAGTACCATCGGTGATCTGCAGCAAACGACGCCGCTCAAGGGACAGATAGCTCGCTTCCTTCACAATCATAAGGATGACCAGCAGAATCGGAGCAGGGGCGAGGCTGGTATTGAGAAGGGACCGCAGATCCTTTCGACGCAAGAAAGCACATTGATGGCGCCCGTCGCTTGTCCAAAATGCTCAGTTGTCGTTTATCAAACAGCCTCCGGAGGATGGCGGTTTGACCCACCCACCGGATGCGTCGATCTGGAAGGCACCGAATGGGGCGCGAAGGGAGAGTTTGAATGGTGCCCTACGCTTGCGGTAGCCATGCCGGATGAGGTCTTTTGGCCCGGACAATCTCATCGAGATCACGTGATGCGAGTCGCCGAGCGCGTGCAAGCTAGAGCAAAAACGAAAGCAGAATCCTCAAAGAAAGATTCCGAGAACTGAGCTGCTGCCGGTAAGACGATTCAACACTGATCCCGGCACGAATAGCGTCCGGCACATTAGCCGCGAGCCGCTCTGCCTCTCGGACTTTGTCGGTGTCGGCTAGGTCCGTTGGCCGAATCCCGTCTGTATAAAATTGCTCATCTGCAATCTTTCGCGATCTGAGCTTTGTTTGCCTTAATTCAAACTCGCCACACTGCCCGACCACGCCATCATCAAATCGGATCAGCACGTAATTTCTCGATCCGCCATTGTGCAATGCGTTTCGACACCCCACATGAACACATACTGGCAAGCAGCGGCTTGTCCGAGAGCTGCCCAACAAAAGCGGCGACGTACCGAAGTCTCCGTTTCTCCAGAGTGGCAGCCCTGGTGCCGTCGGCAGGCACAATAACTGCTCCAAATAGAATCAAATGAAGTTGCGTTCGGGAGTGGGTGCCATGAGGACCCGCTCCCGGGCATCCGAGTACTGCCTACGGCCGCCTGCCTCTCATCGAAGGCGAAAGCCATGCAAGTTCCAGCGCCACAATGACCGTTCCCTATTACATCAGCGAAGACAAATCCGACATGCGCGGCATCAAGCGCGGCTGGTACGCGATGGAGGACGACGGCGGCCTCTCTTCCGGGCCTTTTTCCAGTCACGAGGAATGCGCCAGCAGAATCATTCGGCTGACGAACGGGACGATGCTGTTCAAGTTGCTGCGAGGGCCGAACTGAAACGCTTCTCTGCCGACATCCGGCGTTGAGGGCGGCGTCGGGAGGTCTAACCAAAACCGCCCTTTAAGGATGAGTGTCATGAACGAAACCACTACTGACGCCACCAAAGCCAAGACAGCGAAACATCTGAGTGACTCGTTTGGTCTGCCGAAGTACGAGATGCCGAAAATGGAAGTGCCCGCGGAGTTTCGTGAGATGACCGACCAGGGCGTCGCGCACGCCAGGGACATCTACGCGAAGGCGATGGTGGCCAGCGAGGAAGCGGCCGATCTGCTCGAAAACACCTATACGACCGTTGCCAAGGGCGCCACAGACTACAATCTCAAGCTTATCGAGATTGCCCGTACCAACACTCGGGCCGCCTTTGACTACGCCCGTGAGCTGCTGGGTGTGAAGTCCCCGGCGGAGTTCATCGAGCTGTCGAGCGCGCACATGCGCAACCAGTTCGATATCGTTTCTGCGCAAAATAAGGAGCTTTGCGCGCTCGCTCAGGAGGTAGCGAATGAGGCTGCCCAGCCAATCAAGACAAGCGTATCCAAGGCATTCAACAAGGCGACCTGATCGCAAGGGCCCCGGAATATCGGGGCCCACAGCGAACAGCTTTCAAAATAACGATCAGCTTTCCAACTCCGCCAGACTTTTTGACGAGACCGTAGGAGGACACGAATGAAATTCCGACCGCTTCACGACCGCGTTGTCATCGAGCGAATCGATGCCGAGGCGAAGACCGCTGGTGGCATCATCATTCCCGACACCGCCCAGGAGAAGCCGCAGCAGGGCAAGGTCATCGCCGTTGGACCCGGCGGCCGCGACGAGAGCGGCAAGCTCATCCCGATCGACGTCAAGGTCGGCAACCGCATCCTGTTCGGCAAATGGTCGGGCACCGAGGTCAAAATCGATGGCGTCGAATACCTCATCATGAAAGAGAGCGACATTATGGGGGTGCTGGTCGAGGCCGAGGCCAAGAGGAAGGCCGCCTGATTGCGCTCTCCAAATTCTCGTCCTGGAGGAGACCGTGAAGCGGGCCCCTCGAAGGCCGGGAAAACATCGGATCGATAATCCTCATCGTTGGGGCTCGCCCAATAGTCGTTCCCCGAGATGAGGTCGAACAAAAAGGAATACTGAGATGTCTGCCAAGGAAGTGAAATTCTCGGTCGACGCGCGCGACAGAATGTTGCACGGCATCGATACGCTCACCCACGCGGTACGCGTGACGCTTGGCCCCAAGGGCCGCAACGTCCTGCTCGACAAGTCGTTTGGCGCACCCCGCATGACCAAGGACGGCGTCACCGTCGCCAAGGAGATCGAGCTCGAAGACAAGTTCGAGAACATGGGCGCGCAGATGGTGCGCGAGGTTGCCTCGAAGACCTCCGACCAGGCCGGTGACGGCACGACCACGGCGACCGTGCTCGCTCACGCGATCGTCAGGGAAGGCGCCAAGGCCGTCGCCGCCGGCATGAATCCGATGGACCTCAAGCGCGGCGTCGATCTTGCGGTCGAGACCATTGTCGCGGACCTCAAGAAGAACTCCAAGAATGTCACCTCGAACGAGGAGATCGCCCAAGTCGGCACTATCTCGGCCAATGGCGATGCGGAGATTGGCCGTTTCATCGCCGACGCGATGAAGAGGGTCGGCAACGAAGGCGTGATCACGGTCGAGGAAGCAAAATCGCTCGAGACCGAGCTCGAAGTGGTCGAGGGCATGCAGTTCGACCGCGGCTACATCTCGCCCTACTTCGTCACCAATGCCGAGAAAATGCGGGTGGATATGGAAGACCCCTATATCCTGATCTACGAAAAGAAGCTTTCCGGACTGCAGGAGTTGCTGCCGCTGCTGGAAGCGGTGGTGCAAGCGAGCAAGCCGTTGCTGATCATTGCCGAGGACATAGAGGGTGAGGCGCTAGCCACCCTCGTGGTCAACAAGCTGCGCGGCGGGCTCAAGGTCGCGGCGGTCAAAGCCCCCGGCTTCGGCGATCGCCGCAAGGCAATGCTCGAGGATATTGCCATCCTCACGGGCGGCACCATGGTCTCCGCCGACCTCGGCATCAAGCTTGAGAATGTGACCGTCGATATGCTTGGGCGCGCCAAGAAAGTGATGATCGACAAGGAGAACACCACGATCGTCGGTGGCGCGGGCAAGAAGGCCGACATCCAGGCGCGTATTACGCAGATCAAGGCGCAGATCGAGGAAACGACCTCAGACTACGACCGGGAGAAGCTGCAAGAGCGGCTGGCCAAGCTTGCCGGCGGCGTCGCGGTGCTCCGCGTCGGCGGCGCGACCGAGATCGAGGTGAAGGAGCGCAAGGACCGCGTCGACGACGCCATGCATGCGACCCGCGCCGCGGTTGAGGAGGGTGTCCTGCCGGGCGGCGGCGTTGCGCTGCTGCGCGCTATCAAGGCTCTGGAGAAGCTCAAGGTCCACAACGACGATCAGCGAACCGGCATTGAAATTGTCAAGAAGGCGCTCTCCTGGCCGGCGCGCCAGATCGCGATCAACGCCGGCGAGGACGGCTCGATCGTCGTCGGCAAGATCCTGGACAAGGACACCTACGCCTTCGGCTTTGACGCACAGACCGGCGAGTATGGCAACCTGGTGTCGAAGGGTATCATCGACCCGACCAAAGTCGTGCGCGCGGCGCTGCAGGGCGCGGCCTCGGTCGCGGGTCTGCTGATCACCACCGAGGCCATGGTCGCCGAGCTGCCGAAGAAGCAGAGCCCGGCGATGCCGGGCGGCGCTGGCGGCGGCATGGGCGGCATGGACTTCTAACCGCTTAAGAACGACGAAGGCCCGAGCACGCTCGGGCCTTCTTTGAAACCCGACGCTCGTTCCTGCGGCTCAACTGGCAACCCGCAAGTGCGGATCGCACGTGGCGGCGGACGTGCCAGGCGTCTGCGCCTTGACCTGTCTCAAGGGGCTACCCGCAGAGTGTTCGGCTAGAGGAGCGCCCAATGCGCACACACCGGTTCGGACGAAAAATCAAACTTCCTGCGACAATGGTCATCAAACATCAGCTCAGAAAGCTGATGTTCGAAGATGCAATCAAGAAGGTAGAGGCACAAGCAAGAGCTGAAGCAGCTCGTGGACAACTGCGCGAAGAAACACGACCGCTCGTCCAGTCGGGCTGAGGCGTAGAGGATCCATCGGTCAAAGCGTTATAGAAAAATTATCGGGCGGATGCAGCCTGCGATGATCATCAAAGGGGCCGCCGCGAGAGTTGCCTCGTTCCACGCCTCGGCCGTGCTGCGAGGCGGCGCCGAGGCCGCTTGCTCAAACGTCAGAACAAAGTCTGCAGTTGAGGCCGGTAGATCGGTTGCTTCGGCGCAATCGGTGTAGTCCACTCGCTCTGGGAATCCGGTGCGCGCGCCCACGTCGTGATCGCTAGGATGGTGAGCGCCGTCGCAAAGGCCATCCCGAAGACAAATGCGAACCGCGTTGCTCTGGATGCCATGTCGTCCTCCTGGTGCGAAATTGATATTGTTCTCCGCGTGCGGGACTCTAGGAGGGGGACTGGTCGCGCTCTGTGAGCCCCGTCACACTCGCGGAAATAGAGGCCTGGAAGCGGAACAATTCAGCGCGACCGTAAGGACTTGTGAGCCCCGCGCAGCTTGTCGATCGGCTTATTCGGCTGCTTGGAATGGTGGAGAGGAGCGGTGAGCCACGATCCGGACGAAGTTTCCCGCACCTTTAAGAAGCACTGCACGAAGTGCGATGCCTGGAACCGGATTACGGTTCACCGCTTGCCGGCGGATGGAGATTGGGACGAAGCCCATTCCTATTTCTGTGCTGCCTGCGGTCACCAACTCGGCGCCGAACGCGGCTTCCGTATTTCGGTCGAGAAGGACCGAGATTAGCTTTGTTTGCTGCTCCGCCTTGTCGGCAAGTAAGTTCGGCGGCTAATAGGCGACTAAGCCGGTCGGGCCGAACCGATAGTTGATGCCGAGCCGGATGATGTTGTCTCGGACGTTCGCACTTTCGGTCACGATTCCGAGTCCAAGCGGCAGCGCGCTGCCGCCTGTCAGGTTCTTAGTCGCGATGTAGAGGTATTCGAGCTTCATAGACCAATTGTCGTAAAACGCCGCTTCGACACCACCCCCCACCGTCCATCCGACCTTGTTGCCGTTGCCGTTAGAAATGGTTGTGTTGGTTGATCCGACCGCTGCCACAAACTGGTCAGAACCGGAGGTCCAGACACCTCCTGCGGTCGCGTAGAGCAAACCCCGATCAGTCGCGAGGCCAGCGCGGCCGCGCAGGGTTGCGAAGGAGTTGACTTTTGCCGTTTCCGTGAGCGTGCAGGTAGCCCCACAGAAGATGCTGGAACTTGTGTACGACTGCCCCGACCATTGGCCATCGGCCTCGATCCCGAAAACGCCTGCTCCGACTTGATAATTGACGCCAATTTGGCCGCCGAGGATTCCGCCCTTCGCCTGCCCACCGCCGCCTCTACTAATGGTCCCATCAGATGTCGTCACGGTCGCATCTTCAAACGCCGCGTTGCCGTAGCCTCCGTTGACCCCGATGTAGAAGCCCGTCCAGGTGAACCCAGGCACCCGCGCGGGCGGTGGCAGGCCATCAGCCGCGCTCGCCGCGACACCTGTTGCAATCAATGCCGAGATGATCAACGCGACCCGCGCAGTTACGTGTTGCAAGATCGCCTCCCCGAATCACAATTGTGGATATCTGATTCGTCGTGACTTCTGTGTTGCCGCGCGGCTACACTTGCAATCTAAGCTTGCAATGCCCCCTCAATCTCACGACGCCAAGACGCTGGGCCTCACCATGCCGCCGACGCTGCTCGCCCGTGCGGACTTCTGAACCGCCACACTAGCGCCAATCGTTGATAATATGACCATCGCATCCGAACGCGGGAGATCGCGCGCTTGCGTCCTCTCGCGATCTCGGCGCGATATCATGGGGTCCCATGGCACGTCGATCTGTGACGCTACGGAAGAAGAAGCGGGCGGCGCCTGCCACGGGCAAGGGCACGCCGATCGGCCTGCGTCTCGAGCCCGCAACGCTTGCGCGCGTCGATCGCTGGGCGGCGTCGCAGCGGGACGATCCGTCGCGCCCCGAAGCCATCCGCCGGCTTGTGGAGCTCGCGCTTGGGATCGCCCAGCGGGCAGGAGTGCGTACCAAGAAAGCCGCGAAAGCGGCGGAAATGGCAAGTGAGGAAATCGACCGCCTGGGCGACGTTTCGGCAACCGACGAAGAACGGCAACTGCGCAAGCGGCGGCTGATCAGGGGACCGAAGGAGTTCCTGGATCTTCGCCGCAATCGCCCGAAGGCAAATGGATGACGTCGGCGGCGAGCATCGCGCCGGAGACTACAACACCAACTCGGTCGCCGGATCGATCAGGTGCATGTGGTTGAGGTTGGCGTAAAGCCGCATCGGCTGTCCCGGCGCGCTTGCCGCCGACGGCTCCACGCGCGCGCAGACCTCGGTTCCGTTCACCGTGAAGAACACCATGGTCTCCATCCCCATGGGCTCGATCACGTCGAGCGTCATGGCAAACTCGCAACGCGGCTCGCGTCCCTCTCCGCGCGGCTCGGTAATGTGCTCGGGCCGCAGCCCTAAGATCAAATCCTTGCCGGCGGAGGACTGATAACGAGCGGTGTGCGTCGGCGGTACCGGAAATGCCAGTTCTGGCGCGAGCCGCAGCAGGAGGCCATCGCCGTTCGACTGCAGACGGGCGGGCAGAAAGTTCATCGCCGGCGAGCCGATGAAACCGGCCACGAAGCGGCTTTTTGGCCGATGATAGAGGTCCTGCGGCCTGCCGATTTGCTCGATGCGGCCGCCATTCATAACCACCACGCGGTCGGCGAGCGTCATGGCCTCGACCTGGTCATGGGTGACATAGATCGTCGTTGTCTTCACCTTCTGGTGCACGCGCTTGATCTCGGTGCGCATCTGGACGCGCAGCTTCGCGTCGAGATTGCTGAGCGGCTCGTCGAACAGAAATACTTTCGGGTTGCGCACGATGGCACGGCCCATGGCGACTCGCTGCCGCTGGCCGCCGGACAGCTGTCTTGGCCGCCGGCCCAGGAGGTCGGTGATGTCGAGGATTTTCGCCGCTTGCTCCACCCGCGCGCGGATCTCCGCCTTCGCCACTCGCCGCAGTTTCAGCCCGAACGACATGTTCTCGAACACCGTCATGTGCGGATAGAGCGCGTAATTTTGGAACACCATGGCGATGTCGCGATCCTTGGGCGGCACGTCGTTGACGACCTCGCCGCCGATGAGGATGTCGCCGGCGGTGGCCTCCTCGAGCCCGGCAATCATGCGCAGCGTGGTGCTCTTTCCGCAGCCGGAAGGGCCCACCAGGACGACGAATTCATTGTCGGGAATGGTGAGGCTGATGTTGCGCACCGCATCGACGTCGTCGAACCGCTTCACGACATTGCGCAGCGCCACGTCGGCCATCGCTCACCCCTTGGTCGCGCCGGCGGTCAAGCCGGCGATGTAGTAGTCCATCAGGAAGGCGTAGACGACCAGCGGAGGCGCCGCGGCAACCAGCGCCCCGGCCATCAGCATTCCCCACTTGTAGACATCGGCCTTGATCAGGCTCGTCACCGTGCCGACGGTCAGCACCTGCTGGTCGGCGCTGAACAGGAACGCAATCGGATAGACGAATGCCGCCCACGAAACCGTGAACGCAAAGATGGTTGCGGCGATGATGCCCGGCAGCGCCACCGGAATGAATATCTTGAGCAGCATCTGCATATGCCCGGCGCCATCGATCAGTGCCGCCTCGTCGAGCTCCTTGGGGATCGACTGGAAATATCCGATCATGATCCAGGTGCAGAACGGGACCGTCAGCGTCGGATAGACCAGCACCATGCTCCAATAGGAGTTGAGGAGGCCGAGGCCGCGGACGATTTGGAACAGCGGGATGAAGAGCAGCGTGTCCGGGATCAGGTAGGTGAGGAAAATGCCGGTGGCGAGAATTCCCGATCCCCAGAATCGCATGCGCGAAAGGGAGAACGCGGCGAGCACGCTGACGACCATGGTGATGGCGACGACGCACAGCGTGACGACGACGGTGTTTTTGAAATAGATCAGGAAGTCGCTTTCCTGAAACAGCAACCGATACTGTTCGAAGGTAATGCCGTTGGCGATGATCCACGGATTGGTCGCGAGATGCGCGACCTCGGCATCGGATTTCAACGATGTCACGATCATGTAATACGGCGGGGTGAGAAAGAAGATCGCAAACAGGATCAGGAAAAAATAGGACGTGATGAGCGCCCACCGGCGGCTGCGCTTGAGGCTCGCCCCGCTGCGGCCCGGGTACTCGGCAACCACGGCGGTCATCCGATCTCTCTCCCGCGTCTGCGCACGCCGCGCAATATGAAGACTGCGGAAACGGCGAGGATCGGAAACATGAACAGCGATACCGCGGCGCCGAGCGGAAGGTCGCCGGAGCGGATGCCGAGCAGGAACGCGTAGGTGGCAAAGACGTGCGTCATGTTGCGCGGCCCGCCTGCCGTCATGATCTGCACGATGTCGAAGTTGGCAAATGTCACGATCAGCGAAAACAGCACCGTGATGGCGATGATATTGCGCATCATCGGCAACGTGATGTGCACAAATCGCTGCCATGCGTTCGCACCGTCGATCTCCGCCGCCTCGTAGAGTTGCCCCGGAACCGATTTGAGCGCCGCGAGATACATAATCAAAAAGAATGGCGCCCCGTACCACACGTTGACCAGGATCACCGAGAAGCGCGCCCAGTAAGGATCGCTCAACCAGGGAATCTCTTTGCCGCCGAACCCCCTGATGATCCAGTTGAACGCGCTGTGGGTCGGATCGAACAACCACCACCATCCGAGCGTCGACAGCGCGAGCGGAATGACCCAGGGTACCAGCAGCATGCCGCGCCACTTGCGCTGACCCTTGCTCGGTAAATTGTTGACGAGGTGGGCGGTCACCAGACCGATCAGCGCCTTGAAGAACACGGCACTGAGGGCAAAGATCGTCGATTGCTCGATCACCATCCAAAAGGTGTCGCGTCCGAGCAAGTATGAGAAATTGCCGAGACCGACGAACCTGGTTTGTGCCTTGTTCAGCATCGCGAGATAGATCGAGTACAAGGCCGGGTAGATGATCAGCCCGGCCACGATCGCGATCAACGGCAGACACATCAGGAGGGCAATCGTGCTCCGCCGGCGCATGAACCGCCGCATGCTGGCACGCGGGTAGGTCGCGGACTCAGCCAGCTTTCCCGGATATCGCCGGGCGACGTCGACCATGGCCGTTTCCACTCCCTGGCGGATGGTTTTGCGTCATCGCCGGCCAAAGCCGGCGATGAGGATCGCTCAGTTCGTCGCCCCACTATATCGGATTCCGCGTAGACCGGCGTGCGCGATGAAGGATGTGCCGTCAGGTCCGCAGCAAGCCTCCCAGTTCGCCCTCTGCCCACTTGACCACCTTGTCGATCGGCTCGTTGCCCTGACACACCTTGGCGACCATGATGGTGTGGACCGACTGATTATAGATCTGGGTGGCGATATCCGGCCGCGCCGGGTATCCGGTGATGCTCGGTTGTTCGTCGCCGCGCGGCGGATAATTGTAGACCGTGCCTGTGGGTGGCTCGACCTTTTGCCAGGTATCGAAGTCGTAGTAGCTCTTGAACGACGGCAGGTCGTAGCCGACGGACGCCGCCACGAGTTGACGCGACTGCTCCTTCTCCGAGAGGAATTGCAACAGGTCCTTGGCCGCCGGCTTGTTCTGCGAGAACGACCAGACACCGTAGAAGAACGGCAGCTGACCGACGAACCGGCCGGCCGGGCCGCGCGGCATATCGTGGGTCCAGCACTGGGCTGCCACCTGGGGGTTGTCGCGTTTGGCGACGGCCCAGGCGCTCGGCGGGTTCTGGATGCCGGCGCCTTTGCCGGAGATGAGCCAGCGGTTATTGCCGGCATCATCCCAGGCGTAGACTTCCGGCGGATTGAACGGCATCAGCTTCTTGAAATATTCGAGCGCCGCGCGCGTCTCGTTGGAATTGACCTTGATGTTGTCCTTCTCGTCCACCATGACCGAGCCAAAGGCGCGGAACATGGCGCCGGTCGAATCGATTGCGTCGCTGGTCTGGCCCATGGGTAGGCCGACCGGGAAACCGGCCTTGAACAGCTGCTCGGCGCTCTTGAGATAGAGGTCCCAAGTCCAGCTATCGACCAGCTTGGGGTCGCGCGTGTCGTTCGGCGGGAATATCGCCGTCAGATCGATGCCGCAATGCTGCTTGTAGAGATCGATGCGGGAGCAGCACGGCTTGACCTGGCTGCCGATGGTCGTCGGGATGCCGAACCACTTGCCGTCGTGTTTGGCGAGATATTCGGATACCGGACTGATCGGACCGGCCTTGGCGACGAGCGCCTTGATGACCTCGTCGACCGGCTCGAGCACGTTGCGGTGGACTTGGATCTGCCAGGCGCGGTGCGACATGATGTCGTGGCCGGCGCGCGCCTGGGCTTCCGCGCTCGCGGTCAGGATGTCCTTGTCG
>Ga0209647_1001968_pt1 | contig 16914 bp, 10 predicted proteins | sample GraSoi_2013_60cm_FD_185827 | JGI IMG/M metagenome (GOLD analysis project Ga0209647, IMG submission 185827) | Grasslands soil microbial communities from the Angelo Coastal Reserve, California, USA - Sample 9_17_2013_60cm (SPAdes) (version 2) | ecosystem: Environmental > Terrestrial > Soil >...
CGGATCGCGGAAGATTCGACGATGAAAGGCAAAGGGAAAGATGGTGAGTGTATGGACTACGCCATTGCGCTCTCCTCAAAACTGGAGGCCAACGGAATTCATGGCAGACTGATCTTCTACCGCTGGCACATCCGCAACACTAACACTACCGGTAGTCATGTCTTTGTGGTCTACCATCTGTCGGACGGTAGCGAGTGGATCGTAGATAACGAGATTCGGGAGCCTAAACAGGTGCCGCCGGAAGCCACTCCGTTGCAGCTCGTGTTTTTGTTAAGCGGCGACCCGTCTGCCCCTGTTGATGTTGAGCTTGAGAATGGTCTTAATAGTCTAAGCTTCTTTTAGCGCATCACGCGGACTTTATGCAGTCAAGCACGCTCTCTCCTATCGAACGTTCCGCCTGTCACGCGGTCGGAATCAGATCAGTGGCTCAACGCGGCGCAATGAGCGTCGAAGTCGGCATCTGGATCGGCAGCGGTCTACTCGCGATTCTCGGATTAGTGCAGGCTGTTCACAGTGCGCAACACTTCCTTTGGCTGGCAATTTGGCCAGCTCCGGTTACGCTCCTCTCCACGATCTTTATCTTCTTGAGTCACGGATTCCATTTCCGTAACGGGGTGCTGGTCCTTGGCCAGCGAACCCCAAACGGAAAGGCGTCACGCCGCCGCGGGGCGCCGCCAGAACGAGATAAGTCCACTAAAGCGACGTGAGCGTGAAAGCATCGATGTTTTCTTCCTCACCACGGCCTCGCAAGCGAGGCACGCTCCACGGCTTATGAGATCTAATGCGGACGCAGGTTTGAACTAATCGAGGGGTCAACGCTGTTCCTGCCTCTTGAAGATTTGAAAAAGGTAAAGGAGCGACGGCAGTAGAACCACAGCACCTGCTCCGAGAGCTACCAGCAAAAGCTTTAGTGTCGACTCTGGAGCAGCCGCGTTTTGAATAGTGACGTCAGGCGTAACGAGGTGCGGAAATTGGGCTAGGCCCCAGCCTAACAGAACAAATGTCACCTGCGCCACGGCAGCGATCCGGGCCAGATAGAATTTGCGAAACCACAGCGCCAGCGTTGCCGTGATCGCGCTCAAAGCAGTCCAGCCGAGCAAAACCGGCGCCCACCAATTGGTTAGGCCCTGATACATAAAGGGAGCGCCGTACTTTGAGGTAATAAACACAACGGTCGCAAGCGGGATCAACGCTGCCTCAGCCCAGAGCGCGCGGAGGCGGAAGTCCTGCTGGAGATCCGGTTCGGCCTGCGTCTCGACGGTCATAAAGGTCGCCGCCAGGAACGCGAAGAGCGCCAGGGCGAAAAAACCACACGTCAAAGCGAACGGGGTAAGCCAGCCCGCGAAGAATCCGGTTGTTACCCGATCTCCCAGAAACCGAATATCGCCGGTAGTTAACGCGCCCATGGTTAATCCCTGAAAAAAAGGAGTGAAGAAACTAGCAATTCCAAAGACCGTGCTCCATCGCCGCTGAACGGCGTCGTCGGTGGAATCATATTTGCGGAACACAAATGCGGAGCCACGAAGAACTATGCCGATCAGCATGACGGTAATCGGAATATGGAGCGCTATCATTATCGCCGAAAATGCGCGGGGAAATCCCGTAAAAAGCAAAACGATGACCAGGACCAACCAGACATGATTTGCCTCCCAAATCGGCGCGATGGCTTCCACGATGGCGTGGCGCTGACGTTGTGCCCTTGGGCCGGAGGCAAGTAAATCCCAGATGCCACCGCCATAATCGGCGCCGCCCATCAGCGCATAAAGGACGAGCGCGGCTAGTATGACGGCGGCTAATAACGTTCCAAGCATAGCTAGACCGGCTCCTTTTTGAACGTTTCTCGCTTGATCCAGTGTGGTCGCGTTTCCATGAACTGGCGCCGAAGTAAGAAGATCACGATGACCGCTAGCAACAGGTAAACGGTGGTGAACGTAGTAAATGGTACTATCAGTCCGGGCATCGGCGTCACGGCATCGCGCGTCCGCATAAAACCGTAGATGATCCAGGGTTGTCGTCCGAGCTCGGTCACGAACCAGCCAGTCTCCACCGCAATGAAGCCGAGCGGTGAACAACAAACCAGCGCCCGCAGCAACCATTTGTTATCCGGTAATCGCCGTGTCCGCCACCAACCCCAAGCAACCCAAGCCGCCACTGCCAGCATAGCGGATCCTGCTCCTACCATAATGTCGAAGGACCAGTGCACTAGCGGCACGTTCGGCCACTGATCCCGCGGGAAATCCTCGAGACCGACTACCTTAGTCTGGGGGTTGTATCCGACGAGCATGCTTAAGCCGTAGGGGATCTGGAGCGCATAACTTACCTTCCCAGTGTCATCATTCGGAATTCCGCCAATCACCAGGGGTACGCCCGTACCCGTTTGATAATGCGCTTCCATCGCGGCCAACTTTGGCGGCTGTAGCTTCGCGACCTCGCGCGCAGCAAAATCTCCGCTCAACATCTGCAGCGGGATCGATATGCAGGCAACCACCAACGCAATACTACAGGAGGCACGATGAAAGGTGTTTTGCGGATCGCGCAGGAGAAAAAAAGCGTGGATTCCGGCGGTCAAGAAGGCGGTAGCGACGTAAGCCGCCAGCACCATGTGGATGGTTTCATGTAACGACGCCGGATTCAACATGGCCGCGATCGGATCGATGTTGGTTGGCTGCCCGTTGACAACGTCAAACCCGGCCGGCGCATTCATCCAGGAGTTTGCCAAGACAACGAAAACGGCGGAGAGGACACCGCTCACCGCAACCACAATTCCGGCCAACCAATGCAGCACGGGAGGCACCCGGTTCCAGCCATAAAGATAGATCCCCAAGAAGATGGCCTCAGTGAAGAAAGCGAACCCCTCGAGCGAGAACGGCATCCCGATGATCCCGCCGGCATATTGCATAAACTTCGGCCAAAGCAGTCCCAACTCGAACGAAAGGACCGTGCCGGATACAGCTCCGACTGCGAATAGAATCGTCGTTCCCGCGGCCCATCGCTTGCTCAATTCAAGAAAAATGGGCTTTTTTGTCCGCAAATAGCAACCTTCGGAGACTGCCATTAAAAGAGGCATTGCCATTCCGATGACGGCAAAGATGATGTGGAATGCCAAGGACATTCCCATCTGCGAACGGGCGAAAAACAAATCGTTCAAAACGCCTCCGTTAGTGATTGGCTCATGTTTGGGTTTGGTTTGTTTTCAGCCACTGAATAGGTACTTGCTGCCGGCCGACTCACGCAACCGCTCACAAGGGTGAACTAAAAACGCCCTTTAGAAGAATGGGTGAGGTTCGCGGCTTCGCCGCTGGGTCTCCGGCGTTCTCGTTCGTTCTCGCTCGCTCCCGGCGTTCCCGGCGTTCAGACCGGGATCGGCACCGTCAGGAGGATGCTAGTTCCACGACCGGCGGCAGTTTGGATATCGAATTTCGCGTTAATTTGCGCAGCTCTTGTCCGCATATTCCGCAGTCCGAAGCCTTCACTTTTCTCCAGGCTGCTATTGGAGATTCCAGATCCATTATCTTTTACTGACAGAATGAGATCAGGCGGTTTCCAACGCAGCGCCACGTTTACCAACGTAGGCTGGGCGTGCCGAACGGCGTTGCTAATCGCCTCCTGGGCGAAACGCAGCAACTCATGTTGGATGCCCGGCGGTAAAATTTCTTCGGGGATGACGTCGAACTGGAAAACACAGCGCAACCGACCGGCAACGTTTGAGTGTTCAACTAAACGTTGCAACGTGGTGGTTAATCCTGATTCCTCAATAGCATTGGAACCTAAGCGGAGAATGGATCTGCGGGCTTCAGCTAACCCAAACTTGGCTATTTCTTCTGCCCGGCGAATTTGGTGGAGAGGATCGCCTTCGTTCGCAGCTAGTTGCTCACCGGCAACTCCGAGCTGCAACGAGATGCCGGTAAAGCTTTGAGCCAGCGAATCATGAATCTCAGCAGCAAGCTGATTTCTCTCTTCTAGAATGGCAGATTGCCTGGCGCTTTTCGCTAGTCGAGTTAGATGAATGGCCAAGCTGGCTTGAGTCGCTAAGGCTCTTGCGATCTCCAGCTCCTCCAGATGAAAATCACGCTCCTCGGTGAAACGAAAGGTCAGCCGCCCGTTTGGCTGGCCCCGGGAAATCAGAGGAACGATCAACAATGTCTTTATGCCGAGCTGACGCAGGTAAGACCGCTGATCATCAGGCATCGGGGAATCCGGATCAAGAGTATGAACAATGGCTGCCTGCGGGTTCGAAAAAGTGGCGACACGTTGTTCGTCTTTGGTTCGGGTAAGAGGAGAGTGATAGAGGAAATGAGGATCAAATTGCTCCACCGGGATCGACTGCCAGGATTCGGGATAATTGACTTCATCGGGAGTCATCACCCGGCCATCTTGGAAGACGAGCTCCAGACGCAGCGTATTTTGCTCGAAATTGCGCACTCGTAGGGTGGAAGAGACCGCACCCAACTGCTGGGTAATCGCAGCCATTACTTGCCCGAGGAAATCATCCAGCCCAGGCACCGAGGCTAGCGCATCCAAGCATCCCCGAAGAGCCTCATTCGCTCTTGCCAACTCGGCGGCACGCTGCTGCGCAAACAGCTCCCGCTCGTGTGCCATAGCTGCTCGCATTTCTTCGGCCCGCTTCAAATCGGTGACGTCCATGGCTGTCCCGATGAACTCCAGAACATCCGATTCGTTAACGACGGGGTGGCCCACCGTGTGGACATATTTTATCGATCCATCTGGCAGAACGATCCGGTACTCCTGATCAAAATCACTTCGTTCGCGAACGGCCCGATCAATGGTTTGTTCCGCCCGACCTCTGTCCTCCGGGTGGATTCGTTGGAGAAACATCTGAAACGAGGGAAGCGCCTTCTCCGGGTCGAAACCAAAGATGCGAAAATGTTCTTGCGACCAGTAGGCGTCGCCGGTGGCAGTGTTCCAGGCCCAGCTCGCAGTGTGGCTTATTTTCTCCCCTTCGGCCAAATAAGCCTCGCTACGTCTAAGCTCCGTATTCACCCGGTTGAGGTCAGCATAGAGTCGCGCATGGTCTAAAGAGATCGCAGCCTGCGAAGCCAACATCTCCAACATGGCCAGGCGCTTGGGCGTAAACACGCGGGGCGCCAAGTTGTTCTCCAGATAGAGGACGCCAACTAACCTGACTTGCTTGACTAGAGGCAAACAGAGCACGGACCGAGGACCTCGCTGACGAACATATTCGTCCTGCGAAAACAGGTTCTCAGTCGAGGCGTCATCGAGAATCACGCTCTCCTGGGTTCGAATCACGTACTGAAGAAGCGAGTCGGGTAAGTCAGACCCGGTTACCGAAGCATCCTGTAATTGAACTTCAACCCCGTGCCGGCCGGTGTTGGCTTCCGCAGCGATTCGAACTTGATTGCCATCCGGCAAGATCAGAAGTCCGCGCTCGGCACCGGCGTGTTCGACAGCAATCGTCATCAGTGTTTCGATCAACCTCTCCAGCACAATCTCCCCGGCAACCGCTTGCGACGACTTCATTACTGTTTCCAAGTCCAGCTGCTCAAGGGACGTGCCGATTGTCGTGGTAGAAGAAGCAGACGCTTCTTCCTGGTGCAGGTGCGGATGGTATTGGTCAAGCTGCCGGACCTTGCCGAGCGCACCCCAACGGAGGTAGCAATAGCGTGCGTTTCGAAGATAGGCGTACCCGCTTGTCTCATAGCCGCGGGCAAGATAGAACTTCGCGGCGAGTTCGTTCGCCAGGGCTTCATTCTGCGTGAAGCCGTTGTCGCGCGCCGATCGAATAGCGTGTTCATATAGGCGCTGGGCGTCCAGCTCCCGACCTTCGATGCGAGCCATCTCGGCGCCGACCAGCGCCGCGCGGTTAGCGAAGTTCTCAGGGCAGTTCTCGGCCCACACTGCGAGCTGTTGGTGATGGACGGCGATCGCCTCCAGATGCTGTCGCTGCTCGTCGGTCGGTGTCGTGTCGCACTGTGCTGCGCGCGCGAGTGCCGCATACAAATGGTACTCGGCTACCTCAAAGAACGACGGCGACGTCCAGAGAAGCCTCTGCGCCTTTGATGCCGCCGCGATAGCAGAAATGTGGTCATTCGCGTAAACGCGGGCTTGCAGCTTGCGGATCCAATACCAACACTCTGGGAGCGCCAAACGTGGATCGCTCCGCAAGTGATGTTCGAAGCGGCTCTCGTCGAACTGTTCATCATTAAAGGAACCGAATTCAGGCGTTACGCCCCGCAGGGTTTGGATTAGCCTGAGTTGCGTCGTGATGATGTCGATGACGAGTCCAAACCGCGCTTTGCGCGCGAATTCTAGCCCATGCTCAGCTTCGCGCTGCACGTCAATCAGCGGATCTCCGACGGCAAGAAGGTTGGTGTTCAGATTGTTGCAACTGTAAGCCGCAAACGTAAGGTCGCCGATTTTGCAGGCAGCGTCGAAGGCGCGGCGTACCAAATCTCGGCCGTGTTGGATGTGCCTCGTCCACGGCATGACAAGATTCCCGAAGGACATGTAGGCGCGCGCCTGGTAACGATGCAAACCGCGCTTCTCCACTAGATCGTGCCCGAGCCTGCCGAATCGGAAGGCTGCCCGGTAGTCGCCAAAGTGTGGTCCTAGAATCATTCCCAGCCAGACGTAGGCGAAGCAGGATCCATCGCTGTTGCCATGCTCAAGGCTGAGATTAGCCATGCGACAAATCACGAGCGACAGCAGGTTCTCGTCCGTAAACAATGCCGGCGTCACGACCTCAGTCAGGACGTCGAGAGTCCCGCGGGTTGCAGAGTCGCTCATCAAAGGCAAGTCGACGAGTTCCTCGATTGAACGGTTGCCGAGCTGTCGCCATATCCGTTCGTATTCTTGGCGTACCTCGGTTTGTGTCGGGTGGGGCGACCAGTGGACACCTCCTTGCTTGAGGTATTCAAGACATACTTCGACAGCGCGGTCACTGCGATCCAAGGTCGTAAACAGCGTCAGGCGCAAGCGTGCCACATCGGCGATGTCGGTCAGGTTCCCAGCGCGTTGCGAAAGCATCGTGAGGCGCTGCTCCGCCGCAGCCAAATCGGCGGTTAGCAACTCGCATTCGGCCCGGTGGTACTCGAGCGAAAAGATGAGATCGTATCGCTGCCGCCAACTCTCCTCCCCCAGCAGGGCGCGGCCGGCGGAGAGGTAGTTCAGAGCCGCGGCGTATGCCGTCGAGGTTTTAGCGCGCTTGCCCGCCATGAGGTTCAGCTCGGCGACCCGCTCGCGCTCCTCCCGCGAATCAATCAGCTCCGCGCCATAATCGAGCTGGTTCACGATCTCGAAGACCCTCTCCTCGATCTCCTCCGTGGGCGTCCGCGATGCGAGTACTCGACCGATTCGAAGGTGTGCCGCCGCCCGCTCGCCTTTGGGAATGAGCGCATAGGCAGCCTCCTGAACCCGGTCGTGGAGGAACGCATACGAAGCCTCCAGGCGGAGGATCAGCCCGGTGCGAGCGGCCTCCCAGAGCGCAGCGTGGATCTCCTCTTCTGATTTCGCGTGAACCAAAGTCAGGGTGGCGATCTCGACCACGTTCCCGAGACAGGCGAGCTGTTGGATTGCGCCCTGTGTCGTGTCCGACAACCTTTTTAGCTTATCGACCATGAGGTCCACGACGTTGTCGGTGTAGCCCTTAGCGCGAATACGCGCCAAGTCCCAGATCCAAAAAGCCGCCGCCGGGTCGAACGCAAGCAGCTTTTCCTCGGCCAGTGCCGTGAGGAACTGGATCACGAAGAACGGATTGCCCCCGGTCTTCTCCTGCACTAGCTGCGCTAGAGGAGAGACGGCATCCTGCTCGCGGTGTAAGGCATCGGCGACAAGCCGGCCGATATCGTCGAGCCTGAGGGGCGCCAGTACGATTTCTTGGATTTTTGCGCCGGCTTTGCGGATCACCTCCAACGTTCGCAGGAGCGGGTGGGACGGACCGACCTCGTTGTCGCGGTAGGCCCCAACCAGCAGCAGATAGCCCACTTCCGGGTGAGTGACCAAATCCGCTAGCAGGGTTAGAGTCGCCGCGTCCAACCATTGCAAATCGTCGAAGAAAAGCGTGAGCGGATGCTCCTTTCTAGCGAATACCCCGATGAACTGGCGTAACACCAGCTGAAAGCGGCCCTGAGCGTCTTGAGGCGACAGGTCTGGAACGGGCGGCTGTTTCCCGATTATGAACTCGACCTCCGGGATGAGATTGACGATGAGCTGTCCATTCGGACCAAGGGTCTCCCTGAGGGCGTGCCGCCACTGGCCCACTTCCGTTTCGCTCTTGACCAGGATTTGACGGACCAACGTCTGGAAAGCCTGGGCCAGAGTCGTGTACGGGATGTCGCGCTTGTATTGGTCGAACTTGCCCGACGCAAAGAGACCGCGTGGCAGGACGAGCACCTTGTGTAGCTCGTTGACCACTGAGGATTTGCCGACTCCAGAATAACCGGACACAAGCACAAGCTCTGGCGTACGCTGGGTCACAACCCGGTCGAAGGCCGCAAGCAGAGTGTCGATCTCGCACTCACGACCGTACAGTTTCTCGGGCACTACCAATTGCTCCGACGAGTCGTGCGTGCCTAACGGAAATCGATCGATTCGGCCATGCGACTGCCATTCCGCCAGGCATCGCCCAAGATCGGCTTCCAGGCCCGAGGCGGTCTGGTAGCGATCTTCTGCGTTTTTGGCGAGGAGCTTCATGGTAAGAGAAGACAACAACTCGGGGACTGGCACGCGATCAGAAGGCGGTGTTGGCTGCCGGGCAACGTGGCAGTGGACCCACCCCAAGGCATCGGCAGCTACAAACGGCAATGCGCCCGTCAGCATCTGGTACAAGGTGACGCCACAGGAGTAGAGATCGCTACGGGTACTAATCGAGCGATTCATATGGCCGGTCTGTTCCGGCGCCATGTAGGCGAGGGTGCCTGCAATGATCTCCGGCGGCGCCGGCGCCTGGCGCTGGTACGGCAGACGCGACGCGATTCCGAAGCCAGTAAGCCGGATTGCGCCGGTGGCGGAGTTTACCAGAATGTTCGCCGGCTTGATATCTTTGTGGATGAGACCTCTCTGGTGGAGCTTGCTCAGCGCAGTTGCCAGGCCCACCGCGAAGCGGAGGAACTGGCTCAATTCCATCGGTTTTCCCAGCAGCCGATCAAGTGGCTCACCGCCCGGGTCTTCAAGTATAAGCGCTGGCCGACCCTCACGCACTAGGACGAGAGGGCGAGCCGCCCAGTCTGAATCGAGCTCAGCCCGAAGCGAGTATTCGTGCTCAAACCGTTCCAGGATTCCCGGAACCGGATGCTCTGAGACAGGCGCTACCAAAAGAATAGTGGGTAGGGTGCCGTCATCCGACCGGCCGCGGCGAAATGCGAATTCCTCGTCCTCGCGCAGCGTTTCAAACCGATATCTTGAAACATCGATCATGATAGGCTTCCCGTTGGCCGCTCACACCAAAGCCGATTGCGCACAGACTTTTTCGCCTGCGCCGGATCTCGTCCTCAGTCCGACGGCGCGCCGTCAGCGCAAAAGGACCGTTTGCGGCTAAAACCGGGGGTGGGACGCGGGATGGCGGCCATTCAACCAAAACAACTAAGTCTAATCGCCGATTACCATGAATGTATAACGCTTTCGGGTGGCCGCCGGTCGTGGAACTAGCATCCTCCTGACGGTGCCACCGGAGCCTCGCTGGTAGTCGATGGAGTTTCATGATGAATTGAGAGTGGCCTCGGGGTAGTCAGAAGGTCGTTGTTATTTCAACGATTGTCGCCTCGTATAGTCGACAGGAGCGGCAGAGTTTAGGTATTGAATTCTGCTTCGTATGAAAATGCTGCTGAGACCGGTCTCATTTGCTGCCTTGATCTGCGGGATTTGGTGGCTGGCAGGCCCCATCAAAGCGGGGACGATTATTACCGATGCGGAAGCGGTTAACCATGTTGGGCAAGACGTTACGGTTGAGGGGACGATTACTAAGGTTTTCAAAAGTAAGAATGGGAACACGTTTCTCAATTTCGGGGGGGATTATCCGGATGTGACCTTCGTGGTTTGGATCCCGCAAGACGCGCCGGAATCGGCTGATCCGAGTTTGACGAATCTTCAGGGTAAGAAGGTGAAGATCATTGGTAGAATCCAGATTTACCGGGGTAAGCCGGAGATAAAAGTGAGCACGAAAGAACAGATTGTGGTGGAATAGGGGCGTCGTTTTTGCGGACAGGTGTTGGGGAGGTTTTTTTGTCCCGGAGGGACTAGATGAAGGTAGCCAGGCAATTTATTGCCTGGGATATGTCCAAAAAAGGGCGACCGTCCCGGAGGGACGGTGTGAGCCGCGCTACCCGATGTATTGGCTGCCCAAGTCGAAGAACGTCCGTCCTGTCGACCCAATCATACCGTCCCTACGGGACGGGTCGCCTTTTTGGACGTCCCAGGCAATAAATTGCCTGGCTACCATCATTCAGTCCCTTCGGGACAACAAACCGTCAGTACGTGCCCACATTTTCGACTCCACATCACTCCGCGCGGCCGGATTCGAGGACGAGGACGAGGACAGCCTGCCCGACGTAGCTTTTGGTCTGGCGGCTGGCAGCTCTGTTACTAGCGAAGTCGGGAGGACGATTCGAAGATAGGGTTCTTATACTTTGTCAAGAGCGTCGGCGAGATCCGACCTTAAGTCTTCGAGGTCTTCGACGCCGACGGATAAACGAACCAAGGTGTCGTCGATTCCCAGAGCGTTTCGTTGCTCGAGCGGAATCGAACCGTGGGTCATGATGGCCGGGTGTTCGATCAAGCTTTCGACACCACCCAGGCTCTCGGCTAAAGAGAAGAGATGAGTGTTCTCCAGGAACCGCCGGGCGCCGTCCAAGTCGGAATCGAGGTAGATCGTGATCATGCCACCGAACCCTTTCATCTGGCGTTTAGCTAAATCATGTTGGGGGTGAGAGAGTAATCCCGGGTATCGAACGGTTTTCACCTTGGGGTGCTTCTCCAACCAGCCGGCGAGCTCCAATGCGTTGGCACAGTGTCGTTCCATCCGTAGAGCCAGAGTTTTCAAACCGCGGAGAGCGAGGAAGCTATCGAAAGGTCCGGCCACAGCGCCCACCGCGTTCTGCAGAAAACCAAGCCGATCCGCCAGAGGTTTCTTTTCTTCGCCGGGACCGACCACTACCACTCCGCCGACCATATCAGAATGGCCGTTCAGATATTTGGTTGCTGAATGCACCACGATGTCAAACCCGAGATCAATCGGATGCTGGATCCAAGGGCTAGCGAACGTGTTATCCGCTACCGCGATCAGATTGTTTTCTAGCGCGAACTCGTCGACCGCCTTCAGATCAATGAGTTTCAGTAAAGGGTTACTGGGGGTTTCCACCCAAACCATCCGCGTGTTAGCGCGAATCGCTTTTTTGAGCGTCGCTGGATCGGATAGATCCAAGAAAGTGAATTGGAGATTCGCAGATTTGGAACGCACTCGCTCGAAAAGCCGAAACGAGCCGCCGTAAAGGTCGTCGCTGGCGATGATGTGCGATCCCGAATCGAGAAGTTCCAACACCGTGGCCATACCAGCTAGACCGGACGCAAAGGCGAAACCGCGTTGACCGTTTTCTAAGTCGGCCATGCACCGCTCGTACGCTAGCCGGGTAGGATTGATACTGCGGGCGTAATCGAACCCTTTGTGTTTCCCGGGGCTCTCCTGAACATACGTCGAAGTTTGGTAAATCGGGACCATGATCGCTCCGGTCGCAGGATCTGGTTCTTGGCCGGCGTGGATTACTCTGGTAGCGAAGGAATGTCGTTTTGGTGAAGTCATGCGACCTTTCGGCGAAGATAGTTCAATAAATCGATCCGGGTAACGAGCCCGACAAACTGACCTTGATCAACCACGATGGCGACCCGGCCGCTATCAAGGATTTCCCGAAGCTCATTGAAACTCGCGGAGGGTGGCAACGTGACAATGCGATCGGTCATCGCGGTCTGTACTTCGTCGCGAAATGATCCATGTCCATCCTGGATACGGGTTAACACATCAGATTCGTCCAGGATGCCAACCAGCTTGCCATGATCAAGCACCGGGACCTGAGAAACATCCGAGATTCGCATTCGGTTAAACGCGGTAAGAAGAGAATCGTGTGGGCCGACACTCACAATAGAGCCGTCCTGATAACGCCGGGAAACCAGGTCTCGCAGGTCATCGAAGCTTTCCCGGCGAATGAAACCCTGATCTGCCATCCAAATATCGTTATACATTTTGGATAGGTATTTATTGCCGCTATCGCAGGCGAGTGTGACCACTCGTTTTGGCTCGGTTTGTTCCCGGCAATATTTAAGGGCGGCCGCGAACAGGGTGCCGGTCGATGATCCTGCGAATACACCTTCTTTGCGAAGCAAGTCGCGCGCGGTCAAAAAGCTTTCTTCGTCGCCGATACTGTAGGATTTGCGCACCCGGCTCAAATCCGCGATCGAAGGAATGAAATCCTCGCCTATGCCTTCGACCATCCATGAGCCCGGCTGGCCCATGCGGTGTTCATTGACGAACCCGGACAGGATCGATCCCTGGGGATCGGCCAACACGATTTCGCACTTGGGAGCTACGCGAGCGAAATAGTTGCTGAGCCCGGTCAGGGTACCGCCAGATCCAACACCTACGACGACGGCGTCGATATCATGGTCCATCTGATCCCAGATTTCCGGACCGGTAGTCTGTTCGTGCGCGAGCGGGTTGGTGGGATTTCCGAACTGGTTAACGTAGAAACCGCCGGGTGTTTCTGCTGCGATGGAAGCCGCTAAGTCTTGATAATATTCTGGATGTCCTTTGGTAACGTCCGATCTGGTGATGACCGTGGTCGCGCCCAGGGCCCGGATATGCAGGATCTTCTCCTGCGACATCTTGTCTGGAATCACCAGAATAAGACGATATCCCTTGGCCGCTGCCACTAGAGCCAAGCCTAGGCCGGTATTACCGGCTGTGGCTTCAATGAGCGTTCCACCAGGCTTAAGATCGCCCGAGCGCTCGGCGGCCTCGACCATGGCCAATGCCATTCGATCTTTTATCGAGCCGGTCGGATTTTGGTTTTCGAGCTTTATAAAAAGCCGGCACTGGCCGCTATCGAATCGGGTGCATTCAACCAGAGGAGTATTGCCGATAAGCGAAAGAATGGCCGGATTTTTTAACGAAGCGACTTGGAGGGTACCGGAACTCATACCGTTAGTTTCCGGCGGGGACACAAGTTGCGTCAAGCAGGATCAACGAGCGTGAACGAGCGAGAGCGCCGAGAGCGAACGAGAACGGCCTGTTATCTATCGGCTTCGTTTACGCTCGTTCTCGCTCGTTGATCCCTTTTGGCTATACTATACAGCCAGCGGCTCGCGACCTTGGTCGTAGCGTATGGTCGGTTAAGGATGTATTTCAGATGAACTCACTAGTCGTCGCTCGACAGGCTTATGCCGAGCGATTGAGACGGTCAGGACCCCTTAAATCGGAAAGGGTGGTTCAAGCTTTTGCCACCGTCCCGCGAGAACGGTTTGTTGGTGGTGGCCCTTGGAGAATCATCCCACCGGGGAGAACCGCGCGGATGACACCAGATTCCGATCCTTGCCATCTGTACGACAACGTCTTGGTATCACTGGATGCCGACCGAAATATCAACAACGGTGAACCGAGGCTTTGGGCGGCGTTATTTGATCAGTTGGATATCCAGGCCGGAGCCTCCGTCGCCCACGTCGGTTCCGGTACCGGTTACTATTCTGCGATCCTAGCGGAGCTGGTCGGACCGGCAGGAAAAGTCAGCGCAATCGAGGTCGATCCAGATTTCGCGTTACAAACTTGGGAGAATCTGGCGCCGTGGCCGCAGGCGAAAACCGTCGCCGGTAACGGGCTCACGGATGTGACCGCAGGGGTCGACTTCATCGTCGTGAGCGCGGGCCTAACTTTTATCCCCATAGCGTGGCTGGACGCGCTGCGGGAGGGCGGAAAGTTGCTTTTACCTTTAACCGTAACGCATGGTTGGGAGCATACCTCTGAACACGCGGGCCGATGCGTCGGTCGGTTTCTTATCGTCGAACGCAAGAATGAGACGTGGCCTGCCCGTTTCGTCACTCCGGTTGCGATCATTGACTGTTTTCAGGGCAGAGATGCAGATTCGGAAGAACGATTGCGCTCCGCTTTTCTCGGTGGCGATAGCGACCAGGTAAAATCGTTGCGCCGTTTCCCGGAGTTGCCTGATAACACCTGTTGGCTGGTAGGGGATGGATGGTGGCTCTCGACAGGGGGAGTGAAAGGTGAAAGATGAAAGGTGAAAGGTCGCGCGGCCGCATAACCTGGAGGGGAGCTGCTTCATAGGACGGCAGCTCTATCGTTCGGCCGACGGATGCGGCGAGGTTTGCATCGACCATCGGCTGCTCTATTCTGAAAGGCTAGATAACGAAAGGGATTTCTATGCCGAAGATTGTCCGTTTTCATGAGGTTGGCGATTCGAGTGTATTGAAACTGGAAGAGTTACCGAAACCCCAGCCCGGAGAAGGCGAAGTTTTGCTAAAGGTCGAGGCAATCGGTTTGAATCGAGCCGAAGTCATGTTCCGTTCCGGGAGGTACATCGATACCCCGAGTTTTCCGTCGCTCCTCGGGTACGAAGCAGCCGGCGTCATCGAGTCGGTGGGTCCAGGGGTAACCGAACTGAAACCCGGCGATCGAGTTAGTTCGATCCCGGCTTTCTCGATGGCCAAGTACGGTACGTATGGCGAGTATGCCGTTTTGCCGGCGCACGCCCTTGTGCCTTATCCGCAAAATCTTTCGCCGGTCGAAGGTGCTTCAATCTGGATGCAGTACATCACCGCCTACGGCGTCATCGAATACGGCGGACTCAAGAAAGGACAACATTTTTTGATTACAGCCGCCGCCAGCAGTGTTGGTCTAGCCGCGATTCAAATCGCGAAATTGGTTGGCGCGACATCGATCGCCACAACCCGAAACAAAGCAAAGGCAAAAGCCCTGGCAGATGCCGGTGCCGACTTTGTGATCAACACCGAGAGCGAAGATCTCGCTGCTAGGGTACAAGAAATTACCGAAGGTAAGGGATTCGCGCTCGCGTTTGATCCGGTCGCCGGTCCCGGACTGGAAACGTTGGCGAAAGCGGCCGGTCACGAAGCCACGATCATGGAATATGGCGCCTTAGATCCTCGACCAACTCCGTACCCTTTGTTTCTCGCGATTCGTAAAGGACTTACTATCCGCGCTTATACTCTCTTCCAGATTACGAAGGATCCTGAACGTTCTCCTCGCGCCCTAAAGTTCGTTACCGAAGGGTTATCCTCCGGTGTCCTTAAACCCATCATCGCGAAGACGTTCAAGCTTGATGAGATTGTCGAGGCCCATCGATACATGGAGTCGAATGAACAGATCGGCAAGATTGCGGTGACGGTGTAAACGTGCGTCGAGTTTCCACGCTCCCGCACGGTAGGGACGAGCTCCCGCTCGTCCGTGGTTGCGCGCGATGATCGAACAAGCGGATGAGCGGGCCGCCGCCGCTTCGCTATGGCGCGCCCTTACACTGTAGTCAGGCAAGATCCAGGAGTATGGCCGCGACGTAGGCCTTGCGAAGTCGGGAGCTCATCCCTACCGATTGCTGTCACCCCTCGTTAGGCAAACCCTAATACCGGATGCGGCTGGTAGGGTTCATCCAGGTACTTAATTTCCTCATCACTGAGTTTCACTTCCAACGCTTTGACGGCGTCTTCGATGTGATGTGGCTTGGTGGCGCCGATGATCGGCGAGGTGACCCCGGGTTTATGTAACATCCAGGCGAGAGCGATTTGCGCGTTGGGGATGTCGCGTTTCTTAGCCAGCTCGGTGACTCGATCAACCACTACATAATCGCTTTCCTGATAATACATCCGATGGGCGAAATCATCGCTCTTCGCTCTCGTCGTATCGCCTTTATCCCCACGATTACGGGTTCCGGTCAAAAAGCCGCGCGCCAATGGGCTCCAAGGAATGATGCCGACCTTTTCTTCGCTGCAGAGGGGGATCATCTCCCGTTCTTCTTCCCGGTAAATCAGGTTGTAATGATTCTGCATCGTAGCGAACCGGGAGTACCCGTGGGTATCCGCATAGTACAGGTATTTAGCGAATTCCCAGGCGTACATACTCGACGCGCCGATGTGCAATGCTTTCCCTTGGGTGACCACATCGGTCAGAGCTTCCAGAGTCTCTTCAATCGGCGTCGTACGGTCATGACGGTGGATCTGATAGAGATCCACATAGTCGACTCCGAGACGCCGCAAACTGGCATCGATCGCGTGACGGATATGTTTCTTTGAGGTACCGCGTTCGTTAAGACTTGGGCCCATCGGGCTGAACACTTTGGTGGCGATCACCACCTCCTCCCGACGCACTCCAAACTTCTTCAAAGCTCGGCCGGTTACTTCTTCGCTAACGCCGTTAGAATAAATGTCGGCCGTATCAAAGAAATTGATGCCGGCATCCAGCGCCTGTCCGTAGAAAGGAAAAGAGGCATCTTCATCGAATACCCAGTCCCTCCATTTTGAAGTGCCGTAGCTCATGCACCCCAGACAAATCCGTGAAACCTTTAATCCAGTGTTACCTAACGATACGAAGTCCATAGTGTAATAAAACTACGATAAGCACAGATTGGGGGGTACGCCGGGATTCTTTCGGGTCAGCGGTAAATCAACACGATCAACTAAGCACGAATGGGACCCGCCTCCGCAAGGCCTCCGGCGCGGCGGGCTCTATGGGACTCATGCGACTTGTGGGGACAACATAGGTCCCATCTGTGGAACCGCCCCTGAGAAAGTCGCTCTCGAGGACGAGGACGAGAGATCTGAGTTGGTCCGTCAAGGTTTTTTGAGGAATTTTATTCACAGCTTCTGATGAAGCTAAGCGGCGGTCTTCGCGTACGCTGAACCGCGAGTTTGCAGGGTTTGCAGATAGCGTTG
>Ga0209647_1001971_pt1 | contig 16900 bp, 17 predicted proteins | sample GraSoi_2013_60cm_FD_185827 | JGI IMG/M metagenome (GOLD analysis project Ga0209647, IMG submission 185827) | Grasslands soil microbial communities from the Angelo Coastal Reserve, California, USA - Sample 9_17_2013_60cm (SPAdes) (version 2) | ecosystem: Environmental > Terrestrial > Soil >...
TGCCGGCGACGCGCCGTATTAGATCCGCTTGGCTGAGGGGTGCAGTGGCCTGGATCGGTGCAATCCCGATGACAGTTGTAGCCGTAGTCTGGATGCTCTCACCAGCCGTACTCTATACACCCTATCTCGATGTCATCTGCCGCTGGAACATCCCGCCGCTCATCGACCAGAGATGGGCGGGGTTTGTGATGTTCGTGGCCGGCGTGCCGGTTCAACTCGTCGGGGTGTGGCTTCTACTCGGATCCTCCCACCTGATCGATCCGGCTTCGTTAGGCGCTATCAGGAAGCGTGATAACCCATCATAATATTCGTCTGTCCATCCTATGGTTTTGGGGATACGCAGATACATGAAAGATCGAATCTCTATCAACACGAATACCCATCTGCGATTACTCTTTCTGGTCCCTCCCCATCTGCTTGTTGGGCTTACTGGATGCTTTGGTGTAAATGCCGGGCCAGCAAAAGGATTCCACGCACAGCAACCGAAGGACTAACTAATCAATCGCTTTGCGATGATCATCCGCTCAAAAACCAAAAGCGTTTACTACCCGACATCGGAGAAGCAGAGCCATCTTATCTGCGGTAGTAGGAGAGTTCGTTATGTTCGCGCCGCGCTACTGGTTCGACCTAAGAACTAAGCGGGCGCGTCCAAATTAGGATCCGCAGATTACTCGGACAGCCCAACTCTAAGATGAGCATATTTTGCTTTGGCGTTAGCCATCAGACTGCGCCAGTGGACGTGCGCGAGAGATTCGCGATTCCAGGATCTGCTTTGCCCGAAGCGTTGGCCCGGCTAAAGACGATGCCAGGGCTCGCTGAGGGCCTCATTCTGTCAACTTGCAATCGAACGGAATTTTATGTTACCGGAGAGTTCCGGGACAGCCAGGGTTTTTTCAAGAGCTTCTATCGAGATTTCCGGGCCGGCGACGAAACGCATGCGTTCCGCTTATGGGGTAACCACTGTGTTCGTCACCTATTTCGAGTCGCTTCTGGTCTAGAATCGATGGTCGTTGGCGAAACGGAAATTTTTGGCCAGGTCAAGCGTGCTTACGAGTTTGCGACTGGGGCAAAGACGACTGGGAAGTTCCTGAATCGACTTTTTCAAAAATCGTTTCAAGTGGGTAAAGAGATACGATCTTCTACTGCGATCACGCGTGGTAGCGTTTCGGTCGGTTCCGTGGCAGTGGATTTGGCAGAACAGATCTTTGGAGATCTAGACGGATGCAAGATCATGATCCTCGGAGCCGGTGAAACGAGCGAAAAGACTGCCAAAGCTTTTCGGTCTCGCGGAGCGGAACAAATTTTTGTCTCCAATCGCTCTTTCGAGCGAGCGCAGGCTTTAGCGACAATGACCGGCGGACGAGCAATTCATTTTGAGGATTGGGAGCAAGAATTCCGCGACCTGGATATACTGGTCAGTTCGACAGCAGCTCCGCACGCGATTATCACCTTGGATAAGTTAGCTCCGTTCTTGCGAACTCGCCCGCACCGGCCGCTCTTCCTGATCGATTTGGCGATGCCGCGTGACATCGAACCGGCCGTTTGCAAGTTGGACGGTGTTTATTTGTACGACCTCGATTCGCTGCAGAGTATAGCGAAGGAAACTCTAGCAGTCCGTGAACAAGAATCAGACAAATGCCATCAGCTGATTGAACATCACGTGCAGGACTTTCAGCTGTGGATTGAACGCAGCAGTCACGGCATTTCCGCAGGAGCAGCGAAGCTATGCCTCATGAAAGCCTAGTTCAGGCGCGCCCTTTTAGCATGCCTTGCCAATACAGGACGGGCAAAGCCCACCGCTTGAGCAACCACATGGAGTAGCGCTCCTTGCTCTGGTCGAATGGAAACGTTTCGGCAGGGTTTCCATCATAATCGAATTCAGCCAGGATCAGTTTGCCATAGCCGGTCACGAGCGGGCATGAAGAATAGCCGTTATATTTGGCTTTGAGCGGTTGGCCGGCCCGGTCGGCCAGTAGATTCTCGACCAGGACTGGAGCTTCTTTGCGGATCGCCGCACCGGTACGGCTGGTGGGCAAGCTGCTGGCGTCGCCGAGAGCGAAGATGTTAGCAAAGCGCGGATGTTGGAGATTATATTTGTCTACTTCGACCCAGCCATCCTTGTCGGCGAGCGGACTTTCCCGGATGAAATCGGGAGCGCTCATCGGCGGGGTGACGTGGAGCAGGTCGAACTTCATCACGACTTCTTCCTTGGTATCGAGTTGGGTGAAGATGGCTTGCCGAGTGTCGCCGCGCACTTCGATGAGGTTGTGGCGAAAGCAGGTTTGCATGCCGCGGTCCGCGACGACTTTTTCCAGTGCTTTCCGGTACTTTGCGACTCCGAAAATCGCGGGAGAGGCGCTGGCGTAAACCACGCGGATCGCATCACGTACGCCCGCCCGGCGAAAGTGATCTTCAGCCAGGTACATAATCTTTTGTGGCGCACCGGCGCATTTTATTGGCGTCGCGGGCATCGTGAAGATGGCGGTTCCTTGCCGGATGCTCCGGATAGCCTCCCAGGTAAAATCGACGGTGTTGAAATCGTAGTTTGAGCAGACCCCATTGCGTCCCATGGTGTCCTTCAGGCCTTTGATGTCCTCCCAGTTCACCTGAATGCCTGGACAAACCACCAGGTAGTCATAGCCCAGAGATGGACCGCCTCGCGGGCGGACGCGGTTTTCATCCGGCTCGAAGGCAATCACGGCATCGCGGATCCACGTCACACCGCGCGGGATAAGATCGGCTTCGCGTTTCTCGGTTACTTCCTTCTTTGTAACTCCACCGCCAACCAGGGTCCAGAGTGGCTGGTAGTAATGCTTTTCCGACGGGTCGATGACGGCAATGTCGAGCTTTGGCGCTTTAGCGCGAAGCCGGGCGGCGACGTCGATGCCGGCGGTGCCGCCGCCGATAATCAATATGGAATAGTGCGTTTTATTCATAGCGTTAACAGGGTTGCGTTTTTCAATGGGGCACGAAGGGCGAGAGGTTTTTTGCCAGCATGAAAAGGGCGACGAGCCACATCGCGACCGCAAATGTCTTTTGCAACGTCGAGCCGGACAGCCGCGAGCGAAGGGCGCTGCCGGCAAGCATTCCAGCGAGGCAGCCGCCAACAAACAGGCTAGTGACGCGAACTGGAACGTGCTGGCCTTGAACGATATTGGCGATAACGCCCGAAACCGAGATCAGAAAGATCACCATGAGCGATGTCGCGACCGCTCGGTGAATGGTGATGCCGGCGTAAAGGAGTGAAGGGACGATAACGAACCCGCCGCCGACGCCGAAGAGTCCTGAAAGTAGCCCGGAAGCTGCGCCGGCAATTGAGAGCATGGCATAGCAACCTGCGGTGAGTTTTCCGTGGCCCTGGGTGGCGCAAGGTCCGGGCCTGACGGCTGCCTCCGTTCTCTTGCGCCACATTCGGATTCCGACATAGCCCATCATCACAGCAAATGCGGAAAGCAAGATGGCCGGTGCTATCCGTTGTCCAATCATGGCGCCGATCGGAGCCATGACCATTCCTACGATGGAGAAGATGACGCCCGCTTGTAGCTCAATCTCTCGGGTGCGCAATCGAAGGGCCGCGCCGAATCCGGCGGTAGCTCCAACTGAGGCAAGACTCAAACCCAGCGCCGGGCCAACCGGCACACCTAGGCCGTAAGTGAGTAGCGGTACAGCGAAGATCGAGCCGCCGCCGCCGGTCAGACCAAGCGACATTCCAACGATCATGCCGAAGGCGACGTCGAGTAGTTCAAAGTTGAGCCCGGAGTCCATCATAAGGACTATTCGAGGAGTTCCGCAGGAACATTGCCGAAAGCGTCGTTCACGTAGATAGTCCGCCGACCGTTGCGTTCGAGATAGGCGGCGGAAGCGGACGCTCGATTACCACTTTGGCAATGGACGATGACCGTTCGATCCGCCGGGACTTCTGCGATCCGTGCTCGGAGCCGGGTGTTCGCAACGTTCAGCGCACCCTTGATATGATGGTCCTCATACTCGGCGGCACGACGGACATCCAGCACGAGAGTATCCGGATCTTCGCCGGTTAGCGCCGGCATTTCGCGAAATTTAACCGACGGGATGCTGGCAAGTGTACCGTTGGCCGAAGCAAGATCGGCAACGCATAACCAGCCGACTATCTTGTCAAAGCCGATTCGGATCAGCCGGCGCACCTGTTCTTCTACCTGATCGGCGGAATCGATGACTAGAACGATGCGGTCGTCTGGTCCAAGGAAGCTGCCCGCAAAATCGCTGAAGCTGCCTTTTGCAGGGGCGTAGAGACTGCCACGCAGGTGCGCTTTCATGAAGCCGGCACGGTCAGCACGCGTGTCGAGCACGACCAGGTTTGGATCGTCGAGTTGCCCAGTCACTTCATCGATAATGAGTTGGCGCGGCTCGGGCAGCTTGCCTAGCACGGCAGGACCAACCCGGTTCACGTTCTTCATTCGGGCGAAATAGAAAGGTGGTTCCGGCTGATCCCGGAGGATGAAGTCCACAAACGCCTTCGCTGGCCCTTCAATGGCGAGCTTCAATGTTGGATTGAATTTGATCTCGTAACCGGCCGTCGAGCTGGGCACCGCGCCGAGCGATTTGCCACACGCGCTCCCTGACCCGTGAGCAGGCAGAATTTGCACATGGCAGGGCAGATTGGCGATCCGGCGCAGGCTGCCATAGAGCTGGTGAGCCCCTTTTTCCGCAGTAGCGGGAATCCCCGCCGCGGTTTCCAGCAAATCAGGTCGTCCCGCATCGCCGACAAAGAGGGCATCACCGCTCAGTAAAGCGATCGGCTCATTGGCTCCGCCCCCCTCATCGGTTACGAGATAGCTGAGATGCTCCGGGGTGTGTCCCGGCGTATGCAAAGCCTGGAATCTGATGTTGCCGACTTTGAAAGTGTCGCCGTCACGCAACAATGTGACATTCGGAAGGTTCCGCGCCCATTCCGATTGCCAATCCGGCCCGCCCTCTGCGGAAAGGAACACGCGCATCGCAGGGTCGCGCGCTACTAGTTCACGCGCCCCGCTCACGAAGTCCGCGTGAATATGGGTCTCGGCGCCCGCGGTCAGTTTCAGGTCTTCGCTGGTTGCGATTGCGTGGTAGCGATCCACATCGCGCTCGGGATCAATAACAATGGCCTCGCGAGTCTTCTCGCAACCAATGATGTAGGCGTATTGCGAAAGATCGGCGTCGTAAATTTGGCGTAAAAGCATGACAGTGTTGGTTGGTTTCTAAGTTAGTTCTCGAAAAGTTGAGGCTGAGTGGGCCTAAGGATGCACGAGTTGCGCGGGAAGAGCGCCCACCACGAATATCGCACCGGCCGTAATCCGAACCTGACGCTCCCACGAGATGAGTTTGGAGGAATCGAGAAAATCGAGCTCTTAGGAGTCAGCGTTGTATTCATGGGTTTGCCAATCATTGGGGAGGCGTTGGGAAGTCTTCACCAGTTCAATTGATGGCTGCTCTACAACAATATTTGATTCACTCCGTTTGATAGTCAAATACTCGTTTGAATAATATATTATCTGCTTATACGCTAAGGGTGAGCCTAATTGGAGAGAAGCGCGCGAGCTTCCTGCGGCGGCATGGAATCGACGAGACAGGCCACCAATCCGCGGGGCGAACCGGAAGCCGAACCCGTACTAGTCAAAAGGGCTGGGTAAAAGCCAAAACCATAAACATATAATACTCAAATGACTATTTGACTGACCGCGACGTTCAATCAAACATTGATGCATGCGTTCCGATATCGCCGATAAGCAACAGGCCATTTTCTGCATGCTCGCCCGATTCGGCGAGGCGATGTCGAGTCCGAAGCGGCTCAAAATCATCAGTCTGCTCAGCGAGGGACCGAAAAGTGTCGAGCAGCTCGCCGATCTGACCGATCAGTCGACGGCGGCGACAAGCGCGCATCTCAAGCTTCTCCGGGCTTCCGGTTTGGTGGAGGGCCATAAAGAAGGCCGACATGTGTGGTGCAGCTTGGCGGGGGACAGTGTCACCCGGGTGTGGCTCGCTTTACGGAATCTTGGCGAAGAATTGCTACCGGAAGTTCGCGAAATTGTCCGCGATTACTTCGAACATCCCGAGACGCTTTCGGCCCTGACAATGACGGAGATCATGGAGGAAGTGCGCAACAACAGGGTGATTCTCCTCGATCTACGGGATCAGGACGAATATCGCGCAGGACACCTGCCGCATGCCAAGCACATCGAGTTGAAGGATTTGAAAAGGCGAGTTGATGAACTCGCGGGAGATCGACCCATTCTCGCGTATTGTCGCGGTCCCTACTGTATCACAGCTCTAAAAGGGGTTACTTCGCTGAGGAAATTGGGTATTCCGGCCCAACGACTGCCTTTTGGAGTACCAGAATGGAAAGCAGCCGGTTTACCCCTCGACCGCACAAGCCTTCGTCCGTCGAGGGGCAGAAAAGCCCTCGCTAACTGAATGGCCGCAGCCCTGGGACAGGCTGCTGTCGCAGCCATTATTGCCTGGAGCACTGTCTATCTCGAGCGCGCCGCGGCCAGTCTCGCCGAACAGAAGGCCGAGATTCAGCCAGAATTACTCGCCCACCTCTCGCCCCTGGGCTGGGAACATATTGGTCTAACGGGAGATTATACTTGGCACGAAAACAAACGCGTTGCTCTGGGCCAACGGCACGCTATTTTCCCGCCGTTACCAACTCACCCGGACGCTGCGCTTCGATGTGAAATTGTTCGGGCGTCGCCTTGGTTCCGTTGACGTGCGTTCTGCCCCAGTAATTAGAGAATGTTTCACCGGTCAATCGCTCGCGAATGAACCCTTCGAGCAGGCCGCGAACCCGACTTGGAATCTCTTCCAGCATTGGTAACTAAACGTTATGATTGGCTATCACATTTCTTGATAGCTGCCTTTTATGCTGCGAAATTCCATTCGGCTCGGAGCAGGCGAGGGTTCGCCTAAAACTACTCCTGCTCCTTCGACCCGCTTTAGCGGAAGTGCTCCCAAAACCGGCGAAGGATCGGTCCGCGAAGAGTACCGTCCGCGGTATAAACAGCATCCTTCCTTGTACTCTGCGGGACGTTTTAGAGAAGCCATCTCGATTCTTCTCAAGCTGGTAGCAGATACCAGCACCGACGTTAATATCCAACGGTACAATCGGGCCTTAAGGTATTACGCTGCCACTCCCGATCCGGAATAGCGCGGCGGTTAGGTTTCAAATACTCGCTGCACCTGCTTAGTCGCAAAGTGATAAGCATCGTCTGGAAAGCCATATCCGAAACCTACTGCAACTTGCCGGCCAAATTTTTCGTAGAATTGAAGATTCGCTAATAACGCTCTCTTAACATCTGCTAACGTGTATCTAGACAAGGTGTTGGGTAGATCAGCCAATACCGCTGGGCCGGCCCAGCGTTCCATAAATCGGCCCCTATGCCAGGTGTCGCGCTCACCGTTTAGCTTAGAATGCCACTCGATCAGTCGCAGCAGAAGGTTCTGCAAATACCCATTGCAAGATGAGGTCGCGACCCACAACTCGCCTCGCCTGGCTTTCCTGGCAGCTAAAACCACATGAAACAAGAAATCGTCAGTTGTTTCCCGCCAGTACGACTCCGACGGTTGCTCGTCGGTTTTTTTAGGCCATCCAGTGCTATCAGTCCACCTCTCCATGAGGCGATCCTTGTCGATCAGAATGATGAATCCTCGACGAAAAACATTCGCGATTGCGATCGGGATTTGCTGATTCAGCATTTGCTGAATCGCAGTTACGGGTACAAACGAAAAGTCGATGGCTCGACCGTCCTTGAATAGGACTCTTCGTTCCCGAAAACCTCCCACCGCCGTCGGCTCCAAAAAGGTTAACATGGGTTCACCAAAAGTGCGTAGCCATGCCACTTCTGATAAGTAAACACTGGGGTCTTGGACAGCGACCACAAGATCAAGATCGGATAGGGTATCCGCTGGCGTTTGGGTGCGCGCATGCGATCCTAAGACGGCGCCACCCCGAAGGTTCGGTTGTTCCGACGCCCAGGCTACAAACCGATCCATCAAGTCTTGCATCATGCTTATCCTTCTACCACTCTGCGACCGACCCATCCTCATTGCGCCAAACTGGGTTTCTCCAATCGTGACCTTTCGCGGCCGCTAAACGCACCGCGTCTTCATTGATCTCGATCCCCAGCCCCGGTCCTTCTGGAATAGCGACGTATCCATCCGTGAATTTAAATATTGCACTATAAGACAGAAGACGGCTTGGCTGCACCTGCTCGATCTCACAAGCTGAGAACCACTAGTCCAACCGTCAGCATCGATTCGGCGCCTGGTGTACTTTAGGCGAATCGTTTTCGCGAAAGGACCATCTGTATGCCTAGGAAAGTATGGATTGCATTGACGATCGAAACCTTCGTGTTCGCCATCCTGCTATTCGGCTCGGCCGGAACACTCAACTGGACCGCCGGCTGGGCGTTCTTGGTTCTGTTCTTCTGCTGTGCCTGGCTGCTCGTCCTCCGGCTGGCCCGAAGCGATCCTGCTTTGCTCGAGGAGAGGATGAAGATGAGGCCGCAGCCGGGTCAACCTCTCTGGGACAGGATCCTGCTCAGGACCATCCTTATCCTATGGTTTGCGTGGTTAGTCCTGACAGCCCTAGACGGAGGTCGTTTCCATTGGTCCAAAGTGCCCGTTTGGCTCCAATGGTTAGGCGGCGCCGCTGTCCCGTTCGCCTTTTGGATCTTTGATTGGACCTTTAAAGAAAACACTTTTTCGGCGCCGGTAGTCCGGATCCAAAGGGAACGAGGGCACAAAGTGATCTCGACCGGACCCTACGCTATTGTACGCCATCCCCTCTATGCGGGCGCTTTGTTGTTGATGGTGGGGACCGCCCTATTACTCGGTTCTTGGTACGGTGTGCTTGGTTCAATCATTCTCGGCTTGTGCCTCGTCGTGCGGATCATAATGGAAGAAAAGACGCTGAGGCGGGAGCTGGACGGTTATCCGGAGTACACTCGACGCGTCCGATACCGGCTTCTTCCAATTGTCTGGTAAATCGATTTTTCGGTTGCTCACCCGCGGCTGTCCCTGTTCTTATTCACGAGAAGGTTCATGAGTACCAGCCCCCCGAAATTCACCGGTTTGTCAAAGGAAACCTTACGTTTCCTGGTCGACCTCGAGAAGAATAACCGTCGCGAATGGTTTAACGAGCGTAAGGATTTTTACAAAGGGACCGTAGAAGAGGAATTGCGCCGGTTAGTCTTGTCCACGTCCGCCGCGCTGGCTAAGAAGAAAGTCCCGCTCTCGACAGAACCGAAAAAGGCGATCTTCCGCATCTACCGGGACACGCGGTTCAGCGCGGACAAGAGCCCGTACAAGACCAACCTCGGAGCGGTATTCAGGACTGGGTCAAAGCCGGGTTCCGGTGTGTTGTATGTTCACATCGAACCCAAAGCGTCTTTCACAGCGCTCGGATTCTATCAGCCTGAGCAACCCGGGTTAACTCGGATCCGAGAAGCGATTGTCGACCGCTGGAAAGAGTTCAAATCAGTGATCAATCATCTCGGCGGCAAAGGACTCGTCTTGCGGGACACCGACGCGCTCAAACGTGTCCCGCGTGGGTTTGAATCGTTCGCGGATGCTGAATGCGCCGAATATTTGAAATACAAATCATTCATTGTTTCCCGGGAACTCAAGGAAGCGGATTTATGTTCTGCGAAGCTCCCTGACGAGCTCGCTCGCTTTGCAACCGAGGGTCTCCCCCTTCTCAAGTTTGGCTGGGAAGCTTTTGGAAATCGGTAGGGACGAGCTCCCGAGCGAAAGTGCGTTCCTGGCCATCCAAACCCGTTCTTCATCCCGGAACCACCGGATGAGCGGGAGCTCATCCCTACCGGACCGCCTTATGCCGCACCTGCTCTCGAATCGGCTCCAGATATTGTTCCCGCTCACCGTTGCCACGCCCGAGTTTGGCAAGACCTTTGTTCGCCTTTTGTGCAACACGTTTCTTGGGCTTGTTACAAACGTCGTCGCAACATTGTAAGTCCGGGGGTGATCATCCCTCATACCGTCCCTACCGGACGGATCCTTTCCTGCGCACAACCCAGGCAATGAATTGCCTGGCTACGATCATTCAGTCCCTACGGGACAGAATATTGACAAAACCGCTCGACGACGTATCCGGAAATCTTCCACGGATGAAAACACTTTGTGTCTTTTGCGGATCAAATTTCGGCGCTGATCCGGCTTACCGAGCGTCGGCGATCAAGGTTGGCTCTTTGTTGGCGGCCCGGGGAATAACCCTCGTCTACGGAGGCGGCAAAGTCGGGATGATGGGAGCGTTAGCGGATTCTTGCCTCTCCGCCGGCGGCCGCGTTCTCGGCATCATTCCAAAATCTTTGGCAGCGAAAGAGATCGCCCACCAGAGTCTGACGGAGCTCCGGGTGGTGGATTCGATGCATGAACGCAAGAAGTTAATGGGGGATCAATCGGATGCCTTCCTAGCATTGCCGGGCGGGTTTGGGACCTGGGAAGAATTCTGTGAAGCCATAACCTGGTCTCAGCTTGGATTGCATCGAAAGGCTTGTGCTCTGCTAAATGTGGCGGGCTTTTATGATGCGTTTCTGGCCCAGGCAGACAGAGCCGTGAAAGACGGATTCGTTTCTGAGATTCATCGCTCGCTAGTCATTTCGGGTTCCGATCCTGAGGAATTACTAGATCGACTGCAGGAATATCAGGTGCCGCAGGAAGAGAAATGGTATAACCGGTAGACGCTCTCACGGATCAGGCCTCGCCGGTTCGCCATGGCGGTGGTTGCAGCACCCGTTCGACCAGCGCGGTATCCATATACTCCGTCATCTCGTGCAATTGCCCATCCTGCATACGAATGACGAAGCAATAAGTGTTCGCGTACCGTTCACCGGAAACTGTGGTCGCGTCCCCGTGACATTGCACCACGACGTGATCTCCATCCGCCAAGATGCGGGTTGGCGTAATACTGGAGGGAGCGACGAATTGGGTATACAACGGCTTTAGCAGGCGTTCACAAACGTCGGCTTTACCGACATATTCGCCCGACCAAGCGCTGCTGCCGGTAATCCGCCAAACAAAATCGTCGGCCATCGCCGCAATAAACGGCGCATGATCGCGACGCGAACGGGCTTCCATAATCCGCTGAACTAGTGACCTGTTTTCAATTGCCGTCATGGCTGTGCGCTTATTTGCTATTTGCGATCTGCTATTTGCTATTCAGGTCGTTCCTCAGGTCCGGTCAGCACACTCATCGCTAAACGAGCGGCGGCCATACGTGTCTCGACGCCGAGTTTAGCAAAGAGTTTGTTGTTATGCTTTTTGATCGTGTGCAACGTCGTATCCAGGATCATAGAAATCTCCGGGTTGGTTTTCCCTTCTGTTATCCAATAGAGCACCTCGGCTTCGCGCGGGGTGAGTCCCAGAGTCTGGAGCGCCTTAGGTCCCCAAGAACTGTTCCGCTGTTCCAGCCTCAATAAAGCCAGCCGTCTAGGATCAGATGACGCCAAGTGATCAATCTGCAGCTCGCCTTTCTGAGAGTTCTGGATCAGGAGCGGTCTTTGCCGGTCGGTCGATGCCAACCAACAAAGAACGGCCTCCGGTAATACCGACATCGACGTGCTCGGGAAAAACGCCTGCAGCAGGATGCCGGCCTGGCGAGTGGAAAAATGGATTCCACCCTCGTAACTGGCAATCACGAACGCCTGATCAAGCTTTGCTTCCAGTTGTTTTTCCGCGTCTAACCTCAGCTCGATTTCTTCACTCAGAGCCTGATTTTTTTGTTCCAACTCGGTCTGCAATTCTCGGATGCGCAGATGGGTTCGAACCCGTGCTTCCACTTCTTCGGGAAGAATCGGCTTGGTGACAAAGTCGACGCCACCCGCTTCGAAGGCAGCCAGCTTTTGCGAAAGCTCATCGGCGCCCGTAATGAAAATGATCGGAACATTTCTCCATTCTGACCGCTGCTTGATCAGCCGGCAGGTTTCGATACCATCCAGTCCAGGCATCTTTATATCCAGAAGGATGAGGTCAGGAACGGAGTGCTCCAACTGTTTGAGAGCGCGGACCCCACTACCTGCGTATAGAACTCGAAAACCGGCCGCCGTCAGATGGTTCAACACCACGTCTGCGTTAGCGGGAACATCATCGACGACTAGAACGGTGCTCATGGCGGAGAGGAGTTCAGGAGTTACAGGAGTTCAGGAGTTGCAGGAGAAATACTAGATAGAACGATAAAAGACTGCGAGCACTGAGATCGGATCAGCAGCCTTGTTTCAGTTTCTGTGAATGCCATAGGCTTCTACTGAACTCCTGCAACTCCTGAACTCCTGAACTCCTCTCGCCTCTCTCGCTTCTCTCGCTTCCCAAAAGTGGACCCAGCTACCGTTTCCGTGGCTTCGCAGAGGACCTGTTGAAGCAAGGTTTCGACCTCATCGATACGGTAAGCAGACACCAACATCGCCAATTGCTCCGCGAATTGCGCATGGGCTGGATCTGTCTCAACGAGATCCTGTAGCGATTGGCGGAGAGCCACTACATCGCCCTCACCGGCAAGTTTCAGCAATAGCTGTAACTCTTCGACCGGTATATCACGCCCGGTCATCAGCATATTGCCGATATCCGGCTGGACGGCACGGTTTGCGGCGGAGCCGTCATTACCTAGGTCCGGCCTGACAATCCAGTTGATCCCGAAGTGCTGCCCCAGGATTTCAAAAAGCTGCTGTTCCTTTACTGGTTTTGGTAGAAAATCGTCGAAGCCGGCGGACTCGGCCGCCTGACGGTCGCCCTCATAAACACTGGCTGAAGACGCGACCATTACGATCGCGGCCAGCGATTTGTCGGATCGGACCTCTCGGCAAAACGCATTCCCGTCTTTGCCGTTCATTCGAATATCACTGATGACGCCATCGAAACGGTGAGAACGCATAATTCGGAGCGCAGCGTCGCCCGAATCCGCCTCCTGGACGGAAAACCCGACTTCGGTAAGAAATTGTTTGAGAACATCCCGGTTCAAGGGATCATCATCGACTAGCAAGAGCTCCCGAACCTCGCCTTCGTATCCGACCACTTTTAAGCCAGCACACGCCGCGGGCGCCTTTGTAATCAGGTTGAGTGGCAACTCAACTGAAAATTTACTTCCTTGTCCGAGCACGCTGGTCACATTGATCTGGCCGCCCAGCAGGTGGACAAGCTTGTGGGTAATATAGAGCCCTAGACCGATTCCTTCGGTGCATTGCTCATGATTTACCGCTTGGTAGAAAGGCTTGAATAGATGCGGCAGGTCCGACTCCGCAATTCCCCTCCCCGTATCAGAAACTACTAGAGCTAACTTCAAGTCAACCTCTGGTCGCGTAGGCTCGGAGGTGTCGGAACCTGGTCGCCACGTCTCTCCAGCTGAGTCGGATGTTCGTTGCGACGCCTTGGTGAAGTCGACTGTCGTTACATCAAGGGAGACGCACCCAGCGTTGGTAAATTTAAATGCGTTCCCAACGAGATTGTAGAGGATCTGCCGGAGCCGAAGCGAATCGGTCTCGATCCATTGAGGCAGGGACCGGTCCATGGTGAACTCAAACCGCAAGCCGCTTTGCCGCGCGCGAATTTCAAACTCAGCAACTAACGAGTGCAGGAAAGCCGGAAGATTAAGCGGCTCAGGATTGATCGCCAGCTTGCCCGATTCAACCCGGGCCAGATCGAGCAACTCATTCATCATTCCGAGAAGATGGGTACCGCTGTCGATGATCGACTGTAATTTTGGGCGCGGATCTTTGACGTTTTCACAGCCGCGCAAAAGCAGCTGGGCATACCCCAGAATACTATTCAGAGGGGTCCGCACCTCATGACTCATGTTGGCTAGGAAAGCGGTCTTAGCGCGATTGGCCGCTTCTGCGTTGTTTTTTGCTTCCTGCAGACGCTTTTTGCTTTGGCGCAGCTCATCATAGTGCTGGCGAATACGCTCCTCGCTCTCGCGGAGCTCTCGAGTCCTCTCATCAACTACGGCGACTAACTCCTTTTCCCGAGCTCGCATTTGCCATAAGCGCCAACGAATGAGACCAAATACTAACAAAATGCCCCCGCCAAGATAAACAGCGTACATCCAAGGGGTGCGATACCACGGAGGGAAGATCGTGATGGCAAGGGTAAACTCGTTGCTGTCAACGCCTTCGCTGTTGCGGGCCTGTACACGCAGATAATATCTCCCCTCACTCAGGGAGCCCGATTGCCAGGTTGGTTCTTCCATGAAAGACGTCCAATTGGCATTCAGCCCTTCAAGTCTTGTCCGATACCGGACTTCATCAGGCCCATCGTAGTCATCAGTCGCAAACCGGAGCCGGACATCCCGTTTCTCACAAGGCAACTCCAGAGCTGTCCCATTTGGCGGCAGGCCGATCCGCTCACCAGAGGCGGTTGTGGCCTCCCGTAAGAAGAGCTTGAGAGGGCGATGCTGAGGTGACCGAGAGAGGTCAATCCGCGCAATGGCACCGTACTCTCCCGATATCCACAGAGTCGATTGGTCCGGCAAAGATTCTTCATAAAACGACCTAACTCCCCCAAGAACTGCCGAAATAGAACGAGGCAAAGCGCTATAGCTCCCGTCAGTCTTCCATCGCCCAATTTCTTGGGTTTGAACTGAGCCTAGTTCACCGATGATGGTTTCTATCCAGAGATGGTCAGAATCGGATGGGCTAGCCTGCACCGTATGAATCTCCCGACCCATAATCTGTTTCGGGAGAAATTGGGGCTGACAGAAAGATTGGTTAGAGTCTTGCCACAGAAAGAAGTTTCTGTCCGTGCTGAATAGAAGCAGTTTACCCCAGGGTTGCACCGTGCACTTCCCGCTCACGCTTGCCTTGGGAGTTTCTGATAGCGGTTCCCAACGCGCATCTTTAAATGGCTCTTGCGGATTCGGGCCCACTCTTATAAGGAAAACCCCTTCCACCATTGTGCCGACGAACAGATCGCCATTGGCTGTCTCCACAATCGATGAAACCTCCCGGTCAAAGCCGGGCATGGTTCCTGCCTCGACCCAATGACCATCACTGAAACGCACCGCTCGCAGCCCGTTTTCGGTACCTAAGAAAAACAGATCCGTACTCTTTGCAGATCGCGCGACGGTGAAGGTCCCTGGCACGTTCGATATAATTTGGAAACGGCTACCATCGAAAAGATAGACACCTTTGTCTCCCGTCAGAATCAAACCGTAGGGCGGTGCGGCTAATGCATGCCATAGCTCGTCGGTTAGATCCGGAACTTTGCGAAATTGGGAAGAAGCCAATCCATCCCCACCGGACTCCAGGCGGTAAAGTCCGTACCCAGTCATGGCGTATAAGGAACCGCCGAATCGGATGGTGGAGGCAGCAACGGACTTCGGCAATCCGTTCTCGTGATCAAACACCGAGATGCTTCGATTTGGATCGACCCTGGTTAGGCCTTTTTCGCCGAAAACCCAGAGCCCGCCGGCCCGGTCACGAATCAGGCCATACAGCGCGCCACTCGGCAGACCATCTTCTTCGAGGAAAGTCTGCTGGATACGCCCTGCGGCATCAACGAAGACCAACCCGCGCCGCTCAACTGCAACTACGAAAAGGCCGCGACTAACGGGAACTGCAGTTTGTATATCGGACTGTCGGGTAAACAGATCATCCGCGTCGGTTTTAAACGGAACAATTTGGGAATCGCGGAACTCGAAAATCCCTTTGTCCTGGGTTACCAGCAATACCTTCTCTTTCGCCAGCTCTATCGCAGCGATGACCGTTGTCTCTCGGAGCACCGGATCGTCTAGCACCGGCTGGAGATGATCACCTACCACCTCGGAGTAAGGTTGGTGTTTCGCGTGGACGAAGAGGCGCCCCGAAAAGGATGAGAAACACCAGGAGTTCCCAACTTCATAAGGCAGGTGAATGACGGACAAGTGTTGGCCGCTCCAGCGGAGCAATGCTTTATCGGAAAGGAAATAGACATCGTCGCCGTGAATCGCGACGCCCTTGATTTCTCCAAGATGTGGCTCCGATGCTGGCACGAGTGATGTGTACGACTTATACCGGTAGGTGCCGCCATCTAGAACCAGCGCGCCTATCTCGCCGATACCGCCAACGTAAATCGTCCCTGACGTGTCGCAGGCCAATGCTTGGATCCAACTACTATTCGGTATTGGGATCGAGGTCCAACGTTGTCCATCGTATTCCAACACACAGTTGATGCTGCCGAAAACCATTAACCCGCGTGGATCCTGAACACCGGTCAGAATTTTGTTCACGATTCCTTCGTCTCGCCTGGTGAATGTTCGATACAGAGGCCGACCCAGCTCGCGAACGCGTTGTCCCGAATCGGCTCCCGACGAAGAACCGCTAATGTCGGTCTCGTCCAACCCATCCAGGCCGGCCGACACCGAGTGCAGCATCAACAGAAGCGCGCCAATTACACTTGTCCGACATAGCTTTAGCGGCGTCGAAATGGGGGATCGGCTAATCAGCGACAAAGATATCTTAACGGGCATCATCGGAGCCGGTTTGCCTACGGCTATGGTGGCACACTTTGGGTTTGCCCGCTGCTTCATTTGCCGGTTATAGGTTCCCGGCGGCAACCACCGACAGGAGTATTAGATAGAAGGCCGAGGCGAAGAGCACCATCACAAATCCAAGTTCCAGCCAGGCCCAGATAACCAGTTTGGGCACCGGGATTCGTGCATCCGAAAGCTCCAGCCGCGGTTTCGAATCAGAGAACGGAACGACAACTCGCTTCGGCTTTCGGGCTTGCCCGCTTCTACCCGCTCGTGCCTCGCGGGTTACAGCGCGGCAGGTCTTGCGTGGCGGCTCAAGGACAAGGGGGATGGTTTGCCGGCTCGAGCCAGCATAACCGCTGTCAACCAGTACTGCCGTCTTCATCGCTGTCAGAATGCCAGTGCTTCGACGAGCCGGCTATTCCACCTTGG
>Ga0209647_1001972_pt1 | contig 16897 bp, 17 predicted proteins | sample GraSoi_2013_60cm_FD_185827 | JGI IMG/M metagenome (GOLD analysis project Ga0209647, IMG submission 185827) | Grasslands soil microbial communities from the Angelo Coastal Reserve, California, USA - Sample 9_17_2013_60cm (SPAdes) (version 2) | ecosystem: Environmental > Terrestrial > Soil >...
GTGAGCATATCGAGACGCTTATCCAGGGAAAAGGGTACAAGATGCCGGCGGGAATGATGTATGTGCGTCTGGTGCATCTGTTGGATGACCGGAAACGCAAAGAGTTGATGATCATCTTTGGCGAAGACTTATCCGATACCGGATATACCGCAGCCGAGTTGCGGGGTGGAGGCAAAGCATACTCCCGGTGGCCGACGATTGAAGAGGAGTTGGTCGCACGGGCAGAAAAGAGAATCATGATTGAGGAATCCGCCCACCCGTGATCGAAGAAATGTGCCCGCTTCGCAGCGAGCTTTTCTCGGTCTGGGGTTGCCCTTCATTTGCAGCGCCGACTACAACGGCTTCAAGCCCGCAAAGGAGAGCACCTGTGCTGCCGCGATTTGAGCCTGGTCCAGGTCCGGCGAAATTTTCCGGACTTGCGATGAAATGGAGTCGGCCTCGGCAGGACGACCGGCGTGTCGCAGAGCTTGCGCGAAGAGAAGGAAATTGACATCGTTGGGATCGATTTTTACGGCATGGGCTAACTGCGCGACTGCCACATCGGGCTGTTCCTGACGCAAGGCGAGAATGCCCGAACCCGTCAACGCCATTCCATTTTCCGGGCTCAGGCGCAGAGCGTTTTGGTAACTCGTGGCGGCTTGATCGTAGTTGCGCAACTGCAAGTAAGCTAGGCCGATCTCGCTCCAGGCGACGGCCTGAGCCTTCGGATCGGCGGAGTTGCGCAGAACCGAATTGCATTCCTCGATCGCGTCCTGCGCACGTCCGATACGCAATTCGTAGAAGGCGAGGGCGAGAACCTGGTCAGACGGATATTTGTGCAGATCGGTGGCCGCCCGAAAGTGAACGATTGCCTCTTCGTTCCGTCCCTGCTTGGCCAACGCGAGGGCAAGATTGTTGTGCGCCATGTAATTTCGTTCAGTGACGCTCAATGTATAGCGCCAAAGAGTTTCATCGTCGCGCCAGTAAGCGAGCTGGCGATAGGTGAGACATCCCAGAATGAAAACGGTAAAAACAGCGGCACCGGCGCGCCATACATTTACATTGGGGACTCGCCAGCTGGAGGCGACTACATTAAAGCTCCACACGATCGCTACAAACAAACCGATAAAGGGAATGTAGGCGTATCGGTCGGCCATCGATTGCTCGCCCACGGTTATAATGCCGATCATTGGGACCAGGGTCCCTAGAAACCAGAACCAGCCGAAGGTTAGGTAGCGGCGGTCGCGCCAGTGAACCGCGAGCATCGAGAGCGCGATCAGCAGCATCACGGAGCCCACGACCTCCCAAGCGGGCAGCGAATTCCCTTGACGCGGATACATGGGATTGAGCCGGGACGGCCACAAGGCTTTCCCGATATAGCGCGCATAGGAGACAAAAACATTTTCTAAACGCGCCGACACTGAAACCTCTGTAACCGTCCGAACCGCATTTCCAGCGCGCTGGGCGAAAATGGTCACCACCGAATCCGCAGCGGCGAGAATGAAGAGAGGCGTCTTTTCCCGCACCAGCGAGACGAAGGAACGTGGCGCGACAGGTGCACCGCGAGATGCGGATGCTGCGCCCATTCGCTGCAGTGGCCAGTAGTCCCAAAGCAGGAGCACGAAGGGGAGCGTGACGATCTGCGGCTTTACCATCAAGCCCAGAGCAAACAAAATGTTTACCGCCAGATAAAGATAACGTTTTCCGGTGCGCGCATACCGATCATAAGCATGGAGCGCGAGCAAGAAGAAAAGCATGCTGAGCACGTTCTTGCGCTCGGCAGCCCAAGCTACTGACTCAACATTGACCGGGTGCAGTGCAAACAGCGCACCCACTACAAGACTCGGCCAGGTAAGTCCGGTCGCCCGCCATAGAAGAAGAAACAGCAGCACGGTATTGATCACGTGCAGCAAAAGATTGGTGTAGTGGTGGCCAGTGGGATTGAGATGAAAGAACTGGCAGTCCAAGGCATGAGACAACCAGGTCAACGGATGCCAGTTTCCGTCCTGAAAAGTGGTGAACGACCACTTCACGGTGTCCCAGGTCAGTCCGGTCTGAACCCGTGAATTTTTCAAAATATAGGACGAGTCATCAAAGGCAATGAACTGGTTATGGGTGACGGGATTGTAGAAAGCGAGGGTGGCCGCCACCAAGACGAGACCGTAGATGACGACGCGCATTTCGCGGGACGCGGACATGCTTGTAGTCGAAGACGAAGCCATTGACCGATTGACCGAAGGTTCGGCCGGAGGTTCGCTCCTGGATCGACAATATCGCGACCCTCCTTGCCTAAGCCGATTTTAACGCGAGGTTGTACTGACTAAGACGATTCCGGATAGGCAGCGACCAATCCGCGGTACTAGTCCTACCGTCACTGCCAGCGCCAGCATGAGCTCGCGGTACATGCGGCGGAAGGCGTGCAAGCCCGTTTCTTGTTTTCACGTCGTAGCGGCCACCGAGGTAGGGGCGGGGGTGAAGATTTTTCGGGAACGATTTCGCAGATACCGACATCTGCGAGCTGAATCTCGTTGCTGGAAGGCGAAGCTTTGCAGGCAGCTTCGCTTCCCGGGTCCGCGTTGGAATCCTGCCTTGGTGCTTAAACCTTTCGGAGTGGATTTTTTCGACGCAAGGAAAGTGGGGAGCCAGCGTTCCCAGAATGGGAGTTGTGGCTTCTGACGGGCGGTTTGAGAGCGCGATGGAGATCAGTGGTGACTGGCAAAATTTGTCAATCCGGGTCTCTGAAAGTGTCATACTTAGGAGAATAGGGGCTGACTGAAGAGGTGACTATCCCGCAGAAGGGTACTGAAAACGTTGAGTTTCGGACCAGAAGGACATCTGACTTCCGTCACTTGGGTCTCTGGCCCTCAGAGTGCGATAGTACATGCGAGTTGGTCATCCAACCAAAACAGTCAAATGGAGACGAGGACAATATAAATGCGGAAACAAAAGGGCTTCTCACTGATCGAATTGCTGATTGTGGTGGCGATCATCCTGATCATCGCCGCGATTGCTATCCCGAACCTGCTGCGTGCGCGTATTGCAGCGAACGAGTCGTCCGCCGTGGCGTCGATTCGCACCTTGAACACAGCACAGATTTCTTACAACTCCGCCTACCCCACAGTGGGCTTTGCGGCTACGCTGGGCGCCCTGTCGGGCACGAGCTGTGCACCGCCTAGCTCAACCGGCGCTTGCTTGATTGATCAGGCGCTGTCTGGTGGCACCAAGAGCGGCTATCTGTTCGCGATGGCTGTTACCACGGTTGGCTCACTGAACTCTGGCTATCAGGCGTCCGCTTCACCGCAGACTCCGAACCAGACGGGCGTGCGCTACTTCTGCTCGTTCGAAGACGCTGTAGTGCGCTCCGGTGCGGCATCGTTGGCCGGTTCGGCGTGCGTTGGTACCGTTAGCCCGCTGCAATAACTTCGGGTTGGCAAAGTACCTGGGGGAGGGTACAAGCCGGGAAAGAGCAGAGGAGAAATCCTCTGCTTTTTCTATTTGTGGAGGGTTGTCTCCTGGCGGGCCACAACTGCAGAGCCCCGGAAGTCGACTGACACAAAATGTCATTTCCCGAGCGTAGAAATGACGAAAGCGACAAACGAGCGGGACCGGCCGCGAATTGGATCGCATTCCCAACCACTTACGGTCCCGCCGACGATCTGAGTCCGGCATGCAAAATGCAACAGAGTAATTGGAACTGATCGGATGTGCTTATTCGGGATCGTCATCCGGGATCGTCATCCGGGATCAGGGAGATGCGATGCGAAGGAACAGAAGCAACGGAAGGACCGAAGGATTTTCGCTCATTGAACTGTTGATCGTGGTGGCCATCATTCTGATCATCGCGGCGATTGCAATACCCAGTTTTCTGCATTCGCGCATGGCGGCCAACGAATCGGCGGCAGTGGCGGCGATCCGAAGCTTGAACACGGCGCAGATCTCGTACAACTCGGCGTATCCGACGGTGGGTTACGCAGCTACCCTGGGAGCTTTGGCCGGTACCTCCTGCACTCCGCCGAGTTCGACCGGCGCGTGCCTGATTGATACGGTATTGGCTGGGGGCGTAAGGAACGGATACTCCTTCACCCTGACCAATGTGACCGGTACCCCGAACTCGACCTACACTGTGATTGCTGGCCCGGTGAATCAGAACTATTCGGGAGTCCGCTATTTCTGCTCCTACAATGATGCGGTGGTACGTTTCAGCATGACGAACATCGCGACCTGCGACAACTCAATCGCTCCGCAACAGTAGTGTCGAGCAGGCTTTGAATTCTGGTGGACCAGCCCTGATCCGAGCGGGCGGTTTACCTTCGTAACCGCCCGATCAGCCAGATATCCCCAACCGCGCAAGCATTGCTTATAATTCTCTTCAGCGACTCCATATCAAATTCCACGCAAGGGGCTTGGCATTGCGCGCATAGCCATGGCAGCGATTGAAATTCTCGACCTGGAAAAAACCTATCTAGTCGGATTCTGGCGCAAACGTCCGAAACTTGCGCTGCGTCCGCTCCGCTTGACGATTAAAGAGGGAGAGGTGTTCGGCTTCCTTGGACCGAATGGCGCGGGCAAGACCACTACTCTCAAGCTCCTGATGGGGCTGGTGCTCCCCACGGCCGGAAGCGCGCGGATTCTGGGGATGGAGATGGATGATCCGCGGGTGAAATCGCAGATTGGATTTCTGCCTGAGCAACCCTACTTCTACGACCATCTGAGCGCGCGCGAACTGCTCAACTATTATGCGCAGCTTTCTGGAGTCCCGGCAAAAGGGCGCTCGGCCCGGGTGGAGCAGATGCTGGCGCGGGTGGGATTGAGCGATTCGGCGGGGGTACAGTTGCGAAAGTTCTCCAAGGGCATGTTGCAGCGGGTAGGACTGGCGCAGGCGATCCTGCACGACCCGAAGCTGGTGTTTCTGGATGAACCGATGTCGGGACTGGACCCGATGGGGCGGCGCGAGGTTCGGGACCTGATCCAGCAGTTGCGGCACGAAGGCAAAACGGTTTTCTTTTCGACGCACATTCTGTCGGATGCGGAAGCGCTTTGTGACCGGGTGGGGGTCATCCACCAGGGCGAGTTGCGCGGAGTGGGAGCGGTAGCGGACCTGACTTCGCAGGCTCAAGGCAAAGTCGAGATTATTTTCTACGCACAGAAAGTGCCGGCGGGCTTGACGAGCCTCGGAGCGGAGGCCAGCGTCAGTGGCGACATGGTGAATGCGGTATTGCCGGAAGAGCAGCAGGACGCGGCGCTGGAAGTGCTGCGGCGCGAGCGCATCAAATTGATTTCGCTGACGCCGGTGCGCGTTTCGCTCGAGGAATACTACATCCAGAAACTGCGGCCCACCGAAGGACGGAATGAGGACGGCCGGAAAGAAGAAAACCGGAAGGGGGTGGGCGTATGAACGCCGGGGAGATGAATTCGGGGAGTGCAAACTCTCGAATCGGTTATATCGCCTTCAACACTTTCCGCGAGGCGGTGCGCGACCGGGTTCTGTACAACCTGATCGCGTTTGCGCTGCTGATTTCCGGGGCGGCGATTCTGGTGGGGGAAATTTCGATCGACATCGAGCGGCTCGTCGTAGTGAACCTGGGGCTGACGGCCGTGTCGCTGTTCGGAGTGGTGATCGCCATCTTCATCGGGATCGGACTGGTTTCGAAAGAGATCGACAAACGGACACTGTACACGGTGCTATCGCGACCGGTTCGCCGGTGGGAGTTCATCGTGGGGAAGTTCTTTGGGCTCACCGGAACCCTGGTGGTGAACACATTCCTGATGGCGATCGGCGTGCTTCTGGCGTTGCTCTATGTGGCTCACCATTTCGAGAAGATGGACGCGTGGGTGCTGGTTGCGTTGTACTTCATCGTGTTGCAGTTTCTGATTGTGTGCGCGCTGGCCCTGTTTTTCTCGTCCTTTTCGACGCCGCTTATGTCGGCGGTCTTCACCTTTGCCCTATTCGTGATCGGAAGTCTGGCAGAAGATCTGCGTGGCTTTGCCAGAATTACGCCGGGGGTCGGGGGCTGGATGGCGACGGCCGTAGCCTATCTGGTGCCGAATTTTTCCGCCTTGAACGTGATCAGCCAGGTGGCACACGGCGACCCCGTGCCCGGACGCCTGATTCTCTATAACACCCTATACACGTTCCTATATTCGGCGATGGCTATCTCGGGAGCGGTGCTGATCTTCCAGCGCAGGAATCTGAAATGAGCCGGATTCTAAAATGAGAATGACGGCGACGCGGCGCGTGAACCTGGTGGCAACGGCGGTGCTGCTATTTTCAATGGCCGGCGGAATGGCGATGCTCTACGCCATTGACCATACGCAGCGGCAATCGACAGCGCAGCAAGCGCTCTACCTGCGGTCTTCCAGAGTGCTGCGACGCTTGAGTCTCGGCTACACCGGCTTGCTGGCAGACATCTACTGGACGCGCGCGGTGCAGTATTTCGGGGAACAGCATCACAATGGTTCCGGCGATTTCCGCCTACTGGCGCCGCTGCTCGAAGTCACCACGGAACTGGATCCAAGAATATTGCCTGCATATCAGTTTGGGGCCAACTTTCTGGCTCCGAAACCGCCGAACGGGGCGGGCTTGCCGGGGGCCGCGCTCTCCCTGATGAAATACGGCATTGAACACAATCCTGACCAGTGGCGGCTCTACTATAACCTGGGATTTTTGTACTACACCGAGTTCAAGGATTACGCGAAGGCAGCGGATGCATTTGCGCAGGGAGCAAAGCTTCCTGTGCACTACGAATTTATGCCTATCCTGGCGGCCCGAATGGCGCAGCACGCGGGCGAATTCGAAACGGCGCGCATGCTGTGGTATACGACCTACCAGAGCACAAAGGAAGCGCGGATTCGGCAGAACGCAGTTGAACATTTGGTCGCCTTGCAAGTGGACGAAGACGTGACTCGGCTGGAGCAGGTTGTGGAGAAGTACCGCGAACAGAACGGACGACTGCCCGCGAGCATGGGCGATCTACAGCGCGCGGGATTTATCGGTGGCACACCTGCCGATCCGAAAGGGCGACCGTACAAGCTGATGCCGGATGGGCGAATCGAAGTGCAGGATCCAAAAAACCTTTACTTCATCACCAAGGGCCTGCCGCCGGGAGAAGCTCCGCCGCAACCGCCGAGGGAGACCACGACGGGATCGAACTAGGCAGTCTTAGCACTCAGCACTCAGCACTCAGCTAAAAGCTAACGGCTAAAGCCAATAAGAGCTAACGGCCGCTCTCTACAGCCGCTTCTCCATTTTTGTTAGCATGCAGACGTGTCCTCAAGTTTCCCCCTACAATTCTGGAAAGGGTTATGCGGCTGGTGGCGCGGACAGGGTAGCGAGAACGGCGTTGCTGGCACAGCTTCCCTGCTGCTCCGGAATCTTTGGGGCTTTGTGCGCGAGTCGACGCCCGAGCGCCGGCGGCAGCGCTATGGCGACATGGAGTACGACTGGGAGAATCGCGTCAACACGACCAGCGGCACGGTGGGCTGGAGGACGCGGCTGCTGGGATTGTTTCACTCCCCTTATCAACCGACCGACCCTGCCTTATTTCGGGAGATGATGGCGAGCCTCCCCATCGAGTTCGAACAATTCACCTTTATCGATCTTGGTTCGGGCAAGGGACGAACACTGCTGATGGCTTCCGAGTATCCGTTCAAGAGGATTGTGGGAGTGGAACTGATTGCAGAGCTTGATCGCGCGGCGCAGCAAAACATTCTTGACTATCGGAGCCCGACGCAGCGCTGTGTGCAGATCGACTCACTGCTTGCGGATGCACGCGAGTTTGAGCTCCCGGAGGAACCGCTGGTGCTCTACCTTTTCAACCCGCTACCGGAGCATGCATTTTCCGACGTGCTGCAACGCCTGGGGAAGTCGCTGCTACAGACCCCGCGCCCGGTATGGGTCGTCTATCACAATCCTCTGTTGGAACCCGCGCTCGCTACGTCGGGCTTTCTGGAAAGAGTAGGTGGGACGCCGCAATATTCGGTGTACCGTTCGAGGGACAGCCGCTGAACATTGCCAGGGTTTAACCGCGCGTCAGAGCACGCCGCAGTAAAATTGGGGAGATGAGAAAACCAACGTTGAATGGCCGCTTCCCAGTTTGTTTGCTGTTGCTGGCAGCGATCGGCATCCCCGGGCATGCCGACGACCTGCAGACTAAGGATATCCGTGAGCTGGCGCGAGCGGTCGATGACCACTACAACCATCTGCGCAGCCTGCAGGCTGAGTTTACTGAGATATATCGTGGCGAGGGCGCGGAGCGGGTGGAATCGGGCACCTTGTGGTTGAAAAAGCCGCGCAAGATGCGGTGGGAATACCGTTCTCCCAAAGAGAAGCTGTTTATCAGCGACGGCCAGGCTGTGTGGTTCTATCTGCCGGCGGAACGGCAACTCCGGAAAACGACGCTCCGAAAGCTGGATGATTTGCGGTCGCCACTGGCATTTTTGCTCGGTAAGACCAAACTGGAGAATGAATTACGGGGACTTTCGAAGGTTGTGGATCAATCTCCACTGGGCCCGGGAAACACCCTGGTGCGAGGGGTTCCTCAGGGAGTCGTTGCGGCGAATGAGGTGCAACTGGAGATTACGCCGTCCAACCAGATTGTCCGGATTGTACTACTGGAGGCGGACGGGGCGATGACGGAGTTCCGGTTTGCGGACTGGAAAGAGAATCTGGAGTTGAGCGACAGCCGGTTTCAGTTCACTCCGCCAGCGGGGGTGGAGACGGTGGAAGGACAATTGGGACCGTAATTTCGTACGTTGGTCAGACTTGCTGGTGGAGCGACGGTGTCCCCGTCCGGTCGCCATACTGCTGGACGGGCGAGACGCACGTCGCTCCACTATGGGCCTCACGATGCGGCGCTTGACCGGTTACTTGCGTACTACACAGATGGGCAAGTTGCGGTAAGCGCTTTGGGAACAGAGTGTTACACTGGGGCTGAGTCGCCCCGCGGCAGACATTTAGTACAGAAACTCAGACGATAGCGAATGGCACAATTCCTGGTCAAAGTCGCCGACGAACAGGGCCATCTGCGGCAGCAGGTGGAGCACGGGTATTCCGAGGCGGAGGTCCACGACCGGTTCACCCAGCAGGGATACCTGGTGTACTGGGTCAAGCCCCGGACCTTGCTGAGCGCGGGCGGGGGCCAGTTCGGGCGGCGCGGCCGGCTGCGACAGTCGACGTTTCTTATTTTCAATCAGCAGTTTCTGACGCTGATTAAGGCGGGACTGCCGATTCTGACGGCGCTGGATCTTTTGATCAAGCGGCAGCGCGACAAGTCGCTATTACAGCTGCTGGAAAATGTGCGCGAGAGGGTAAAGGGCGGCGAGTTGCTGTCCGATGCGTTTGCGGCGCAGCAAGTGTTTCCAAAGATGTACACGACCACGCTGCTGGCGGGCGAGAAAAGCGGCAACATGGAAGAGGTGCTTGGCCGCTACATCGCGTATCAGCGCATGGTGCAAACTTTCCGCAAGAAGCTTTTGGTGTCACTGGTGTATCCGGCGCTGCTGGTTTCGGTGGTGACGCTGATGCTGATTTTTCTGATCACGTACGTGGTGCCGAAGTTTGCCGATCTGTTCAATAACCTGGGAGCGCAACTTCCGGCGATCACGGTGTTCATGCTGTCGATTGGTCTGAACGCGCAGAAGTACGCGTGGTTGGTGTTGCTGGTGGGCGGGGCGGCGATTTTTCTCTTGTGGCAGTGGAAGCAGAGCGATCAGGGCGCGCAGCGCATTGACCGGTTTCTGCTGTCGCTGCCGCTGATCGGTGAGATCCGGCTGAAGTACCAGGTGGCGAATTTTTCGCGCATTCTGGGGACGCTGCTGCAAGGTGGTCTGCCTTTGGTGCCGGCCATGGAAACAGCCGGAGAATCCATGACCAGCCGGCAAATGTTGAACGGGGTTACAGCGGCGGCGGAGCGTGTACGAGAAGGACAAAGCCTGGCGCATAGCCTGGAGGCACAGAAGTTGTTTCCCGATCTCGCGGTTGAAATGCTGGAGGTCGGCGAATCGACGGGCGCGCTGCCGGCGATGCTCGCGTCGGTGGCGGAGTTTTACGAAGAGGACGTGCAGACGGCTCTGAGCGCGGCCATGGCGCTGATTGAGCCGATGATTCTGATCATCATGGCGGTCTTTGTCGGCGGGATCTTGATTTCACTGTATATGCCGATCTTTACGTTGGGAGCGGGCGTGCACTAGAGCACTGGCGCTCGTGTGGTGACAGGGCCCCCGCTACCACACAAGACCTGAGACGCGGCAAGCCGCGTCTCTACAGAAAGGCTTTTGGAAGAAGCTGTAAACTGGAATGGGCATGGCGGATAAGAAAACATTGGTGGTAGGCGGCGGGAATGGCGGGAAGTTGGCGCCGGAAGCGGCGACCGTCCCCGACGAACTGGAACGCGCGCGTGATATCGCGCGTCGCTACCGCTGCGAGTTCGTCGATCTGAGCGATTTCCAGTTGCACCACGATCTCTTCGAGAAGATCCCCGTACACCTGATGTTCCGCTACAACTTCGTCCCCCTGGACGAGACGGCGGACGGGCGCCTGGCGATTGCGATTGCCGATCCCAGCCAGCTGATGATGATCGACGAGATCAGCCTGCTTCTCGGCAAGCGGATCGTCACCAAAGTTTCGACGCTCAAGCAGATTTCCGACATTCTGAAGAAGACCGAGCAGTCCAAGCGCGTGCTGGAAGACGCGAGCGAGGGATTCACCCTGGACGTGATCCGCGAGGACGATGCGGGGAACGACGAGACCATCTCCATCGACAAATTGACGGCGACCTCGGGCAGCGACATGAGCCCGATCATTCGTCTGGTCGACACCACGATTTTTACCGCGTTGCAGCGGCGGGCGAGCGACATCCACATCGAGACGCGGGACGACTCGGTATATATCAAGTTTCGTATCGACGGCGTGCTGACGAATGCCATGCCGCCGATCGGCAAAGAACACCACTCCACTATCATTTCGCGCATCAAGGTCATGAGCGAGCTCGATATTTCCGAGCGCCGCGTGCCCCAGGACGGGCGCTTCCGTGTGAAGTACAACGGCCGCGCCATCGACTTCCGCGTTTCGATCATGCCATCGATCCACGGCGAAGACGCCGTGCTTCGCGTGCTCGATAAGGAATCGATGAGCGAGAAGTTCAAGAAACTCACGCTCGAAGTGGTCGGATTCGACGAAGACGATCTGCGCCGCTTCCGCCGTTACATCAAGGAACCCTACGGCATGGTGCTGGTCACCGGGCCGACGGGCAGCGGCAAAACGACGACGCTCTATGCCGCCGTGAACGAGATCAAAACCGACGAGGACAAGATCATCACCATTGAAGATCCGGTCGAGTACCAACTGCGCGGCATCACCCAGATTCCGGTCAACGAGAAAAAAGGATTGACCTTCGCCCGTGGTCTACGTTCCATCCTGCGTCACGATCCGGACAAAATCATGGTGGGCGAAATTCGCGATAACGAAACGGCGCAGATCGCTATTCAATCGGCGCTTACGGGCCACCTCGTGTTCACGACCGTCCACGCCAACAATGTCGTCGATGTGCTGGGGCGCTTCCTGAACATGGGCGTCGAGCCTTACAACTTTGTGTCGGCGCTGAACTGTATTCTGGCACAGCGACTGGTTAGGGTCATCTGTGATTCCTGCCGGACGGCGGTGCATTATCCGAGCGACGTGCTCGAGGCGAGCGGCTTGGATCCGCAACAGTGGTCGCAGGTTCCTTTGTATGAAGGTCAGGGTTGCATCGAGTGCGCGGGGACGGGATTCCGGGGACGGACGGCAATTCATGAACTTCTGGATTTGACCGACCGCATTCGCGAGATGATTCTGGAGCGGAAGCCGACGTCGGAGATCCGGCGCGCTGCCCGTGAAGATGGCATGCGGTTCCTGCGCGAATCGGCGCTGGACAAAGTGCGCGGCGGATTCACCACTCTGAAGGAGATCAACAAGGTCACCTTTATCGAGACCATGCGCTGAGGCTGGTTACAATCTGCATGGCCGCAGCCCCAGTTCTGGCATCCCCGAGGGTAACTGTTCTGTTCATGAAAGTACGGGATATCATCAAGTTGCTGGAGCGGGATGGCTGGTATCTGAGACAAACGCGAGGAAGTCATCGGCAATACAAGCACCCGGTGAAGTTAGGACGCGTCACGTTGCCGGGGCATCCGAACGACGATCTTCCACCAGGCACTCTGAACAGCGTCTCTTAAACAAGCAGGATTGAAACCTTGAACTACGTTGTTATTTACGAAAAATCCGGTACCGGCTGGGCGGCTTACGTTCCCGATCTGCCGGGAGTGGTGACCACAGGCTCGACAAAAACCGAAGTCCGGTCTTTGATCCAGAAAGCGATTGAGTTCCACCTGGATGGATTGAAAGAAGACCGGCTACCCATCCCGGAGGCGAGCTCTGAAGCAGAGGTAATTTCGATCAGCAGATGACCAACTCTTCCAAACACGATCGGCGTCCGACGCTCGCCTGCGAAATCGCAGCCGACCGCGTTCTGGCGGGCCGCGCGGCGGATGCGGGGCGAATGGTGGAAATGGCATCGGCGCGGGAACTGGCGCCGGGCATGGTGGTGCCGGATTTGATGGAAGCGAATCTGCGGGACGGCACGGCCATCCGGCAGGCGATTGAAAGCGCGCTGGGAAGCGTGGGCGGGCGATCCCGCGACGTGATCGCGATTCTGCCCGATACCGCGGTGCGCGTCGTGCTGCTGGATTTCGAAACGCTCCCACCGAAGCGGGATGAAGCCGAAGCGGTGGTGCGGTTCCGGCTGAAGAAGTCGCTGCCTTTTGATCCCGCCGATGCCCGGATCTCCTATCACGCGCAGTCGACCGGCAAGAGTATGCGGGCGGTAGCGGCAGTAGTGCTGAACACGGTTCTGCAGGAATATGAATCGGCGTTTCGCGACGCAGGATACAACCCGGGGATGGTGATGCCCTCGATGCTGGCGGCGCTTGGAGCCGCGGATGCGGAACGGCCGACGCTGGTGGTCAAGGTGGACGCGCGCACCATCAGCATCGCGATTCTCGACCAGGACCAACTGTTGCTGTTCCGGACGCTGGAAAATTTGCGGGGCGTCACCATTACCGGTGAACAACTGGCGGAGGAAGTCTATCCCTCGGTGGTGTTTTTTCAGGACACCTACAAACTGAACATTGAGCGCGTGTATGTGGCGGGGCTGCCGGAAGCGGGTGGCGCCGCGCCGGCGCTGAAGAACCAATCCGGAGCGCAAGTTGAGGAACTGATCACGACGTCGCAGATCGGGTCCACCACGGGGACGGTTCCGCGCTGGCGCATGGCGGGAGTGGTGGGAGCACTGATTTCGTAAAGTCGGCTCTTAGCTCTTAGCTGAGAGCCATAAGCGGGTGGTTGTAATTTCATCAATATGCGTCTGGATATCAATCTCGCAACCCGGCCGTACGAAGATGCCCGTGAATTCTGGGTACGCTGGGGATTGGGAGTGGGGCTGCTGGGCGTGTTGACGCTCGCTCTGCTGGGCCTGGCGGTGCGCGGCTGGACGAATGCGGGAAGAGACCGCCAGAACATCGCGCAACTGCAGTCTCAGATTACGGAACGCGACAGAGAGCGGGCGACGGCACAGGCCTTCCTGGAGATGTCCGTCAACCGCAGCACGCGGGACCAGTCGCAGTTCCTGAATGGACTGATTCAACGCAAGGCATTCTCGTGGACACGCGTGTTTGAGGACCTGGAGCGGGTCATGCCGGTGAACCTGCATGTGGTCTCGCTGCGGCCGGAATTGAATGAGCAGAGCCAGATGCAACTGGATATGAAAGTAGCGGGCGACACACGCGCCGCGGCAGTGGAATTGGTCCATCGCATGGAGGGCTCCACCCATTTTCAGGGAGCGCAACTGGTGTCGGAAGGGCAGAGTGGGGAGACAGGGTCGGGAGTAATCGCTTCGGTGATTGCGATTTATGTTCCTGACTCGCCCGACAGGAGCGGAAAGTAATGCCGGACTTTGGGAATTCACGGCGCAAGTTGAAGATTGCGATTGGCGTAATGCTGGCCGCCGACGTGGTCGCGGTGGGAGTTCTGTTTTCGCCGCTGGTGGGTTCGGCGGATTCGCGCCAACTGCAATTGAACCAGCTGCGGGTGGAATTGTACAAGAAGACGCGCCAGGTGGAACCGCTGGTTGGCATGGACAAAAAGATTGTGCTCGCCAAGGATCAGATCACCGGGTTTTATAAGGACCGCTTTGCCGCGAAGGATTCCGATCTCGCGAACGAACTGGGGAAACTGGCGTCGGAAAACAGGGTCCGGATCGAGCAGGCGAGATACAAACAAGAGGATGCAGAAAGCTCCGGCGTAATTCCGGTCGCAATCGAGGGAAGTTTTTCGGGAGACTACCTGCAACTGGTGCGGTTCATCAATACGCTGGAGCGGTCGAAGGTGTTTTTTGCCGTGGATGGGGTGGACCTGGCAGGCGAAAGCGCGGGGCCGGTCAAACTGCAAATCACGATGCACAGTTATCTGCGGTCGGGTGCCTGAGTGAAACTGGGAATCGAAAACCGGGTCCAAGTCATCGCGCTGGCGATCTTAGGCGTGACAGCAGTGGCGATCGTCGCATACGAGTACTGGCCCTCGTCGTCGACGACGGCACCGACAACGGCGCAGACGAGCGTAACATCGGCCAAGCCCGGCACAAGACGCACGTCTTCGGGGAAATTGGTGCCTGTGGTTGAGCCGCGACTCGATCCTACGCTTGACTTGAACCTGCTCAGCCAAAGCGAGGAGATCAAGTACGCGGGGAACGGAAGAAACATTTTTGTCGCCGGGTCGGTGCCAATCGAGAAACCCAAGGCCAACGGTACGGATAAACAGGATGCCGGCCTGCGCCAGCCTCCGCAGATTCAACCGCCGCCCCCGATCACGCTCAAGTTTTTTGGCTTCGCCAACCGGCCCGGAGAGACGAAGAAAGTGTTTCTATCCCAGGGCGAAGACGTTTTTATCGCGGCTGAAGGCGACATCGTTGACCGGCGCTACCGCGTGCTGCACATCTCGCCCACAGCCGTAGACGTGGAAGATGTGATCAACAACAACCGGCAGAGCTTGCCCTTAACGCAAGGATGAAGGCCGAAACTGATTTGGATTTTGTAATTTTGTAATCTGTAATTTGGCAATTTGAAAGCCAGTAATTTGAAGGCAAGTGAGCGGTCATGCGGCGTGGTTTGAAATTACACAATTACAAAATTTCGAAATTACACAATCCCCAGCGCGGCTACATGCTGATCACGCTGATGCTTGCCCTGGCATTAATCACGATTGCGCTGCTGACCGTGGTCCCCGAGATTGGCCAGCAGATCCGGCGCGATCGCGAAGAGGAGATGAGACATCGGGGCACCTCGTACATGCGCGCCATTCAGCACTTCTACAAGAAGCTTGGGCGCTATCCGATGCGTGTCGAGGAACTGGAAAATACCAATAACGTTCGTTATCTTCGCAAGCGCTATAAGGATCCAATGACGAAGGATCCGGCCACCGGGCAGGAGAAGGACTTCAAGCTCCTGCATCAGACCGACATCAGCTTGAACAATGGGCCGGTATTGGGACCAACGCCTGGCCAGCAACAGCCAGGCACAAACACGCCGCCTCTCGCGAGCCTTGATCCCAGCAATCCTTCTTCAAGAGATGCTTCTTCGGGAGATGCTTCTTCGGGCGACGCTTCTTCCAGCAAGGCTTCTTCAGGAGATGCCTCTTCGGGCGATTCCGCGGATACGGAGGAGAGCTCGAGTTCACCGGGAGCCTCGCCCTCGAAATCCAATTCCAATTCCGGCTTCAACGGACCGACGTTGGGCGGCGGGCCAATTCTCGGTGTCGCCAGCGCAAGCAAAGCGAAAAGCATTCGCGTATTCTACGAAAAGAACCATTACAACGACTGGCTCTTTATCTATATGCCGCAGGGCGACCGGGGAGGCCTGCTCACCGGACCGGTGTCGCTTAATGGTTCCGCGGGGAACTTGGGCAATAACCCGGGACAACCGGCGCAGCCGCTGCCGGGAACGTCGCCGAACGCCAACCAACCGCAAAGCATTCCGGCACAGTCCCCGCAAGACCCAAATCGGGTACAGATGCCACCTGAACAGTAGTGCCACACTTCCGGCAACACTCCGAGCGACAGAAAAGCCCCGCATCGAAAGCGGGGCTTGACGTGAAATCAGAAATATTTGCCTGGGCTTAAACGTTAAACGGTTAAACGTTAAACGAAGAGCCGCAGCCGCAGGTGCTCTTCACGTTCGGGTTCTCGAATTTGAATCCGGCGCCTTCCAGGGTCTCGACGTAATCGACATGCGCTCCGCCAAGATACATCAGGGAAGTGGCATCCACATAAACCTTCAAACCGTCAAAGTCGAAAACCTTATCCATCATGCCGGCGCCGTTTTCGAATGCCATGGAATACTGGAAGCCGGAACAACCGCCGCCGACGACGGACAAGCGCAATCCGGACGGAACCGGAGCTTGCGAGGCCATGATTTCCTTGACTTTGGCAATCGCGCTCGGGGTCAGGACGGGGGCCGCCGTCTTGGGTTGTACTTCGGGTACGGTGGTGGTCGCCATGTGGTTATCTCCTTGTAATTGCTTATTATAACAAAGTTTGTCACCGGCTAGGCAAGCCTTTTCAGGAGCCGTATCTCTTCCCAAACCTGTTGCTTAGATGCTTCGCACAGACAAGAAGTCGCGCCCCCTCTTGCCAACGGGTCTATAATCGTGCGCAGTAGGGGCCCGTTACCCGAACGCCGGCGAATACCACGAAGTTTCGCTGGGATGAAATATGGCAACTTCGGGAATTGGGTCGATCTCGGCTCCGAGGTGGCTTATGTCTCCAATGTTCGGGCTGCTTGTCGCGTGGGGTGTTCTGACCGGCATCCTCATTATCCTCTTGATCTATCGCAG
>Ga0209647_1001973_pt1 | contig 16897 bp, 17 predicted proteins | sample GraSoi_2013_60cm_FD_185827 | JGI IMG/M metagenome (GOLD analysis project Ga0209647, IMG submission 185827) | Grasslands soil microbial communities from the Angelo Coastal Reserve, California, USA - Sample 9_17_2013_60cm (SPAdes) (version 2) | ecosystem: Environmental > Terrestrial > Soil >...
CATTTCTTGTCGAAACCGCCGGCCCATGGCTAGCCGCTGTCCCCGGCGCGACCAGGTGGCCGGCCGCTGGCCGATTTCCAATAACCCTTGACGCGGCATCTTGGCCCGATCAAGGCAGTTGGGATGCGCCGAATAACTCCCTCATCCGCCGCGCAATTCCGCCCGGAAACGCGCGGCTTGACGCCTTTTCATGCGCTCACTATAGGTCCGCCGGCTTGCGAAGCCGCAGGTGGTCGAGCCAATGATGATGCGCGCAGGCTCGATCCGGCAAACGCTCTAGAAAGACAAGGTTTCTCAATGTCACGGCGGTGCGAACTCACCGGCAAAGGTGCGCAGGTTGGGCACAAGGTCAGCCACTCCAACATCAAGACCAAGCGGCGCTTCCTGCCCAATCTGCTCAACGTCACCATGATTTCCGACGCGCTCGGCCGCTCGGTCAAGCTGCGCGTGTCGGCAAACGCGCTCAAGACCGTCGATCACCGCGGCGGCCTGGATGCATTTCTGCTGAAGGCGAAGGACGACGACCTGTCCGAGAAGGCGCTCGAATTAAAGCGCCAGATCAGGAAGAAAAGGGCGGCGGAAGCGGAGTAAGCGCAACCTCCATGCCTGCGACATATCTCCCTGCGTTTGGCGGGAAATGCGGCAAATGTCGAGGCCGATGGATTACGGCTCCGCCAGCATGAATTGAAGCAGCAGCGTGCGCTGAACCGCGGAGAAATTGTCGTCGGAGATGAGGGTAAGGACGACTTCGCCGCCCGCGCTGCGGTGAACGCTCAAGCCTTCCATATTGTCGATCTCGTAGCCGAGATCGACGTCGAATAGAACGGGGCCGTCAACCACCGCGCCCGGCTTGATCTCGCCGAGCGGGATGCGGCGCATGCGCACGGCCAAACCGCTGCTCCAGCTGAATCTGCGTTCGAGCAGCACAACGTCGCCGCCGGGCAGGAGCGCGGCATCGGTGACGTCGTAGTTTGAACTTCGCTTGACCGCGAAATTGCCGGGGCTCGCTCCCCCGATGAGGAAACCACTGATGTTGCCCGCCTTGTCGAGGCCGCGCTCCGAGATCGCGATCAATGTACCGGCGAGCGGCAAGCCCTTCGGAACGAAGACCAGGGCCTCAATCCCCCTGTTGGGAGGCAGCGAGCGCAGTCCCGGCGGCAGCGCGATCGGCCGGCCGCGGGCAAAGAGGCCCTCCTTGCCGTAATTGAAGCGGACGATCTGATGAACTCGCTCGATGCCGACATAGAGGGTGCCACCATCCTCTGCGATCGATTCCGTGTCATACCAACCGCGCGCCGCCAGCGGTCGCCCGTCCGCGCCCAGGATCGGCGCCATTTCGGCGTCCGCGATGCCGCTCGGCCGCGTGCCCTCGTAGACGATGCGGCCGCGAAACCACCAACCTTTGTCGGTCAGGGCGATGAAATGAGCGCCATCCGGCGCAACGCGAATGGCCGAAATGCCGCCGAAGTGCTGGTAGGACGAACGCAGCACGAGACCGCCGCGGAATTCGAGCAGCCCGAACTGCCGTAGCGAGGTGTCGCGAATGTCGAAGGCCGTGATCGACTCGCTGTGGACCTCGACCGCGACCGGCGGCGCGGCGGACGGCGATACCTGCGCATCGCCCGAGACGAGCGCCAAGAGCAGCGCACTCGCGGCGATGAGCGCCGCGATGGTTCGTCGATTTGTCCGTGTGAGACCGCAACGCCAACGCGCCATGCGGACGCTCACGCGTCAAGCCTCCGCGTCCGCCGCGGTTCGGCCTGGGCCTGTTCGTCGAATAGTTCGGCGAGCTTTTCAGTCATTGCGCCGCCGAGTTCCTCGGCGTCGACGATGGTGACGGCGCGGCGGTAGTAGCGCGTGACGTCGTGACCGATGCCGATCGCGATCAACTCCACCGGCGAGCGCGTCTCGATCTCCTCGATCACCCAGCGCAGGTGCCGTTCCAGGTAGTTGCCGGGATTGACCGATAGCGTGGAATCGTCGACCGGAGCGCCGTCCGAGATCATCATCAGGATCCTGCGCTGCTCGGTACGGCCCAGCAGCCGCTTGTGCGCCCAATCGAGCGCTTCACCGTCGATATTCTCCTTGAGCAGGCCTTCGCGCATCATCAGACCGAGATTTTTGCGGGCACGACGCCAAGGCGCGTCCGCCGACTTGTAGATGATGTGGCGCAGATCGTTGAGCCGCCCCGGATTGGCGGGTTTGCCGGCGGCGAGCCACGCCTCGCGCGATTGTCCACCTTTCCACGCGCGCGTGGTGAAGCCCAGAATTTCGACTTTGACGCCGCAGCGCTCGAGCGTGCGCGCCAGGATGTCGGCACACGTCGCCGCCACCGTGATCGGCCGTCCGCGCATCGAGCCCGAATTGTCGAGCAGGAGCGTGACCACGGTGTCGCGGAAACTGGTTTCCTTCTCATGCTTGAACGAGAGCGGATGGAGCGGATCCACCACGATGCGCGAGAGCCGCGCCGGATCGAGCAATCCCTCCTCCAGGTCGAACTCCCAGGCGCGGTTCTGTTGCGCCATCAAGCGGCGCTGCAGCCGGTTGGCGAGCCGCGCCACCACGCCTTGCAGATGCGAGAGCTGCTTGTCGAGGTAGCCGCGCAGCCGATCGAGCTCCTCCGGTTCGCACAAATCCTCGGCCGCAACCGTCTCGTCGTGCTTGGTAATGAAGGGCCGGTAATCCGGCCCGCGCGGCTCGTTCTGACCGTGCCGGCGTGGACGGCGTGGCTCAGCCGGAGTTTCGGAGTCGCCCATCTCGGCGTCGTCCGCCATCTCGGCGGAGAGTGCGTCGGCGGCCTCGGCCGTGGAGTCGGACATGTCCTCGCCGGCGGCATCGGCTTCGTCGACCCGCGTCTGCGTATCCTCCGAATCGGCGCCCTCGCCGTCCTCGCCCGACTCTTCCTTGCGGCGATCCTGCTCGCCCTCCTCGCCTTCCTCCTCGTCGGACTCGGTGCTGCGGTCCTCGCCCATATCGAGCGCATCGAGGAGATCATGGATGGCGTCGCCGAAGCGTGCCTGGTTCTCGATCAGCCGTTCGAGCCGATCGAGATCGCGCCCGGCGCGGTCCTCGATCAGCGGGCGCCACAAATCGACGATCTTCTTAGCCGCAGGCGGCGGGGCTTGGCCGGTCAACCGCTCCCGCACCATCATCGCGACCGCTTCCTCGATGGGCGCATCCGCCCGGTCGGTGACCTGGTCGAACTTGCCGCGGTGGAAACGGTCGTCGAGCATGGCCGAGAGGTTCTTTGCAACGCCGGACATCCGGCGTGCGCCGATCGCCTCGACGCGGGCCTGCTCGACCGCCTCGAATACGGCGCGCGCCTGCTGCCCGCCCGGCACGAGCTTGCGATGCACGAGCGGGTCATGGCACGCGAGCTTGAGCGCGATCGAGTCGGCGTGCCCGCGCACGATCGCGGCATCCGGGCCGCTGAGCTTTCGCGGCGGCTCCGGCAGGCGCGCCTTGCCGCCGACGATCCCGGGGCGTTCCGCGGCGAAGGCGACTTCGAGCTCAGGCTTGCGCGCGATCGCGCGCAAGCATCCCGTGACCGCGCGCTTGAATGGCTCGGTCGGGGAGTCTTTCGACGGATTTCTGGGCTTGATGTTCGATGACATCACAGCGTCATGGGCGTGCGGGACGGCTCAACTCAGCGCGACATTGACCGACGATTCCGGCAGCTCCACTCCGAAACAGCGCTGATAGAACTCGGCCACGATCGGCCGCTCCAGTTCGTCGCACTTGTTGAGGAAGGTCAGCCTGAAGGCGAAGCCGATGTCCTTGAAGATGTCGGCGTTCTCCGCCCAGGTGATCACCGTGCGCGGGCTCATCACGGTCGAAATATCGCCGTTCATGAAGGCGTTGCGCGTGAGGTCGGCGACCCGCACCATCTTGTTTACGATGTCGCGGCCCTGGTCGGTGCGATAGTGTTTGGCCTTGGCGAGCACGATGTCGACTTCGTTGTCGTGGGGCAGATAATTGAGCGTGGTGACGATCGACCAGCGGTCCATCTGCGCCTGGTTGATCTGCTGCGTGCCGTGATAGAGCCCGGAGGTATCGCCGAGGCCGACGGTGTTCGCGGTCGCGAACAGACGGAAGGCCGGATGCGGCCTGATGACACGGCTCTGGTCGAGCAAGGTCAGCCGACCGGAGGATTCGAGCACCCGCTGAATCACGAACATCACATCGGGACGGCCCGCATCGTATTCGTCGAAACACAGCGCGACGTTGTGCTGGTAGGCCCACGGCAGGATGCCGTCGCGGAATTCGGTCACCTGCATGCCGTCGCGGATGACGATGGCATCCTTGCCGATCAGATCGATACGGCTGATGTGGCTGTCGAGGTTGACGCGCACGCAGGGCCAGTTGAGGCGGGCCGCCACCTGCTCGATGTGCGTCGATTTGCCGGTGCCGTGGTAGCCGGTGACGATGACCCGACGATTGTGCGCGAAGCCCGCGAGTATGGCGAGCGTCGTCGGCTTGTCGAACCGGTAATCGGGATCGATGTCCGGGACATGCTCATCGGCCTCCGAATAGGCCGGAACCTCCATATCGCTGTCGAAACCGAAGAGCTGGCGGATCGACACCTTCATGTCGGGGAGGCTGGCGACCTCTTGGGTTGCGGCGGTCATTGCTCCTCCCGTGATCTCGGAAACGACCGAGACCCGTTTCGGTCGATGGAATGCGGTGCGGATTCGGCGGCGAATTTAGCAGAAAGCCGCTCGGGCGCGAAAGGCGGCGTGCCATTGGCTGAAAATCTCGTAATTTCAAATAAGTATTGATCACGCCGGGGTCAATGGAGCGCAGCGAAGCGAGGTGACAACGCCCGCCCCGCGCGCCCGGTTCACGTGGGCGACAAGGGGCAATTCGGCGCGTCGGCGGATAGGTTTTCGCCGCGACTCTACCCGGAAATCCACGCCCTCATCTTGCGCTCACCGCCGGCGGAGAAGCGCACGATCCGGGTGCGCGCTTCGCCAACCGCCCAGCCCAGCGCAATGATTCGATCGAAGATGGCGCCTCCGAGCGCTCCACCGAGGTGGCTTCGTCGTTCGCTCCAATCGAGACAGGGCCGGCACAGCGGACGCCGGCCGCGGTCGAGCGCGTCGATATCGATGCCGGCCTTGGTGAAAAACCGTTTTCCGCTCGCCGTCACCCGCATCGCATCGCCGCCGCGGGCGAGCAACCGCCGCTCCACGAACCGGTCGAACATTCGGACCGCCAGGTCACCTGCAAGATGATCATAGCAGGACCGCGCCTGGCGCAATTCGGGATCGCGCGGCCCGGTGCGGATGCGGGTGTGGCCGGCGCGGGCAGCCAGCGGAATCAACCCTTCCAGCGCGCTCGCGACCTCGGCATCGGCGAGGCGGAAATAACGGTGCCGCCCTTGGCGTTCGACCGCGACAAGCCCGGCATCTTCAAGCTTGGCGAGATGCCCGCTGGCGGTCGAGAGCATCAGGCCCGCTTCCTGGGCAAGCTCGGTCGCGGTGAGCGCGGGACCGGCCATCAGCGCCATGAGCATGTTGGCGCTGGCCGGATTGCCGATCAGCGCGGCGATGATTGAGATGTCGGGCCCTTCCTTCATAGTTTGATTATTTCCGAAGTATGGCGGCCCGTCAATATGAAAAAATGCGCGCTGGCATCACGCGACGGAGATGAAGAACCCATGGCCAACAGGATCCACGATATCGGCATCGCGCGGCAGATCGGAACCTACAGCGACGCGGTCGAGGCGCCAGCGAACGCGCGCTGGCTCATCACCGCGGGCACGCCGGGCCTCGACGCTGACGGCAAGGTGCCGTCCGATTTCGGCGCACAGGCGGAGCTGGCGTGGAGCCACATCGTCACCATGCTCAAGCGCGCCGACATGTCGGTCCATGACCTCGTGAAGGTGACGCAATATCTGGTGCGTTCCTCCGACATCACAGCCTATGCCGAGGTGCGCGCGCGCCATCTCGGCAGCGCGCGGCCGGCCTCGCTGCTGCTGATCGTTCCGGGCTTGGTGCGGCCCGAGTTCCTGTTGGAGATCGAGGCCTGTGCTGTGAAAGCGTGACGCCATGACGATGCGGGCGGATTTCGCACTTACCTCGGTTGAAGAATCGTCGCTGCGCTATGACGGCTGGCGCGTCACCGCGGTCTGCTTTGTCGTTGCCATGTTCTGCTGGGGATTTGGCCTCTACAGCCATGGCATCTATCTGGCGGAGCTGCAGCGTCTCTTCGGTTGGTCGACATCGTTGATCTCCGGCGCCACCACCGCCTACTACCTGCTCACCGCCTCCTTGGTCGTATTCGTCAGCGATGCCATCCTCCGGTTCGGCCCGCGGCGAATCTTTCTGACCGGTACGTGCTGTCTTGGCAGTGCGGTCGCTCTGCTGGCGTTCATTGCCGCACCCTGGCAACTCTATCTGGTCTATCTCATCATGGCGGTGGGATCGGCGGCGATGCACGTCGGTGCGATCACCAACGTTCTCGGCCTGTGGTTCAACCGCCAGCGCGGGCTGGCGATCAGCCTGGCGCTCAACGGCGCGAGCTCCGGCGGCATCTTCGTCGCGCCGACCCTCATCGTCGCGATTGCCGAGACCGGCTTCCCAGCCGCCATGATCGGTGCAGCGACCGTTATGGCAGCGATTCTCATCCCAGCCATCGCGATCGGCATCGACCGGCCCCCGATACGCACCGACGCGACAGGCGTTTTCCTTCCGCAGGGCGGATCGAGAGCGGGAGCGGGCTCTGCCTCCGCGCCACCTCCTTGGACGCGAGCGGAGGCGTTGCGGAGCCTCGCGTTCTGGAGTGTGGCCGGACCGTTCGCCCTAGCGCTGATGGCCCAGGTCGGTTTCTTCGTGCACCAGATCGCATTTCTCGAACCGGTGATTGGACGAACCCCGGCGGGATTGACGGTCGCCCTCCTGACCGCCATGGCGATCGTCGGACGTCTCGCGCTCGGCGTATCCGTGTTGCGCCTCGATCTTCGCCGGGTGACCGCGGTGTCGCTGTTAAGCCAAGCGGCCGCGCTGTTTGCGATGACGCAGACGACCAACGCTGCCGCCCTCTTCATCGCCTGCGCGATATTCGGCCTGTCGGCCGGAAATCTAGTCTCGCTTCCCGCGCTGATCATTCAGCGCGAGTTCGAGGCAACCTCGTTCGGCATGGTGGTCGGATTGTCGACCGCCATCGGCCAGTTCACGTATGCGTTCGGCCCTGGCCTGCTCGGTGTCGTTCGCGATGCGACCGGCGGCTACACCGCCGCGCTCGCGCTCTGCATGATGTTGCAGTTCACCGCCGCGGGAGCGATCCAGATGTCGCGGTCTCAGCGGAAGCCGATCGACTTGAGATAATTGTAGGCCTGGATGATCTCGCGCAGCCGATCTTCCGAGGAACGGTCGCCGCCATTGGCGTCGGGATGATGCCGCTTGACCAGCGCCTTGAAGCGGGTCTTGACCTCTTGGGCTGAGGCGTCCGCCTCGAGGCCGAGCGCATCGAGCGCCTTACGCTGGGCATTGCGCGTCGGGCGGAACTCCGACAACCGCTGCTCCGAAGCACGTCGCGCGCCGCCTGGTCCGCCGAACTCCCGAAAAATACCGAGGGGATCATCGGCACCGGAAAATTCGGGATGCAGGCGGGAAGAATGGGAACGCGACGTCGGCCGTCCGCCGTTCATCCCCATCTTCCAGGTCGGGCGATGTCCGATGACCGCTTCCTTCTGATAGCGGGCAATGTCCTCGGCGCTCATGCCCGCGAAGAAATTGTACGCATGGTTGTACTCGCGAACGTGATCGAGACAGAACTGCCAATACTCGCGCTCGCGCAGCCGCCCCTTGGGCGCGCGGTGGGTGGCAGGCGCCTTGCAATTCGGCCATTCGCAGGCCGGGCATTGGGTGCGCAACCGACGATCTTTGTCGGGCTTCACCCGGATGCGGTCAAACAGGGGCGAGTCGCTTTTCATGACCGATCAGTATGCGCGCGTCGCGAAGTCATCTTCAAGTCTTGACAAGCGCGTTTGCGCGTTTTCTCGCCGTGAACCGGCATTGACCGGCGGGACCGACTGCCGCTATGCGGACACCATGGCAACGCGCGATCTCATCGTGGAGAAGTTGACCAACGCTTTCGCTCCCGCGAGCCTCGACGTGGTGGACGAATCCCACCAGCACGCCGGGCATGCTGGACATCGCGAGGGCGGGGAGACTCATTTCAGGGTATATATCGTGGCGGAGGCGTTCCGCGGGAAGAGCCGGCTCGAGCGCCACCGCATGATTAACCAAACGCTTGTCGGAGAACTCGCGGGCGGCGTCCACGCGCTCGCGATTCACGCTTCGGCACCGGGCGAAAGCAGCCCGTGACATTTGCGCGCTCTGCGGCGCCAGCGCCCAACGGCCCGTCCCATACGACCGCAGTTAGCGGCCATGGAGGTGCGATCCTGTCGTCCGGGTCGCGGCCGGAGTGTTGCGAATGGCCGCGATCTCGCGTTCCAACACGTCGGCCTCGCGCCAGTCGGGCTTGCCGCCGGGAGACCATGCGGCGCGCAACATGCCCGCGGGATCTAGCAGGAACTCCACGCCGTCACTTCGGCCCACGTCCTTGCCACCAAACATAGCGAGTGCCGTCGCAAGCTCGACATCGTCGGCGCGGCAGGCGGTTCCGGTCGCCACGTCCGCGACTGGGGTTACGATGGTGACGACACCTCGATCGTGCGCCGCCAATTGCGCCACGCGCTCGGTCGAACCGCGGCCCGCGAGGACGAGATGCCCGACGCGGCCGTGCAGGCGGTCGCGCGACACCGTCGAACCGTCGGGACAGGCGGCGGAAAAATCCGGCGCCCGATAGCCGGCATTGGTCACCTTGTCGCCCGCGCGACCGAGGCGAGTGGCATCGGCATTCGCGCGCACGAAGTCGATCACGTTCCAGCGCGCCTCCTCGTCGAGCGCGACCGCGAACGGCGGCATGACCTCACGGATGCCGTTGGTGATCCACCAGTAGAGGTCGCCATCGGTGTGGCCGTAGACGTGGTCGGCAGTGAGGTCTGATGGCGTCACGCGCAAGAACCGGCCGGCCGGGCCGTCGCCGCGCCCCTCTCGTCCATGGCAGGAGGCGCAATGGGTCGCGAACAGTTTCGCTCCTCGAACGATCGAGCTTGCCGAATACCCTGTCGGCGCAATGTAAAAGCTCGTCGGATAGGCCTCGACGGTGGCCAAGGTCAAAGTCGGCGCAAAATGAGTAACGCAGGCGATGGCGACGGCGGTGCCCGCGGCGATCAGCCACGGCATCAGCCGCGGGTGCGCGTGTCGTGTCTTCGCGCCGATGAGGATCAGCAAAGCGCCGCAGAGCAAGCCGCCACCGATCGCCCACATCGCCAGCGCGAGCCTGCCACGCAGCTCCGCATCGCCGAAGGCGGCATCGCTGTAGCGAACCGCGAACGGCCAAGTCGGCTGCAGCACATGCAATCCGGGCGGCGTAGTCCCGAGCGCGCCGACAATGACAAGGATCGCGAGACCCAACATCGCCTCCATCACGCTGTTGCGCGCCAGCGCGCGCAGCGCCCTGCGGGCTGCCGCGGGCGCTCCATTCGCGCTCCGCTCGTGGAGCAGGGCCTCCCCGCGACACGGCGAGGAGGCGGTGAGAGCGAGCCGTGGCGTCAGCCGCAGCCGATTGATCGCAGCAATCGCGACCATGGCGAGAACGAGCGCGACCTTTGCGAGCAAAAGCCGGCCGTAGTCGGTCCCGATCAAAGCCGGGACGCTGCCGGTCAAGATCCAGCCGTTGACGCTGCCGGTCGCGATGAGCACGCCGACGCTGATCAGGCCGAGCGTCGAGAAGCGCAACGTAGCCTCGCGCGCGAGCGCAAGCGAAATCTCCTCGCGCCTTGCCGCCGTGAGCAACAACGCGAGCGGCAACAGGCCGCCGAGCCAGGCCGACGCGGCGATCAAATGCAACCCGTCAGCCGCGCGATGGAAGGTGCCGAACCAACCCCCCGTCGCCGCGGCGTGACCGGAATGGACCGCTGCGCCGGCAAACGCGCTGGCGAGCAGCGCCGCGATCGCCCAGCGCCGGAGATCCAAATGCTTTGGAGAGATCCAACTCAAGGCTGCGGCGAGCAACGCCGCCAGCACGAGCCGCGCGAGCCAATCATGTCCGAAGGTGGTGTGGAGGAGCACCGTCCACACAATGCCGCCGAAAAAAGCTTCGCTCGGCGCGCGCTCGCTGATGTCCGCGGCGAGCACGACCAGCCACGCCACCCCCGAGATCAGGGCGGCGGCAAAACTCCACCACGCAATGCGCAGCAGCCGCGCGCGCAAGGCTTCACCCGCACGCTCCATTGGCCGCATGATCGGCCCGACCACCGCAACGGCGAAGATGAGGGCGCCCGCCAGCGTCAGTGTGGCCGCGAAATGGACCGCGCGTATAAAGATGAGCGGATCACCCACCCCGTCCCTCCCGGGAGGCGAAGTGCGCCGAACTCTCGGCGAACCTATTTGCCGACGCGAAAGCTGTACTCGCCTTTGGTCGCGTGGGTGTCGACCGAGATCACGCGCCACTCGACCTTGTAGCTGCCGGACCCTAGCGGCTGCAGCGATACCTTCAACACGGCGAGATCCTCTCCGCTCAGATTGGAGTCGCCCTTGTCCACCTGCTTGCCGCCGGCGTCGCGCACCACGATGGTACTGAATTTGGGCTCGAGCCGTTGGGTGAAATGAAGCGTCACCTCGGTCGGCGCGACGGCGAGCGTCGCGCCGGCGGCCGGGCTGGCACGATCGAGATGCGCATGAGCATAGGCGGCAACCGCGGTCACCAAGGCGGCGGCGATCACGAGTCCTCGGATGCCGGCGTGGATGGTCATGAAACGGCAGCCAAGGCGCTCGCTAAGCCGATTTGAGCACCGGCTTGCGCACCAGCGGCGTGATGCGCAGCGCCGTGATGCGGTTCCTGTCGCGGCGCAGCACCCGAAAACGGAAACCGTGGAAGGTGAAGGTCTGGCCGGGCTCGGGGATCGAGCGCGCCTCGTGGATGACGAGCCCGGCGATGGTCGTCGCTTCGTCGTCGGGCAGGTTCCACTCCAAGGCGCGATTGAGATCGCGGATCGAAACGCCGCCATCGACGTTGACCGAGCCATCGGGCTGCGGCCGCACGCCAGGCACCGCGATGTCGTGCTCATCGGAGATGTCGCCGACGATTTCCTCCAAAATGTCCTCGAGCGTGACCAGCCCCATCACCTCACCGTATTCGTCGACCACCAGCGCGAAATGCGTCTTCCGCCGCCGGAAAGCTTTGAGTTGCTCGGACAGCGGGCGGATGTCGGGCACGAACCAGGGCGGCCGCGCAATGGCGGTGACGTCGATCTTGGCAAGATCGCCGTCCGAGATCTGGATCGCACGCAAGAGGTCCTTGGCATGCAAGATGCCGATGATGTTCTCAGGCTTTCCCTTCCAGAGCGGCACCCGCGTGACCTCCGATTCCAGCACCGCCTTGACCACCTGCTCGGGCGGGTCGTCGGCGCAGACCGTGACCATCTCGGTGCGGTGGATCATGACGTCGGAGACGGTGAGATCGCGCAGATCCAGAAGCCCGCTGAACATGTCGCGGTCGAGCCTCTCGACGCTGCCGGCCCGGTGCAAGAGATCGACCGCTCCCCGCAGTTCCTCATGGGGCGAAAGAATCGATTCGATTTCCCCGACCTTCATGCCGGCCATCCGCAGCACCCATTTCACGATCCATTCGACGCCAATCAGGACCGGCGCGAGCACCCGGACCGTCCAATCGATCGGGCGCGCAACCGCAAGCGCGAGGCGGTTGGGCGCGTTGAAGGCCGCGGTCTTCGGCAAGACCTCGGCGAACACCACGATCACGATGGTCATGACGACGGTGGCATAGATAACACCCACCTCGCCGAACCAGGCGAGTAACACGCCGGTCGCAAGCGCGGAGGCCGCGATATTGACGGCGTTGTTGCCGAATAGGAGCGCGCCGATCAATCTTTCGCGTGCGCTGAGCAGGCGATTGACCAGCGCCGCACCCCGATTCCCCTGCTTTTCGAGACGATGCATGCTGGCTCGCGACGACGCGATCAACGCGGTCTCGCTGCCCGCGAAGAAGGCGGAGAGCAGGATGCAGATGAGAACCGCCACCAGGGCGAACCAATCGTAGGCAGTCATCGCTCGGCGAGCTTCTCGACCAGAAAGGCATGGACCTCAGCGGCGTCAACGTCGGGTGCGATGAAGCTTGCGCCGATTCCGGGCGCCAGTATGAAGGTCAGTCTACCGCGCTTGACCTTCTTGTCCTGGGCGATGAGCTCCATCAGGCGGTCCGCGCCCGGCACGCCGCCAGGAACCGAGGAGACACGGATCGGCAGGCCGACAGCCGCAAGGTGATGCTCGACGCGCTCGGCCTCGGCCGGGGATAGCAGCCCACGCCGGGCGGAGAATGCGAAGGCGAGTGTCATGCCGAGCGCAATTGCCTCGCCGTGCAGCAGGCGGTCGGAGAAACCGGCCGCGGCCTCGAGCGCGTGGCCGAAGGTATGGCCGAGATTGAGCAGCGCCCGCTCGCCGACTTCGCGCTCGTCGCGGCCAACGATCGCGGCCTTCATGCGGCAGCTCACCGCGATGGCGTGCTCGCGCGCGCTGCCGCCTGCGAACAGCTCCCGCCAATTCGCCTCCAGCCAGGCGAAGAAGCCAGCATCTCCGATCAAGCCGTATTTGACGACTTCGGCATAGCCCGCGCGGAATTGGCGTGCCGGCAACGTGTCGAGCAGCGCGGTATCGGCCAAGACCAGCACCGGCTGATGGAAGGCGCCGATGAGGTTCTTGCCGTGATTGGAATCGATGGCGGTCTTGCCGCCGACCGAGGAATCGACTTGCGCAAGCAGCGTGGTTGGCACCTGCACATAGTCGAGACCACGGCGGACAACCGCGGCGGCGAAGCCGGCGAGATCGCCGATCACGCCGCCACCGAGCGCCACCACGACGTCGGCGCGTTCGATGCGCGCGGAGATCAGGGCTTCGCATACTCGCTCGAGCACCGGGAAGCTCTTCGAAGTCTCGCCCGCCGGCACCGTCACCGACGTGGTACCGATGCCGGCGGCAGCGAGCGCGGCCTCGGTCGCGGCGAGGTGGTGACGCGCGACCGTTTCGTCGGTGACGATCGCGGCCTTGGCGCCCGGCCGCAGCGCGCCAATTTTCTCGCCCAGCGAGGCCAGCTGACCGCGCCCGATAATGATCTCGTAGCTGCGCTCGCCGAGCGCCACATCGACGACGGTCGGATGGCTGGCGCGCAGCGGCGCAGTCATGGCCGGCGATCTCCTTCGGACGGCTGCCCCGCCCCCGCGCAAGCCACTCGCATCTCCCCCGCGAGCCCGCTCACGATCTCGTCGACGATCTTATCGTGCAGTACGTCGCGCGACTGTACGGTGAGATCGGCCAAAGCATAGATCGGATCGCGCTCCTCCATCAGCTTGCGCAGCGTTGCGGCCGGATCTTCGGTTCTGAGCAGAGGCCGATCCTGGCGGCGCCTGATACGTTTCATGAGCACGTCGAATTCGGCCTTGAGCCAGATCGAGATGCCCTTGGCCGCGATGGCGGCGCGGATGTCCGGGTTCATGAACGCTCCGCCGCCGGTCGCCAGCACTTGCGGCCCGCCCTCAAGCAGGCGCGCGATCACGCGCGTCTCACCGGTGCGGAACTCCGCCTCCCCGCGGACGGCGAAGATATCGTTGATGGACATGCCGGCTGCCTTTTCGATCTCCGCATCGGCGTCGACGAATGGAATGCCAAGGCGCAGCGCCACGCGGCGGCCGATGGATGACTTGCCCGACCCCATCATGCCCACGAGCACGACCGAGCGCCGCCCGAGCGCCGCCGTGATGGCGGCTTCCAGTCGCGTGCTGACGTCGTGGGCCGCACCGTGCGACATATTCCTCGATCCTCCAGTGCTGTTGCGGGTGCCTAGCACGGCCGCGTTCAGGCGGTTTCTCTTCTAGCACAACCACTTGCTGCGCCGCTTGGTAGCACAGACGTGCCGCCGGCGCGCCATTAACCATCTTTGCGGGACGGCCACGATCTTTTCTCGGATTACGCTCGCCGCCTATGTCCTAGTTTCTCCATTGTTTTACGCGAAGTTGGCGCTCGAGGGTTCATCATGCCGAGTTTGTTCCGATTCCTCACTCTGATCGGTGTTCTGGGCGGCCTGACCTATGGCGCCATGTTCATACTCGCAACCTGGGTCGATCCGAAGCCGCGCGAGATTACGGTTTCGATTCCGCCGGACAGGTTCGCCAAGCAGCCCTGAGCGCGTCATCGCCGAATGGCTCTGCAGGCCGCAACTTCCGACCAGACCCTGATCGAGCTGTTCCTCGATATGGTCGCGGCCGAGCGCGGGGGAGCGAAGAACACGCTCGCCGCCTATGCCCGCGACCTCACCGACTTCTCCGCAGAGCTCGGCAAAGTCGGACGCAGCATCGCTCGTGCCTCGACCGAGGACCTGCGCGGTTATCTCGGATCGCTCGGCAAGCGTCGCTTCGCGGCCTCGTCGGTGGCCCGGCGGCTCTCGGCCATCCGCCAGCTCTATCGCTTCCTCTATGCAGAGGGGCGCCGCGCCGACGACCCATCCGCCGTCATCGAAGGGCCAAAACGCGGCCGTGCGCTGCCCAAAGTCCTCACCATCGCCGAGGTAGACCGGCTGCTGGCGCAGGCGCGCACCGACATGGACAAGGCGGACCAACCCGCGCTAGCACGGCTTCGCGCCGCGCGGCTCGCTTGCCTGATCGAATTGCTCTACGCCACGGGATTGCGGGTGTCCGAACTCGTCGCACTGCCGATTTCAGCCGCCGAGCGTAACGCCCGCATGCTCACCATTCGCGGCAAGGGCAACAAGGAGCGTCTCGTGCCGCTCAACGAAGCTGCCAAGAAGGCCATGGGCGAGTATCTCGCGCTCCTGTTCGCAGCACGACCTCAGCGGAAGGCGAAATGGCTTTTCCCCTCGTTCGGTGAAGCCGGCCATCTCACCCGCCAACACTTTGCCCGCGAATTGAAAACGCTCGCCGCAGCCGCGGGACTACGCGCTGCGCAGGTGAGCCCGCACGTACTCCGCCATGCCTTCGCCAGTCACCTCCTGCACAACGGTGCCGACCTTCGGGTGGTGCAGACGCTGCTGGGCCACGCCGACATCTCAACCACACAGATTTATACCCATGTGCTCGAGGAGCGGCTCAAGAGCCTGGTGCGCGACCTGCACCCGTTGGGGGAGGAATGACAAAACCGCTCGACATGATTTAGCCTGACCGCCGCGAACGATGGAGTTGCCGATGGCTCGCACGGCAATAAAGCGTCTGTGCTCGATCTTGACCGGTGTCTCGCTTGCCGGCGCCTCGGCGCTCGCACAGACGCCTCAGGAGCGTGGCTGGTGCGAGAGCGAGGACGCGGTGACGGTCGATCAGCGCATCGACGGTTGTTCCGCCGTCATCAGAACGGCGCGCGACAAGGGCGACAAGCTCGCGGAGGCTTTCAACAATCGCGGCGTCGGCTACCGGCTCAAAGGCGACTATGACCGCGCCATTGCGGATTATAACCAGGCAATCAAACTCAACGCCAAGTTTGCCAGCGCCTATAACAACCGCGGCGTGGCCTACGACAAGAAGGGCGAATACGACCGCGCCATCCTGGATTACGACCAGGCGATCAAACTCAGGCCATCGGCTGAAGGTTACTTCAACCGCGGCAACGCCCAGCTCGGCAAGGCCCACTACGATCGCGCGATCGACGACTACAACCAGGCCATCAAGCTCAAGGCGGATTTTGCTGCTGCGTTCGACAACCGGTGCTGGGCGCGCGCGGTGGTTGGGATCCTCAAGCAGGCGCTCGCCGACTGCAACGAAGCGCTCCGCCTGATGCCGAACAACGCCGCGACGCTCGACAGCCGCGGCTTCGTCTTTCTCAAGATGACTCACTTCGATGCTGCCGTTTCCGATTACGACGCGGCGCTGCGGATCAACCCGAAGCTTGCCTTCGCGCTTTACGGCCGCGGCTTGGCGAGATTGAAGAACGAGGATCCCTCGGGCGAGGCCGACATCGCGGGGGCGAAGGCGCTTCAGGCCGACATTGCCGAGGAATACGCGCGCTATGGCATGCAGGAAACGCGCTAGCCAGTCTTCGGCGCGGCGGGCCTGAGGGCGGCTCGATGCGCAGCTATCTCGATTTCGAAAAGCCGGTGGCCGAGCTCGAGGCCAAGGTGGCGGAACTGCGCGCGCTCGAGAGTGGCGACAGTGCAGCCGCCTTCGGCGAGGAGATTTCCCGCCTCGAAGCTAGGGCCGCGCAGGTGCTCAAAGACCTCTACGCGGAACTCACGCCTTGGCAAAAGACCCAGGTCGCTCGCCATCCGGAGCGCCCCCATTGCCTCGACTACGTCGGAACCCTCATCACCGATTTCGTTTCGCTATCCGGCGACCGCAAATTCGGCGACGACGTCGCGATCATCGGTGGCTACGGCCGCTTTCGCGGCGAAAGCGTCTGCGTCATCGGGCATGAGAAGGGCTCGTCGACCGAAAGCCGCCTCAAGCACAATTTCGGGATGGCGCGGCCGGAGGGATATCGCAAGGCGGAGCGCCTGATGCAGATGGCGGACCGTTTCGGGATTCCGGTCTTGTCGCTGGTCGACACCGCCGGCGCTTATCCCGGCATCGGCGCCGAGGAGCGCGGCCAAGCCGAGGCCATCGCACGCTCGACCGATGCCAGCCTCGAACTCGGGGTGCCGAATGTGGCGGTCATCATCGGCGAAGGCGGTTCGGGCGGCGCCATCGCGATTGCCTCCGCCAACCGGGTGCTGATGCTCGAACACGCCATCTACAGCGTGATCTCGCCGGAGGGCGCCGCCTCGATCCTGTGGCGCGACACCGCCAAGGCGCAGGATGCAGCGACCGGCATGA
>Ga0209647_1001976_pt1 | contig 16882 bp, 13 predicted proteins | sample GraSoi_2013_60cm_FD_185827 | JGI IMG/M metagenome (GOLD analysis project Ga0209647, IMG submission 185827) | Grasslands soil microbial communities from the Angelo Coastal Reserve, California, USA - Sample 9_17_2013_60cm (SPAdes) (version 2) | ecosystem: Environmental > Terrestrial > Soil >...
TCGGCGAACACGTCCTGCCGAAGCTGTAACAGCTCCCATGCGGGCCTTGCTTGCAGAGCAAGTCGTTGCAGTGAAGCGGAGCGGCCGGCAAACTCGGTCTGCTCCCCTCCCCCTTGTGGGGAGGGGTTGGGGGTGGGGGTCGTAGTGATGAAGCGAGCCATGTCGGTAGGGGGACGAGCGACTCTGGGCCAAGCGCGATCGTTCAATCGTACCACCGCGGCATCGCCTCGCTCGCGCGATGCGCGCTGCTCCGACCGAAGCCGAGCGGAAGCTCTGGTGGCACCTGCGCCATCGAATTTCAACACCGGGCACTCACTTCCGTCGCCAAGTCAGAATCGGCCGCTACATCGCCGATTTTGCTTGTCACGCAAAACGCATCGTCATCGAGATCGATGGTGGTCAGCACGACCGATCGGCGGCTGATGAAAGGCGCACGAAAGTGCTCGAAGCGAACGGCTATCGCGTATTGCGATATTGGAACAACGACGTGCTATCGAACATCGAGGGCGTGCTTGAGGACGTTGTCCGCGCAATACCGACGACCCCCACCCCCAACCCCTCCCCACAAGGGGGAGGGGAGCAGACCGAGTATGCGACGCAAACACACTCCAAGTAGCTCGCAACATTAGGGAGGAGATGATGACTGAATTCGCCGCCGCCGCCGCGTCGCCCTGGTATCGCTCGCTTAACCGCACCCAGTGGAAGGCGCTCGCCGCCTCGAACCTCGGCTGGACCTTCGACGGGTTCGAAGTGTTCGCGCTCATCCTCACCGTCGGCGTTGCGCTGCATCAGCTCTTGGATCCGTCGCAATACCCGCTCATCCCCGCTTATGCCGGCGCGATCATTGCGATCACCGTGTTCGGCTGGGGGCTCGGCGGGCTGCTCGGCGGCGTGCTTGCCGACTATCTCGGCCGCAAGCGCTCGATGACGCTGACGATCCTTGCCTATTCGCTGCTCACGGGCATGAGCGCGTTCGCCTGGGATTGGCTGTCCTTTGCCGTGCTGCGCTTTCTCGTCGGGCTGGCGATCGGCTCGGAGTGGGCGACCGGCGCCTCGATCACCGCCGAGTTGTGGCCGGCCAAGGCGCGCGGCAAGGGCGGCGCCTTTTTGCAATCGGGATACCCGATCGGCAGCATTCTTGCCTCCGGCATCTGGCTCGCCATCGGCAGCTCCGGCCCCGGCGCGTGGCGCTACATGTTTCTGATCGGCGTGCTGCCGGCGCTCCTTGTGTTTTGGATTAGGCGCAACATTCCCGAATCGCGGCGCTGGGAGGAGTCGAACCGGCGCCGCCGCGCCGCCTACGATCTGCGCCGGCAAGGCGCGGCGCTCGAAGGCGAGAACGCGGCGCTGGTGCGCTTCACGTTGGTCGACATGTTCGCCGAGCCCGCTGTGCGCATGCGCCTCTTTCTCACCTTCGTGATGTCGCTGTCGGTGACCATCGGCTATTGGGGCGTGTCGACCTTCGTGCCCGCCTATGTCGGATCGGTCGCGGCCGCGGCGGCGCTGCCGCCGCAGTACTATGCGGCATTGGTCGGCTTGATCCAGAACATCGGCGCGCTGCTCGGCTTCGCGAGCTTCGGCTTTCTGGCCGATCACTTCGGGCGCAAGCCGACGACGATACTTTATTATGTGATGTGCCTGATCCTCACCCCGCTCGTCTATCTGGGGATCAGGGACATCCACCTGCTGCTCGCCGCCTTCGCGGTCTACGGATTTTTCATTCAGGGCTGCTTCTCGTGGACGCCGATCTGGCTGCCGGAGCTCTTTCCCACGCGCATGCGCGCGACCGCCGCCGGCTTCATCTTCAACGCGCCGCGCCTGATCTCCGCGATCGCGCCGTTGATCGCCGGCACCTTGATCGTGAGCCTCGGCGGCTACGGCAAAGCGGCGACCATCATCGGCATGTTCTACATCCTCGGGCTCATCGCCGTGCCGTTCCTGCCGGAGACGCGGGGAAAACCGCTGCCGGAAGGCGATACCCTGGCGCTGGGGCACGGAGGGGAAGGTGTGCCGCGCGCGGCGTGAGCGGGGCGGCCCGAATTGATCTCGTCATTGCCGGGCATAGCGCGTCTTCGACGCGCTTCTGCCCGCGCATGAACCTCGGCATGCACTCATCCGTCCTCACCCTGAGGAGCGCGCGTGGTGCAGCGGTTCGGTCACGCACTGCAAAATGGTTGCTCACCGTCTCGCCAGCGGGCTGGAAGACTTTGGTTTATTTCAAAACATTAATTCGGCGGACATCTCGCGGCAATGCTTCTCACCTAGCTAAGCACCGAACGCGACAAATTCGCGATACCGACTGACCGCGCGCAACAACATGATGCGAGCAACCTTCAAGTCGGAGGAGAGTCTCATGACCAAGCTAGACAACCGCTGCGCAAACTGTGGTGGCAAGCTTGGACTTGTTTGCTACCACCATTGGGGGCTCCGTTTCTGTCGCAAAGCCTGCAGGGCCGAGTTCCTCGCGAGAACAGCCAAAGAGCATGCACGCATGAGAAGGTGGTTTGGCTTGTTAGCTCGCGGCACGACGTAGTTGATGAGTCGCGAACCGAGACTGTTCGCTACAGCAAGTAGCCCGGATTGAGCGAAGCGAAATCCGGGATGTCATGCCTGCGCAACTGAGGCGGCCTAAGGAAGACCCCTGGGCCGTGGCAGGTCACTTAGCGCAAGTTTCCCCACGGGTCTTTTTGCTTGACCGGCTGATCGGGAATTTTCTTGATCGCGTCCTTGTATGCGTTGTCTTCGTTCTTCTTTTGCTGTTGTTCTGTGGCTATTTGCTCGTCGCTTTTTTGCCCGAGCTTGCCACCACTCTTGCTGTACCCTGTCTGGGCGTGAGCGGGCACCGCCAGTACCGCGATTATCGCAGCTATCGTATAGGTTCTCATTTGAGTGTTCCCAACAAGGAAAAGCGCACGGAAGCTAACATTGAAATTATGACAAATCCTAGCTAAGCCGCTGACCTGAAACGCCTTTAGGCGCTCATATCGAAGCGAAAAATTAAACTCATTTTGTACTTGACTGCAGAAAGCATCCATATTATATGCACGTTTAGCTTCGCTCATGAGGGGCATCTCCGGAGATGATCCCGAAGGTGGAGCGAGGCGTGGCGTCCCGCGGCGGCGGCTCATAACCGCTCGTCCCGGGAGGCACGGGACCCCGACCGCCAGGCACGACGACCTGGCTGCGAGGAGCTCGCTGTACGGATCCGGAGGAAATGCCGGAGAAGGAAGCGTGGGACCGGAGCCTAAAATCGCCACGGTGGAGCGCCGGGAGGCGGGCGTCCCGCGTTATGGGACGCAAGGCGCCTCGATAGGTGCCTGGCCTGCCGCGTAACGTGCAGGCCCAACGGATGCCTCGCAAGCATCCGTACGTCTCTCGGCGCTTCACCACCCCTCATCCGGGTGAGCGAAGCCAAAAGCAAAACCCGGGCGCAAAAAACGCGCCGCGGGAACGAGAAGGGCTGTGTGAAAAGGTGAGTCAAAACGTATGCAGGTGGGGATCGGCGCGAGCAGCGAACTCGGTCTGCTCCCTCCCCCGTTCACGGGGGAGGGTTGGGGAGAGGGCGAGCAAGCGCGAATCTTCTCGCGTGCCCCCTCCCTATCCCTCCCCCGCAAGCGGGGGAGGGAACACAGCGAGTGCGCGGCAGTGAAGTGCGGCTCACACACTGACCTTCGCCTTCGCCGCCGCGAGCGGCGGCTGCGGCGCGCCGGTGGCGCCGAGCGGCAAGGCGGTGGCGGCGTGGAAGGCGCGGCCGAGCGAGGCGAGGCCTGCGTCCTCGCCGGCGCGCGCGATCAGCGTGATGCCGAACGGCGTGCCGTCGGCGTGCAGCGCGGCCGGCACCGCGAGCGCGCAAAGCTCGAGCAGGTTGACGAAATTGGTGTAGGTGCCGAGCCGACTGTTGAGCGCAATCGGATCGGCGCGCGCCTGATCGATCGTGTGCACCGCCGGCACGGTCGGCAGCGCCATCACATCGATGGCGCGAAACGTCGCGTCGCACCCTCGGCGCAGTTCCTCCAGCCGGTAGAAGGCGGCAAAGGCATCGGCGGCGCTGATCTTCGCGCCGTCGAGAAGTATCTGCAGCGTCACCGGATGCATCTCTTGCGGCGCCTTCTCCATCACCGCGCGCGCGGCCAATGTGCGCTCGGCGACCCACGGCCCCTCGTAAAGAAGCCGCGCGGCCTCGGAGAACGGTGCCATGTCGAAGGGAACGATGTTCGTGCCGAGCCGCGCCAGGCGCGCGAGCGCCTCCTCGTACGCCTTGGCCGCGGCGTCGTCGCCGAAGAAGATTCGCTGCTCCGGCATGGGCACGCCGAGCCGCAATGGGCTCGGCATCGCACCGAGCGCACCGAGCCGGTGCGGCCGCGAATAGGCGTCGGCGGGATCCGGCCCCGCGATCACGCCGAGCGCGGCGAACGCGTCATCGACGGTGAGCGCGTGCAGGCAGACGCAATCGAGCGTGCGGCAGGCCGGCACCACGCCCGCGTTGGAGACCAGCCCGAGGCTCGGCTTGAGCCCCACCGTGTTGCTCAGCGCCGCCGGCACGCGGCCCGAGCCCGCGGTGTCGGTGCCGAGCGCCAGCGGTACGAGGCCCGCGGCGACCGCGATCGCCGAGCCCGCGCTCGAGCCGCCCGGGATCAGGGAGCGATCGAACAGGTTGCGTGGAATGCCGTAGGGCGTGCGCACGCCCTCGAGCCCCGTGGCGAATTGATCGAGGTTGGTCTTACCGATGACGATCGCGCCCGCGCGCTTGAGCCGCGCGACGCAGGTTGCGTCTTGCGCCGGCGTATAGGCAAAGGCCGGGCACGCGGCGGTGGTCGGCAGCCCCGCGACGTCGATATTGTCCTTGATGGCGACCGGAACGCCGTAGAGCGGGAGATCGGCGCGGGAGCGATGAACGTCGCGCGCGAGCGCCTTGGCTTCGGCGAGCGCGTCCGCCTCTTCACGCAGAGTAATGAAAATCGCGGGATCATTATGCGCGCGGATGCGCGCGTAAGCGCGCGCGATCGTCGCCTCGATGCTCGCGCCCGCGCGATGCGCCGCCACAATCGCCGCTACCGTCTCGCCCGCCACGCTCCGTGCCTTCCACTCGCTGTCGCGGGCATCATTGTAGCAAGAACCGCGCCGCGGCTTACCCTCCCCCTTGTGGGGAGGGTCGCCCGCCGAAGCGCAGCGAAGGCGGGCGGGGTGGGGGTCCATGTTGTGACGCGAGGCGCGTGCCCCAACACCGACCCCCACCCCCGACCCCTCCCCAGCCGGCTGCGGGCTTGCCCGCTTCCGGCAAATCTTAAGTGACCAAACCCCGGCAGGCCGGGGTTTGGTTGGGGAGGGGAGCAGACCGCGTGTGCGGCGCGATCGTCCATCAGCCGCGCAAGCGCCCGTTACACCACGAGCTGCGCGGCGAGCGGCGTGGGCATCCAGTCGGCGGCAAGGCCGAGGTCGGAGAAGATCACTTGCGCGGCGTTGTAGGCGGGAAGGCCGGTGATGTTGCCGCCGGGATGGGAACTCGCGCCGCAGAGGTAAAGCCCCGGCAGATGCGTGCGGTAATTGCCGGCGCCGGGGAACGGCCGGTGATAACCGACCTGGTCGTTGGCGAAGGCGCCGACGAGAAGATCGCCCTCGCGCATGTTCGGGAGCTCGCGCTCGGTGTCGCGCGGTGTGCGCACAAAGGAATCGAGGACCGCACCGGCGAGATTGGGCGCGTAGCGCTCCCACACTTGCAGCATCGCGCGGCCGTGCGCCTCGCGCAGGCCATCCCAGTTCGCGACGTCACCATGCACGCGATAGGGAAGTTTCTCCCACATGAACGCGGTGTGCCGTCCCGCCGGCGCTTGCGTCGCATCGAACAGCGTCGGGCAGGCGCCCCACATCACGGTCGGCGGGATGGTGCCGGCCTCGTGGTGGCGCACGATCTCGCCGAAGGTGTCGGCGTGGTCGAGGCCGAGAATCACCATGAAGGCGCGGTCAAGCTCGGGATGCGCGGCGCTCGCGCGATAGCGCGGCGGCTCGGAAAGATCGAGGTGAAGCGCGAACAGCGGCGCCAAGAGATTGTAACGGAAGTTTTGCGCGCGCTCGCGGATCTCGCGCGGAAGGAAGTTTTCTTCGAGGAGATCGAGAAAGGTCTGCTGCGGGTTGAGCGAGGAGGCGACGAGATGTTTCGCGCGGACCATGTCGCCATCGCGCGTTTCGACGCCGATCGCGCGGCCGGTTTCGACGACGATGCGCTTGGGCTCGGTGTTGAGCCTGATCTCGCCGCCCGATGCGCGCACCGCCGCTTCGAGCGCGCGCGCGAGCGCCGCCGAGCCGCCGCGCGCCATCTGCGCCTTTGCGGGGCTCGCGAGCAGCGCGGCGATGTGGTGGCCAAAGCCTTTGAGCCGCAGGTCGACCTCGCGCAGCCCATTGAAGAAGAGGAGGCCCGCCTGGATGGTCGGATGCTCGAATTGTTGGGTGACGAATTCGAGCGGGGAGAGCGCGCTCACATCGAGCAGCCGGCGGCCGGCGCTCGTGCGGGCGAGCAGCGCGCGGCGCTCCTTGGGCGGCAGCGGCGGCGAGCGCGCTTCCGGCGCGAGGATTTTTTCGACGATAGGCACGAACGCGTCGTGCCAGCGGCGCAAGGTCTCGGCGTCGCGGGCGCTGAAGGCGGCAAACGAGGCGATGGTTTTCTCGATATCCGTCCACCATTCGAGCGCGCGGCCGTCCGACGTGATCAGCGCGACGTTGAGCGCGGGCTCGATCAGCTGCGCGCCGTGCCGCTCGAGCGCGAGGTCCGCGTACCACGGCATGGCGGTGATCGCGCGCAGGAAGAAGGCGTGCGTGTTGTGAACGAACCGCCGCGGATCTTCCACCGTGCTCAAGGCGCCGCCCGCCACGCCGCGCCGCTCGATGGCGAGCGTCTTCAGTCCTGCCTTGCCCAGATAGGCCTGCAGGATGAGCCCATTATGCCCCGCGCCGAGGATGATGGCGTCGTATGTGGTCATGTGCTGCGTGCGACTTCCCCTGAAATGATATCAGCACCAGCGGCAAGCTCGGTCTGCTCCCTCTCCCCGTTTGGGGAGAGGGTTGGGGTGAGGGGGTTAGCGGCGCTACTGATGGATCCGAACCCCCTCACCCATTCCTTCAGGTTGCTAAAGGGGGTCGCCCTCTCCCCGGCGGGGAGAGGGCGCGAGCAGCGACAATGCGCGCGCGGCATGATCACACCACCGTCTGATGCCGCTCGATGCAGATGCGCAGCACCTTGGCGGGGTCCCACTTCCACCAGTTCTTGGCGGAGAGAATCTCGACCTCGCAGTGGCCGCGGTAGCCGGCGCGCTCGACCATGGCGCGGATCGAACGCAGATCGATCACGCCGTCGCCCATCATGCCCCGGTCGAGCAGAAGGTGCTTCGTCGGAAGGAGCCAGTCGTTGACGTGGTAGGCGAGAATTTTTTCCCCGGCGCGCCCGATCTCTCGCGCGAGGTCGGGATCCCACCACACATGATAAGTATCGACCACGACGCCCGCGCCCTCGCCCAGTTCCTCGCAGAGGTCGTTCGCCTGCGCGAGCGTGTTCACGCAGGCGCGATCGGCCGCATACATCGGATGCAGCGGCTCGATCCCGAGCGGCACCCGCGCGGAGCGCGCGTAGGGAAGGAGCGCATGCAGCGCCTCGCGCACCTGCATGCGGGCCCCGACGATATCGCGCGAGTTCTTGGGCAAGCCGCCGACCACGAGCACCAGACATTGCGCGCCGATCGCGGCGGCTTCATCGACGGCGCGGCGGTTGTCGTCGAGCGCGGCGCGGCGACCGGCCCCATCGGCGGCGGGAAACATGCCGCCGCGGCACAAGCCCGTCACGGTCATGCCGTGCTCGCGGATCAATTTTCCCGCGCGCTCGAGCCCGCAGGCTTGCACGATGTCGCGCCAGGGCGAGATCGCCGAGATGCCGGCACGCGCGCAGCCCTCGACCAGCTCCGGCAGCGACCACGTCTTCACCGTCATCGAGTTGATCGAGATGAGCGCGCGATCATGCGACAAGTCACGCATCACACTTCGCCACTCCACGCCCGGCGACGTGAAGCGCGCTCCATTGAAGTGGGAATCAGCTCGAGCGGCGAACTCGGTCTGCTCCCTCCCCCACCCAAACCCCGGCTTGCCGGGGCGTGGGCACTCTTAAATTTGCCGGAAGCGCGCAAGCGCGCAGCCGGCTGGGGGAGGGGTGGGGAGGGGGGTCGTGGTTGTCGCGCGAGAGGCGTCCACGAACTCCGACCCCCACCCCTAACCCCTCCCCACAAGGGGGAGGGGAACCCCACGAGCCTTCGCGTAGCCATCACGCCGCGACGCCGCGCGTCGCGAGCACGGCGCGCATGCGCGAGGCCGCACGTTCCGGATCCGCAAGAAGCCCCGCGGCGTCGGCAAGCCGAAAGAGCTCGGCAAGATGCAAGGTCGAGCGTGCGCTCTCCTGCCCGCCCACGAGCGTGAAATGATCCTGCAGCCCGTTGAGATAGGCCATGAACACGACGCCGGTCTTGTAGAACCGCGTCGGCGCCTTGAAGATGTGGCGCGAGAGCGGAACGGTCGGCGCAAGAATCTCGTGAAAGGTCTTCACCTCGCCGCGCGTCAGCGCGCCCAGCGCCGCCGCCGCGGCCGGCGCGATCGCGTCGAAAATACCGAGCAGCGCGTCGGAATAGCTTTGCGCATCGCCCGCGATCAGCTCGGCGTAATTGAAGTCGTCGCCGGTAAACATGCGCACGCCTTGCGGCAGCCGCCGCCGCATCGCGATCTCCTTGTCCTTGTCGAGCAGCGATATTTTGATCCCGTCGACTTTTTCCGGATGCGCTGCGATCACGTCGAGCGCAACCTCCATCGCCGCGTCGTGATCCTTGTGCCCCCAATAGCCCTCGAGCGCGGGATCGAACATCTCGCCGAGCCAATGGATGATCACCGGCTCTTTCACCTGTGCGAGGATGCGGCCATAGACCTTGGCGTAATCGTCGGGCGAGCGCGCCGCCTTGACCAGCGCGCGGCTCGCCATCAGCACGATGCGCCCGCCGAGGTTTTCGATCGCCACGCATTGCTCCTCGTAGGCGCGGATGACGTCATCGAGGCTCGCGCTGCCGTCGAGATGATCGGTGCTGGCGCCGCAGCCGATCAACGCGCCGGAAAAATCGCGCGCGGCCTCGAGCGTGCGGCGGATCAATTCCAGCGACGTCGGCCAGTCGAGCCCCATGCCGCGCTGCGCAGTGTCCATCGCCTCGGCGACGCCGAGCCCGAGCGACCACAGGTGGCGGCGGAAGGCGATGGTGCGCTCCCAGTCGATCGCGCCTTCCAGCCAAGGGTCCGCGTCCGCCAGCGGGTCGGCGACCACATGCGCCGCCGCATAGGCGATGCGGTTGAACGGCGGCCTCGCCGCGGGAAATGTCCGCGCCGGCCGCATGGTGTAGGGCGCGAGCTTGCCGGGCGCGACGGGAAGATTGAGCGTGGGCACGTGGACTCCTTAGCTACTTGTCGCGTTACAGCTTTCTCCCGGCCTCATGCTGAGGAGCATCGCAGCGCAGCCACTCGATTGTATCGTCATAGCACGCACGCGCTGCGATGCGTCTCGAAGCATGAGGCCGCCTTCATCCTTCGAGCCCCGCGCGCACGCGAGCGCGCCGGTGGCGGCACATCACACCTCCAACTCCGGAATGTCGATCCAACGGCGCTCCTTCCAGCTGCGCAAGCCCGCTTCCGCGAGCTGCACGCCCTTGGCGCCTTCCACGAGGGTCCATTTGAACGGCGCGCCCTCGAACAGATGGCGGATGAACATCTCCCATTCCATCTTGAAGCCGTTGTCGTAATTGTCGCCGGGCACCTCGCTCCAGGTTTTGAAAAAATCGATCGGTTGCGGCACGTCCGGGTTCCACACCGGGCGCGGCGTGTTCACCCGCGCCTGGCTGAAGCATTTCTGCAAGCCCGCAACCGCCGAGCCGAGTGTGCCGTCGACGTGGAAGGTGACGAGGTCGTCGCGCCGCACCCGCGTGCACCAGGAGCTGTTGATGTGGGCGATGACGCCGCCCGCGAGCTGGAAGGTGGCGTAGGCGGCATCATCCACGTCGGCCTTGTAGGCCTTGCCGTTCTCGTCCCAGCGCTTGGGGATGTGGGTTGCGCCGAGGCAGGAGACGCTTTTGACCTCGCCGAAGAGATTGTCGAGCACGTAGCGCCAGTGGCAGAGCATGTCGAGGATGATGCCGCCGCCGTCTTTCTTGCGATAATTCCACGACGGCCGCTGCGCCTGCTGCCAGTCGCCTTCGAACACCCAGTAGCCGAATTCACCGCGCACCGCGAGGATGCGGCCGAAGAAACCGGAATCGATCAGCATCTTGAGCTTGAGCAGGCCGGGCAGAAAAAGCTTGTCCTGCACCACGCCGTGGCGGATGCCGGCGGCTTTCGCCGCGCGCGCGACCTCGAGCGCGTCCGCGAGCGTCTCGGCGACCGGCTTCTCGCAATAGATGTCTTTCCCCGCCGCGATCGCCCGGCGCAACAGCTTGGCGCGCAGCTTGGTGGTGGCGGCATCAAAGAACAGCGTGTCCTCGCGGCTCTTGAGCGCGGCGGGAAGATCGGTGGTCCAGCGTGCGATGCCGTGCGCTTTCGCCAGCTGCGCGAGCTTTGCCTCGTTGCGGCCGACCAGGATCGGATCGGGCATCACGCTGTCGCCGTTCTTGAGCGCAACGCCGCCCTGCGCGCGGATCGCCAGAATCGAACGGATCAGATGCTGGTTCATGCCCATGCGGCCGGTGACGCCATTCATGATGATGCCGAGCCGTTGCTGCGCCATGTCAGTGTTGCCCTTCATTCCTGCTTCACGGCGAAACGTAGTCCGTCATGGCCGCGAATTTAAGCTCGTCATTGCCGGGCTTGACCCCGCAAGTCGGGTTTACCCGACTTGCGGGGCTTAACAATGCGGAACTCGGACAAGCCCGAGTTCTGGTGCAATCCATCCATCTTCGCAAGAAGATGGATGCGCGGGGCTCAAGCGCGTTCACGCGCGTCCATAGCCCGTCGAAGACGGGCGTGAACGCCCTTACCGACGCGCTTCTGCCCGCGCATGACGGACTTGCGTCATCACTCCATCCCCAACAACCGATAGATGCGCCGGGTATATTCCCCGAACGCCTCGCCCGTCTTCATTTCCAGCGTGCGCGGATGCGCCAGCTCGACGCGGAAATTGTCGGCCATGCGCGCGGGGCCGGCGGTGAGGACGATGACGCGGGTGCCGAGAAACACCGCCTCAGTTATCCCGTGGGTGACAAAGACAATGGTTTTCTTCGCCTCCTGCCAGATGCGCAACAGCTCGAGGTTCATCTTCTCGCGCGTGAGCGCGTCGAGCGCGCCGAACGGCTCGTCCATGAGGATGAGCTTGGGATCGTGGATGAGCGCACGCGCGATCGCGGCGCGCTGCTGCATGCCGCCGGAGAGCTCGTATGGGTACATCGCCTCCTTGCCCTTGAGCCCGACCAGCGCGAGGAGGTCGCGGGCGCGCGCGCGGCTTTGCGCCATCGGCAGCCCGAGAATTTCCGCCGGCAGCAGCACGTTGTCGATCACGCGCCGCCATTTGAGCAGGAGCGGCTGCTGGAACACCATGCCGATGTCGCGCGACGGATCGAACGGCTGCGTGGCGGAGCCGATCTTGACCGTCCCGGAATCGATGGGGTGCAGGCCCGCGAGAATTTTCAGCAGCGTGGTCTTGCCGCAACCGGAGGGGCCGACCAGCGACACGAGCTCGCCCGTCTCGACGTCGAAGGTCGCTTCGGAAATAGCGAGGAGCGGCGCGCCCTGCGTGCGGTAGGTCTTCTGCACGCCGGCGAGATGGATGAACGGTTCGCCCATCAGCCGTCACGCCAGGCGGGCGTCGCGCGGCACGAGCGCGCGCTCGAGCGCGAGCACCAGGGCATAGAGCACCACGCCAATCAGCGTGATCAGGATCACCGCCATGAACATGGCGGCGGTGTCGAGTGTGACCTGCACTTGCAGCATCAGGTAGCCGAGCCCGCGGTCGGAGCCGAGAAATTCGCCGACGATGGCGCCGGCGACCGCCAGAATGGCGGCGACTTTCATGCCGGAGAACACGTAAGGCAGCGCGCCGGGAAGCTGAATTTTTGTGAACAGCTGCCAGCGCGAGCCGCGCAGCGTGTGCACGAGATCGAGCAAATCCGGCTCGACCTCGCGCAAGCCGCGCGCGGTGGTGAGCACGATGGGAAAGAAGCAGATCGCGAACGCCATCATCGCATTCGGTCCGACGCCGTACTTGAACCACACGATGATCAGCGGCCCGAGCGCGACTTTGGGGATCATGTTGAGGCTGACCAAGAGCGGCATCACCGCCATTTCCAACCACCGGAACCAGGAGAACAGGAGCGCCGCGCCAATGCCGAACACGACGGCGAGGATGTAGCCGGCGAAAATTTCCACGGTCGTCACCGCGATATTTTCCGGCCAGCGGTAGTTCGGCACGAGGAGCGCGTGCACCGTCTCGTACGGCGAGGGCATGACGAATTTCGGCACCTCGCCGAGCTTGACGAAGAGATACCAGGCCGCGACCAGTCCGATGTGGCTGAGCACCGCCAGCGCGTAGCGCTCGAGCGCCTGTGGATGTCCTGCCAACGTCGCCTCCCTCAGATCGACGACCTCGCGGGCATCGTAGGGCAAGCGCGTGGTGGGAGCCAGTTGAGGCAATTCCATCCGTTCGTCCCCGCGAAAGCGGGGACCCATGGCCAATGACTGCGGCTCCCGGATTCCCGCTTGCGCGGGAATGAAGGAGTTTCAATAGCAGAATCGTAGCCCGGATGAGCGCCAGCGAAATCCGGGAGTCCCGCATATCGCTTCGCTCATGCGGGCTACGCGCTCACTGCGCTGTCGTACCCAGGATTGCATTCGCGAGGAGGGCGCAGTTATAACATTGCCCACGCGTCGAGAGCGACGCGCCAATTCTCCCCAGTTCCGGAGTTCGGCATGAAGATCATCGCGACAGTTGCCCTCGCGACGCTCACCGCGCTCGGTGCTTCGCAGGCGTCCGCGCAAAAGCTCACCTTCACGCTCAATTGGGTCGCGGGCGGCGATCACGCGCCGTATTTCTACGCGCAGAAAATGGGCTTTTACAAACAAGCCGGGCTCGACGTCGACTTCGAAACCGGGCGCGGCTCGGCGGCCTCGGCGCAGAAGGTGGGCGCAGGCCAGTCGCAGCTCGGCCTCTCCGACATGGCGGGGGTGCTCCTGTTCCGCGGCAAGGGCCTCGACCTCGTGGGCGTGATGAACGTCTACGCCAATTCGCCGCAGGGGCTCTATTGGCTCAAGACCTCCGGCATCCGCGAGGTCAAGGATCTCGCCGGCAAAAAGATCGGCAACCCTGCGGGCGACGGCGCGCGCACCATGTGGCCGGCCTTGGCCAAGCGAGTCGGCATCGATCCGAACTCGGTGACCTGGGTCAATATCGATGCCAACGCCAAGCTCAGCGCGCTCAAGTCGAAGACCGTCGACGCGACCACGTCGTTCTTCAATATTCACCACATCTTCGCGCGCGAGCTCGGCAGCGACATGGGCTTTCTCGCCTGGAAGGACGCGGGCGTGAACCCCTACGGCAATTCCATCATCGCCAACGGCGTCTGGCTCAACGCCAACCGCGACAAGGCCGACAAGTTCGTCAAGGTCACGCAGAAGGCGTTCGCGGACTGCGCCAAGACGCCAGAACCCTGCATCCAGGCGCTGGTCGAGGCGAACGGCGCGCTGCTCTACCAGAACGAGCTCGACAATTGGCATCTCGTCACCATCCTCATGAGCGACGAGACCTCGCGCACCGTGGCGCTCGGCTGGCACGACGACAAGCGCATGGCCGACGACTACAAGCTGGTCGACGAATATCTCAAGATGGAAAAGCCCTACGACGTGAGAACCGCCTACACCAACGACTTCCTCGACAAAAACGTGAAGATGCCGCCCATCAACCCGCCGAAGCTTTATTGAGAGAAGTCCTCTGCCCGCTTCGCTGGGCGAGGGAAATCAGCCGAATTCCGGGCCGAGTACGGCGAAGGTGCGGGCAGGATCGTCGAAGCGCGCCGCTGCGCCGTAAAGCATGCGCGTGAACGGGCGCACCGCGGCAAAGCCGTGCGCGTCGAGGAAGCGGCGCAGATCGGTCTTGCTGTCGGCGAGGTCGACGAACAGTGGACCGTCGATCCCCTCGAGCGCGCGCGCAACGAGCGCACGCGCGATCGCGTCGTCCTCGGCGATTAGCGGGCCGAGATGCGCCGCGAGCCTGCCGTCGCGGCCGAGCAGAAAGCCGACGAGTTCATCCGCGCGTATCGCGACGAGATCGGCCGCGGGCAGCCGCCCGCGCAGGCCGGCGAGCACAGCGCCGCGCTCGGCGCCGAAGGCAGCCGCATCGTAGGCGCAGGCGGCCTGCCAATCCGCATCCGTGATCGGCCGCACGATGATGCCGGCCGGCGCGGGCGCGCTCGCGCCTTGTCGTTCGCGGCGGATCAGCCGTTGAAATCCCCACGAGTCTTCGAAACCGAGCCGGCGATAGACCTCGCGGCCGTCTGGCGTGGCATCGAGGACCGGTACGAGCTTTGCAGCCGCAAGCTCGCGCATCGCTTGCTGCATCAACCGCGTTGCAAGGCCGCGGCGGCGATAATCCGGAGCAACCAGTACCATGCTGATCCAGGCGAAGCGGCCGCCATAGGGCAAGGTCGCCGTGGTGGCGACGATGCGGCCATCGTCCGTCGCGATCGCATAGACGCGGCCGAGTTTTAGGAAGATGCGCCAATCGGCGGCAAGCTGATTCCACCGCGCGTCGCGCACGAGTGCGCCGACGTCGTCGAGTTCCGACGGCGTCAGCGACGCCTTGACGGTGAGGCGCGGCTCAGAACTCGCCATCGCGGGCATTGTAATGGGTGTCCTTGCCGAGACTCGGCATCCCGCGCGCGACCCAGTCCGCGGTCCAATCTACCAGCTTGGCGAGCGGCACGAGCGGATGGCCGAAGAGGCGCATCGCCTCGGCGGTGTTGACGAGCCAAGCGTCGGGCGCTTCGACGCCCGTGAAGACCGGCGGTTTGCCCAGCCGTTTCCCGAACGCTTCCGCGAGCCAGCGGATGCTCACCGTCTCCGGCCCACTGACATTGAGCGGGCTCGTCGGCACCGTGCAATGGCTGAGAGCACGCAGCACCATGGCATTGGCATCGCCTTGCCAGATCACGTTGACGTAGCCGGTCGCAAGATTGATCGGCGTGCCGGCGAGCACGCGCGAGGCCACGTCGTGGAGGACGCCGTAGCGCATGTCGATTGCATAGTTGAGGCGGATGATGCGGCCCGACGTGGCGCACTTGCGCGAAAAATACTGGAACATCGCCTCGCGCGCGACGCAGGAATTGGCGTAGGTGCCGGGCGGCGGCATGGTCGACGTCGTCTCGGTCGCGCCGCCGTGGTGGACGTTCACATAAGGATACACGCAGCCGGTCGAATAGGCGACGATGCGCGAGCCGGCGAAGGCTTCGGCGACGAGCGCCGGCACCAGCGCGTTCATCGCCCAGGTCAGGTCCTCCTGGCCGGAGGAGCCGAACTTGCGGCCCGCCATGAACACGACGTTCGGAAGTTTCGGTAGCGCCTCGACCCGTCTGCGCTCGAGCAGCTCCGCCTCGATGCATTCGATGCCCCAGCCGGCAAGTTTCTCGCGCACGCCCTTCTCGCTGAAGCGGGCGACGCCGACCACGCGCTTGTCGGGCGCGGCGCGCTTGGCGAGGCGGGCAAGCGTCGGCCCGATTTTTCCAGCAACGCCGAGCACGATGATGTCGCCGGGGAGCTGTCGCAATGCCGCGATCAAGGCCGCCGAGGGCGTGGTCATCACGTCCTCAAGGTGCTCGACGTCACGGAAGTGATCCGGCAGTGCTTCAGGGGATTGGCTCACGCGGTGTCCTCAAACGGCGCCGGGCGTGACCGCCCGCAATAGCCTAACGGCTCGGCTGTCGCGCCAGCAAGGCGGGCGACGCTGGCAAAACATGCCGGCCGACGTACAATCAGCGAAAAGCGAGGAAACCGGAGGCGGCGATGAAAGTCTTCATGTTTCACCTCATGCCCTACGCTTATCTGGACATGAGTTTCTCCGACAAATATCGCTCCGCCTGGGTGGTGCTGCCGAACACCTATTTCGATCCGAAGAAAGGGCACGAGCTCTATAATCGCTATCTCGACGAACTCGAGCTCGCGGCCGAGCTCGGCTTCGACGGCATATCGGTCAACGAGCATCACCAGAATGCCTACGGACTGATGCCCTCGCCCGTGGTCATGGCGGGCGCGCTCTCACGGCGGACCAAGAGCGCCAAGATCGCGATCCTCGGTAACGCCTTCTGCTTGCGCGAGCATCCGCTCACCCTCGCCGAGGAGCACGCCATGCTCGACTGCATCACGGGCGGGCGGCTGATCAGCGGCATGGTGCGCGGCATCGGCGCCGAGTACTACTCCATGGGCGCCAATCCGGCCTTCTCGCATGCGCGCTTCCAGGAGGCGCACGATCTCGTCGTGCAGGCTTGGACGCGCCCCGGGCCGTTCGCCTTCGAGGGCAAGTTTTACCATTTCGAATACGTGAATGTGTGGCCGCGCCCCTACCAGCAGCCGCATCCGCCGATCTGGACGCCTTCGACCGGGTCCAGCGAGACGATCGAATGGGCGGCGCATCCCTCACGCAAATACGTCTACCTGCAGACCTATAGCCCAATCGCGTCGGTCGCGCGGTTTCTCAATTACTACCGCGAGGCCGCACAACGTCTTTACGGTTACACGGCAAGCTCCGAGCAGATCGGCTGGTGTGCGCCGGTTTACGTGTCGGACAGCGACGAGAAGGCGCGCGCGGAAGCGGCGGTGCATATCGAAGCGCTATTCAACA
>Ga0209647_1001977_pt1 | contig 16880 bp, 18 predicted proteins | sample GraSoi_2013_60cm_FD_185827 | JGI IMG/M metagenome (GOLD analysis project Ga0209647, IMG submission 185827) | Grasslands soil microbial communities from the Angelo Coastal Reserve, California, USA - Sample 9_17_2013_60cm (SPAdes) (version 2) | ecosystem: Environmental > Terrestrial > Soil >...
AATGGCCCCGTGCGCAGCCCCATGTCGCTGCCTGCGCAACCTCTTCACTCATTTCAATTTTCTCGCGGAGATATCTCATGACCCGTTTTACCGTCAATGGCCAGCAATATGAGGCGAATGTCCCACCGGAAACGCCGCTGCTGTGGTTCCTGCGCGACAATCTACAACTGACCGGCACCAAGTTCGGCTGCGGCATGGCGCTGTGCGGCGCCTGCACCGTCCATATCAACGGCGAGGCGGTGCGCTCCTGCGTGACCCCGGTCTCCACCCTCAACGGCAAGCGCGTGACCACGATCGAGGAAATCGGTAAGACGCCGGTCGGCAAGAAGGTGCAGGCCGCCTGGATCGCCGAGGACGTCGTGCAATGCGGTTACTGCCAGTCCGGGCAGATCATGTCGGCCACGGCCCTGTTGAGCAGCACCAAGGCGCCGACCGATGCGCAAATCGACGCCGCCATGAGCGGCAATATCTGTCGCTGCGGCACCTATAACCGGGTGCGTGCGGCGATCAAGTCGGCCGCCGCGGGCGGGACCGCCAAACCGGCGGCCAAGGCGAAGGCCTGAGGAGATGACCATGAAAAATACCATCAGCAAATCCTCCCGCGCCGTGAGCAGCGCGCGTCGCGACTTTCTCAAGAGCTCGGCGGCCATCGGCGGCGGCCTGGTTATCGGGTTCTATTTGCCGGGCGGAAACAAGATGGCCCAGGCGCAGACGCCGCCCAAGCCGGTGGTGTCGCCCAATGCCTTTTTGCGCATCGGCAGAGACGGCAGCGTGACGGTGCTGGTCAAGCATCTTGAATTCGGCCAGGGCATCATGACCGCGCTGCCGATGCTGGTCGCCGAAGAGCTCGACTGCGACTGGACCAAGGTGCGCGCCGAGCTGGCCCCGGCGGGACCGGCTTATGCCCACACCATGTACGGCATGCAGATGACGGGCGGCTCCAGTTCGGTCATCAATTCCTGGGAACAAATGCGTACCGTCGGCGCCACCGCGCGCGCGATGTTGGTGACGGCGGCGGCCAGTCGCTGGAAAGTGGCGCCCGGCGAGTGCCATGTCGAGAACGGCATGATCACCGGTCCTTCCGGTCAGCGCGTCAGCTTCGGCGATGTCGCCGATGCCGCGGCCAAACTGCTGCCGCCCGACAAGGTCGCGCTCAAGGATGTGGGCGATTTTCGCATCATCGGCAAGCCGACCCGCCGCCTCGATTCCGGCGCCAAGGTCAATGGCAGCGCCATGTTCGGTCTCGATGTCACCGCCAAGCAGGTGCCGAACCTGCATGTGGCCCTGGTCAAGCGTGCGCCGCAATTTGGCGCCAGGGTGAAGAGCTTCAACGCCGACAAGGTTAACGGCATTCCAGGCGTCACCCATGTGGTGGAAATATCGAGCGGCGTGGCGGTGGTGGCGAAATCGTTCTGGGCGGCCAAGACCGGCCGCGATGCCCTGGTGGTGGAGTGGGATCTGGCGCCCGCGTCGAAGGCGTCCACGGTCGAACTGCGCAAAAGCTATCGCGAGCTGGCAAAGACGCCGGGCACCGTGGCGAAAGCCGGCAATGTGGACGCGCTGAAAACGGCCGCCAAAACGGTCAGCGCGGAATTCGAGATGCCTTACCTGGCGCACGCCGCGATGGAGCCGCTCAATTGCACCGTGAAGGTGGATGCGGACCGCTGCGAAATCTGGGCCGGCACGCAGATGCAGACGGTGGACCAGGGTGCCGCGGCCAGAGTGCTGGGCTTCAAGCCGGAGCAGGTGAAGATCAATACCATGATCGCCGGCGGCGGCTTCGGGCGTCGCGCCAACCCGGTATCGGACTATATGGTCGAAGCCGTCGAGGTCGCCATGAAGGCGAAGGTGCCGGTAAAGACCGTCTGGACGCGCGAAGACGATATGCGCGGTGGCTACTATCGGCCGATGTATGTGCATCGCATCAATGCCGGCCTCGACAGCGCCGGCAAAATCACCGCCTGGGACCACACCCTGGTCGGGCAGTCGATACTGACCGGTACGCCGTTCGAGTCTTTCTTGGTCAAGGACGGCATCGATGCCACCAGTGTCGAAGGCGTCAGCGATACGCCGTATGAACTCCCGGGCATGCAGGTCAGCCTGCATTCGCCCAAACCCGGCGTGCCGGTGCTGTGGTGGCGCTCGGTGGGGCATACCCATACGGCGTTTGCCATGGAATCGATGATGGACGATCTGGCCAAGGCAGCCGGGCAGGACCCGGTCGAATTCCGGCGTGCCTATCTGGCCAAGCAGCCGCGAGTGTTGAAGGTGCTGAATACGGCCGCCGAAAAAGCGGGCTGGGGCAGCCCGCTGCCCAAGGGCCGGGCGCGCGGCATCGCGGTGCATGAAAGCTTCGGCAGCGTGGTCGCGCATGTGGCCGAGGTTTCCATCGATCAGGGTCAGATCAAGGTGCATCGCGTGGTGTCGGCGATCGACTGCGGCCTTGCCGTCAACCCGCTGACCATCGCCGCACAGGTCGAAGGGGCGGCCGCCTATGGGCTCAGTGCGGCGCTGTACGGCCAGGTGACGTTGAAGGACGGGGTGGTGGAGCAGTCCAATTTCCACGACTACCCGGTGCTGCGCTTGAACGAGATGCCGAAGTGCGAAGTGCATATTGTCGAGACCGGCGCCAAATCGCCGACCGGGGTGGGCGAACCGGGCACGCCGCCGATCGCGCCGGCGGTGGCCAATGCGGTCTTCGCCCTGACCGGCAAGCGTTTGCGCACCCTGCCGTTCAACGCGGAAGAGCTGAAAACGGCATAAATCATGCTGCGACCACGATTGGGGAGCAGACTTGCTCCCCAATATTTTTCGACGATGTGTAGAACTGCCGAATGAAACGCGTGCATAAAATTCTGGCCTCGCTGCTGGCACTCGGAATCGCCGCGGGCTGCGCCTATGTGGATACCAGGCAGGGCGAGTGGATCTTCCGTCCGGTGCAGGGACAATGGTCGGGCTATCGGAACCAGGCGGCGCATTTCGAGGAACATTGGATTCCGGTCGGCACCGAGGGCGAAAAATTGCATGCCTGGTATTCGCCGGCGGCAGATCCCGATACGCCGGCCCTGCTTTACCTGCACGGCGCGCGCTGGAACCTGAGCGGCAGCGTGACGCGCATTCCGCGCTGGAATCGCATGGGATTCTCGGTGCTGGCCATCGATTACCGCGGCTTCGGGGAGTCGTCGGCGCATTCGCCCACCGAGCAATCGGCCAATGAGGATGCCGAGGCCGCCTGGGCGTATTTGCAGAAGCTGGCGCCGGCGCGCAAGCACTTCATCTTCGGCCATTCGCTGGGCGGCGCCATGGCCGCGCAGCTGGCCGTGCGGCATCCGGAGGCGAGCGGGCTGATCCTCGAGGCGACCTTTACCAATATTCCCGAACTGATCAAGGAATACCCGCTGGGCTTCCTGCCCGTGGGCATGCTGGTGCGGCAGCGCTTCGACAACCTCGAATGCATCCCGGCGGTGAAAATTCCGGTGCTGTTTGCGCATGGCACCAATGACAGCACAGTGCCGTTTAAAATGAGCGAGCGCCTGTTTGCGGCGGCGACCGCGCCGAAGCGATTTTTCCGCGCCGAAGGCGGCACGCATCACAATCTGAGTGCGAATTATTTTGAGGAATACCGTCGCACGGTCGATGAATTTTTCGGCCTGGCCGTCACGGATAAGGGGAGCAGTCATGCAATCGCTGGATCTTGAGGTTCTCACCCATGCGCGCGAGTGGCTTGCCGACGGCCGGCGCGCCTGGCTGGGAACGGTCACACAGACCTTTGGCGCCAGTCCGCGCCCGCCGGGCTCGCTGATGGCGGTGCGCGACGATGGCATCGTGGTCGGCTCCGTTTCCGGTGGCTGCATTGAAGACGATCTGGTGGCGCGCCGCGAGGCGTTCGCCGGATCGGTGCCCGTACTACAAAGTTATGGCGTCACCGCCGATGAGGCGCGCCGCTTTGGCCTGCCCTGCGGCGGCCAGCTTGAAGTGGTGATCGAAGCCGCGCTGTCGGTCGTCCGGCTGGATGAGTTGTTCGGCAAGATCGCCGCCGGAGAAGTGTTCGCCCGCATTGTCGATCTGGGTTCCGGGCAATGGCGTTATCGACCCGCCGTGCCCACCGATGAAACGCTGCGCAATGACGGGGAATTCATCTGCATTCACGGCCCGCGCTGGCGTCTGCTGATCATCGGCGCCTCCGAGATCGCCCGCTATCTGGCGGAAGTCGCCGCCACGCTCGACTTTCAGGTGTTTGTCTGCGATCCGCGCGAAGAGTACCGCACCGCCTGGCGGGTAGCGGGCGCGACCTTTGTCGACGGCATGCCCGATGATGCCGTCGTCGCTTTCAAGGTCGATGCGCATACCGTCATCGTCACGGTGTCGCACGATCCCAAGCTGGACGATATGGCCCTGCTGGAGGCGCTGAAGACGGATGCGTTCTATGTCGGCGCGGTCGGCTCCAAGCGCACCAGCGACGAGCGCCGCCGGCGCCTGCGCGAATTTGATCTCAGCGCGGCGGACGTGGCAAGGCTGCATGGCCCGGTCGGGTTGTCGATCGGCAGCCGCACGCCCCCGGAAATTGCCATCGCCATCCTCGCCGAACTGGTGGCCGCCAGAAATGGCGTCATGCTGGCGCGCGAAACGGATGGCATCTCCACCCCGGCGTCGGCGGCTTAGCCCGGTGTGTTGACCGGGATTCTGCTGGCGGCCGGCAGCGCGCGGCGCTTCGGTTCGCAAAAATTGCTGGCGCGCTTGCCCGATGGACGCTATGTGGTGGAAGCCAGCGCCGGCAGCCTGTTGGCGGCGGTCGGGCGTGTGATCGCGGTCATCGGACGCGACGACCGTCTGCGGCAGGTGCTCGACGATTGCGGTTGCCAGGTGGTGGTCAACGAAACCGCGCCGGAAGGCATGGGTACCAGCATCGCGACCGGTGTGCGCGCCGGCGCGGCCGACAACCCGGCGGGTTGGATCGTGGCGCTGGGCGATATGCCCTATCTGCAGCCGGCCACCATCTGTGCTGTGCGCGACCGGCTGATGGCCGGTGGCGGCATCGTAATTCCCACTCATCTTCAGCAGCGCGGACACCCGGTCGGTTTTGCCCGTGAATACGGCGCGGCGTTGATGAATCTGCGCGGCGACAGCGGCGCGCGCGCGGTGGTCAGTGCAGCGGTTGCCGACAATCCTGCGGTGCTGCAACTGGTGCCGGTAACGGACGCCGGCGCACTGGCCGATATCGATACGCCGGCCGATTTACGCTGAGCAGGGTGCTCAGGATTTCTTGCGGTATTTTTCGCCGGCCTCGATCTTGCTGCCGATGATGTTCTGTTTTGGCGGCAGCGGGCAGGTGGTGAACTCGGAAAATGCACAGGGCGGGTTATAGGCCTTGTTGAAGTCGAGCTTGAAGGTGGTGTTGGGCGCGGGCCGCACATCGACATACAGAAAGCGCGACGGCCGATACGTGGTAATGCCGGCGGTGGCGTCGCGGAACACGAAGAACAGGCCTTCATCTTCGCCGACCACGTCCATCCGGTACGATTTTCCCATGAGTTTGAATTCGACATAGCCCGGGCAGGGCTCGTCGGATACTTCGTCGATGACATTGACGATGGAAATCTTTTTGCCGGGCGGGTAGGGAACGAACTTCGCGTTCACGACAAACCGGGGGTCCGGGTCGTACCAGAGCCGGCCGGCGAAGTTCTTGCGAACCGCCGATTCATTGTCAGCCAGACGCAGCACATAGGTGCCGTCGCGCTCGATGATGTGCATGGAGATGCGGCCCAGCGATACCCAGTCGCGTTTGTCGCCGGCCGGCTGCAGGATGCGCTCGCCGGAGAACGGCTTGCCTTCGCTGCTCATGCTGACCCCGTCGGCCAGCTTGAGGGTGACCTTGCCGGGCTCCACGGTGATGGTGCCCAGACGCCCCGGCCCGGTGCCACGGAGTTCGGCGGGGAAGACGATGTCATTGTCCTTGCCGGTGCCGAAGGCGTTTGCACCGGGCTTCATCACGAAGCGTCCAGCCAGGGTCAGCCAGCCGTTGTCGCGCCGCAGGCTGTTCTCCATTTTGTCGTGCCAGGCTTCAATGTCTGCGATATATTCGAGCGGCACATCGGCTTTCACGGGCGCGGCAGCCTGGCTCGCGAAGGCGACGGCGAAGGTGATGGCACTGAGGGCGAGGGCCAGCCATGCGCGGCAGCGGGGGGCTAAAATCATGTCAACTCCTGGGGCGAATGCAGGGTAAAAATTATGCGCCGATTTCGGCGCCGATGTGGTCCGGACTCAGTTCGTTCATGCATTTGAAATGCCCCAGCGGGCACTCGCGCTGGAAGCAGGGGCTGCACTCCACATTGAGCGAAATCACCTTGGCGCGCGACGACAGCGGCGGCGTGAATGCCGGCGAGCTGGAGCCATACAGGGCGGCCACCGGGACGCCGACGGCGCAGGCGATATGCATCAGACCGGAATCGTTGGTGACGACATATTCGGCAAGGCTCAGCAGGTCGATCGCTTCATCCAATCCGGTTGCGCCGGCGAGATTGGTGCAGATGTTCCCCGCCAGGGTATTGATTTCATCGGCAATGATGCGATCCTTGTTCGAACCGAACAGCCAGATCTGCTTGCCCAGAAGATGGCAACGCCGCGCCAGCTGCGCAAAGTGGCGGCCAGCGCTTGGCCGGGCCGTACTCGGCGCCCGGACAGAAGGCGATGACCGGTTTGTCGGTGGTCAGCTTCAGCCGGTCGAGCGTCGCGGCGCGCCGGGCGGCGTCAACCTGCAAATTTGGCGGGGGAAGAGGGCGTTCAAGCACGGTGGCGTCAGGCTGCGCCAGCCAGGCGAAGCGTTCCACCATCAGGGGCAGGGCGCCGGTATCGAGATCACGGCAATCGTCCAGAATCCAGCCGCGCTTTTCGCCGCGAAAGCCGCTGATCAACTCGATCCCGGCAAACCAGGGAATCAGCGCCGACTTGAATGTATTCGGCAATACGAATGCGCGTTGGTAGCCGTTGGCCGCCAGCCGCCTGCCGAGGGCTCGCCGCGCCAGCAGTTTCAGCTCGCCATGCGCGAAGGGATTCTCGATGACGTTGTCGACCTGCGGCATGCGTCGATAGACCGCCATCGCCCATTGCGGGGCCAGCACATCGATTACCGCGTCAGGCATCTGTTCGCGCAGCCGCATCAGCAGCGGCTGGGAAAGGACGGCGTCGCCGACCCAGGAAGGGGCGACGATGAGAATGCGCGTCACGCCCGCTCCCGAGCGGTTGCCGGCCTGTCCGTGGCGACGCGGCGGAACGCGTTCAGTGGACGGCCTTGACCGGACCGTCGAGTTTGTAGACGGTGCCGCAATAAGGGCATTTGGCCTCGCCGGTTTCGCTCAGATTGATGAATACCCGCGGATGGGTGTTCCACAGCTTCATCGACGGCATCGGGCAATGCAGGGGCAGGTCCGCGGCCGTCACGGTGATGTGCTGATACTTGAGTTCGGTGGGTGGGGCAGACTGGCTCATCGTTGGGTCCTCCACGGCTTATTTGACCGGCGTCAGCCAGTGATGGTATTTGGGATTGCGCCCGGCGACGATGTCGAAGAATGCCGACTGCAATTTCTCGGTGACGGGCCCGCGCATGCCGTTGCCGATGACACGGCCATCGAGTTCCCGGATCGGCGTGACCTCGGCGGCAGTGCCGGTGAAGAAGGCCTCGTCGGCAATGTAGACGTCGTCGCGGGTGATTTTGCGCGCTTCCACGGGGATGCCATGATCCGCGCACAGCAGCTGGATCGAACGCCAGGTGATGCCGTCGAGGGCCGAGGTCAGTTCGGGGGTGGCGACTTTGCCGTCGCGTACGATGAACAGATTCTCGCCGGCGCCCTCGGCCACAAAGCCGTCGGTGTCGAGCAGCAGGGCCTCGTCGTAGCCGTGGTCGACGGCTTCGTTGTTGGCGAGAATGGAATTGGCATAGGTCGAGGCCACCTTGGCGCGCGGCATGGTCACGTTGACGTGATGGCGTGCGTACGACGAGGTCTTGACGCGTATGCCCTTCTTCAGTCCGTCTTCGCCCAGATATGCACCCCAGGGCCAGGCGGCGATGGCGATATGCACTTTCGCTCCCCTGGGCGAGACCCCCATTTTTTCGGAGCCGTAGAACGCCAACGGGCGCAGATAACAGCTCTCCAAATTGTTTTCGCGCACCACCTGGCGCTGTGCCGCCATGATGTCCTCCATCGAGAAGGACATCGCCATCTGGTAGATCTTGGCGGAATTGAACAGGCGGGTGGTATGTTCCTTTAGGCGGAAGATGGCGGTGCCCAGTTCAGTCTTGTAGGCACGCACACCTTCGAACACGGCCAGGCCGTAATGCAGCGAATGGGTGAGCACATGGGTATTGGCATCGCGCCAGGGCACCATTTTGCCGTCGTACCAGATGAGGCCGTCGCGGTCGGACATCGACATATTTCTTCTCCGGGATTCTTTGCGGTAGGGGAAAACCAAGCCCATGATTTTAACGCAAGAAGCCCGTTTCGCCGCCTTTACACGCAGATTGGGCGGCAAATGGCCGGCAAGGAGTCGACAAAGTGATAACGCGCAAATCGGCTTATGTCATAATCAATCGGGCGCCTCTATAGACCATGCGGTGGTGAAACTCCAAATAAGCCCAAAAAATTACGGCGTTAACTCCAACAATATAGCCACGCTACGACTATGACCGGCAAGATCGCTGCCAAGTTATCAGACATCCAGTCTCTGCAGGCAGAGCGGCTCAGCCCTGAAGAAAAGCTTTCGGGCGATATGCTGCTGTTCTCCACCGGGCTGATGATGTTTGCTTCGGTGCTGTGGCTGGCGGTCTATTGGAGTTTCGGTCAGCGCTTCTCGACTCTGATCCCGCTGACCTTCCAGTTCATATCGGTTTGCACCATTGTCTTCTACCTGAAGACCCGCAAGCTGGCGCCGTTCTGCCTGATGCAGCTCTCGCTGTTCCTGTTCACCCCGTTCGTGCTGCAATGGTCGATCGGCAATTTCGTCAACGCCAGCGGGGTCTCGCTGTGGGCGCTGCTGGCACCGGTGGGCGCGATCGTGATCATGGGCACCAAGGAGTCGGTGCCCTGGTTCATCGCCTATATTTTCATGACCGCCATGTCGGGCATGTTTGACTATCAGCTCGGGCTCGATGTAAAACAGCTCGATTCGAAGACGGTGGCGGTTTTCTTCGTGCTGAATTTCGTGTCGATCTCGGCCATGGTGTATGTACTGCTCTGGTATTTCACCCGCGAGAAAACCAAGTTGCGCGAGGCGATCGAGGCGCAGACCCATGCGGTCGAAACCGAAAAAGAATTGTCGGAGCGTCTGCTGCTGAATATCCTGCCGGCGCCGATCGCCGAGCGCCTGAAACGCCAGGAAACCAATATTGCCGACGGCCATGCCGATGTGACCGTGATGTTTGCCGACATCGTCGATTTCACCCATATGTCGGAGGAAATGTCGCCGAACGAGACGGTGCACTTGCTGAACGATATATTCTCGGAATTCGACAATCTCGCCGAAAGATACGGCATCGAAAAGATCAAGACGGTGGGTGATGCCTATATGGCCGCCGGCGGCCTGCGCGGTCGCAGCGGCGTAGGCGCGGGCGGCGACACGGGCATCGGCCTGAATTACGTCGATGCGATGGCGGATATCAGCCTGGAGATGCTCGCCTTCGTCTCTCGCTATGTGGCGCCCAATGGGCAGCGGCTGAGCCTGCGCATCGGCCTGGCGACCGGCCCGGTGGTGGCCGGGGTGATCGGACGCCGCAAATTCAGCTACGACCTGTGGGGCGACACCGTCAACGTGGCGAGCCGCATGTGCTCGGAAGCGCACGCCGACCACACCCAGGTGGACGCGGTAACCTATCGGCGCCTGCACAATCGATACGTGTTCGATACCGTGCAGCAGATACACGTGAAGGGCAAAGGGCCGATGCAGGTTTACAATCTGCTGGGCAAGATAGTGCCGGGCGCAGTGACGTAAAAAATGATTTCATTTAACGACGGCAACACGCCGCGCTAGCTGTCTCGCGCGATGAGTCGCGAAGTACCTGCGTTGTCGGCGTAGAGGAGCCTTGCTTGAGTTCGCCCGTATCACCTTCCCCCGCTTCCGATCCGCAGAACGTGCGCTCGGAAGGAAGCCAGCCGCAGAATGCGCGGCTGCCGGGAATTGCCCTCGTGCTGCAGGGTGGCGGTGCGCGCGCCGCCTACCAGGTGGGCGTGCTCAAGGCCCTGTCGGAAATCCTCGGCCACCCTGTTGCCAATCCCTTCCCGATCATTGCCGGCACCTCGGCGGGCGCGATCAATGCGGCGGTGCTGGCGGTGCATGCCGACAACTTCGCCAAGGGCGTCGAGACCCTGGTGAATGTCTGGAGCCGGTTTTCGCCCGACCAGGTGTATCGCACCGATTTCCCAGGGGTGGCGCGCAACAGCGTCAAATGGCTGTCGGCGCTGATATTCGGCGCCATGACCAAGAATCGAAAGATTTCGCTGTTCGACAATTCCCCGCTGTTCACGCTGCTCAAGAACCATGTCGATGTGGAGCGCATCGATCGGCATATCGAGTCGGGCGTGCTGCGCGCCGTATCGGTTACGGCCTCGGGTTATACCTCGGGACAGAACTGCGCGTTTTTCCAGGGCGCGCCCGAACTGAACGGCTGGAAACGCTCGCTGCGCGTCGGCATCCGCGTCAAACAGTTGAGCGTGGAGCACCTCATGGCCTCGGCGGCGATTCCGTTCGCGTTCCCGGCCATCAAGATCAATCGCGAATATTTCGGCGATGGTTCGATCCGGCAAATGGCGCCGGTGAGCCCGGCCCTGCACCTGGGCGCCGAGCGGGTGTTCGTGGTCGGCACTGCCAAGCTGGTCAAGGAGGCGCCGGATCGCACCAGCGGCGACAGTTATCCTTCGCTGGCGCAGATCGCCGGCCACGCCATGTCCAGCATCTTCCTCGATACACTGGCCGTGGATATCGAACGCCTGCTGCGCATCAACACCACCCTCAAGATGGTCGATGAAGCCAAGATGAAGGCCTCGGGCGGCCAGTTGCATCATGTCGATGTCTGCGTCGCCTGCCCCAACGAGCCGCTGGATGTGCTCGCGCACAAGCATGTTCACGATCTTCCCTGGACGATCCGCTTCCTGATGCGTTCGATCGGCGCCATGCGCAAGGGCGGCGCCACGCTGGCGAGTTATCTGCTGTTCGACCGTGGTTACTGCGGTGCGCTGATCGACATGGGCTATCGCGACCTGATGGCGCGACGCGACGAGATCGCGGTGTTTTTCGATGCCAATGCCTGCCCGGTTCCTGCGGAGATGCCGATTCCCAATTTCGATCCCGTCAGCACCACACAGTTTGAAGCGGCCAGGCATGCCCGGCAGTGAACCGGGCGTCGGCGAAGACAAGACACAGCGTCCGCGGCCGGCCACCCGCAGCATGTTCCGCCATTTCTCGCCGCTGCAGACGCGCTGGTCGGACAACGACAACTACGGACACATCAACAATGTCGTTTATTACGCCTATTTCGATACGGTCGTGAATGACTATCTGATTTCACGCGGTGCGCTCGATGTCGCCCATGGCGCGGTGATCGGCCTGGTGGTGGAAACCGGTTGTCACTACTTTGCCGCGGCCGCGTTTCCGGAAACGCTGGAAGCCGGCCTGCGCGTCGCGCAGATCGGAAATTCAAGCGTGCGTTACGAGATCGCGATTTTTCGCGGCGCCGACGATGCGGCGATTGCGCAAGGACATTTTGTGCATGTTTATGTCAACCGCCTGACGCGGCGACCGGCGCCGCTGCCCGACAATTTGCGCGCCGCTGCGGCAGCCTTGCAACCTGCTTAAGAACACGTAGAACGCCATTTGGCGCGCCTTTCGGAGAAAAAATTCATCGAACACCGCGCCAATGCTGGGGTTTGCATTTTTTATCCTGGGTCCAGGCCGGCAGGATCAGGCCAGCAATATGCGCGATTTAAAGCGCGCTGCAAGCCACTCGCCGATGCGCTCGACTTCCTCGGCGCAGACCGAGTGCGGCATTGGGTATTCCTGCCAGTCGACTTTGTAGCCATTGGCGGCGAGTGCGTCGCGGGAGCTGCGCGCCAGGGCCAGCGGCACGACCGGGTCCTGCGTGCCATGCACCATCAGGATGGGGATATGGGCATTGGCGATGGTCTTCTCGCGCGCCAGCGAATCGCCAAGCGTGAGATAGGTGGACAGCGCCAAAATGCCCGCCAGCGCATGTTTGTTGCGCAGGCCGGCCTGCAAGGCGACGGCGCCGCCCTGGGAAAATCCGGCGAGGATGATTTTATCGGATGCCACGCCGCGCGCGATTTCGCGCTCGATCAGGGCATCGATAGCGGCCTGCGATTCGCGGATGCCGGCTTCGTCGGGCCTGCGCTCCAGTTCATCCATGGCAATGTCGTACCAGCCCGGCATGGCGTGGCCGCCATTGATGGTGATCGGGCGCGTCGGCGCCTGCGGGAAAATGAAGCGCAATGGCAAATCGTCGGCCAGGCCCAGTTCCCTGACGATGGGCACGAAGTCCCAGCAATCCGCGCCCAGGCCATGCATCCAGATCACGCTGCCTTTGGGGTCGATGCCGGTGGTGAGTTCAATATGCGGAATGATCGCGGTCATTTTTAGTCTCAGGTTCGGGCAGGACGAATGGCGGACTTGGGGCGGAAGGCCTTGATCACGTCGTCATTGGTTTCAAGATAGGGCCCGCCGATCAGGTCGATGCAATAGGGCACGGCGGCGAAGATGCCGACCTCGACCGATTTACCATTGGCATCCTTGAGGCCTTCAAGCGTTTCCTTGATCGCCTTGGGTTGTCCGGGCAGGTTGATGATGAGCGTCTGCTTGCGGATCACCGCCACCTGGCGCGACAGGATCGCGGTCGGCACGAATCGCAGCGAGATCTGGCGCATGCGCTCGCCGAAGCCGTCCATCATCCGGTCGGCAATCGCCAGCGTGGCATCGGGAGTCACATCGCGCGGCGCCGGGCCGGTGCCGCCGGTGGTCAGCACCAGGGCGCAGCCTTCGATATCGACGAATTCCTTGAGTGTCGCTTCGATCAGCGGCTGCTCGTCGGGGATCACGCGCGAGACGATGCTCAGCGGATTCTTGACGGCGGATTGCAGCCACGTCGCCAGTGCCGGCAGGCCCTCGTCCTGATAGACGCCCTTCGAGGCGCGGTCGCTGATCGACAGCAGTCCGATCCTGGCGGGCTCGTGCGGACTGGTCGCGGCGCTCATTCGTGGGGAAGCGCTTCGGCAGACTTGGCGCGCTCGACAATATGCTTGTGCAGGGCCTGGTAAAGCAGGCGGAAATTCTTCGGCGGCCGGTCGTGGGCATGATCGTCGCGCGCGGCGGCAATATGGCGCTCGAGCAGGGCCGGCTCGGCCTGCGGGAATTCGTTGACGAAAGCGGCGACGGCGGTGGCATCGGCCATCATCCGTTCGCGCCAGCGCTCGGCCAGGTGATGCAGGGCGGTCTGTTTCTGGTTGGGCGCATTGAGCGCCTGCAACTGGGCGATGATCGGCGCCGCGTCGATTTCACGCATCAGGCGGCCGATATACTGCATTTGCCGCTTGATGCCGCCATGCTTGCTGACAGGGATGCGCTTGGCCTCCAGCACCGCCTCCAGCAATTCCTCCGGCAGGGTGAGCTTGCGCAGGGCCTCCGGGGTCAGATCAAACAGTTCCTCGCCCACGGCCTGCAAAGCCAGCATATCCCGTTTCTTCTGGCTTTTGCTGATAGAATTTTCTTGTTGATCCGAATCCATCGTGCTTTTCTTCCCGGGCGCGTCATTGCGCATGTCGTTTAGCGCAAGCCTTCTTGCCAAGTCCCGCATTTTACTCCACCCCGAGCCTCTATCCGTGATCGAAACCGTCAATCCCGCCATTGCCGACAGCCCATCCAGTTCATTGCGCGATCTGGCCGCGTTCGCGCTGGAGCGCGCCAAAGCCCAGGGTGCCACGGCCGCCGATGTGGAAATTTCGACATCGGTCGGCCAGAGCGTGACGGTGCGGCTGGGTGAAGTGGAGACCATCGAACACAATCGCGACAAGGGCCTGGGGGTCACCGTCTACCTCGGTCAGCAGCGCGGCAATGCCTCGACCACCGATCTGTCGCGCGCCGCCATTGAGCGCACCGTGGCCGCGGCGCTGGCGATCGCCAAATACACCGCCGCCGATGAGTTTTCCGGGCTGGCCGACCCGGCCCGCCTGGCCGTCGCCCCCTTTCCCGAGCTGTCGCTGTACCATCCCTGGGCCTTGAGCGTGGAAGCGGCTACCGATCTCGCCAAGCGTATGGAGGCCGCCGCCTTCGCGGTCGACAAGCGGATCAACAACTCCGAAGGCGCCTCGATATCGACTTACGAGTCCGACTTCATTTATGCCAATTCCCTGGGCTTCACGGGCGGGTACCCGACTTCCCGCCACAGCGCCAGCGTATCGATGATCGCCGGCGCCGACGACGGCATGCAGCGCGATTACTGGTACACCGTCGCGCGCGGCGAGGAGATGATGGAATCGGCCGAGGCGATCGGCCGCAAGGCCGGCGAGCGCACCGTGGCGCGGCTGGGCGCGAAGCGCGCGCCCACAGGCGAGGTGCCGGTGCTGTTCGACGCGACCGTGGCCTCGGGCCTGATCGGCAGTTTTGTTGGCGCCGTCAGCGGCTCCTCACTGTATCGCAAGGCAAGCTTTCTGCTCGACGCCATGGGGCAGCAGGTGTTTTCGCCGATTATTTCAATTTACGAAGACCCCTTTCTGGTGGCGGGTCTCGCCAGCGGTCCCTTCGACAGCGAGGGTGTCGCCACGGCGGCGCGCCATGTGGTCAGCGATGGCGTGGTCAACGGCTATTTTCTGTCGAGCTACTCGGGACGCAAGCTGGGCTTGCCGACCACCGGCAATGCCGGCGGCAATCACAATTTGATCGTCACGCCCGGTGAACTGGACTTTGCCGGCCTGGTCAGAAAGATGCATCGCGGCTTTGTGGTGACCGAGATGATGGGGCAGGGCGTGAACACGGTCACGGGCGACTACTCGCGTGGTGCCGTCGGCTTCTGGGTGGAAAACGGCGAGATCGCCTATCCGGTCGAAGAGATCACCATTGCCGCCAATATGAAGGACATGTTCAGGGGCATTATCGCGGTCGGCAAGGATGTATTGACGCTGGGCTCGAAGAGCACGGGTTCGATCCTGGTCGAGCGGATGTCGATCGCCGGCGAGTAGTTTTCCGCTTTGGTCCGGCACAAAATGTTTTTGCGAGGAGGATGAGGATGCAGCGACGCAAATTCCTGGCTTTGTCTGGCGCGGGCGCGGCGGCGGGTGTTGCCATGCTGCCGGATAGGGCGAGTGCACAAAGTGCGCTGCCCACCGTCAAATGGCGCATGACCTCGAGCTTCCCGAAAAGCCTGGACACGATCTACGGCGCCTCCGAAGGCATTTGCAAGCGCGTCGCATCAGCCACCGGCGGCAGGTTCCAGATACAGGTGTTCGCGGCCGGCGAAATCGTTCCGGGCCTCGCGGCGATGGATGCGGTCAAGGACGGCACGGTCGAATGCGCCCATACCGCGCCTTACTACTACTTTGGCAAGGATCCGACCTTCGCCTTCGGTTGCGCGGTGCCTTTCGGCATGAATGCGCGACAGCAGAACGCCTGGATGTACCAGGGCGGCGGAATGGCGCTGATGCGCGAGTTCTACCGCGACTACAACATCATCAATTTCCCGGCCGGCAATACCGGCGCGCAGATGGGCGGCTGGTTCCGCAAGGAAGTCAAAACCCTGGCCGATCTGAAGGGCCTCAAATTCCGGGTTGCCGGTTTTGCCGGCCGGGTGCTGGCCAGGCTGGGCGTGGTGCCGCTGCAGATCGTCGGCGCCGATATCTATCCCGCGCTGGAAAAGGGCGCCATCGATGCGGCCGAGTGGGTGGGCCCTTACGACGACGAGAAACTGGGACTGTCGCGAATCGCGAAAAACTATTATTACCCCGGTTGGTGGGAGGGCGGGCCGGAGCTCGACCTGTTCGTCAACATCAAGCAATGGGAAACGCTGCCGGCCGAATACAAATCGGTGCTGGAAGCGGCCTGTTACGAGGCAAACGTTGAAATGCTCGCCAAATACGATGCGCTGAATCCGGCGGCCCTGCGCCGTCTGGTGGCCCAGGGCGTGCAGATCAAGCCCTTCAGTCGCGAGATCATGATCGCCTGCCTGCAAGCGAGTAACGAGGTATTCGAGGAAGAGGCGGTGAAGAATCCGAAATTCAAAAGGGTGTTCGAGTCCTGGAAAAAATTCCGCGATGAGCAGGTGCTGTGGTTTCGCGTGGCCGAGCAGAACTTCGACAATTTCATGGCGGCGGCAAGCCAGATGCCGGCGACAAGCCAGATGCCGGCGACAAAAAAATAGGCCGGCAACGATCTCGCTGCATGACGTAATTCAGCAGCGGGATTCAGGACAATTCAGCATCCAAAAAAACCCCGCGACGGCGTGACGTTCAAACCAGCTTGTTGAAAACCTAAAAGCCCTCCCGATAAAAGAGGGCCTTTCTTTGCCAGTCTGCGAACGTGCTCCGAATTTAGATGTGTATGGGCAAAATTTCACGGCTTCATGTTTGGCGACTCTTGCTTGGGAAGTGGTCCGACATAAGTTGAGTGAGTCCTGATAAGCTCGTTCTCATGAAATTGTTCCATTGCGTGCGCTATCCAGCCTACAACACGGCCGACAGAGCTTATGCCAAGTTCTTCTCCGTGCATACCGAGGCGATTGCCGATAAAAACGGCCGGCACAATGAATTCCATGGATTTTCTCGAAGCGTCTCGCGCGGTTGCTTCAGCTGTGATGAGTCGCTGGAAAATGCGGTCACCGTGCAATCGCTCGCGCA
>Ga0209647_1001978_pt1 | contig 16878 bp, 16 predicted proteins | sample GraSoi_2013_60cm_FD_185827 | JGI IMG/M metagenome (GOLD analysis project Ga0209647, IMG submission 185827) | Grasslands soil microbial communities from the Angelo Coastal Reserve, California, USA - Sample 9_17_2013_60cm (SPAdes) (version 2) | ecosystem: Environmental > Terrestrial > Soil >...
AGCCTTTCGTACAGTCTGACCTGCCTTCCTTTGCCAGACTAAAGAGCAAGGGGATCATCACCAACTACACGGCTCTAGCAAACGCCGATGGCTCAACGAGCGGCGCCGCGGCGGCCGGCAGAGCATTTACCATTGAAGCTGTCGACCCACATAGTTTTCCGGTGGTCACTGCGCCGACCTTCAAGGACCCGGCAAGCGGTACCATTGAGGCCCTGCTTGTTAACAACGGTGTTATCGTAGATACCATCTTCGCCGATCAGTATAACAAAAAGGTGGGGGATGAGATCGATGTTCACGCGGGACAGCAGAACCAGAATCCACGTCTATTGCATGTCAGGATTGCAGGTATTGTCACCGATTCTGGTGTGCTTGCGCAGTCCAGCGGTGTGCTACTCATTTCCCAGCAGAACTACCAGGCTGCCGCTCCCGGTGCCTCCATATATTACAATACGGTTGACGTAACGACCGCCGATCAGGCACATACTGATCGCGCGGTCAAGGCCATCCAGCAAATCTTTCCCCTGGCGAGTACGCAGACGGCAGCCGATGCGCTGAAAAGCGCCCAGGCCGCGGTCGATCTCGTGCGCAAGTTCCTGGAAATCGCGGGATTAATGGCATTGCTCATCGGCGGCGTCGGTATCGTCAACACCATGCAGGTTCTGCTCTCACGCCGCAAGCTCGAAATCGCTATGCTCAAGACGACGGGCTATCGCCGTTTCGACCTCTACCTGCTCTTCGGGCTAGAGGCGGGCCTGCTGGGCCTTAGCGGCGGCATCGTAGGAGCAGCCGCTGCGACAGGCATGAGCTTCCTGGTACGCAACCTGGTACAACAAGTCATCGGTGCCAACATTCCCTTTGTGCTCGACCCATTAACGGTTGGTGGTGGGGTCTTGATAGGCCTGTTCACAGCCCTGATCTTCGGCCTCTTACCTATTGTACAGGCAGCGAACATCCGTCCCTTGAACGTAATGCGCGAGATCCAGGATGGTAATCGCATCGGCAACATCTTTCTGACCATTGGCATGCTGGTCGTCCTTTCGATGCTGTTCTGCCTGCTCGCCATCGTCATCTTAAACAGTGTCCTCTGGGGAGTCATCAGCGTCTATGGCGCTTTCATCTTCCTGGCACTGCTGAGCCTGTTTTTCAGCCTGGCGGTCTTGATCATCAGTAAGCTGCCGGTGCCTGAGCGCTTCAGCGTGGGTTTCCTGGCGCTGGTCATGGTGGGCGTGGCCCTCTCGGTGCTGGTCTTCCTGATCTTGCCCGCGTTTGGGGGAATCTTACTCGCCGCATCGCTGCTGGGCTTCGTTATTGTCCTGCTGCCACGTACGTGGAAATCGAGCACGAAGATGGCACTGCGCAATATTGGTCGCCAGCGGGCACGTACTACGACAACCATGCTGGCGCTGTTCGTGGGTGTTTTCGCTATCGGCCTGATCCTGGCATTGGGACAGGATGTGCGGGACACGGTCAATAATGCACTTGCCAGGAGCTTAAACTACAACGTAATCGCAGTCGCGACAAACAATGATGCCAATGCTCTGCAATCTCAGTTAGCCACTATTCCAGGTATCACGAAGCAAAAACAGACCCTGATTGCCGCGACGATACCGGTAGCCATCGATGGGCGGCCACTGCAGGACCTGCTGAAAAATACAGGGAGCGGATCATCAGGCCTTGGGAGAAACGATGTACTCGGGTTGCTCAACGGTGTCGAAGGATATGATGTGGCACATAACCAGGTTCCGGATACCAACAACATGACCATCACCGATGGGCGTAACCTGGATGCCAGCGATGCCGGGACGAATTCTGCGTTGGTTATCTGGGGGCTTGTACATCGAGCGCCACTCCAGGGTCATCTCCACGTCGGCAGCACGATTACCCTGACAAGTGTGGATGGTAAAATCACCCGTAACGTGAAAGTGGTTGGCGTCTATCGTACAAGTGCATTTAGCCTGAGCTTCGAGTCCATTCTAACGACAACGAATGCCGTGCAGTCGCTGAGCCCGGTAGGCTTAAAAGAAGCGGCCTTCTATATGAAAGTGAATCCCGACCAGGTTGGTCACGCGCTGGGCAAAATCGGCACAATTGCCCCCAAAGCGTTTGTGTTCAACCTGGCAAACATCGGTGACTACATTAACCAGTACCTCAACTACACGCTGTTAGCGCTCACAGTGATTGCCGGGTTGTCGCTGCTGGCCGGTATCATCATCATTGCCAACGCGGTGGCGCTGACCATGCTGGAGCGACGGCGCGAACTGGGCATTCTCAAATCGGTTGGCTATACCAGTGGCACGGTCCTGAGCGAGGTGCTTGTAGAGAACGGCGTCGTCGGTGGAGCAGGTGCGTTGCTGGCTATGCTGTTCGTGACCTTAGCGATGATCCCGCTGGGGAATCTCCTCTTCAAAGCCAGTTTTAGCGTCAGCGGGTGGATGATCATCGTACTGACCGCAGGTGCCGCGCTCCTGGCGATGATCACAGCGGCTCTGGTGGCCTATAGAGCCGTGCGCGTGCGTCCCCTGGAAGTGCTGCGGTACGAGTAGCTCCGCCCCCACGCTCCCTGGCGCCCCGCGCGGGGCGCCAGGGGGATGCGGCGGCACTTCCCTCGAAACTCACCCGGGCACTGCCAGACCTTGAGTTGTGCTCGATGGGGCAGGAGGGCTTAAAGAAGGGGTCGGGAATATCACGTTCAAAGTGACAAAGAGACCGGTAGGGTCTGTGCGTACGTTGACAATACAATACTCAATGTTGCCGGGCAAGGTATTTGATTTGGGTTTCAATTGTCGATTAATCTTGTCTTCAAATAAGGCGGCAAGCCCGGTTATGGGAATATTACCGAAATCAGTTTTCAGGATATGGACTTGTAGCTGGCATTCATTTACTAAAGGCTGCAAGACGATTGTAAAAGGGTGCGTTACATTTGCATTCAAGATTTTGTACCGGTAATCTCCTGTAACGGTCATCTGATCACCCTGAGCAAACTGAACCTGGATATTGCTGATATCTCCCGGTATTTGCGCACCTCGCAGACTGGTTTGTAACACGGATGCAATCACGGTTGAATCAGCGTGCACAATAACATTGCCTGGCGTAGGGGAAGCAACAGGAAGCGGAGACCTGTTGCCAGAAATTACCAGTAAAAACAGCAGTATTGCTCCTATTCCGACGATAATGCCGATCACGAATGTGATAGCGGTAAGCAAAAAACGACCTATAGAATGCCGTTGTGTAGGAACTTGACTGGGAGGTAAGCCGCCAGCTTCCATCTTGCATAATTACCTTATCTGAAGTTACAACGCTCTTAATTATAAGACGTATAAAGTATGGGTAGAGGTTACCTGGTTAAGAGATAGGAGTTGCATATGAGTAGTCAACAGATGTTCTCTCCCCAGGAGAACAGGCCACCAGGACAAGACAGCGCCGATGCGCGTGAACAAGCGCAGGCGCAGCAGACATGGGGAGAAGAGGCTCCGGACACGGGCCAGGCTTCCTACGAAGCAGGATATAGCGGGACAGCATCATCTATGAAGTGGATGAACGATGAGGGCGAGAAAGTGCACCCACCAAAGTATAGACGTATACCAGCCTGGCAATGGATTGTTGGCGCTATCGTCGTGTGGGTACTGGCCGCTGTGATCTGGTCCCTTCTCAGTGCCATCCTTGGCTTCATTCTGCTGGTGCTGGGCGTGGCCGCGGCGGTGATTGCCATCAGCCAGGTCTCTGTCAGAAAGATTGTCATGCCGCCGCGCATCTTCATGCTGGGGGGGCGGCCCGCGCTGGTCATACGCAATCCCGCGGGCGCTATTCGCATCCATAGCGGTGTGACCAACAGTGTCGAGGTGGTGGCGACGAAGTATGTCAATGGCTGGTTTGGAAGCCAGGAGGAAGGGGCAATAGACTTTGCGCAGGATGGCGATATCATTCGTGTCACGACGAGTAGCAATTACAAGTGGTCGCCCCTGGGCGGGTTGAGGAACGTCAATCTCGATATTACGGTGCCCGAGCAGTGCGATATCCAGGTAGATGGGAGCGCCGGATCGATCAGGATTGAGGGGATCAAGGGCCAGGTCAAGGTAGGGACGAACGCGGGCACGATCGATGTGCAGCAAGTGACACTGGAGGGACAATCGAGACTCACGACGAGCGCGGGCACGATCAATGCGCGGCAAGCGATGCTGGAAGGACAGGCGAGCCTGACTACCAACATGGGCACGATTCATGTGCAGCAAGCGATGTTGAAGGGGCAGGTGAACTTCCATACCAATACTGGCACCATCTACTTCGGGGGCGAGCTTGATCCCCAGGGATACTATCGCTTTGGGACAAACCTGGGCACGATCGATGTTGTGTTGCCGGGTAACCCGTCGTTCACCCTGGCAGCAGCTACCGATTTGGGCAACGTCCACAATCAGTTTGGCAGCACGACGGTTGGACCCGCTCCTCGTGCCAGGTTGGAGTTGAGGACGAATCTCGGTACAGTGAATGTACGGAGAGGATGACCAGCCGCCCTACGATATGCGCGGCGGACCTGAACGGATGCGGGTGCGCATATCATAGTTGCGAGTGACACCCTCCCACATGCTCTCCAGCCACCAGGTCGCTCCGGCCTCGACGTAGGGACGGACGATGGCGGAGGCGCGCACGGAGTCATTGGGGAACGTCTCACCCTCGGTGATGATGTCAAGCGGCATGGGACTGGTGCGCAGGGCCTCGATCGCGGCTTTGCGCTCGCGTAGTTCTTCGAGGCTACCGCCGATCACTGCGCCGTCCCAACGTGCCGCACGGCGGAGCTGGCTCTGCTTCGGACCGCCAATGACCCAGATGGGGATGCGTGGCTTTTGCAGCGGCGCATGCGTGCGCCAGTCAACACTGGCGCGCATTTCCTGCAAGTGGTAATGGCGACCTTCGTAGGTAAACGAGCGCATCGATGCGCCGCGCCACCAGCCGTCGAGGATCTCCAGAGCCTCGTCGAGCCGCTGCGCGCGCGCCCTGTTCTCCTGCATGCCGAACTTATCCAGTTCCAGTACGCCGAGGCCAGCAGTGAGGATCGCACGTCCGCCGGAGAGCTGATCCAGGGTGGCGGTTTGCGCGGCTACGTACCAGGGGAGTTGTTCCGGGAGCGGCGTGAGCATTGTTCCCAGGTGGATCCGTTGTGTACGCATGGCAATCGCCGTCAGTTTGATCCAGGCGGTCATCCAGTCATCGGGAAGGAAGACGCCGTCCCAGCCAGCATGCTCCGCTTCCTGGGCTAACTCGACGATTTCGGCAGGGTCGCCTGTGAGAATAAAACCATATTTCATCGCGTGAGATGCTCCTTCAATCAATCAATGAAAATGGATGCCCTTAGCGCTTCACCGTTTCTGTAGTGAGAGGCTAACCAGAGGTATTCCCGGTGTTATTCTAACAACGTATCTCAGTGGAGATGAGTCACCTGAATAAGATGAGCAAGAAATCATGTTTGACTCCATTCATGAGAAAAGAGACATTCGTGCAATATGTTATACTGTCAAGTGATAGGAACGAGCTATTACCCGAGAGGCTCTATCGAACAAAGGAGCATTCCATGTCCAGAAGTGGTCCAAAATATTGGGAGATCACTATCTTCGACTCAAATAATCCAAAGCACCGCCGAGTGTTCTCCATCATTTGGTATAGCCTCGTCGTCGTTCTCTTTTGCCTGGCAATCTATCGTGTGGTGATGCATCCTCCCATTGACTCTTACAAGCTCTTTGCATATACGGCCTTATTTGGGGTCATTCTCTTTGTCAGCATTCTCGCAAGCACCGGTCTATGGTCCAAGCGCTTATTTTCACGATCCCCTTTATTACTGATCCTCGCTGTCTTCCTTTGGTGCATCATACTCTACCCTCTTGTGACGCGCTTCCCTATTGATTACTTCGCGCTCTTTGGAAATCTGGGCGCTTTTGCCTATTCCCTCTTTATCTCGATGAAGGCGTGGGCTCGTGAGAGGAACAAACCAGCGTAGAGTAGATAATAAGGTCCTGCCCGGCTTTGGTTTGTGGCAGCCTTGCTCACCTGTAGGCATCCTCGTATGCGGATAGTGTGTGCGTGGAGGAAGGTACAGAAGAGCTACCGCAGGTCATAAAGAGGTAGCCCGGTCCGCGCTGCGATCAGCGAGAGCAAGGCCTGCATCTGCTTCTCATACTCTTCAGCTGGGAGAATTGGCTGAGCAAAGAAGAGGGCCCGAGCGCTATTACGCCGCATCCAACTCCAGCGGATTACATCGTTGGCACTCGACAACTCATATATCGAGGGGTATGGATATTTCTTCGCGCCATATATGCCATCAATAGCGAAGAGCCGGGCTTCTTGCCACGACACGCTATGTACTTTAGGCAGCAATCCCACCATGATGAGCCCATGTTCGGTGACGGTAAGCTGTTGGCGTACTTTCGCGTAGAGGATTCCAAATATGAGGCCGCAATCGAGAAGTATGAAGATCACAGAGATTCCCACCACAATGAATATAGAGCTGGGCGGAAGAGCTCGATGATGAGGCAGAGGAGACAACAAGTGTGGGAGAAAAACAACGAACGCAATGACGGCGATAAGCATTATCAGCAGCATTATTCCCGGTAAGAGCAGGAACGTGACCCACTTGGGACGTTGGCCTATGGTGGTAGGCAATGGTAAGGCGGTGGCATCTGGCACTGGCTGCTCGGCAGCCAGCAAGCTGTGATCTGCTTTGGCCGCTGCCTGTCGTCGCTGCTCGAGGCGTTTCCAAAACCGTATTTGCGTCATGTTTATTATGATGATCAAGGTGTAAGACACAACTAACAAGAAAGCATTCGAGACGGTAAGAGGGGAAAAGAAAAGATGACTGTCACCGAATCTGGACGCAATAAACGATGCAATGAGGCTAACCAGTCCTAGAGCAATGACAAAAAGCAGTACAAGACGTACTTTACGCAGCCGCGAGAGGATGGGATCGACTTTCACGATCTTCGGTTCCTCTTGCTGGATGTGACGATTTCTTGTGACCATAGATACCTCCTTGTACCAAGGTTTAATGACTCTGGTAGTGCTTTAGGAGAACCTTCACTTTATAGGTATCACGACTGCGAATTGAGTAACAGATACAAGGGTCAACGATGCGGTGTATCCTATTTACGAAGCACCTGGAGGTTCCAGCAAGAATCGGGGGCTAATTGATCTACCGGCCAGGGCGACGCAAGCGTCCCCACTAGCCCCTGATTCTTGCTGGAACTGCACCCGGAGGAAGCACTCCAACGGATGGAGAATCACTTGTCACTTTTTGGCTGAGTTCCAGATACCGGGCAGGTGATTCCCCACCGAGGTTTGCCGGTTCCCTGCGTGCTTCACGAGGTTGTGCTCTTCTGGGAAGAGAGGCGATGGCGAGCAACGTTCTCGCGTACCTGCGGGATAACCTCGAGTGCGAAGCGCTGGAGCTGGCTTTCGGGAGAGTCCGCTGTTGCAAAGATGTAGCTGTCCATGCCGTACTCGATGGTGAGTTTGGTGAGCTCGTCGACCCAGCGGTCGACGGGACCGTCGAGGCCACCCGATGATGATCCGCCGGTGATATGCCCGGAAATGTTGTACAGGCGCTGGATCGTGGAGGGGTCGCGGCCTACGCTCACAGCAGCCTCGTCGATACGTTGTTGCATTGCTGGCAGTTTCTCAGGTGGAACGTAGGAGTAAGAGGGGATCCAGCCGTTGGCGAGTCGTCCTGTGAGGTCAAGCATCTTCGGACCAGTGCCCCCGATCCAGATACCGATGGGGTGTTTGGGTGCCGGTCCCGGGTGCACACCATGCAGGGTGTAGAAACGACCATCGAAGTACGCTGCACGCTGGTCGCTCCACATGAGCCTGATGACGGCGATGGCTTCCTCGAGCGCGGCAACAGCTTCGCGCGGCTGGCGCGTGGGGCCACCTATAGCTGCTATGGCCTCCCAGAAGCCACCTGCGCCCAGGCCAAGCTCGACGCGGCCACCGCTCATGAGATCGAGCGAGGCAGCAGCTTTGGCCAGGACGGCGGGCAGGCGCAGTGGCAGATTGGCAACGTCGGGGAACACGCGCACCCGCGTGGTCTGCATGGCGATTGCGGTTAGAAGGGTCCAGGTGTCGAGAAATCGCCTCTGGTAGGGATGGTCCTGGATGCCGATAAGGTCCAGGCCAAGATCGTCAATGAGGCGTGCGAGTTCTACCAGCCGGGGGTAGTCAGCGGCATTGGGTATCAGGAAGGAGCCGAACTCGAGCGGCCTACCATAATCTGTCATAGCAGTCTCCTTTGCACGTATGGGTGAATGAACGGTGAATCAGTCTCCTGTTTTTACTAATATTTTATTAGTATCTTGTAGTTTATCACACTTTTGATATGCGATAGAGGGGGTGTTTGTCAAGTGGGGCTGTTGCAATGTTCCTTTCTTGCAACAGCCCTGATTTGTCAAGCGGACAAGGGAAGTAACACCCGCTTGCGATGTGCAACATAGGAATGGACTATTTCCAATGCCGCATGGGTAATCCGGCAAATGGTGATTGGAAGGTAGGAAGAGTGTTCATCGCCAGTGAGCCGAGATAGGCCGTGCGCAGGTCGGGGCCACCGAAGGCTAGACTCGTGATAAATTGCAGGTTGGGGCCAGCTGCCATCGCCATATCGTTTGGTTCCGCCGTGCCATTGGCAATTTTCTCCTCGAAGCCTTTGAGGACATCCTCGCGTGGGTCTTCAATGACGACGTGGTAGTCGCCGTCGGTAGTGATGAGGCCCAGGCCGTTGCGGAGTACTAGCGTGACCCATAGGTTGCCCTCAGCATCGAAGGCGAAGCCATCGATAGCTGCTCCTGTACCCAGATTGTTTGGCCCAAACATTTCTTTGCCGGTCAGGTTACCATCGGGCTGTACGCGGAAACGGAGCATATGATTCATGTTGGTTTCTACTACGTACAGATACTCTTCCTGGGCATCGAGGCGAATCTCGTTTGTCAGATAGAGACCATCTGCCACGATACGCGGCCCCTTTTCGTCTATCAGGACGATATAGCCATCGGGGCGTGGTGCCGCCGCCGCAGGCCACCAGTGGTGCTCTCGCGTCATGACAGAAATCCAGAGCCGGTTGCGGCTATCGAGGAAGACAAAGTTCGGCGTTGTAATGCTCACGCCATCCACCTCTGTCAATAGGTCTTCAACATGCCCATCGGGGTGTAGCTTCTGAACTTTGCTCATACCGAGGTTGGCAACAATGATGGAGCCATCATCGGCCATAGCCAGACCGTTTGGTTCATTGCCACCTAGACCGGCGATAAATTGCTGTGAACCATCGGGATTGATACGGGTCACACCACCACGACCATCCGATGTCCACAACGTGCCATTGGGCTGGGCCAGTACTGATTCGGGGCGTACCAGATCGTAACCTGTGTAGGTCAGATCGCTGAGTTCAAGGCGGAACTCTTTGATCGGAACGGTGCTGTTACTCATACGAAATCCTTTCTTCACTGAAAAATAGACTGCTAGCCGCTCCAACATCGCTAACAGCGTAAGCAGTGACAGGCTGCGAGGAAAATATTACCGTCCTGCCAGCTGTCAGTAAAGGCATCCCTCTATGGACGCCACTTCATTGTACAACCGCAGCAGAAAAGTACACAATACATCAAAACCATGATCGAAGAGGTGAGCCAGGCACATGCTGTGCGCACACAGGAAAGCTGGCCCCGTCCGGGACACTCCAGGCCGGAGGCATCGGCTGTCCCTGCGCATGCCAGTGCTGCTCCTCCAGCGGCGCATCTGCCAGCCAGGCCGGACCGGGCCTGAAAAGAACGAGAAAGTACATGTGTTTCCTCCTCGAAAAAGTTGTCTGCTTAGACCACAGTATTGAGCATATGTACCTCGCGCGGTTTGACCTCCCACTCATCAGAAGGCACATCTTTCACCAAAACGGGCCAGGATGCCTCGAAAGCTTCCTGTGATTCCCAGATGGCGAGGCCTATGAGCGCTCCTTTTTCGGTATCTCTAAAAGGAGAAGGATTGACGAAAATGATTCCTGGCTGCTTTTTGATAAGCTCGCCAAATTGCTGCATACTCTGGATTAACAGTTCTTCCTTTTCAGGTTGCGGATAATGAACGGCATAGAATAAAAACATGGCTCAACTGCCTCCCTCTCTCGTTTTGAACCTTGAGTCAATTTACCAACTCTGAACGCTTTTTTGAAGTGTAACACAGTCCTTCCCCTTAAAGATGACGACGAAGGCCGCTAAATAAATTAGTTGAAAAAGTGCGCTAGAAAGACAGCCCATTTGTTGCAATTCATGTGATTTTTATGTAACCTTTCTAATGGTACCTCTCTGAGCATGTTGTCGAGCGGGGCTATGAGCAGACCTCCATTGAGGACATTGCTCATCATGCAGGCGTCGCTGTGGGTGGCTTCTATCAGCACTTTGCGTCGAAACGCCAGATCTTGCTGGTCCTGATGGATCGGCTCTTGCAAGAGGCTTCCCTGCTCACGTGGGAGGCCAAAAGCGCTGCGCTCCCCGATATTCGTGACGGTATCGCACGCCTGGTTCGCCAGGCACTTCAGGTGGATTGGGCCTATGCAGGAGCCTATCGTGCCTGGCGTGAGGCAGCGGTACGGGATCGGGAACTGCGGACGCTGCATCAGCAGATCGAAGCCTGGACAGCTCAACAACTGACCCTCCTCTTTCAGGTGCTGCTCCTCGTGCCGGGGGCACGGCAGGATGTCGATAGTGAGACCCTGGCATGGGAACTCGCTCTGCTGCTTCTGCGGCTTGCGGAGATCCCGTTAGAAGAACCCGACGCCGTGGTTGCCAGTCTTACGAATTTCATTTATCATGGCTTGTTCACTGACAGTACAGCGTAAGGTACAAACAAGGGGGAATTCATGGTCGCTCTGAAAACGCTCATCTTCTCGATCCTGGTCCCTGGAACGGTGGCTTTCGTCATCCCCTGGCTTCTGCTTCAACAGCCGTGGGGACTTGTGTTCCTGTTTCCATCCGTCTGGCTGGTCGGTTTCCTCCCTCTCCTGCTAGGAGTGGGACTCTATCTCTGGTGTGCGGGAGCGTTCACCTTCATTGGGAAAGGAACGCCAGCGCCCATCGATGCGCCGAAATTCCTTGTCAAAGAGGGACCCTATCAATGGGTTCGCAATCCGATGTATCTTGCTGTTCTTTCGATGGTGATCGGGCAAGCCATCCTCTTTCGCTCTTTCCTGCTTGTCGGATATGCTCTACTGGTAGGGGCAGTGGTTCATCTGTTTGTGGTCTTCGTCGAGGAACCCTCTCTGCGCTACCAATTTGGGGAGAGCTATGAAACCTATCTGCGCACGGTTCCGCGATGGCTCCCTCGTTTCTTCCATCGATGATGTGAACTAGCACTAATAGTTAGTGACAGTGGAGATGTTCTATGCTTACTATAAGAGATGAGACCTTTGAGGGAACGTTCCCGTTTGCACCGCACTACTACTCTTCCTCAGGATTCGACATGCACTACGTGGATGAAGGAAGCGGAGAGCCGGTGGTAATGGTGCATGGCGATCCGACATGGAGCTACCTGTATCGCAACTTTATCCCACCACTCTCCCGGCACTACCGGTGCGTGGTTCCCGATCAGATGGGCATGGGCAAGTCGGCTGTGCCACAAGACCGGGAACGTTACCGGCTGGAGCAGCATCGTGTTAATCTCGAAGCCTTGCTGCTCCACCTTGATTTACACGAAATTACGCTCGTTCTCCATGACTGGGGCGGACCGGTGGGACTTGGTTTTGCCACGCGCCATCCGGAGCGGATCAAACGGCTGGTCCTGATGAATACCTGGGCATTTGCCCCGTGGCCTGGTGGTCCTTTTCCTCGCCTGCTAGCACTCATCCGTTCCGAACGAGGGGAAGCGTTTGTCTTGCAGAAGAATGGCTATCTCGAACCTGCTCTCCTGGGGACGACTCACCATAGTGAGAAGCTCACCAAGACCGTCATGGAGGCGTATCGCGCCCCTTTCCCTACACCGGAATCTCGCCTCGCAATGCTCTGCTGGTCGCGAGATATTCCGGTGCAAGAAACCGACGTGTCCTATACAGAAATGAAGCGTATCGAACAGGGATTGGCTCAGTTCGATGGCATACCCATCCTGCTGGTGTGGGGGATGCAAGACCCGGTGCTCTCAGCTTCAGTCTTGCATCGCTGGCAGCAGGTGTATCCGCGTGCCATAACGTATGAGCTTGAGGATGCCAGTCACTTTTTACAGGAAGATGCTCCCGGGCGCATTGTAAAGCGCATCGAGACATTTTTAGAAGCCAGCCCGTAGAAAACAACGGAGGGAAATCGCTTAATGAGACAGGATCATACAATTGTACTCTATCAGAGCAGGAGGACGCTCTTCAAATCCGCCTGGCCTTCGCTCTTTGGTGGGCTAGTGGTCATCCCTGTAATCGCCTATCGTCGCAGTAAGAAGAGTGTGCTACGCGCTCTCTCGATCCTTGCTAGTCTCATGCTTATTTTGTGGGAAACACTGTTTTTATCTACTCTCTACCGATTGCTCTTTGCGGTACCTGCGGTGATTGTCAATGATGAAGGAATCGCCTACCATCCAGCCTCGCCCTGGTTTGTCAGTCTGGGGTTGACGATGCGCTGGGAAGAAATGGCCGCGATGTATCTGAACGAACTCACGATACGAGGAAAGAAGCGCACAATTACATACCGCTTTCTGTGCATGATACCGAAAGATCAGGAAGCGTTCTTTGAACGTAAAAAGTTGCTCAATTGGCGTAGACTGTCTTTGCTGGCGGTCATGTCAAAGATGGGAGGGGTGACCTTTATGATTCCGGAGGCCGTCTTACCTCTCCCACTTGATGAACTGCTTTCCCAGATTCGTACGCAGTTTCAAGATGAAATACAAATGCATGGGATCGAGATCCGAGGAGAGCAGAAGACGTCGATTGGGTAGGAACGTTTCTGGGTTGAGTTTGTGCAGGCGAGGCAAGTAATGGCTCTCGACAGGGCGTTTCCGGTGTGTTACACTCTCCATGTCGTTGTGGATTGGCTATGCGCTTGCGGCCAAGGTAATGAAGAATGCCCTGCCATGGCTCAGAAGGAGAGTTGCTATATTAGACGATTTTCTGCGGGTCAGCCCCGTATATCAAGAGGTTCTGGCGGAAGGGCTGGAGAAAGGTCTTAAAGAAGGAGAGCTTCTTGCGCAACGTCGAACATTACTGGATATCGTTCAAGAACGCTTTCCAGAGATTGTACCGCTTGTGAAGAAGCAGGCTGTTGCTATCGAGGATCCAGAGGTGCTGCGGCGCTTGACTGTGAAGATGAGCATTGTGCAGACTTCTAAAGAGGCTTTAACAGGTTGAGCAATACCTCCTGAGTGTAAGAAGAGACGAAAATAGACATTGAAAGCGATTATATGCAACAACACTTGCTGATTGATGGCGATGATACGCTATGGGAGAATAATATTTATTTTGAGCGGGCCATTGAGGCGTTTATTGATTTTCTCGATCATTCTTCGCTCAAGCCTAACGAGGTGCGAGCTGTAATCAACGAGATTGAGTTGACGCAGGGATATGGTTCGGCTAGTTTTGCAAGGAGCTTGCAGGAGACGTACAGGCAGCTTGCAGAACGAGAGGTAAGCGACGAGGACCTGGAACGGATCAGGAGTTTCGCAGAGCAGATACGGAGTCACCCGATGCAGGTGATAGATGGGGTGCGGGAGACGCTGGCGTATTTGTCACCCAGGCACCGTCTTATCCTGCTGACTAAAGGGCACATGGAGGAGCAGGAGCTTAAGATCGAGAATTCGGGTCTGGGGATCTATTTTGAACATACGCTGATTGTCGAGGAGAAGGATGTGAATACGTATGCCAGGCTGGTGCAGGAGCTTGACCTGGACTTGCCGGATACGTGGATGATTGGCAATTCTCCCAAGTCCGATATCAATCCTGCGCTGGCGGTAGGACTGAATGCGGTTTTTATTCCGCATCCGCATACGTGGAGCCTGGAACAGCAGGAGATACGCGAGGTTGAGGAGGGCAAGGGGCGTCTGCTGACGCTTAACAGCTTTGCTGAGCTGCGCGACTATTTTTGATACGCAAGATGGTGCCAGTTTCGCTCTTTCCGCTGTGACTCGCTGCCTGCGGCAGCGAAAGAAAAAAGGATTATCCGGTCCCTGGAAGCCCCCCAGGCTTCCTTGCCCCACACCCCGGCAGAGGGCTTGGCCCTCTGCACTCCCATTTCTGTGATGTGGTCTGCAGGTACCCATCCACTTTTCCCCTGTCGATCAGTACTCCAGAGCCATCCACTTTCTTCTCGCTCGACAACGAGTTCATCTCCCACAGCGATGGTAAGTTCCGTCGTTACATAATCGTACTGAGCGATCCCAGTAGTGCCGTAGGTAATGAAGAGGAGTAATCTATTTCTCTTTGATGTGTGAAATGAGACTTGTAAGAAAAGTGATGTGAATAATAGACAAGCTGCCCGTTTATAACTACAATGAAGACAGTAGAGGTTAGAAGATAGCTATTATAAAATAGAACAACCAAAACAGGTAATAAGGGAGTAAAGCTATGGCACAGAATCCCGGGCGTACCTGCCCAAATTGCGGTAGCCCTGTCGCCGCAGATCAACGTTTTTGTACGAACTGTGGGGCGGTGCTGGAAGCCCCACCACCAAGCCAGTATGGAGGGCAAGAACCGCGTTATCCGCAGGGACAACAACTACCTCCATACGCGCAGCCACAGCAGCAAGTACCCCCATATGCGCAGCCACAGCAGCAAGTACCTCCGTATGCACAACAGCCACAGCAACAACAAAGCCCTTTCGCGGAGGCGTTTGCTGCGCTGGGTCTTTTATTCCTGCTGCGGCGTTTTGGACGCGGGTATAGAGGGTACGTGCCACGACGCCAGAGCAGCGGGTGTTGCGGGTGTCTTGTATTGCTCGTCATCTTCCTGGTTGTGTTCGGGATACCTGGCTTTTTTGTCGCAAGGAGTCGAATTCCGGCCCTGCAAAATTACTATAACTCTGTCTCTAGTGGCAATAGCGGTGGCCTGACGACACAGCCACCGATTAAGACAGTGCAGATCAATCAGACGGTACATTACGCGGGGGTGGACATCACGATAGTAAGCGCGGAGCAGTCGCAGGCTTTTCTTGACGATAGCAATTCAAGCACAAATGGTATGCTACGCCTGAATATTAAAGAGAGTAATACTTCTACAGCCGGGGCAAAATACTTTTATGACCAGGCGTTTCGTCTGATTTTGCCGGATAAAAGCAGCGTGGCGCCAGTCAGCGAAGCCCAGCTTAGCAGTCCTGATGCAGGGGTGACACGCACGAACTGGTTGGACTTTCAGGTACCTACGAGCGACCAGGTCGGCCAGCTTAGCTTGCAACTGGGGAGCGATACCGAGGCGCAGGAACTTATTCCCCTGACAGGGAAAGCCGATCTGAGGCAGTACCAGCCAAAGACCGTTCATCCCAATGTATCAACGCAATACGCGGGATTGACCTGGACGATCACCTCGGCGACCGTGACGTTGAGTTTTAAGGGCCAGCAGGCCAGTAAGGGTATGGAATACGTCACGCTGACGTTGAAGGTGGATAATCCAACTTCACGTGATTTCACCGCATATTATGGTGATTACATCCGCCTGAAAGCTGGTGGGACTACCAGTGCGCCGACAGGAGATACGACACTTGCACTCGGCTTTCCCGCGGGTTCATCGGGAACAACAGGGGACGTGATCTTTGTGATGCCGGCGGGCAGCAGCTCGTATACGTTGATGCTGCTGGACACGCCGTCCACCCAATATGCACAGGCTTCGGCGAATTTCCAGGTGGGGTAATGGTTGGGTAATAGTGACAATGAAAGAGCCTGGCGCGGGCGCCGCCAGGCTCTTTCATTGTCACTATTACAAGGGATGTGGCCTAGAAGAACTGGCTGATCTGGAGGTAGACTTGCTGGATGTTCTGCGGCGTGCCATAGTACTCCTGGCCGCCGGTGGCGTTGGCAATCGCTTTCAGATCTTTTATGTCGGCGTCACCACCGTAGGCGATGGTAAAGACCTTGATGCCTTCGCCCGCGTTGGGGCCGGTGGTGGCGATATCATGAAGAAGTTGAGTGAGCGAGGTGATGCTGGCGTCGTCCATACCATCGGTCAGCACGACTACTACTTTGATATGCCTGTCATTAGACAAAGCCGCCAGGGCCTTTACCTGCTGGTCAATCGTATCGTAGAGGCGAGTTGAGCAGCAAGCGGTGATGGAATTGACCTGGTCGAGCATTTTCTGGCGATTGGGACCGAGCGGTATTACCGGTGATAACACATCGATGGTGTTGTTGAAGGCTGTCAGGCCGAGCCCATCCAGGTTACCGAGCAGGTTAACAAACTCCGCCAGGCCCTGTTTGGCTGCGCCGATCTTGCCGTTGTCGTTCATGCTGCCGGAGTGGTCGAGGATCAGCATCACGTCGACCTTGCGGTGTTGATTCTCCCAGGAGGTTTCCACAGCCTGCACTACATCTCCCGAGGGTACATTCAAAATGGCCTGAGGTTGATGAGGGTTCACACCATGTGCTGCATCAATTGGCGCTCCTATATTTACGTTGAGGGTTCCCGGCCGGAAGCCGTATTGCAAGGCTTTCTCCTGCTGGGGAACGGAGAGCAAGAAATCGCGGAATACTTCCGCTGCCGCTTGTTTGGCGGGTGTAATCCATCTGGCCTGGGGAACGACAAATGGGTGATCACTATTGAAGGTGCCCTCGCTAGGGTAGATGGCCACCACCGGCTCGGGAAGTTTACATGGCTTGCCGTTGCCGGTTATCTGGCCATCATTGCCCTGTATGACAAGGCTTTCATACATGACTGCCGCGCTGAGGTAGCTCGGCCCGCTGCAGAAC
>Ga0209647_1001979_pt1 | contig 16872 bp, 19 predicted proteins | sample GraSoi_2013_60cm_FD_185827 | JGI IMG/M metagenome (GOLD analysis project Ga0209647, IMG submission 185827) | Grasslands soil microbial communities from the Angelo Coastal Reserve, California, USA - Sample 9_17_2013_60cm (SPAdes) (version 2) | ecosystem: Environmental > Terrestrial > Soil >...
GAAAATAGCCCCGCGTCGACGCAAAGCTTGCCACATCGAACGCAGGGTACGATCACCAATGGCCGCTAGATGATCGGATTGCTCCGATAATGCGACAAAAAATTCCGATACGGGTTAATCCCGTTTATGGCCTTTTTTGTACGATTCAGCTTTCGTCGTAAACAAAACTATTAGGCCCATGTTATCCAATCCATTCGACGCTCTTGCGCAGCGAATTAGAGAAGAGTTGCGAGAGGCCATAAACCGGGAGATTCGAATATACCAGCGGATCGAAGCCGAAAAGGGTCGTGATCTCTCTTGGGAGGAGGCTTGGAACGAATGGACCGAAGCGCATCGGGAAAATCTTCAACAATTCCTTATGACGGGGAGAAGATAATATCATTGCGAAAAACGCCCGGACTTGGGGGAGCAATCTCGCCTGTTGAAGCGTGCGCCCCGCAGGATGAGCGGACCACCAGTCTGCAGTCCAGTAGGATATCGCGCGTGGGCATGTCCGACGATGCGATGCGCTCCAACATCGCTGCCACCGCGGCCACCCCAATTTCGCGGCATGGCTGATGAACAGTCGTTAGCGGAACCGGCAAAAGGTTGGCGTATTGGACATCATCGATGCCAACGATTCGTACGTCTCTTGGGACTTGATAATTTAGCTCAATCAGACTGTGCATGACCTGACCCGCGGTTCGATCATTCGCGCAGACGATTGCTTCCGGTTTTAACCTATCCACGATCCGGCCAAGCTCGGCGGTATGATCGCTGACAAGACGCTGAACCAAAGAAGGTTCGAACGGTACGCCGGCAACGAAAAGGGCCTCCCGATAACCGGAGACTCTAGCTTCAACAGTTGACGCCGAATGCGCGTAAGCCACAAAGGCGATACGTTGACAGCCGAGCTTTAGCAGATGCTCAGTCGCCAAGTAGCCCGCACGGCGGTGTTCAATCGAAACAAGGTCGTAATGGCTTCGCTTTGGATATGGCAAAAAGCAGCGGTCCAGAAGCACGATCGGAATTCCAGCGTGTTCCAGCAAAGATATAACCGCTTGATTTATTCGGTCATTTTTTGGGGTCCATTCCAGAGGAGCAAAAAACACTCCGGCAACCTTTTTCACTGCGTATTGCCGGCAGAGCTCTAAGGTTTGCGCTTCTTTTGCCTCAGGAGCAGGTGTCGTATCACCCCAAAGCAGGGCGTGCTTATGCAGCGCGCAAGATTCCGCCATTCCCTGGCAAATCGGCCCGAAGATTTCGGTCTCGCCCAGGTTCGGTATCAACAACCCGAAGAGCAGGCTGCCACTGGTTGCGATACCATCGGTAACATAAGTTCCTGATCCGGCACGGCGCTGCACCATCCCCCTTTGCTGCAGCTCGCGGAGCGCCCTCACGACCGTAATCCGCGAGGTTTCGAATTCTTCAACCAAGGCGGCCTCACTCGGGAGCTTTTGACCGGGTTGAAAACGTCTGGACAGAATGCCCTCCTCGATCGTCTCAAAAACCTGCCGATACTTCGGCTTTCGTGGAGCCATGGCGATATGATATATCAGGTTTAGGTATAGCTTCAAATGGAAAATTGCCGCTTAACAGGGCAAAACACACTAGGTCTCTCGTTTATACGTCGAAGACGCCAAATTCAATCGAGAATCGCTACCGATCTTTCGACTTGACATATCTGTTTATAGCACTAGTTATATGCTCTTTTTTTAAAAAGCACATATATTATATTGCCAAACTGTGATGGCTTTACCTGCAGCTATAAGTCCTTTAGATGTGTCCTGCCGAACCGTAGCGCCCGACGATGTGATCGATTGGCACGCGCATTGGCACGACGAATTATGTTTGGTTCTAGATGGGACACCAACCATTGGGCATGCGGGGAGCAAGCTCATTCCGCAAGATGACACTCTTTTCCTTTTTAGGGAAAGTGAAGAGCACGGTGTCTGGAACCTAGGAGGCGCCACCGCTCGCCTGTGGTTGCTCGAGTTTCGAATCAACTCCGACGTCAGGACTCATTTCCGCGAACTCTTCGATCGAACGCCCGAAAGGCGGGTTCTCAAACTTTTGGCGGGTCAGCGGCACCGATTTTCTTGCCTCTGCCAAAAATTAGCGTTGGAGAAGGACGCGACTGGCTCCCTTAGCGAATTTGCGGCATCCGCTTGGCTCACCCTTCAACTGGTAGACATTACGCGCTGGTTATCGGCGAATTTCGAAGTCGACCTCGGAGACGGTGACGAAATCGATCCGCAGTGCTTCCAGCTTCGGCAGAAAATTCATCGGCAGGTCTTTCAACCATCCGCTCCCGGGCCAATGATTTTCGGTCTGAATCCCTGTCACGATTCGCTCCGGCACCGCTTTCGCAAACTCTTCGGAATTTCTCCGCAGGGAATGTTGATTCGCCTTCGGATGGATCGGGCCAAGGAGCTATTGCGAACCAGCAACCTTTCGGTCAAAGAGATCGCCTATGAACTTGGCTATTCGCGGCAACACGATCTAACCCGCGCGTTTCATAAGTACACGGGAACCAGTCCAAGCGAATGGAAAATGCGCGCGAATGGGTTTGAGCTGTGAGCGAATGGCCCACCATTTCAAATTTCGGATCGAGGATTTCGCACTCCGAATTCGCTTTCCGCAATTGCCACGTTACATATTCCGGAAATGCTAAAAACTTTTCCTGATTTGGTAAAGACGGGCGCGGGTCTCTTCGTAAAGGATAGATCAAACGCGTATGATTTCAGGCCAAACATCTGGGGGCCGGCGCCTCCGTTCGATGGAGGCGCTTCCTCGGTCTTCGGAAATCTTCCGCAACCGACCTGCTGTTCCGATTCTACCCCTCGCGTACCTCGAGCTTTTCTTGAACTCATCCTATTACCCCTCTGAACATGAAGATCACGACCTTTTTCCGGTTTGGAATAAAGACTACAGCCGGGTTGCTCCTGGCATTCGGCTTGACTGTACCGTTACTCGCCCAAAAAAAGCTCAGCGCGGTCGCTGTGACCGTCGGGGATCTTGGTAACCCGTTCTTCGTTCAGATCGCGCATGGAGCGGAAGCCCAGGCGAAAAAGTTGAATCCGGCTGCTAAATTCACGGCCGAATCGAGCAATTACGACGTTAACAATCAGACCAACCAGATGGACAACTTTATTTCCTCTGGCGTCGATCTGATCCTTTTGAACGCAGCGGACAGTAAAGGAATCGCTCCGGCTGTGTTGCGGGCGAAAGGGGCTGGAATCACGGTAGTGGCAGTTGACGTGGCTGCGGAAGGCGGCGTCGATGCAACCGTCACCTCGAATAACAAGCAGGCTGGTGAACTTGACGGTAAATATGTGGCGGATCGGCTGAAGGGCAAAGGGCAGGTCGTGATTGTCAATGGGCCACCGGTTTCAGCAGTGACCGATCGGGTAGCCGGTTTCCTGGAGGTCATAAAAAAATATCCAGACATTAAAATCTTGTCTCAAGATCAAAATGCAGGCGGCAGCCGGGATGGTGGACTTCGCGTGATGACGGATCTTTTGACCGCTTTTCCAAAGATCGACGCCGTTTTTGCGATCAACGATCCGACTGCGATCGGTTGTGATCTGGCGGCGAAACAGGCTCAACGCAAGGATTTCTTCATCGTGGGCGTGGATGGAGCACCGGACGTGGTGCCTTCCCTGAAGGATCCGAATAGCCTGATCGCAGCAAGCGCCGCGCAGGATCCCTACACCATGTCGGGGAAAGCCGTCGAGATCGGCTACGACATCATAAATGGGAAGAAGCCGGAGCAGGCACTTACTCTTATTCCGGTGGATTTGATCACGAAAGAAAATGTCGACAAGTACAAAGGCTGGACTAAGTGATGATCGGCCGATTCTAGAAGTACGCGGAATAACTAAGAGCTTCCCTGGCGTACGCGCTCTCAAGAACGTCGATCTCCGGATTTGGGCCGGCGAAGTGCACGCCCTCATGGGCGAGAATGGCGCCGGGAAGAGCACGCTCATGAAGATTCTCGCGGGAGCTTACCGGCCGGACTCCGGGGCAATTCTCCTGGATGGTAACCCGGTCCAATTTCGTACTCCACACGAAGCGCGTTTGGCGGGAATCGGGATCATTTACCAGGAGTTGACGGTTGCGCCGAATCTTACGGTGAGCGGAAATGTATTCCTTGGCTCCGAGCTGAGCCGTCTCGGAGTCATAAAAGACACCGCGGAGATGGATCGGAGGACCCAAGGGGTGTTGGATCGGCTCGGCGCTAGGTTTAGACCGAACCAGCGCGCGGCCCGTCTGGCGGTCGCCGAACAACAGCAGGTTGAGATCGCGCGCGCGCTTTTCTACAAGAGCCGGGTCCTGGTGATGGATGAACCAACAGCGGCTCTTTCCGATCGTGAGACCGATCGGCTTTTTGAGGTGGTACGACACCTGCGGTCCGAAGGCCTGGCGATTATCTACATCAGTCATCGGATGGCCGAGGTGTACGAGTTAGCTGATCGTCTTTCGGTTTTGCGGGACGGCGAGTACGTCGGCGAATTGAAGCGCGCCGAGTTTTCTGCCGCTAAAGTCATTGAGATGATGGTTGGCCGGCGGCTGGAGGATTTCTACGAGCATACCAAGCGCGCTGCGGGACGCGTCGTTTTGGAAGTGAAAGATATGAGTGACGGCGAGCGGGTGAAAAACGCGAGTTTCCAGCTCCGGCAAGGCGAAGTGCTTGGCTTAGCCGGCTTGGTTGGCGCCGGAAGGACAGAGCTGGCCCGGTTGATCTTTGGTGCCGACAAACACAAGTCCGGCGAGATCTATCTGAATGGCGAAAGGCTGCAGATCAACCAGCCGAAGGACGCGATCCGCGCCGGAATCGGCTATGTGCCCGAGGATCGGAAGTTACAAGGCGTTTTTCTCCAGATGTCCTCGGGAGAAAACATCACCATGAACATTTTGGGAAGCTGTTCGGCCTGGGGAGTCCTCAACTTCAAGAAATTGAACGATCGCGCGAATGCGGAAGTGAAAGCCATGCGAGTTCGGACCGCCTCGCTGAAGTCGCGAGCCGGCGGGCTCTCCGGAGGCAACCAGCAAAAGCTGTTGTTGGCACGCTGGCTTGAGATCAATCCAAAAGTCCTCCTGCTAGACGAACCAACTCGCGGAGTCGACGTCGGCGCAAAAGCCGAGATTTACGCGTTGATTCAGCAGTTGGTAGATAAAGGGACGGCGGTTCTGTTCATTTCCAGCGAACTACCGGAGATCGTGGGGGTTTGCGACCGCGTGCTAGTTATGCGGGAGGGAGAAATCACGGGCGAAGTCGGTGGAGAGACCGGCATAGAAATCACTCAACAAAACATCATGCAGCTTGCGACGGACGTCTCACGGAGCGGACCAACCCATGGTAACTGAAGCTACGACACAAACGGCCGCGATGGCGGCAGACAAGCGCAAAGAGTTCACCCGGTCGATGATTCAAATGGCCGGCATGGTCCCGGTGCTGGTCGTGATCTGCATTCTCTTCGCCCTTCTCACGCCGAATTTTCTTACTCAGAACAACATGGTCAATGTCGTTCGCCAGGCCTCCATAAACATTGTGCTGGCGGCCGGAATGACGTTCGTGATTCTCACCGGCGGAATCGATCTGGCCGTTGGATCGGTGCTCGGATTTACCGCAGTCATTGCGGTTGTCGTTTCCTTGATTCCGGGCTTGGATTGGGCGGCAGTTCCAGCGGCGTTGCTGGCGGGAGCGCTGGTCGGAGTGTTGACCGGTATGACGGTCGCTTATATCGGACTCCCCCCGTTCATCGTGACCCTCGGTACCTACACGGCGATTCGTGGCGCTGCTTACCTTGCGGCCGGGGGAACCACAGTAATCAACAGCAAAATCGGCTTTGCCTGGATAGGGAACGGGTACGTTGGCCCGGTGCCCTGGCTGGTGATCATCGCTCTCCTAACCGTCGCGATTAGTGCTTTTATCCTGCACAGTACGGTTTTAGGCGTGCACGTATATGCCGTCGGAGGCAATCCTCAGGCGGCCCGGTTGACCGGTATTCCCGTTCCGTTCGTGTTGATTTTTGTCTATGGCGTAAGTGGGCTTCTCTCCGGTCTAGGCGGTGTCATGAGCGCCAGCCGCCTGTACAGCGCCCAAGGGCAATTGGGTATCGGCTACGAGTTGGATGCAATCGCGGCCGTCATTTTGGGCGGTACCAGTTTCTCCGGAGGAATTGGAACTGTTTTCGGGACGCTAATCGGTGCCTTAATTATTGCTGTCCTCAATAATGGACTCACGTTGATGAACGTCTCCTTCTATTGGCAATTGGTCATCAAGGGGGCTGTCATCGTCCTGGCAGTGATGCTCGATAAATTGCGGACCCGCGGCCAAGCGATGTAGGCAAAAAGAAAGGGAATGTGCCCCACCGACTGGATCGAGCGATAAAGAAAGCCCCTATGTCCCACCGCAACTCGGAAGAGGAGTTCAAAAATTTAATCACCGGGTTCTTTCAAGGCAAGATCACGCGGCGTCGATTTATTCGGCGCGCTGCGCAGTTCGGATTCTCCGCTGCCCTGCTGAGCCGGATGGTACCGGACTCTTTTGCGGCGAATGACAACTTGCTCGATTCGTCGCCGTTGGCGCTCAATGAGTCGCCGGTCACGAAGGAACGTGTCGAATACCTGAAGTCCAAGCCGTACAAAAATACCACGATCAACGTCATGGCTCTTAGATCGGCGGTCGGAGACTGCTTGGAATATCATGCGCCGCGATGGGAGGAGGAAACCGGCGCCCACGTGAACGTTACCAAGGTTCCAATCGATACCCTCCACCAACAGATTTTTGCGGATCTGACGACGGGGCTTGGTCAATATGACGCCTACCAGACCGCTGCATGGTTCTATGGTGACTTTTTCACCGCTCAGGAACCGTACGTTGTCGAGGTCGCGCCATTTCTCGAGGACCCGAAATATCCTTACTGGGATCCGGACCAATTCTTGCCAAGCATGAAGCGGCTTTATACCTGGCAAGGCAAACTGTATGGCGTCTTATTCGATGCCGACGCCCAGATTCTGTACTACCGAAAAGATATATTGGGCAACGCGAACTATCAGGAACGCTTTAGGAGCAAACTAGGTTATGAGTTGCCGAATCCCCCGAAGAACATGAGCGAGATGCATGACGTAGCGTCGTTCTTCACGGGTTGGGATTGGAATGGCGACGGGAAAGACGATTGGGGGATTTCGCTTCATGCCAAGGTTAACGAACAGGGATTTTTCCATTTCCTAACTCTTGCTGCGGCCTACGTCGTTTCACCGAATAACAAATATTTTTACTTCAACCCAGACGACATGAAACCTCTGATCAACTCGGAGGGGCATCTTCGAGCGCTGGAGGATTACGTAAAGTTCCTGGCCAACGGTCCGAAAGAACAAATCAATTGGACTCTTCCTGAGGGATGGAAGCCGTTCCTCGCCGGAAACGCCGTAATGGAAGCAACCTGGGGCGATCTGCCCACGCTGGCCCAGGACCGCGCCCGCTCCAGTGTTCAGGGTCGAGTCGGCGCGACTATCATACCCGGTACGACCGAAGCCTTTAATCCCATAACAAGTCAATGGGAGAAATATCCGCTTAACGTTGTCGGAAACACGAACGGAGGGAGTTGGCATTGCGTGATCTCGCATGTGTCGAAGAAGAAAGAGGCGACTTACGATTTCCTTGCCTTCATGGCCAACAAGAAGAACGCCTTTTTTAATGTCTCTAACGGTTGGACTGGGGTCCAGCCGGGGATGAAGTACGAATATTTTCCGCCGGTTGGTACCGGGAGCGTTGTGGAGTGGGAGAACCAGGGTTGGGACAAAGATGATGCGATCATGTATCTCAACGCCTATTACACAAACCTCGTCCTTCCGGCTCAGGAAATATATCTGAGAATCCCCGGGGCCGCGGAGTACTGGCACGAGCTCGATGTTCGTGTCTCATCTGTTTTGGCGGGTGAAGCCCAACCCAAAGCGGCCCTCGATGATATATCTAATGCATGGGAGCAGATCACCGATCGTTACGGCCGAGAGACTCAAAAGAGACTTTATGTGAAGTCCTATTCCGCCTAGGGCTCGGCGTTCTGGATGGGCTAGTAACCACTGACTAGCAAGTTATGAACCTAAAGACACCAACGGAAAATACCCTCGCGATCATCATGGGTGGCGGCGCCGGCACGCGGCTGTTTCCCTTAACAAAAGAACGAGCTAAGCCGGCAGTGCCCCTGGCCGGCAAGTACCGCCTGGTAGACATTCCGATCAGCAATTGCCTCAATGGCGGTTTTCGGCAGGTCTATGTGCTGACACAATTTAACAGCGAGTCGCTGCATCGTCACATCACCGCGAGCTACAAATTCGACAATTTCACAGAGAGTTTCGTAGAAATATTAGCTGCCCAGCAAACGCCGGAGGGCGCAAGCTGGTACCAAGGGACGGCCGATGCGGTGCGCCAAAACCTCCGCTATTTTCTGGAGCGCCCTTACAGGTATTACCTCATCTTAAGCGGCGATCAGCTATACCGAATGGATTATTGCGATCTGCTGCAAGCTCACTTGGAGGCGGGCGCCGACATCACGCTGGGCACAACCCCGGTCGATCGCCAGGCGGCCTCAAGCTTTGGCATCATGCACAGCGACGCAAAGCGGCGCATTTTCCGCTTTGAAGAGAAGCCCAAAGACCCAAAACTCTTGGACGAATTGCGGATTCCACCCGATCTGCTGACCGAGTTGGGTCGTCCGCCCGACGCCGAGCTTTACCAGGGCTCGATGGGTATCTACGTATTTAACCGCGAGGTTTTAATCGGCGCCCTAGCCAATAATTACGCCGACTTCGGCAAGCACATCATCCCAGCCTCGCTGCAAAAGAACAAGGTCTTTGCCTATATCTTTCAGGGATACTGGGAAGACATAGGAACGGTCCGGGCCTTTTTTGAAGCGAACCTGGCTCTGACCGACACGGTTCCGACCTACAACTTCTTTGACCACCTCAACCCGATCTACACTCACGCCCGATTTCTGCCAGCGAGCAAAATTAACGGGGCGCAGGTAAACAAAGCGATCATTGCCGACGGCTGTATCATTACCAACGCGAATATCGAGCGGGCGGTCATTGGTATTCGGAGCGTGATCGAAAACGGGTCTACAATCCGCAATTCAGTCCTGATGGGCGCGGATTTTTACCGGGAGGACGATCCACAATCCGCGCCAGACCGTCCCCCGCTGGGCATAGGACGACATTGCGTTATTGAAGGAGCCATTATCGATAAAAACGCTCGTATCGGGGACCGGGTTGTGATAACGCCCGAAGGCAAATCCGCCTACATGGATGGCGACAACTATTATGTTCGGGACGGGGTCATCGTGGTCCCAAAAGGTGCTGTTATTCCTGCCGGAACTTCCATATGAGCACGCATCCCCTTGCAGGCAAACCAGCACGGAAAGATCTCCTAATTGACGTGGGCCGGCTCGAGGCAGCGTTCTACGACGCAAAGCCCGATCCGACCGATCCGAACCAGCTCGTCAGCTTCGGCACCAGCGGTCATCGCGGCACCAGCTTGAACGCGACATTCACGGAAACCCACATTCTCGCCATAACGCAGGCCATATGCGAATACCGGCGCGATCGGGGAATCACGGGCCCGCTGTTCATGGGTAAAGACACGCATGCGCTTTCCCGGCCCGCAGAACGCATTGCGCTTGAAGTGCTCGCCGGCAATGATGTTGAGACATTCATCCAGCGCGATAACGGCTTCACGCCAACGCCGGTCATTTCGCGGGCCATCTTAACGTATAATCGGGATCGGTCGGATAGCCCCGCTGACGGCATCGTCATTACACCGTCGCACAACCCCCCGAGCGACGGCGGCTTCAAATACAACCCACCAAATGGAGGTCCGGCGGATACCGACGTCACCGATTGGATTCAGAACCGCGCTAACGATCTCCTGCGTGCCGGCAACAGAGGTGTGCAGCGTATTGGCTTCGACACTGCCCTCAAGGCGTCCACAACTCACTCGCAGGACTTCGTGATGCCTTATGTTGAGGACCTTGCAAACGTCATCGATTTCGAGCCGATTCGCTCTACCGGCTTGAAGATCGGCATCGATCCGCTTGGTGGCGCAGCGGCTGCCTATTGGCAACCGGTGGCCGAGCGCTACGACGTCAATATCACCGTCGTGAACCCGAAGATCGACCCGACCTTCGCGTTTATGACCCTGGACCACGACGGCAAAATCCGGATGGATTGCTCGAGCCCTTGGGCTATGGCCGGGTTGGTAGCACTCAAGGACCGCTTCGACATTGCCTTCGGCAACGATCCTGACTCCGACCGGCACGGCATCGTCACCCCGTCCGCGGGTCTTTTGAATCCGAATCACTATCTTGCGGTCGCTATTCGCTATCTTCTGACCAACCGCCTGCAGTGGTCGCCAAGCGCGGTCGTTGGCAAAACGCTGGTCAGCAGTTGTCTCATAGATCGAGTCGTCGCCAGCCTCGGTCGCAAGCTTTGGGAAGTACCGGTCGGTTTCAAATGGTTCACGCCCGGTTTGTTTGATGGCTCCTGTTGCTTCGGCGGCGAGGAGAGCGCCGGAGCCAGCTTCCTCCGGCGCGACGGCGGAGTCTGGAGTACGGATAAAGACGGACTTATCCTCGGCCTGCTCGCAGCAGAAATCACTGCAAATACCAGCAAAGATCCCGGCGCACATTACCAGGAGCTTACTGCCCAGTTCGGCACGCCGTATTACACCCGAATCGACGCGCCCGCCACACCGGAGCAGAAGAACTCGCTCAAAAAGCTTTCACCCGAAGCCGTCACCGCAACCGAACTCGCTGGGGAACCAATCACGGCGAAGCTTACTCGTGCTCCCGGCAACGACGCTGCGATCGGCGGATTAAAGGTTGTCTCGGTCAGTGGCTGGTTCGCTGCCCGCCCATCCGGTACAGAGAATATTTATAAGCTCTATGCCGAGAGTCTCAAGAGCGCCGAGCACCTCGCCGCGATTGTCGAGCAGGCCCAGGATATCGTTAGCCGCTCTCTCAGCGGGTCATAAAAGCCGTGCTCAGCGAATCGGACTCCTCTTTTTCGAGGCGCTTGGGGAAACCATAACGTCCGGAAACGACGGAGTTTAATATCGCGATGCAGGGTCACCATGACGCCGGCGATAGTCGCAAGCACCACCGAGTGTAGAGAAAAGCACCCTCGTTCAGAAGCTCACCTGCTGGCAACACACGCCTCGTGCTCTCCGCGGCAATGGGCCTTCGCTTGACTCCGGCTAAGTCGTGGTCTGTTGGGCAGCACTCACGTCCGAAGCGGGTTGCTTTTTAGTGGCGGCAAGGGCCTTGAGCCGTTGCTCCTTCTCAAAGCGTCTTCGCCGTTGTCTCAGGTTTACACGACCTTTGTAAGCTCCCATAATGCTTGTGAATTTAATCCCGTTTCTGAAAAATGCCCAGATGCGATTTTAGCTCGAGACGTCGTCAACTTCGACTAAACTAAAAGGGTTGCCTGGTGAAACTCGAAAAACCGCAAATGGGTTGACTGGGACTCGAACCCACTTGTCAAACGAGTAGCCTTGAGATAATCAATGGGTTGCCGTGCTTTGCGTAACGTCGCACAAAAGATCGAGAAACATGTATGACGGAAGAGGAAGCATTCCAAGATTGGTTCAAAGAACATTGGCGGTACGCGTCGACGACTAACGAAGTGCGAGCACGGCAGGCCTGGCAAGCAGCGAGGGACGCTTTCATCACCAGTCAATTGTTGGATGATCTCCATATTGATCCGCAGCGCGCCGACATGGCGGATAATTTCCCGCGCACCGGGATTTTTGTTCGAGCCAAAGATCAAACCGGGAAACATCAGAGCGTTGATATTGCGCTACTGAATAAAGCGAGCCTGCTCGCTTTGCTACGGAGTCGCGGCGGACAAAATGAATGGGCTGAAAACACGGTCGGACTCTTGCTCGGACACGGACCTTTTCACGATCGCTTGAGTGAGCGATACGGGCAAAAGAAGAAATAAATGGGGCATTTCTCTGGTCGCCACGAGTTCCAATGGTTGGCCAAATCGATGCGTCGCTTGTGAGGGTTGCCCCAAATCCAGGAACGCAATAATATGGATAAGTGTGCGGTCCCCTTAAGAAGCTTGGCTGGGGGTCGCTGGCAGAAAATGGCGACTGGCTGTCGATTTCCTTACCATTCGGCGCAACAAATTTCGGATAATCAGTACCCTGAACTTCGACTTTTCCTGGTCCGATGTAGACGACACCACGATTGGTGGCCATAGGATGAATTTCTTTGAGGTTTGGAGGCTTCGCGCGACCTGTAGACAACAACCCCAGCAGTTCGCCTAGCCTCGTTTTTAGATCAAATCCCTGAGGCAGAGCTCACACTGGTGAACCTTCTAAAGTCAGCCTAACGCGGGGCGCCCGAAAGTAAACCGAAAAGCCGCAAAAATCATTTCCAGGAAGAATCGGTGCAGCAATTCCGGAAGATTGGAAAAGTCCTCGAAGCGTTCCTAGCCAAACTCCACACCAAGACCTGAGTCCTCACACGCACTGGCCGGAACGAAAGTATTTCAAAGAGTGTGCTGGCTAATCCATAGCGTCCCGGGATGCAGTTAACAGGCACCAGCGTTCGAACGGAACAGCACCCCATCCTGAAAATGCATTTCGCGCAGCACTGATTGCTTTATTTAACAACGTGCGATCTACATCGGGAACGGCGGCTAGTTGTTTTCCAGTAGCAGGATTGATGACAGATAGTCTTTTATTGGCAGATACCTTCTCGCCGTCGATGATGTTGTAAAAGCCATTCTCGAGCTTGGCCTTCTTCAAGTTGTCATTTCGTTCTGCGTCCACGGAAAGTGCATCAATTGTATCCATCGTTCTTCCTCCTGCGCCCACGCCGGCAGGGCGCGTGCCTTCTCAGCGAAACTTCCGTTCGGCTTCGTCGATCGGAACATCATAAATCCTGCCTCAAGCGATCTCACAAACCCAGTTCCGAAAGACCTGGATGTTGATCGGGACGAGGGCCAAGCGGCCAATGGTATTTACGATCCGACTCGCTAATCGGCCGATCGAAAACAGGGTTAGTGCTCGCCGGCGGTCGAGCCATGAAACCGTTTTTATCAAATTCCCAATTCTCGTTCCCGTAGGACCGGAACCAGTTCCCACTATCATCGTGCCATTCGTAGGCAAATCGGACGGCGATCCAATTTTCACGAAAAGCGCATAACTCTTTGATGAGTCTATAGTCCTCCTTTGACCACTTGAGTGTAAGAAACCCGACGATTTCTTGCCTACCATTCACGAATTCAGAATGGTTTCTCCATTGGGGGCTTGGCATGTAGGCCAAGGGCCTGTCCATGCGAAAAACCTGCGCCATCTTGCGGGATGGTTTTAACCTGCGCTTAAGCCCCGGCGGACTTTCCCACGCCCTAGATCGGCTGGCCGCCAAAGTAAAATCCCAATATGATGCCATCGCTAAAGAACTGCGTCAGGCAAGCCGCTCAATTGCTGGACACTCCCCGTCGGGAACCAACTGAAGAAGCTGTGCAAAAACGCCTGCATAAACAGCGCGATCACCTCTTCACCTTCCTAGATCACGATGGAGTTGATGACACCAACAACTTAGCCGAGCGCCAGTTGCGCCCGGCGGTCATCGCTCGCAAAATCTCCTGTGGCAATAAAACCAGGAACGGTGCTACCACCTGGCAAATCCTTGCCTCGCTGGCGGCTACCTGTGCCCAGCGCTCCACCAGCTTCATCGCTGAACTCGCTCGTGCTGTCCCATTTCAAGCACGCTAAACACATACAGGTACGCAGTGCCTGGAAAGGTGGCAATTGGGGGACCCGTCCCAAAGGGTACGGGGTGATGCGTTATGATCCAGATGGCGCCGAGTGAATATCGTCAACCCAATAAACTTCCTCGGGCGGCTCAACCGGCGTAATTTCTAAATTAACCACGACTGGTTCCTGGCCGCTGCGTACGATCACACAACTCAGCTGTTCGTCGCGGCTGGCATTGATCTCCTGGTGCGGCACAAAGGGTGGCACGTAAACAAAATCACCCGGCCCGGCATCGGCCACATACTCAAGGTGGTCGCCCCACCGCATGCGCGCCTGTCCACTGACCACATAGATAACGGTTTCCAACTCTCCATGGTGATGGGCGCCGGTCTTGGCATCAGCATGAATGGTAACCGTTCCCGCCCACAACTTGCTGGCACCTGTGCGGGCATGTGTGATGGCCGCAGCCCGAGTCATGCCCTTCGTCTGCGGCGTATTCGGATCCAGCTGGTCGCTGCGAATAATCTTCACCCCATCCTCGCGCCAATCAATCTTTGGAGCGTCGTCTGCCACGATTGATTATATCGCGCGGTGGCGGTGGGATAACAAGTGCGAGAATATCGCTGTTTATAAGCTCCTACCGGAGCTGGTCGTATTTTTTTTGGCGTGAGCTACAAACATACGGCTCCTACGAATCCTTCGTTCTCTGCTATCTACTATCTGCTATTTGCTATTCCGGACGACGTTCAGCCGAGTTCGGACAGGATTTCGGCGTATAGTTGCGGATCGACATTCGCGCCGGACACGACCACAACGGTGTCACTGTTGCGCGCCGGCGGTGCAATACCAGCCAGCAACGCCGCCAATGCTACGGCGCCACCGGGTTCGATCACCAGTTTCATTTTTGCGAACGCGAATCGCATCGCGGCTCTAACCTGGTCATCGGTGACGACGAGACCGCCGGACAGTAACAGCTTGTTGATTGGAAAGGTCAGCTCGCCCGGACCAGGCGAGAGTAGGGCGTCGCAGATCGAAGTCGCATCCGGAGCGATAGTTTCACGTTTGCCGGTTACCAATGACCGGGCCGTATCATCGAAGCTGGCAGGTTCGACGGCGTAGATATCGATGTCTGGCGCAGTCGCTTTGATCGCGGTGGCGATTCCGGCGATCAGTCCACCGCCTCCGCAGCAGACCAGAACCCGGCTGATGTTCGCATGTGCTTTCCGCGCCTGGTCCAGTATTTCCAGCCCGACCGTTCCCTGACCCGCGATAATAAAGGGATCATCAAATGATGGTACTAGCGTCGCGCCGCGCGCACTTGCCAGCTTCCTGGCGATTTCCTCCCGGGATTCGGTCAATCTATTATACGGCACCACTTCTGCACCCAGCGCCCGGGTGTTCTCGATCTTGATCGCGGGCGCATCCGCCGGCATCACGATCGTGGCGGGTATACCAAGCAATTTCGCCGCTGCTGCCACCCCCTGCGCGTGGTTGCCGGAAGACCAAGCCACTACACCCGCCGGTCTCGCGTCCTTTGGGATGCGCGCCAACCGGTTGTAGGCGCCCCGGAACTTGAATGAGCCAGTGTGTTGCGGACCCTCGAACTTCACCAGCACACGGCCGCCGGCAACTTGATTGAGCGGTAGATATTCGAGTACTGGCGTGCGGACCGCCACACCCCGGATGAGATCGGCAGCGCTTAGCACGTCAGCGACGTTGATGGCGGGTTTATTCGACATTGAGCTACTTCTCCGCAGCGGGCTCGATTGCAACAGCGCTGAGGAGTTCAGAAGTTCGGGAGTTCAGGAGTCCAAGGATTTTGTCCCGGAGAGTACGCGTTCTCGCTCGTTCACGTTCAGACAGTAGGGATCGTGCCACCATCGGGTTACCTTCGATGAAAGATACCTTTGGGATTGAAACCACCCATTTCGGCCGCCCTTTCAGGTCGGGCCTGGAACGGCGGCGCCACCCAGGGCTAAAGATGATATGAGCGTTGGTCAGCAGCAACAGGCGTTTTCCGGCGAAGTCAGGTGGACGCCGCTCTACGAAAAAAGCGCCATTGAAAATCTCAGGATCGAGTTCCTTCATTTGGTTAATGCGGACCCACCAGAGGAATCCTTGCAAAAGTTCATCGAGGACCACCCAGTTATTTTGCATCAATTCCCGGCCGAGAGACTGTTTTTCAAACCTCCGATTCTAACGCGGTTCAAGGCGGATTTTGCTGTGGTCACTCCGCAGAAGGAACTGGTCCTCATAGAAATTGAACGGACGAGCACGAACTTACTAAAGAGCGATGGCGGGCAGCACTCCGAGCTGACTCACGCGATTAGGCAGGTCCGTAACTGGCTTCACGAAGTCGATGAACATCGCTTAGCCGTGTTGGATTCGCTGGAACTTCCCAGCGCAATGGTGAGCAAGGTGCGTGGAGTGGTAATTGCCGGGCGGGATGCTAGGAACGATGCCAGTCATCTTCGGCGGCTAAAAGGATCAGATCAGGGTCGGGTGACGCTCCTTACCTACGACGATCTTACAGCTGCTTTGGCAGCCCTGGCCCAGAGATTAGGCGACTTTTAGGTCGGCGCTCCGAGTCCCTCGCGTTAGTGCTGCTAACGTTTGCGCTCGGAATCCATCAGCTCCTGAAGCGCCTTGGCCCGTGCATTCTCATCCTTGATTTGCGCCACTTGCGTCAGGCTCAAAGGCGCGCCCGAAGCAGAGCCGGCCGTAGCCTGGTTCGGCCTGGCTCCGCTTCGCCCGATTCCTCCCATGGCAGGCATGGCAACACTGCTCCCAAAAAGATGTGGCGCGCTCTCCTTGAGCAGCATGCAGCTGACTTGGCCGGCGGCAAAATGATTCTATAGATTCTAGTAATAGCGTATAATTATGATAATTCATGAGACTCGGCGCTATTGAAAGAAAGATCCTGGCCGGTTTTCTGCTCGCACTTGTCATCTCGTTGATTGTTGGTTTCGTGCTCTACCGGAATGCGACCCGGATTATTTCTACCGAACGCTGGGTCAGACATAAGGACGAAGTAATCGAGCAAGTCGATAAACTGGTGGAATCCCTTATCGACCTGGATGCCGAACAACGTGGATACTTCCTGACCACCAATGAAACTTTCC
>Ga0209647_1001980_pt1 | contig 16856 bp, 13 predicted proteins | sample GraSoi_2013_60cm_FD_185827 | JGI IMG/M metagenome (GOLD analysis project Ga0209647, IMG submission 185827) | Grasslands soil microbial communities from the Angelo Coastal Reserve, California, USA - Sample 9_17_2013_60cm (SPAdes) (version 2) | ecosystem: Environmental > Terrestrial > Soil >...
CGGCTCGAACAGCGGTCATTCCGCAAGCGGCTCGAACAGCGGTCATTCCGCAAGCGGCTCGAACAGCGGTCATTCACCGAGCGGCTCGAACAGCGGTAGCTCATCGAGTGTCTCAAAGGGCGGTAGCTCATCGAGTGTCGCGAAGGGCGGTAGCTCATCGAGTGCCGCGAAGGGCGGTCATTCCACCGGGGACCCAAGCACCGCCCCTGGTACGGCAGTAAGCGGACGATCGGTTCGGAGTAAGCCGGAGCCTGTTACTCGTCATTTTAGCACTGGCTGGGGGCACGGCGATTGGAAGGAAGGCGAAGAAACCGTGGATTGGCAGCACCATAATGGGCGCCGATTGTTCGGTTTCATTTGGTATTGAAGCCTATTCTTGGAACCCGAATCAGACGCAGCCAAAAACTCGCTATGCTAGATTGACCGGCAGTTTTTAATTGTCGTTGATCATATTAAGCAATAACTACCCGTTGCCCTTGGAGGTGACCGTCTTCACATCTCGCGGGCCCAACGCGGGCGTTGCCGCAGGTGATGGAGCATCTCCCCGGCTTTTGGCACCAGCAATAGCCCTTCGTCCTCGCGGTTCGCAAAGTCCTGTGGGTTGATCGTTGATGGATCGCGGTAACCGAGGTTGATTTCTGTGCAAATCTCCCTAGGGATTCCGGTGGCCAGCGTTACTTGTACCCGGCAGTGTTCCACCCCGTCCTCGTAGGTGCCAATGCCGCGTACGTGCGTCGAATGCGCCAGCACGCCCCATGGAAGGCTCTTGTACTTGTCCCATTGCTTTAAGAAGTAGTCCCGGCAATGATAACCGATTCTGCGGATGAGGGCACCATGGGTCAGCGAGATCTCATGGAGGTGAGGCGCATAAATAATGAGTTCGCCCCCGTCGGCCACGACCGGTTCAAGCTTGTACATGCATTTGCCGCCCACCCAGAGTTCGTCATACATCGGCGGCGCGCACGAGAGCACGGTGTGGAACGGGTGGTCCTTGGAAATGATGTGCAGCGTCCGGGACAGGTCGCTTGCTTGATCCCAAGCGCCTTCTGGCGATCCCACAAAAATGCCCGCCAGTTGCGCGCGATCCACCACCATGCAGAAGCAGAGCTTGGGAACCGTGACCATTGAACCGGCGCGATCCACCACTTTGCGCACCGGGGTGTATTTATTGCCAATGATCATGGGGTTAGTAATCACCGCCCCGAGCCAGTGGAAGAAGTTGAGTACTTCGGGACCGCTAACGCCTGGAAACAGGTATTTATTGCCCCCGGAAAACCCCACCACTTCGTGCGGAAACACCGGGCCGACGATAATGAGCTGATCATAATCAAAAAGCCGACGATTGACGTTGACTGGCACCTCCATCGCAAACAACCCGCCGCTCTCATCTTTGATCTCATTGGCGGAAATGGTGCCGATGCGCTTCAAGGCTAAGGGGTTATTCCACTCGTGATTAAAGAGCCGGACCGAGCCGTATTTTGCCCGGCGTTCTTCGAGGGAAATTTCTAGCCGATGGCAGATCGCCTCCTCGCTCATGGGTTGGTGCGTGCCGAGCGCAATCATGACATCGAGCGCCACCACGGCAGCGCCGATCTGGTCGAAAATGCCTTCGAAAAAAATGCCCAAAGGGCATGTCCTGGTCGCGTCAGGGACGATCAGGAGGACTCTTTTTCCGCGATATTCGGAGGGCGGACAAGCTTCGTTAATCACCTCGAGCACCTGCTGGCGAGTGAGGTAAGAACCAGCCGGGCTAGTCCGGGAGATGGTTTGGTGGGACATAGGTGCCCTTTGGATGAAACCGATGCTACTTGACAAATGCCATCTCGTCCGTTTGCTCGCAAGGGGTAGTGGTCTCGACCATCAACGGTGTCGTCCAAAATCATTTCTTAGCGCGGTTGCAATCGCCTTTGTCCTTCAATCACCGATCCCCTGTGTTGACCCATGGCAAAGCCCTTTCTCTCTGAGAATTTTCTGCTCTCGACCCCCACAAGCGAAAAGCTCTACTTCGAGTTCGCTCAATCCCTGCCGCTTTTCGATTATCATTGCCACATCCCGCCGGCCGAGATTGCCGGGAATAAACGCTTCGAAAACCTGACCCAAATCTGGTTCGCGGGGGATCATTACAAATGGCGGGCCATGCGCGCCAATGGTGTGCCCGAACGCTTCATCACCGGCGACGCCAGCGACTATGAAAAGTTTTTAGCTTACGCCCGAACGGTTCCAGCCACGCTTCGCAACCCGCTCTACCATTGGACCCACCTGGAATTGCGGCGTTACTTCGGCATCACCGAGCTCTTAAATGAAGCATCAGCGCCGCGCATCTGGGGCCAGGCCAATGAACAACTGCAAGAACTCACGGTCCATCGGATCCTCGAAAAATTCCGCGTCTCGGTGATTTGTACGACTGATGATCCGACCGACGGCCTCGTGGCCCACCAAGCGATGCGGTCCAGCAGCTTGCCTACCCGCGTTTACCCGGCGTTCCGTCCGGACAAGGTGTTTGCGATCGATCAAGGCGACGCGTTCCTGACGTGGGTGGAGCGCCTGGAGAATGCAAGTGGCTGCAGCGGTTCAGAGCTAACCGGTTTGCTCGACGCCCTACAAGCTCGGCACGACTTTTTTGGATCCCTGGGAGCCAAACTTTCCGATCATGGCATCCCGTTTTGTTATTCGGAGCCGTGCGATGTGGCCGAGGCGAGCGCCATTTATGCGCGTGCCCGTCTGGGCGCTGCGCCCGGTGAGCCGGAGATCTTGAAATTTCGCAGCTTCATGCTGCGCTTCTTTGGCGAACTGGATGCCGATGCGGGGTGAACCAAGCAATTGCATTTAGGCGCGTTGCGTAACACGAATCGCCGCCGCTTGTCTGAGTTTGGCCCCGACACCGGGTACGACTCCATCGACGACTGCCCGCAAGCCGAACCGTTGGTCGCTACCTGGATCGGTTGGAAACGGCTGGAAAACTGCCCAAGATGATCCTGTATAACCTCAATCCCGCCGACAATTACGTTGTCGCTACCATGATCGGCAATTTCCAGGACGGCTCTATTCCGGGCAAGTTGCAGTTTGGCAGTGGGTGGTGGTTCCTGGACCAAAAGGAAGGCATGGAATGGCAGCTGAATGCGCTCTCGAACGCTGGCTTGCTCAGCCGGTTTGTGGGGATGCTAACCGACTCGCGAAGTTTCATGTCTTACCCTCGTCACGAATACTTCCGACGCCTGCTTTGCAATCTGCTTGGCGCGGACGTGGAACGCGGTGAGATCCCGATGGACGAGGCACTTCTTGGCAACTTGGTCCGCGGGATCTGCTTCGAGAACGCCAAGGCGTACTTCGGGCTGGAATGCGGCGCGGTGTGACCGTTCCAGGGGATTCCAGGGTGGGCGGCCTCGCTTTGCGCTTCGCGCCTCGAACCAAAGTGTACCTCCCACCAAGTTAGATGGTCTGAGAGAGGAATCCGCCGTCGACCCGCAGGTCGATGCCGGTCACGAAGCCGCTGGCTTTCTCGCTCGCCAAAAAGACCGCGGCGCCGACAAGTTCAGAGGGGACCCCGAACCGCGCCATAGGGGTGTGGCCCAGGATCACCTTACCACGGGGCGTGGGACTTCCATCCTCGTTAAAGAGCAAACGCCGGTTTTGCTCCCCAGGGAAAAAGCCGGGCGTGATTGAATTGACCCGGACATTGTACGGCGCCCATTCTCGCGCCAGAAACAGGGTGAGGTTCAGCAGTGCCGCCTTGGCGGCCGAATAGGCCACCACGCTCGAAAGGGGCAGGTGGCCGGAGACGCTGGCGATGTTGATGATGCTGCCTTTGCGATCGGTTTTCATCGCGGGGCCAAACACCTGGCACGGGATCAGCGCCCCCCCGACCAGGTTCAGGTCGAAATTCTGCCGCCAGTCATTGACGTCGATGGCCTCAATGGGCCGTTCGGCGGTCACGGTCACGCGGGGGTCGTTGCCACCTGCGGCGTTCACGAGAATGGTGGGAGCACCTAACCGGCTTAAGACGGCTTCGCGCGCTGCAGAGAGCGAGCTTTGGTCGAGGGCGTCGGCTGGGAAGAATCCCGCCGTGCCCCCCTGGTTTTGAATGCAGCGAACCCTCGCTTCGCCACGTCCTGCGTTGCGGCCCAGTACGGCCACCCTAGCGCCAGCAACGGCTAGACCTTCGGCTATCGCGCCACCAAGTACGCCGGTGGCGCCCAGAACCACGGCCACATTTTCGGTCAAGTCAAACAAGTTCACTGCACTTATCTCTCGTCTTTGAGCTAAAACCGCGGTGGGGCGCTTTCATTGCAGCGTGAGTAACAACTCGCGCATCGTTCCGCGCTCTCTCTCCCGGACGATGCTGCCTCCGTGGACCTCGATTGGCCGTCTTTCCTGGCGGCGGAAAAACAAGGAGACACGGTTGACTCTTGGATCGGGCTCGCCACTCCGGTCTAGATTCACCGATATTCGCGACGAATTAGAGTCAACCCGTAGGCGCCACTTCCAGAAATGGCCCTCACGATGGCTTTCACTTTCACCATCATCCTCAAAACACTCACACTCAAATTGCCCGCTGTCAGGATTCGGCCACACGTAGAAACCCCGCAGATCGTCCCGTTTGGAAAAGTGTTGCCCCGCGACATTCAGCGGAACGGCGCATCCCGCCTTGGCCAACAGCGGCGGGTGATCCCAGGGGGCAGGTAGAACAATCTCTTGACCCCCGGAGAAATAGGCCCCAGTCCAGAAATCATACCAACCGCAACCCTTGGGTAAGTAGACGTCACGCGCCAGTTGACCCGGCTCCACCACGGCGGCAACGAGCAAGTTCGCTCCCAGCAGCATATCGTCATTCTCTTCGTAGCACCGCTCATCGTCCGGGAAGTCAAGAAAGGTTGGCCGGACGATCGGCGCGTAATCGCGGTGTGAGCGCCAGAGCAAGTTATACAAATAAGGGATCAACTGGTAGCGCAGCTTAATTAAATCAGAAATGTACGGCGTGATCTCTGGATACATCCAGGGCTCATTCGCCGATCCGTCATCGTTCCAGGAGTGGATACTGAAGCGCGGCAGAAAAATCCCGAATTGAACCCAGCGCAAGAATAGCTCCTGGTCAGGCGCTGGTCCCGAGAAACCGCCAGTATCATGCCCCAGATTCGACACGCCAGACAACGCAAGTCCAATGCCCATCTTTATGTTGTAGCGGAGCGACTCCCAAGAGGTGTAGTTGTCGCCGGACCAAGTCTGCACATATCGATGCATGCCGACTGCTCCGGACCGTGAAACGAGAAATGGCCTCTTGGCAGGCGCGAATTCGCGCTGGGCATCCCTCGAGGTTCGTATCATCAAGAGGGTTTGCAACACCTTGGCTTCGACCGCTCGCCGTGGCTGGCTGAAGCCGTGGATCTGGGGCGTTGGGCTCGAGATCTCGAACTCATTGTTGTCATTCCAGGTCGCGTCGATCCCGTACTGGAGCAACGCATCCTTGACTGACGTTTTCCACCAATCTACGGTCTGCGGATTGGTGAAGTCGAGATAAGCGCCCACATCATCCCAGAACTGGACCATGGCCGGTTTTCCATTCGGGTTACGCACGAAAAGTCCCATTGAATCGGCCTCACCAAACCGAGGGTGATCCCGCAGCAGGCACGGTTTAATATTGGGACAAAGACGAACGCCGTGCTCCAGAAAATGGCGAACGAAACCGGCCGGGTCGGGGAACTTGCCCCGATCCCAGTTGAACACATAACGTTTACCATCGATCGACGTGTAGCCTGATGAAAGATGGAACGAATCGCAGAGAATGTCGTGCTCTAGGCAGCGCGCCAGGAACTCATTCATTTGCTCCTGGGCATTCAGAGCATCGGTATAGGCCATGGTTGAACCGGAGTAGCCCAAACCCCATTTCGGAGTAAAGGCGGGTCGACCGGTCAGCCAGGTATAGCGGCGCACCACGTCCGCCAGAGTGGCGCCCGAAATGAAATAGTAATCAAGATCGCCATGGTCAGCGACGAAATAGCGATAGTGACCGTGATAGTTATCGAGTTCGCGGCCGAAGTCGAACGTGCAGTCGGCTGCGGTATCATAGAAAAGGCCGAATCCCGTTTTTTTTTGCCGTTTCCAAGTCAAATAGAAAGGAATGTGTTTATAAAGCGGGTCGGTAGTTCTGGCGTTGTAACCCATCGCATCCAGGTTGGTCAGTCGGTAGCTTTTGCCAGCCCGATTGGTGTCTCCCGCTCGTTCGCCCAGGCCGAAATACATTTCGTCGGGCTCGCGTTTCAGATAGTGATAAACGCGGTCATCCCACCAACCGAAGTTGTAGCTTTGGGTCGCGCGGTCCGCGGCAGCAGGCGCCCACTGGTCGCCTTGTTTTGTCTCCCACTGGCAGAAAAAGCCCTTCAACCTGACGGTGAGCCGAATGCTTTCAGTCGTCAGCTTGAGTTGTTCAGGCGTTTCTACAAGTTCGAACGCAGGTGAGGTAAAATGTTCGAGATCGAAGCGGTCCCGGCCAGCCAAAGGAACATCTTCAAGTCCCGGCGCGATCGCCCAGCTCCTGGCAAACCGGAGCTTTCCATCGGGAAGCACAAGTACCCGGATGATGTCCTGCTCCAGGGTGAAGAGATGGATCAGCTGGTTCTGCGAGCTCTGTAACGTTATCCGAGCTCCGGTCCGCTCAGTGATTTCAAAACTCGGTATCTCGTCGACGGACATAGCAATCCAGGATAGCAAATAGCAAATCGCAGATAGCAAAAAAGAGTCGCTCTCCCAGTGTTCTGCAAAAAATCTGCTATTTGCTATCTGCTATTTGTCATCTCGAATATCTCACATTCTCTGCGGAAGCTCACAACGTACCGTAAGCGTCTTACCAGAGAGTGTGAGATATTCGGGCTAGATGGCGCTGCGCTTGGCGGTGCCGCGGAGCAGCGCAATGACAACCGTCGCGCCAATAATATCGAACAAAGTTAAACAGGCAAACAAGGGGCCATAGCCGATCGTTGTCGCCAAGGCGCCGACTACCAGCGAAAAGGTTAATCCCCTCCGTCCAGGCGGCAGTGCCCGTAAGCCCGTTGGCCGTCGCCACTTCATGGGGATCAAACACATCCGCGCTCAGCGTGTTGAGCAGCGCAGAAATCATTTGGTGTGCGAAGCCCCCAATACAGAACAGCGCAATCGCGAGATAAGGACTGGCAGCCAGTCCGATACAGCCTGGTCCGATCATTAGTATCGCTCCCAAAACAATTCCGGCAATTCGCGATGGGATTAGTTTCACCTGGAAATACTTCATTAAGAGCGGTGACAGATAACTACCAAAGATCCCGCCGAGATCAGCCGCGAGAAAAGGCAGCCATGCGAATATAGCGATCTCCTTCAGATTCATGTGGCGCTCGTTCGCCAGGTAAAGTGGGATCCAGAAATTAAAGGTTTGCCAGGCCGGCTCGGCTAGGAAGCGAGGAATGGCGATTCCCCAAAACCTGGGAGAAGAGATAATCTCTAAGACCGGTGGCGCTTTCCGTTCCTCCGATTCCGTTTTGCTTTCCTGGCCCGCGAGAATGTAATCACGTTCCCGATCACCCAATAACCAATGACTCCTCGGCGTCCGGTAAAACAGCCACCAAAGAAGGGCAAAGACGAAGCCCAGGCCGCCTGTCACGATGAAGGCCATCTGCCAGCTGGATTGCACCATAACCCAAATGACTAGCGGCGGTGCCAGCAGGGCCCCGAGCAATGTGCCCGCGTTGAAATAGCCGACTGCAACCGAGCGTTCTTTAGCTGGAAACCATTCTGAGATCGCCTTGATGCCGGCTGGAATAGCCGCGGCTTCGCTTAGTCCAAGCAATCCGCGAAAGAAGGCCAGCGAACCCCAGCCGCCAGCGAGCGCGTGTAGCAAATTCGCTCCTGACCAAAGAACCGCGAATAAAGCAAACCCAAGTTTCAACCCCAAAAAATCGAGTATATAGCCACACACGGATTGCATGACCGTGTACCCGACCTGGAACGCTGCCACGACGTAGGAATATTCCTGGGTCGAGAAACTTAATTTCGTTTGCAGCACCGGGGCGAGTACCGCAAGTGAATTGCGTGCCAGGTAGTTAATGATTGTCCCAAGACAGATGAGCCCGACGATCCACCAGCGGAGTCCTTTGAGCCTTTTCATCATCCGTTTGGAAACGGCCGCACCGACTACGCGCCGCGGCTCTGGCGCAAAACATTGCACCCACCGCCCATTCTAGGCGCCAAGCGATGTCAGGGGCGGCGAACGAAACGAGACGCACAAGAAACGAGCGGCTTTGCTATCGTCGGATGCTCGGAGGTTAGCCACGGGGCGATTCTCGCGGTCAGGTCGCAATGCTCTGCGCATCAATGATTATCTCGCTGATCACCGTCCTGAGAACACGCTTCTTGAATTCGACCAGCTTGCCGCGAGATCGTTCCATAACGCGTCGAGGTCCGAACCCAAAATAAGTAAGCGCTTCTTTTGCTGCTCGGTTAAGCGCTTCACTGACTGAATCCGAGTACCACAACCAGTTTTCTCCGTCACGAAATTCCGGGTAACAGCGAGTCCGCCTTAACTCTTGGTTGTTAGTGAAGCATGCTGTATTGTGGTATCCTTCTGTAGATACTGCTATGCCTGAAAAACCACCACAACCGAACGCGGAACCGAGATTTGAGAGGTCAGCGAAACTTAGACCACCAGGGTATGCTCGGAAGTCTAGTTATTCCGGGTACGATTCTCGGGAGAAACGCCCCCCTGGCCGCAAGCACACACGGAGCGGCAGGCGATAAAATGCTAGCCTCGTGAATGCCAGCTTTCTTCTATACCGTAGCTCTAGGAATTAATAGTGCGTCACCGAAAAAGGGATGGCTGGTGGAACTGCGCTGCACGCAGCACAAGCAATCCCCTGAAGTGTCCGTATGTGATGTAGCCGAATCTGCTGTAAAACGACATTTTGGTGCTGAAGCAATTATCGGCTACAGAGACTCTAGCGAATATTCTCTCCCACTGCCGAAGAATCTGGGTAAGGCGCATTTCATTGCGCCATGTGGTTGTCGTACTTGGCCTTTGCCGTTTTGACCCTCGGTTAGCGACTCTTCGTTACGCTGGCTCCCAACGCCAGTCTTCTACCTTTCGTATTCCACCACCACTAACGCGCTCGGCTTCAGGTTTAGCGACAGGTTGGTTGAATTCTTCTGTACCACGGTCACGCCCTCCGCTAGCGACTGTTGGCCAACCAGACGCAGCTGGGATTGCTGTTGCCGGCTAGGAAAAGACGGGCTTCCCATCGCTTTCCACTCCTTCAGTGGCGATCCATGGTCCTCGTCGACCAAGTGAATCCTGGCAAACTTAGTCTGGGGCGCCCCTCTTAACCGGATATCGAATCTCTCTGTAGAACCAGTCTCGTTAGGTGGAGTATAGTTCCAGATAGCCGTGACCACCGAATGATCGACGGATCGGACTGTGGCAAAAGCCGACGGATGGTTCAATACTAATTGCTGATCACCCATGAGACCCAAAATTTTGAAAGCATAAAAGGAGGCTTTGGGAATTCCTCCAGTCGCGATCAGGCCAAACCCATTTGAAAAAGGGCTCTTAAAGACGCCTTCTTCTTCAAAGAAAGCATCGGTGAACGTCCAATACGACATCTCGGTCACCAACCCTCCTGAACACTGGCGGATGTTGTTTGCGAGCCAAGCCCCGACATATGGCGAATCCAGCACGCGATCAAATCCAGCATTGTATTCGCTCCAGATGATTGGCAAATCTGGCTTAGCCGAAGCCTTTACTTCATGGTAGACCTTTCGAACCGCTCGAGAGACCATCTCCGATTGCGGGATCTTTTCCTCTTTCCCAAAGACATTGAGCGCCGTGTCGTTTGGATAGATATGCGTCGAGACGAAATCAACTGGCACGTTGTTTTCGTCACAATGTCGGATGAAACGATCTACCCAAGCGGCTTGTGCGGTAGCCGGTCCGCCTACTCTCAGCAGAGGGCTGACCGCTTTGAGAGCGCGTGCCGTCAGGTCGTACAGGTCGTAGTAGGTTTCTTCTTGGGGCTCGCCTGCCCAGAAATTGATATTCGGCTCGTTCCAAACTTCGAAGTACCAATCGGTGACCTCGGCTAATCCATATCGGTCAACCAGGTGTTGGGCGAACAGAAAGATCAGCTGATACCATTTCTGTGAATCCCGGGGAGGAGCCACGATGGGGTGATACCAGAAAGGATGAACAGTTTGCGTCTTGGCCAGCTCCTCTGGCATGAATCCGAGTTCGACGAAGGGGCGCACGCCGTTCTTGAGTAGTCCATCATAGATCAGATCGACGCGGGTAAAATTCAGTATCAGACTACCGTCTTTGTCTTCGCGGTCGTAGATGCCCACGGACCGTTCAAAGATGCCGTGAAACCTGACATATTTTACGTCAACGATCTCTTTGAGCATCCTCAAGTCGTTTCGCCAATCCTCGCAGAGGGTTACCGAAGCGTGACAAGAGCCAAACATGTGCTCCCAAAAGTGGGGGAACGGGGTGGTTGAACCAGCTGCGTCGATCACGATGGTCTCGCCCATGCAACTCATCTAAAGATTTGCTGATCACTTGCAATCGATTCTTTCCATCGAGTAGAGCCGCTTGGGCAAAGCGTCGATCTGCCGAGAGGAGTGGCTTAAAAGTCCACAGAAATTCCACCAAATTTTACTTTATTAATCGCATTTTTGGACGATTTAACTCTCGGTATGGCAGAGAAGAAAGCAGGCTACCGGCGGGGGCAAAAATACATCAGAAATCTGCATCTTTATGAGGTCACTAAAAACGGGAGGCCCTACTGGCGGTTGCGAACACCGGATCCAAGTGGCACTGGATTTAGCGAACGGCAGTTTTCCAATGAGCCAGAGGCACGCACCGCATTCGAGGAGGCCTATATCGCTCACCAGAACCACGGATATAGCGCCGGCAGTCTCGGCACCAAAGAGCGCGGAGACGCGCTTTGTGCGCTGGATATTTTGCGGCCACTGGGCGTGTCGCTGGCCCAAGCTGCCAAATATTACGCCGCCCATCACGAAAACATCCGGGAAAGCAAACTGGTCAAGGACGCCGTTGCAGAGCTGCTGCGCGCCAAGAAACAGGATGGCCTTTCGGCTCGCTATCTCAAAGATCTCCGCAACCGGCTCGGAAGATTTGTGGAGAGCTTCGGGCAGCGCAAAATCGCCGAACTCAGCGCCCAAGAGATTGACTCTTGGCTGCGTGAACTATCGGTTGGGCCGCTGACCAGGAACACGTTTTGGCTACGCTTGAGCGTATTGTTCGACTTTGCGCGTAAAGCTCGCTGGTGCGTCTCCAATCCACTGGGCGAAGTCCAAAAAGCCAAATGGATTGGTGCTGAACCCGGTATCCTCACCCCCGAACAATTTGCGCGCCTGCTGGAAAGTGCCGGCGCTGCAACACTGCCATATTGGGCGATCGGCGGTTTCGCCGGCCTGCGCAGCGCCGAACTTGAACGCCTGGAATGGCAGGATATTGATTTTGAGCGTGAGTTGGTAGAAGTGACCCGCGCGAAGAGTAAAACGGCCTCACGCCGTCACGTTGCGATCCGGCCGGCGTTGCTGGCATGGCTGGAGCCCTATCGCGGACACTCAATCGGCAAAGTGTGTCCGCCGAATTTGCGGAAACATTTGCAGGCCGATCGAATAGGGGCCGGCATCAGTAAATGGCCAGCCAACGCGTTACGTCACAGTTTTGCCAGTTACCATCTGGAACACTTTAAGGAGCCCGGTACGCTGACTGTGGAAATGGGGCACACCGACCCAGACCTAGTTCAAAGGTTCTATCGCCAGCGGGTGCGTCCTGAAGCGGCAAAAAAATGGTGGTCAGCGATCCTGCCGCCAGTGGGTGCACACAATATCGTCGACGGTCAATTTGCTGTCGCCTCCTAAGCACTGAAGATCAGGCACGAGAACTACTTTTGGTGGCTTTTTTGCGCAACGTTGCGCTTATATAACGCATTATTATTATGTTGCTATGTGCGTAGCACCGCGATATGTTTCGCATCAGTGTACGAATCCAACCCCAGACCCGAACCTAAACTTTATGACGCGCGGCGCAAACCCCTGGTGCGTCGGCGAGTGATCGAAAGAAGATATAACATTTCTCCTCGGTGTTTGGATAACTGGATGAAGCAGCGCAAGATCCCGTTTCTCCGAGTTGGTCGAATGTTATTTTTTTCGGTCGAAGCGGTTGATCGAACGCTTCAAAAATTTGAGATCAAGTCCAAGCGATCCATATAAGCACCGGCGATCCGCCCGGGCAGGGGCTCCAAATAATGAACGAAAACGACTCAGCCAGATTCCGTATGGCAGACAATCCCACCTCGCAATCCTTATACGCTGAATCAATTGCGGCTCTTCGACCGGCTCAAACAGGAACAGAAATCTTAACTATGACCCCAAGCCTTGACCCTAATCCAGATCGGCAACCCATTTTCATCCAATGACCCCCGACTCGCATAACTATACAACACTTATGCTACATGTTTCCCCAAACCGCTAAACACTAACAAATCCGTACGTATGCAAGCGATCCACAGATCATCAAGACAGAAGGTACCCAAGCCACGCTTCTACAAACAACGCGAGCAAACAGCTCGCTCAAAACTTAACCCAGAAACGCACCGAGCCGCCAAGCGTTTGGCGGCCCAGTTCGCTGCATATTTATGTCACGTATCTATCATCATTCGGAAAAAGAACAACGCCGTTGTTTCGCTATCCTCCGTCGCACGCATGCGCGTGCTGATTGGCAAAGTGATTTTTCTGGTCCGATCCTTAACGAAGATGGCCGCCCTTACAAGGCAGGCGTCTACGTCAGCACCGATCGAGACGGCGAGCAGATCTTAAAGTTGTATCTGCGCCCGTTGGGGCTCTCAAAGACCCCGGTCACTACTATCCTGGAGGTGGTCCGAAAGCCGCTTTAGCCATGCAAACGCCATATGACCTTGCGCAAGAGTGGTTGGTTAGCCATTCAGAAGTAGTAGTTAAACACCTCTTTGCCGACGGACAAATCAATGGCAATGAATACCTGATTGGCGACCTTGACGGCAATCCCGGTGATTCACTGCATATCACCATTAAAGGGCCGAAAACCGGTTTGTGGAAGGATTTTGCAAACGGCGAGAAGGGTAGCAAAAATCTGTGCACACTCTGGAAAGCAGCGCGCAAAATTCCGTATAGAGATCATCAGACCTTCTTTGCAGAGCTTGAGAGTTTCAGCGGCCAGTCGTTCGGCTACACGCCAACTGATGCGCCAATCGATTGGCCAAAATGCCTTGCCGACTGGTCGAAGGCCAATGCGGATAAATTGGTCAAGTTGCGCAAAGTTAGCCCGGAATTTGTCGCTTGGCTTCACGACGTCAATCAGGGTGTCGGGACTCAATACGGTCGACTGGTATTTCCGGTGATCGGGCCCGGAGGCATCGTTGCCGGTGTGCATCGGTATATCGAGGAAGAAGGCACGCTGAAGTTCTCCAGAGGGTGCAAGGTTCATCCGTTGGTCTTCGGCGACATGGGTCCGATCAGCGAATTGCATGTCCACGAGAGCCGGTGGGATTGTTACGCCGAGGCCAGCGCAACCGGCTGGTACCTGAAGCCAGGGATAAGGTTCCTGAGCACTCTCGGTGCGGGAAACGGCAAACTGATTAAAGGTCAGGTTCCTCCCGGCGCGAAGGTCTATTGCTGGGAACAACACGATGCGCTCGGGAACAATGGCGAGGTCCCAAATGAGAATTGGTTCAAAACGGTGGCCGCGAACGCTGGCTGCGAAATCCTGCGGGTAGAGATTCCGGCGCAGTACAAAGATCTCAACGATTGGGTGAGGGCAGAGGTTGTTACCGAGCTTGAACTCGATGGGGTGGTAATTGCCGCGCAGCCCTATAGGAGACAGGCGGCGGTACCTATCGATGTGTCCCCAGCGCCAACATCAAAACTCTTCCCGCCGCTCCAGGAACGTCCCTGTTACCGCGTCTATGAACATCCTTTTCAGGACGACGGCAAAGATTGGGAAGCGGGAGTTTATCTCCATGCTGTCGAAGAGAAACGCAATGGCGGTACCGGGGAGGTCACCATCAAGATAATCGATCGTTGGATTCTTTCGGTCGTGCGCGTTATCGCCATTACCCGAAACGATGCCGGCAAAGAACACGGTTACCTACTGGAGTTCGTTTCCCACGGAGAAACTGGTCTTCGCCGCGAAGTTATCCCTCAATCGCTGTTGGTCAGCCGCAGTGACGAGTGCATGATGTTATTACGCAGCTGGGGAATAAGCGCGTTAGACGAAAACCGAACCGAGATTCGCGATTATCTGGATTCCGAACACAAGAGATTCAGTGCGCAACGTCCCGAGGATTTCTGGGAATCAGTCAAGGTCGTGGGCTGGCACTCCCCCAGCTGTTTCGTGCTGCCTGACAGGGTCATAGGAGATCAGAACGGTGTTTGGTTCCAGGGCACCGGGGAAGCTGCGCAGTACGCTTCGAACGGAACCGTGGAAGACTGGAAGGATCAAGTGGCTATATACGCCCTCGCCAATCCGTATCTGGTCTTTGCCATCTGCTGCGGCTTCAGCGGCCCATTGCTCAATTGGCTTAATGTGATGGGTATCGGCTTCCACTATTTGGGTGACTCCAGCTGCGGCAAAACCACTGCACTGTTGGTGGCTACTTCGGTCTGGGGAGCGCCGAAATTCATGCTTTCCTGGCGGCAAACCGCTAACCGGCTGGAAGCCCAGGCTTCCAGCCGCTCCGATACTCTGTTGGCCCTCGACGAAAGTCACTTGATTGATCCCCGTTCGCTGGATGCTGCCCTCTACTTGATTTCGAGCGGGCAGGCCAAGGGACGCTTGAAACGAGACGCCAGTGCGGCCTACACCGCTCATTGGCGCATTCCGGTGCTGTCCAGTGGCGAGCGTGCGACAGAAACTCAGCTCTCTGCTGCCAACATCGATCCTAAGGCCGGTCAGGGCGTCCGAATGTGCGATATCCCGGTGGGGGGTAAATATGGCGTCTTTGACCGGCTGCCTCCGGATATGAGCGCGGCGGATTTCGCCGACATGCTGCGTCAGAATGTGGCAACGACTTGCGGCACAGCGGGGCCGGCATTCGTTGAGCGCTTGATCCAAGAAATGCAGAATTTGGATTTGCACGGCCTGTTGACTGAGATCGTCCGGAGCCTAGACACTGAGGGTCTCAGTGCACAACAGCAGAGAGTCTGGCGCAGTTTCGCTCTGGTCGGCTTGGCTGGGGAACTTGCTATTCGCTTTGGCATCGTCCCCTGGGAGGAAGACTCTGCCGTGGGCGCAGCCTGCGATCTGTACGAAGTCTGGCGTCAGGCGCAACCGGAAAGCTCCAAATCCAAGGAGCACGTCGAGATCCTCAGGTTGGTTCGTGATGCCATCGGTGCTCAAAGCACCAGCCAGTTTTCGGACCTCAATGGTGGAACACGCAAACTTATCAATGGGGCGGGTAAAATGGTTGAGGAATCCGAACTCCGTGTCCTTAATCGGCTGGGGTACTGGAAAGATGACGACGACAAACGCTACTACCTATTCACCTCTGAAGGACTGCGACGCGCCACCAGGGGATATGATTTAAGACGGGTCGTGAAAGCTCTAAGAGAGGCCGGTGCTTTGGTTAAGGATGGAGGGAAGCAAGGAAGTCATTCTACGCGTATTCCGGGCGAGAATCGCACCGACCATCTTTACTGGGTGGATCCGGATAAATTGTATTTGTAGCAGATAGCAGGACTTACAAACGAGAATTGCGTTGATGAACCCTATTTTTGAGCCTCACAAGGCAAGTTAGGTCATAAGCTGTCGCGCCTCAAAGACTTAGGCAGATCGCTCAACGTCAATATGGCTGCACACGTATATAAGCTAGCTTGTTTTAGGACGTACGGGACGTACCGACGTACATCAAGTCTGGGAGCTGCTTCACGGGCGATACCCCACACGCACATCGAGACGTACCCCGGACGCACAATTTTATGCCTCACGAACCGCACAACGCCCTTTTTTAACCACAAAATCTCTGCGCGAATTGTGGCGTCTTTTTGTGCGTGTACGGATCAATGCTTGTTTTACGACGCACAGGACGCACAGGACACGCATCAAGTCTGGGAGCTGCTTCGCGTGCGATGGCCAGGACGCACACCACCGAACAATTCAGAAAGGAACCAAGAAATGGAAAACCAAATGAAAGACCGACAGCACCAATCTCAACAGTCCTCGTTCTTGCCAGTGACGCAACTGGCTATGAAAGACCGAATGGGATGGTGGAAAGATACGCCGACTGGACGTCGATCCAGCCAAACTCTAGCACTACAAAGGGGAAAATAGGAACACATGAGCAGTCTCAATCGCGTCTTCTTGATCGGGAATCTCACTCGCGAGCCCGATTCTCGCTATACTCCGAAGGGCACTCCGGTTGCCGAGATCACCCTAGCGATCAATCGTGTTTCAAAGTCCGAAGACGGAACCAAACGTGAAGAAGTTACCTTTGTCGATGTGACGCTGTGGAGCCGTCAAGCTGAGCTCGCACAACAATACTTGCGGAAAGGCAATCTGGTCTTTATCGAAGGCCGGCTCCAACTCGACACTTGGGAGCACAATGGCCAGAAACGATCGCGGCTGCGGGTCATTGGCGAAAATCTCCAACTCTTAGGCAAGCGTTTAGATCCTGGTCCCTCATCCACCACGCCGGAGGAAAGCAAAATCGCGCCAGCATCCACGCCGTCGTCGGCTCGTCCCCCCGCCAGGGTGCCGATCGAACCGGATTTGGACGTTGAGGCATTCTAGTTCATGGACGGGGATGGTACTTAAGTGATAACGTTTTCTCTATTAAGAGCGT
>Ga0209647_1001981_pt1 | contig 16843 bp, 17 predicted proteins | sample GraSoi_2013_60cm_FD_185827 | JGI IMG/M metagenome (GOLD analysis project Ga0209647, IMG submission 185827) | Grasslands soil microbial communities from the Angelo Coastal Reserve, California, USA - Sample 9_17_2013_60cm (SPAdes) (version 2) | ecosystem: Environmental > Terrestrial > Soil >...
AGTTCAGCGCGAGCATATTCTGCAAGCTTTGCAAGCCACAGACTGGGTCATCGGCGGACCAGACGGCGCTGCGGCACGCCTCGGCCTTAAACGTACAACTCTCCTCTATAAAATGAGGCGCCTCGGCCTCTTTCGCACCGAAACCTGACGGATCTGTCCTTAATTGAACAGACTGGCGAGCCCCGACGCCGTAGGCTTTTTCCGCTACCCACAATCTTTCCCCCCCCGGGCCAAATCCGGCCGCTCATTCTCAGGTGATAACGAAGGGGACCCAGAGGCGGGTGGAGTCCATTCCTCCGCTTCGTGAAAAGCAGGAATCAGACAGAAGAGACATCCAGTGCTCTACAAACGGTTCATCTTGCTGCTCGGAATGTTTCTGGGTAGCCTTGGGCCGATTGCCGCACAAACACCCGTACCGCGATTCGTTCTAACGCAAGAACGTGTCGCGCCGATCCTCACGACGCTCCAAAAGATATCGATCCCTTTGCCGGCCGCTTCCTTCCTGCTGTCCCGTGACCTCGCAAAGTCTAATGCCCATTTCAGTTTCCTGTACGCGGGAGCTTACGAGCGCGACCACAGCCTGGACCATCTTTCGCCGATGGACGAGGTGAAGACTTTAATCCTCACGCAGGCGAGCCTGCCGCTCCTCCGATTCTGGGGCGGACGGTTGCAACTGGACGCCTTTCAGAGCACGCTTCACATTCAGAGCGTGCAGCTTGGTCTTGTCGGCGTTGGCCGTATGCGCGGCTCTCTTGTCCCAGGACAGAGTTACCCCGGCGGGCCGCGTTCGTTCCATCTCTCCGGCATCAGCCTGAGCATTCACTTTGGCCGCGACGAGCGAACCGGACACCCGGCCCACCTATGGCGGCGTTTAACGCGCACAATTGACGCCGCTCTGAACTGAACTGCTCCGTCTAAAAATGTAGGGGCGCGCTTTAGTTTATCCTGAGCCTCGAAGGGCGCGTCCCAGGCCCGTAGGGCGCGATGTTTGCGTCCCGAATGCCTTTACGGGGCCGATCTTGCCGTTGACTCTGGTTCGTGTAGCGGCCGCGGACTTTCGCGGGCGCTTTTCCGACCTTGTCATCTGCGCCTTGTGCATCCCGGTCCGGTGTTCTGCGCTAAAAATTCCTGCAACGGATCGCACGTCGCGGCATCAAATGAAATCACAGCCGGGTTGACAACACCGCTTACTCGTTCATGCTCCAGGGGGTGAATTGGAAGCGGCCGGTCAATAGCGCCCCGTGTGCCTCTTCCCGCATTCCTCAATTCAAAGGAGGAAATCGGATGGAAAGTTCAGCCGCAAAACAGCAACCTACGGTAGGAGGTCCTATGATCGCTGCCGAACAATCGTATCTGCGCACCGAACTGGAGCAGCGCCGCGAGCGCCTTCACGCAGCGTTGCGTTCGCCCGCCGCTGATGCTTCTCTTTCGCAACTCCTGACGGCTGTGGATGCCGCGCTCCGCCGCATCGATCAAGGAACATTCGGGCTTTGCGAGACGTGCCATGACACTGTTGAACAGGAACGCTTGCTGGCCGATCCGCTGGTGCGCTTCTGCCTCGACCATCTTACGAGTGCGGAACAGCGTGCCTTGGAGAGCGATCTCTCGCTTGCCGCGCGCATCCAACGCGCTCTCCTGCCGAAACCCGGTCTGGCGCCCGCAGGGTGGCACGTGCGTTTCCACTATCAACCCGCCGGCATGGTGAGCGGCGACTACTGCGACCTTCTCGAAACGGACGGCGGCCTGCTCTTTATGCTGGGGGATGTCTCCGGCAAGGGTGTGGCTGCGTCGATGCTCATGAGTCACCTCCATGCGACGTTTCGCAGCCTCGCCGAAGCCGGTCTCCCGCTCGATCGCATGGTGGAAGACGCCAACCGCATTTTCTGCGAAAGCACTCTCGCCGGACAATACGCGACTCTCGTCGTAGGACGAGCCGCGCACGATGGCTCGGTCGAGTTTGTCAGCGCCGGCCATCTCCCTCTTCTTCACATGAACGTTGACGGAGCAACGTCGAAGGATTCCACGGGAGTGCCTCTGGGCATGTTCTGCAACACGCGCTTCCCTGTCCATCGGCTTACGCTGGCTCACGGCGACACCGTCCTTCTGTATACCGACGGATTGACGGAAGCACGGAATCGCGCGGGCCAGGAGTATGGTCTCCCGCGCATACGCGCGCTCGCCGCGCGGCACACAGGGATAGCCCCGGATGGACTGATCTCCAAATGCCTCGAGGACTTGCTGACCTTTGGCGAGGGCTCGCAGCAAACAGACGATTTGACGCTCCTAGCCGTGCGCCGCGCGGACTGAGTTCATATGTAGCGGCCGCGGACTTTCGCGGGCGCCTTTTCAGACCCCGTCATCTCCGCCCTGTGCGCTCTGTGCGGGTTCGTCTCTTGCCGTTGTTATTGGCGCGAGCAAAGCGAGCCTGTCATCCCGACCGGAGCGACCCGGCTTTTTCTTGCGCACGGTTTTTGTGCGCCGGGTCGCGTAGTGGAGGGATCGTGGCAAGGCTGCGCCGTCACCTCGGTCGGTGGGACAAAACTGAAATCCTGACGCCTTGCACCGCGTTTTTTTGCACATCCATCCACAAATTTGCACAGACTTCCCCGCCGATTTCGATTGACGCCCCGCAGCGCAACGAATATCTTCCACGCCAGATTGAACCGGAAAGCTTGAAAACTTTACGGTCAGCCTAGAGGGCGCTTCCGCCTAACGGCAGTGGCGCCGCCAGACTCGAGCCAAGAAGCAAAAAAGTTTTACGGTTTCAGTTTAAAAGGGCGCAACCTCCTTAACCGGCGGTTGCGCCCTTAATTTTTTTCGCCCGCCAATGTGGCACAGCGATTTCTGGCTGTGCCCCGAAAATGTAGGGGCGTCGCTTTGAGCGCGCCCAGGCCGAAGGCCGCATCTTGCCTTTGACTTTGCTTCTGTAGCGCCCGCTTTCCGAAGCGGGCTTCGACGCTCTTCCTCGCCGCCATGTCTGCCTGAGCCGGTCTGAAGGTCTGAAGGTCGGGAGGGTAGAAGGCTGCCGAAGGGTACCCCACCCCCCGGTATTTTGCGAAAAGAGTCTGCAAACTATTGAAAACAAAGGACGGGAGTGCGAAAAAGAGCGCAAAGAGCGACAAAGAGTCCGCAAGAGTATGACACGACAGGACTTAGGGACGGCATTGGCCACAGAGGCCCGCCTGCCGGACGGGCAGGCACAGAGACAGAGAGTTGAAAGCTGAAAGTATGCGCCCCACACCCCCGTGGCGACGGGAAGTATGCGCAACGTGCTGAAATTGGGAGAGATATTGGCGTTGCGTGGCGCATATGACGGAAGGAGTCTCCGGCTGCGAAAACATACACGGGGTTGCCGAAGAAGGAAAGGACGAAACGTAGACACTGTCAGCCGAACCTGGATTAAATATTACCGCATCCGTTACTATTTGTCAAGTGAGAAATTAAGGGCTGTGAATTGAATGGGTTACGAGCGGCTTGGCACGAACAGAAAGCCCTGAAAAGCACAAAGGTGCGGCGCTCGAGGGCTTTCGGGACGTTATGTCTCCACCACCCGGCAGGTTTTTGGGGGTGCGCCACGCTACAGACTCTGCGGTATTGATTGAGGTGCTGGCGGCGGGCTGAGACTGTAATTGCTTTAAAGTAGCGTGCTTGAAGCTTTGAGCGCGCTCAGATCTCGGGGGCGGCGTTTAACGAGGTCGCCCTTTTTGTTTTTGGGAATGCAATATTTCTGGAGTGCTCGTCTGTGCCACCCGCCGCTCAGCGCGTAGCGATGCGTAGATCAGGCGATCTGCTTGCGTGGTCGCGCGCTAACGAACTGAGGGCACCTAAATCAAGTACATAGACGAACTGCTGCGCGGTGAGAACGAGCAGTCTATTTCCCGCTGTCGAGAAGCGCGCATACACCGGTGCGTCGGGAAAGAGATACTCGTCGACTTTGTTGCCGTTCTTCAAGGTGTATAACCGGAAATGATTTCCATCTGCTGCCGCCAGCAGGCCTGAAGCCGCGGAAGCAGAGATATATTGGCCATATAGGCGGGCTTGGATCTCACCAGTAGAGAGCGAGTACACCGTGACCCGCGCCCCGTCTCGCACGCAGATTAGGAAATCACCAACGGAGAATACTGTATCGAAACTCTCCGGTCCAAAACCGACGCGGACGAGAGCTGTGCCAACGCTCTTGCCTGATGCGGCTTCGAGCACCTCGAAGGCTGCATCGTTTAATGTTAACTTCGTGGCGTCCATCTGCCTCTTGAGAGCTGGATACCGTTTCGCGAGGGCTTGACCACCGCTCATCATCGCCCGCCATCCGATCGCCACACGGTCTCCTTGTGGATCAGCAAACGGAACGGGCGGATCGTACCATGTCCTTACGGGATACTGGCCCACCCCTCCGCTTCCCACCAGGGCGGCCGAGCGATGTACCCATTGCCTCCGCCACAGCTCGCGTCCGGTCTTGATGTCGAGGGCTCGCAATTTGTGCATTGATTGATGTCCGGGACTCTCGGTGTGTCCGTCTGGGAAAACGTAAACAGAGGATTGCTCAAGAACGAAGAGCGCCAGGCCACCGGTGTGTGTGTCCAATATTGTGAATTGTGGATCGGACTTGAATGTTGGAGACCAAGTATCCGTCGTCGTTTCGCGGTTTGGATTCACTTCTTTTATAGGCGCTGGCAAGCCATCCTGGCGGGACTCCGCAATATACAGTTTGTCATCCCCAGCAAACCAAGCGCCCGTCAATCGCCTAAAGGCCATAATCTGATTTCCGGTGGCGGCGCGAAAAAGAGCGGCATCACCTCGCACGCCCAAAGCGAGAGTGTCGAGAGTGGGTGACGCATTGGCGACACGCAGGCTGGGAAGCAAAGGCGCGGGAACAGCGGTCTGGGCCTCGAGCGCACCATCCGCGACATGGACCAGCTTGAGTTCCCCCTGCCGCGAGTAGACCGCGAGCGTCTCGCCCGTGACATCCATCTGTGCCTCTTCTTGTGGGCTCAGAGTTCTGCCTGCATGCCAATCAAACAGGCGGACTTCGTTCCACTTATCCCGTCCTCGAACGATAAGGTAGTTGGACTGTGTTGCGGGCGTAGCAATGCGTGCGGCGAGGTCAAGTTTGGTTACAAGCTGACCGCCAGGAAACTCTAGGATTTGGGACTTCTCGGGATTGTCCGGATCGAGGACAGCGATTTGATTCGGCGCGACGAAGCAGAGTGTGGCGTTCCAATTGTTCTTGATAATTCCAGGGCAGCCAATCTTTCGTCTTGCGTTGACATCAACACACACCGCGGTTCTATGGGCGCGATCCAGCATAAGAATAAAGTGGGAGTCCGGCGAGAAAAGAAACCGAGCCCCAAAGATTTCGCGATCGGCCAAGTCCTCGAGTGTGTAGAAGAAGCCATACCCGAAAGGCTCGGCGTAGGCCGTGCCTTCGTTTCGGGGAATGAGTCCAGTTGACACTATTCCGGCGGCCAACCTTTCCTGCTCGGTAAAAATCTGCTGTCCGAGGATTCGTTCGCCTGTGTCTGTGCGATACAGTTCCAAAACAAGGGAAGGATCAAGGCATGCGGCGAGGTCGCCGTGGGGCGAGAGCTCGGAAGCAAGGCAGCCGTCCTGCGTCCTAAGAATTCTTTCATCTACTTTTCGGTTATCGGCCAAACTCCACCGCGTGACCGCGAGACCTCGCGTTGCCAAGATCAGTGTTTCCGAATCCGCAGAAAATCTGGCCGGAAGAACGTCTGGTGCATAGATCCAAGTTTGTATCTGTAAGGGACGACGGTTGAGAATATAGATTCCAGATTCGACCTGAACGAGAAGATATTGTCCATCAGAACTAAACCGGACTTGGTGCGGCACGCCGCGCAGCGCTGGCGTGAGACGAGCCGCGCTGACAACTCCGTGAAGCTGCTCCTTCGGAGATTTATCTTGGCCTGCCGGAGATTCGGCAGGATCTACCTGTGGGGGTCCGGCTGCGAACACAACGCCTATTAGCGCGACGTTGGTTAGAAACGCGATGGAGGTCAAAATCGGCTTATGTAGACTCATCTGTATCTTTCTTCGGATGAATACTATAGCGAGATGACGCGTGAAGAAACATAGCGGAAAGTCTGATATTCATACGGCATTTCGATTTGCCAATGGCAAAACACGTTCAGCTCATAATTCGCCCGGAGGCGTTTGATGCGTGGGTTGATAGCGGAGGGTATATGGGGAGCGCGGTTACGCCCATCCGAGCCCGTTCACTTCTCGCGGGCGGCTAACTTTCGGAGGCAAGCTTCACACAGACAGTCGGAAAACCGGGTGCGCAGCTCCGCCAGCACCGCGGGATCTAGACGCATGGCGGCGCACCAGCATCCGGCCTCTTGCTTGCAGTTGAACGGGGCACCGCAGCGCGAGCACTTTTTCTCGACAATTGTGGGCACGGCTAAGTCTATGGCACTCACGGGCTGTTCGCCAGCCACTTCGGGTTTCCAATGATTGCTGAGGGAGCCGCTAGCTTCGTCGGTCTGCTATTGACGGTGGCGCGGATGCAAGATTTCCTCAGCGGCTAAAGCCGATTTAGGAGGCGAGGCTTAATGTCGGAGCTGAAGCTCCGACCCCCAAGAGAAGGCGCCCGCGAAAGTCCGCGGCCGCTACATAAATTGGAGTCGAGGAAGCCCGGCAAATGCAGGAAAAAGCGCAACACAGAGAACACTGAGATCGGAGCACCCTTCGAGGCTCCCCTTGAAGCTCGGGGTAAACAGGGTAAACAGAGACCACGGAGGTCCGGCAGGTCGGCGGGACGACCGAATCACTAGTCGGCGACGGTGCGGTACAGGCGGAGGCTGGTCAGATATGCGGACACGAGCGGGCGCACCGGGAGCGGGGCGCCGGCTTTCAGGTCTCGCGAGAATTCGCGCCAGTTGGAGGCGTTGACGCGGCTGGCGGACACAGTGATCGACGGCGTCAGAATTTTTGTGGTGTGCCACCAACCTGTGGGCACAAACAAGATTTCTCCCGGGTGCAGCTCAAGCTCGATGCGAGTCGCCTTGGCGAACAGCGGGAATTTCTCCAGGTCGGGATTTTCCAGATCGACCTGCGACTTATTGCCCTGGGCATACAGAAACGGAGTCTGGTCGGGCGCAAACAACGTGTATTTCTTGACGCCGTAGATTTGGCTCAGAAACGTGTAGATGTGCCACGTATCCCAATGGAGGACCGGGAATTTTCCGCCCGCTCCGCCTATGTACAGCTCAAAACGTCCCCCATGCAGCCGCGAATTCAGCGGCTGGGCCAGCGAGCCCTCCAGCCAATTGGGACGAAAATAATCCGGCAGCGGCGCAAGGTCGGCATTAAGTTCCGGAAGGAACTTTTCGATGTCCACGTTGCGCAAGTACGGTGCGGGATTCTCCTCCGTGGAGGCGAGCACAAGATCGATGAATTCGCCGAGGGTCAAGGGCTTGCCGTTGTCTCCCCGTGGCAGGAAGCCGCCGAGGGTGTAGGGTTGACCCTTCACATGCAGAGGCACGGCGCCATAGCGCGCTTTGAAGAATTCCGGCGTCCACCGCGAACGCGCCTTCCACATGTCCAGCGCGCCGCTGATGACAACGGGCTTGCGCGGGTTGAGAAATACCTTGGTGAACTCTGAAAGCGAAGGGCGATAGCGGCGTTCAATCTGGTCAGCAGGCATGGCTCTTCCTCTGGAAGGGGAACCAGGGCGCCTCGCTGCTGAGACAAACAGGACGCCAGTAATGTCATGCGAATGATAACGGGAAGACAGCACTCACCAAATCGGGTGGAATCCCGAACGGCGGCGGAAATTTGCCGTAGTGCGCTCATTGCCAATAAGTTGCAATCCCGTCCACCTGTCGCAAATAGAACAGCTCGCCTGCCCTTCCGGACGGGTGACTTCGGCGGCGCTTTTTCCGCGCGCCAACCCGTGCGTATATTGCTGCATACAAAGACGTTACAGCACTTACCCTCGCGTACCGGACGGCTGGCTTCCCGTACCATTGTTGCCTCCCCCCGCCACCTCTAAGTTGAGCCTGGACGCCGCTGCACCCCGCGGCCGAAGGCACAATTCGTGGCTGCTCCGCACAAACCGCTCTCCGGGGAATCGCGCCCGCTCACGCTCAGCATCCTGCGCTGGTACGCCCTGGCTTTCCTGGTCCTGGCGGTCCTTTCCGCCGTCGCCGGTTTTGAAGTCGGGCGGCTCAAGGCCGTCTGGGCCAAGCTCAAAGTGGGAGACCTGGCGAACGCACGCGCCGCCGCGGTTTCGCAGCCCACCGCCGACGCTATAAACGCGGAATTCGCCGAGTTGTCGCGCCTGGGTCCGCAGCAACAAGCCGAGCAACTGCTCGCGCTGGCTATCCGCCGGCAGCAGGGCTCGCTCGAGCTGATCCGCCAAAACGCGGAAAGCTGGCGCGGCCGCCTGCAAAACACGGATCACTTGTTCGACCTGGTTCTCACCGCGATGAAATCCGACGATATTCGCGTGCGCGGCGCAGCCATCGAGGTCGATCTTGCCGCGAACAATCTAAGCAAGACGCCCAGGACCGTGGCGCGCCTGGTAAAACTGATTCGCAAAGATCCATCCGAGCGGCCGTTCGCGCTGTGGCGGCTCGGCGCGCTGGGGAATCGCGGCGTGCAGCCAAAACTTGTGCTCACGTATCTGCTGACTTTCGCGCGCGATCCGAACGAGCAAACGCGCTTCTGGGCCGTCGAAGGCTTGGCCATGCTTGGCACCGACGGCGCTGTCGATCCGCTGCTGGATCGCTTCGCGCATGATCCCTCGCCGCGCGTGCGCCAGCGCGCGGCTGTTGGCATCGCTGAGTCCGGCATGCTCACGCACGAGCAGCGCTTTGCCGCCGTTCCCGATCTTCTGAATTTTCTTGATGATGATGCTCTGGATTCCGACACGCGCGGCTGGGTTTATGGCGCGCTCCGCCTGATCACCGGTGAGGCGCTGGGCAACAATGCGCAAGCCTGGCAGCAATGGTGGGCGCACCACGACTCCACGAAGAAATCACGCTCGCCCAAGGGCGTAGTCTTCGCGTAACTTAAAGCGGCGCTCTAAATCTGAGCTGGGCTGACGGCGTGAAAGCGGCGGCTAGACTGCCGCACTCCAAAAAAACTTCGGCTGCGACTCTCGCTGATCTTGCGGCTTTGAGTCTCCAAATTTCAGACCTTCATTTCCAATTTTTTGGACGTGGTTGTTGTATATTGGCGCGCACTAACTTGGAGGCACTATGGGTTTGTGGTCGCGCCGTAAATTCTTTCTTACTTCGCTTGCCGGTAGCGCGGCTGCTGGCGTGGGCAATCTGTTCGAACGGCCGACGCTTGCGGCCGCCGCGGGCAATGGCGGGCGCGCTGTTACGCCGGCCGCGCTAGGCAAGCGTCCGGTCATCATCTCCAGTGCGAACGGGGTCAACGCGCTTGGCCGCGGGATGGACATTCTTAAAAAAGGTGGCGACACGCTTGACGCGGTCGTCGCCGCTGTCACTGTTGTCGAAGACGATCCCAACGATGATTCCGTCGGCTATGGCGGGCTGCCCAACGAAGAAGGCGAGGTCGAGCTTGACGCCAGCGTCATGCACGGGCCGACGCACCGCGCAGGTTCGGTCGCTTCCGTGCGGCGCATCAAGAATATTGCGCGGCTCGCTAAAACCGTGATGGAGCGCACCAATCACGTCATGATTGTCGGTGATGGCGCACGCCGCTTCGCGGTTGCTGAGGGTTTCGAGGAAATGAATCTGCTCACGGAGCATTCGCGCAAGATTTGGCTCGCGTGGAAAGCTTCCAGCTCCTTCAACTGGCGTCCCGGAATTGACAGTCCCGAGTGGAAAGAAAAAATGGCTGCGCTTTTCAGCGACACACCCGAAGACCAGGCGCTTCTCGCTTACGCGCAGAGCGTCATCGCCGATCCGCCCACTGGCACGATTCCGTGCATGGCGGTCAACGAAAAAGGCGACATCTCCGCTACCACCACGACGTCTGGACTGGCTTGGAAAATTCCCGGCCGCGTTGGGGATTCTCCTATCATCGGTGCGGGTTGCTGTGTCGATAACGAAGTGGGCGCCGCCGGTTCAACGGGTAAGGGCGAAGAAAACATCAAGATTTCCGGCGGGCACACCATCATTGAAATGATGCGCAAAGGCATGTCTCCCACGGACGCTTGCATGGAAGCCATGGCGCGGATCGCGCGTAATTACAACAACGAGAAAAAGAAACTCGCGACCTTCCACATTTTCTTTTACGCGCTGAACAAGGATGGAGTACACGGCGCAGCTTCTCTTTGGCGCAACGCGTACAACAAGGATCATCGCGCGACCTACGCGGTCCACGACGGCACCGAATCGAAGCTGGTTGATTGCAAACCGTACTTCGACGAAACTGCTGTCAGCGATTAAGTCCGACTAAAGCGTGTGGGGGAAAAGCCTCAGGTCCAAACGGCGGACCCTTCGGGGCTCTGGGTGAACCTGAGCTACAGGTTCGTGGTTCGTTGCGCGCCTGTGTTAAATCTTCTTCTTCGCCGGGCTTTCAACTGTAAACTGACGACTTGCTATGGACCAGGCTAATATTCTCATTATCGGCGGGGGCGTCATCGGGTGCGCCATTGCGCACGCTGTTTCCCGGCGCTCGGGTGACGTTTTCCTTGTCGAGCAAAATCCCAAGCTGGGCATGGCTACCAGCACGCGCAACAGCGGCGTGATTCATTCCGGCATCTACTATCCGAAAAATTCGCTCAAGGCGCGTCTGTGCATCGCCGGCAACCAGATGATGTACGAGTTTTGCCGCAAGCATAGTGTGCCCTTCCGCCACACGGGCAAACTCGTCGTGGCTGCCGACGCTCACGAAGAACCCGCATTACTCGCGCTGAAACAGAATGGTGAGGACAATGGCGTCGAAGGGCTTCGCGTCATCGGGCCTGAGGAGATTCGCGCGCGCGAGCCGCACATCACCGGAGTTGCCGCGCTCGACGTGGCGTCTACCGGCATCGTCTCCGCCGAAGACCTCGTCCGCACCTACGCTCGCTTGGCCGCCGATCAAGGCGCGAACATCGTGCAGCGCGCGAAAGTGATTTCGCTGGAGGCTGGCCCCGGCGCCATCCGCGTCGGGCTGCGCATCGGTGATGACGAAGACTCTCAGGACGAAATGATCGAAGCGCGCTGCGTCATCAACGCCGCCGGGCTGTACGCCGACGAAGTCGCCGCACTGCTCGGCAACAATTCCTGGAACATTTATCCGGTGCGCGGCGAATACTGCGAGATTCGCGGCCCGCGCCGCACGATGATCAACAATCTCGTTTATCCGCTCCCGCACGCCGACGCGCTGAGCCTGGGCGTGCATTTCACAAAAACTCTGTGGGGTACGGTGCTGCTGGGGCCAACGGCAAAATATGTCGATGCGAAGGACAACTACGAGCGCGACCGCTTGACCGTTCCGGACTTTGTGCAAGGCGCAAAACCGCTGTTGCCGGAAGTGAAAGAATCCGACCTGCAGCTAGGTTACTCGGGAATTCGCCCCAAGCTCGTTCCGCCCGGAGGCAAAGGCTACGCCGATTTCGTAATCACTCGCGATCCCGCCGTGCCGCAAGCCATCCATCTCGTCGGCATGGAATCGCCTGGCCTAACCGCGGCCCCCGCAGTTGCGGCTCATGTCGCCAAAATGGTCGAAGAAATGATGGATTGAACGGCGACGAGAAGGCGGCGAATTCGAGCAACGATTCTTATTCGTTTTTAATGTCCTATTCGACGAGGAATATTTCGGAAAACTTGGTCCGATCTGTTCCGTTGCCATCGAACCTGCTGTTACCGGAATTGTTTCACCATCATCAGCGCGTCAAAATCCGCGCCCTGAACCCGGAGGGCACGCGGCATCACACCGTACGACTCAAAGCCGAACTTCCCGTAAAACTTGCTGCCACGTGGATTGTCGACCGCGACATATAATTCCACTTGATCGACTTTCAGGCTGGCCGCTTCGAGGACGTACTTAAAAAGCATGTCGGCGAGCCCTGTTCCTCGTCGTTCCTCCGATACGTACAGGTTCCATATCATTCCGACGTGCCGCCGCTTTGGGGAGGTTTGCTGCAAGAATGTTGCGATTGCACACAGGCGTCCGTCCACAAATGCTCCGAAGATGACCTCCCGTCGAAACCGCTCCGAGATTTGATCGGAGCTGCGCGATGACTCTTCACCATAGTCGGCGGCGAAGGCGGACGGAGCCGACTGCAATGCTCCCAGAAAGACGGCTTGATATTCAGCGGCATCTTCAGCGTTTAGTTGCCGGATTTCAGTTCCGTTCATGAGTGCAGGTTTCCCTTCCAACAGCCTTCTTCGCTTTCGTCGGGATAAAAGATCAGCTTCGCGTTCGGCATGTCCTGAACCAGATAGAGCGAAGGCGGCATATGATCACGCTGGTCGATTAGATCTGCGCTCTGCCGCCGTCAACGAAAAGTTCGATACCCGTGACGAAACTGGAGTCATCCGACCCCAGAAACAACGCAACCTTAGCAACTTCCTCGGGTTCCCCAATGCGTCCCATCGGGACAGTGGACACAATCCGCGCAATCACGTCTGCAGATTGCCGACTCGCCAGCGGTGTATTGATCGGACCCGGACTAACAACGTTTGAGCGGATACGACGGTCCTTGAGATCTGTAGTCCAGGTTCGCACGAAAGAGCGAATTGCGGCCTTACTCGCGGCGTAGACACCGAAAGCGGCAGTGCCCTTAACACTCGCGACAGAGCCGTTGAGAATGATGGAGCCACCATCATTCAGTAGCGGTAAGGCCTTTTGAACCGTGAACAGCGTTCCCCTCACATTGATGTTGAATAGTTTGTCGAAATGCTCTTCGGTGACGGCCCCAAAGGGAACAAATTCGCCAACGCCGGCGTTGGCGAAAACAATATCGATTCGCCCCTTCGCCTTAGCGACGGTTTCGTAGAGACGATCAAGATCGGCCAGTTTGGCAATGTCGCCTTGAACGCCAGAAACATTGCTGCCAATTGCCTTCACGGCCTCGTCGAGTTCCTTCTGCCGGCGGCCCGTGATGAAGACATAGGCACCTTCTTTGACGAAAAGCTTTGCCGTGGCAAATCCAATCCCTTCTGTGCCACCGGTGATGACAGCGACCTTACCTTCGAGCTTTTTAGGCATTGTTTTTCCCTGTTCTTGACGAGTTCTAACGAACTTTCCGCGCTCTGACTCATTTGTACTTTGGGAAAGTCTTTCCGAACATTGGAGCGCCACTTTTCGATTGCTCTTTTGTGGTCTCATCCTGAATGACATCCCACGCATTAGGTCTCAAGCGAATGGGTGCTGACGCGACTCGAGAACGCGAACCCCGGGCGAGGGTCTGCTAACTAGCCGTCGTGCAATTCTGTCATGCGGGCGCCAGGCAGGTATTTCTTGCTTAAGCCCTGATGCCTTGCGCATACGGACCTCCGCTCCTTGTCGCTGAAAGGAAACCTCATCCATGGCCAGTTTCATTAAGTGGATACCGCGCCCGTGTTCGGAATCGAGGTTTTCGACCGCCAGCGGGTCGGGAACCTTACTGGGGTCGAATCCATTTCCCTGATCTCTGACGACGATGAACACTCCCTTGCTGCTTTCGCAGCAGCAACGAACGTGAACCAACTTGCGTGCGTCCAAGCGATTGCCGTGGAGCATCGCGTTACTCAAGGCTTCCCGAAGGGCGAGTTCAACGAATTGCTCCTCTCCCAAAACACAGCGGGAGCCAGCTATCAGGCTCGTGAGCCAGTCAACTAGGGGTGAGATCAGGCCAATCTCGCTCCGCACCCAGGTGTGCACCTCCAATGGAGCAGTAATGAAACGGCGTTTGCGGAGCGCCGACCGCAGAGACTTGAAACTTCCCACCCAAATCATTTCTGTCCCCTTTCAGGTCTTACTGATGGGGTATTTGGCTCTTTTGATGTCGCTGGGTATTGGTACTGCGCACCATGATTGCTGTCGGGGTACAGAATGAGTTGCGCGTTCGGCAGGTTTTGCTGGAGGAGGAAAGAGTTCACCGTATAGACGATTACGTCGTTGCTGCCGTTCACTACGAGCGTGGGCTGAGCGATGTTCTTCAGGTAAGCATAGGGGGCTCTTTCGCCGGAGCGCCCCATTTCTGCAGCGCAGCTACTTGTGCCGGAGCGACCTTTTCATTCGACAAAGGATCGCGGTTCTGCTTGCGCGCCCTTTGCCGCTCGAGATATTTCCTTCCGGCTGCCTGGCTTTGCTTTGATGGAGTAAAGAAGACTCAAAGCCACACCTCATCGGCAGGATCGTACTTGGCTCCAAAGATCTCTTGCGCCTCGGGTGTTAGCGATGCCATCCCTTCGCCGCTCCTTGGGCCCGTGCCCACGAGTATGAGTTTTCGGACAAGGTCTGGGCGGTCGATGGCGAACTGCTGCGCGATTAGCCCGCCCATCGAGAATCCGAGAGCGTCGAGCTTCTTAATTCCGAGGGCGTCGATGAAGGCAGCTGCGTGGTGCGCCATCTCTTCAATCGAAGTCGGAACTTCACCGCTAGAACTGGAGATGCCGGCGTTGTTGAACAAGATCACTTCGCGGTCCTGGGCAAATCCGTCGGTCAATGCGGGATCCCAGTGATCCATGGTGCCCGTGAAGTGCATGAAGAAGAGCAGCGGCACGCTTCCTTTCTTGCCAAAGCGACGGTAAGCGAAGCGAACGCCTGCGGCCTCAACAAATTGGGTCGGTGCGGTCTGGTGCGTGTAGTTGGTCATAAGAGATCCCCGTCTGGAGGCGGCGCTGGAATTAGTCCGCGAGCATCCCGCCATCCACTGGGATGGAAGCGCCGGTCATGTACGACGCATTTGCCGAAGAGACAAAGGCAATTACGTGAGCAATCTCCGCAGGTGTTGCCAGACGTTTCACGGGCACTGTGGAGATGAGCGCTGCTTTGTTTTTGTCTGTATTGGTGAAGCGTGTGAGCATGCCCGTATCCGTAGTGCCCGGAGCGACTACGTTTACTCTAACTCCGGTCCCTGCGACTTCCAGCGCGGCGGATTTTGTCAGCCCCTCCACGGCATGTTTGCTGGCTACGTAAACAGATGCTCCGGCGGCGCCGACGCTTCCGTAGGCCGACGAGACATTGACGATGCTTCCGCTCCCCTGTGGCAGCATCACCCGCAGTTCGTGCTTCATGCTTAACAGCACACCAAGAACGTTGGTATCAAACGTATCCGCATAGCTCTCTGCGGTCTGCTCCGTTACGAGACCCCGCAATCCTTCGGTCCCGGCATTATTGACTGCAACATCCAGGCGTCCGAAACGCTTAACGGTTTGGTCCACAAGGTTGCGGACATCCTCATCCTTGCGGACATCCGTATGGACAAAAATGGCCTCTGCTCCGAGAGCTTGTAACTCTGCAACTAGCTCTTGTCCTTGTTTATCGCGACGACCGGACACAACAACACGTGCTCCTTCTTGCGCAAAGATTACTGCGGCGGCGTGACCGATTCCTGTCAGCGCGCCGGTAATCAAAACAACTGGTGAATTCATGGCACTACCTCCGTTGATCTCGACCCATGCAGGCTGAGCATGACTGAGAAGTCCGCCAAGCCGCTCCGGGATAGCTCAGATCAAGTCATTGGATGGTGCAGCTCGCTGGTTGTAGCGCCCTCGAAGCATACTTTGTTAAGCTGAGAGCGATGCTTCGCAAGCATAGGAGTTGAGATGGAATTACGACACCTGCGCTATTTCGTGGCGGTCGCCGAGGCGGGAAGTCTGACGGTGGCGGCAGAGCAAAGGCTGCATACGTCACAACCTTCGTTGAGCCGGCAGATTCGAGACCTTGAGGACGAGGTCGGCGCCCAACTCCTGAAGCGCGGCGCTCGCGGCATCGAGCTGACACCGGCGGGTCGAGCCTTTCTCGATCACGCCCGCTTGGTGCTTTCGCAGGTTGAAGCGGCAGGCGAAGCTGCACGCCGGGTCGCTCATCCCGCCAAGCCGTGCTTCGTGATAGGCTTTCTGACGGGACACGAACTGACGTGGATGCCCGAAGCCCTGCGGATTTTGCGCGATGAACTGCCCAACATCGACGTGATGATATCGAGTCAATACTCGCCGCAACTCGCCGATGCCCTTTTGCAGGGAACCGTCGGCGCAGCCTTTCTTCGACGGGAACAAGGGATGCCGGAGTTGGCGTTCCGCCCTCTCGTCAAGGAGCCCTTGGTGGTGGTCTTGCCGAGTGACCACCGTCTCGCTGCGCTCCAAGCCATCAGTCCGGGGGATCTCGTGGGTGAGACGTTCGTGGGCGTGTCGAACACGGCTCCTGTGCTGCGTGGGGTCATCGACGATTACCTGAAGCGGTCCGGAATCCATATCACGCCGGCTCACGAGGTGGACCACGTGGTCATGGGAGTGTCCTTAATAGCGTCGACGGGCGGCGTAGGAGTGTTACCTGCTTACGCACAGAACTTTCTGCCTTCCTCTGTAACGAGTCGTCCTCTCAAGGGATACACGCCGATGATCGAGCTGGTGCTCGGCTACAAAAAGTCAAATGAGTCTCCCGCCCTAAAGCTCTTGCTTTCGAGATTGGACGAGTTAGTCGCTCGTGCCTCACACCAACCAGCACATCGAACGGCTTAGGCCTGCAGCGCTGGGGATACAGTAATGCATGTATATATTTTCGTGTAGCCCGCCTGACCCTTTTGCGTTGTATGGAGCGCATATCTGACCTGGCCCTCACAGGAGGTAACGCTCAATGGAACCTAGCCGTGTTATTCCGTTGAACTCGGGGAGAAACGAATTCTGTATCGGTCGCATGGTCACCAAGTTCGGACTTTTAACCGTCGGAGGTACGCGCGGCCTGCGAGCGGCCAAGGCTCGTCTAGAAGAATTAA
>Ga0209647_1001983_pt1 | contig 16837 bp, 24 predicted proteins | sample GraSoi_2013_60cm_FD_185827 | JGI IMG/M metagenome (GOLD analysis project Ga0209647, IMG submission 185827) | Grasslands soil microbial communities from the Angelo Coastal Reserve, California, USA - Sample 9_17_2013_60cm (SPAdes) (version 2) | ecosystem: Environmental > Terrestrial > Soil >...
GGCTTTAGTGACCGATGACCTCCTGGCCCGGCTCACCACCGCGGCGAAAAGGACCGCCGAGCTGGACCTGGCCGCCGAGACCGAGCGGGGCCGGCGCAACGCGCTGATCGTCCAGGCCCGCGACACCGGGCACTCCTGGCGCACGATCGCCGATGCCGCCTCGCTGGCCGTGTCCACGTGCGAGACCGTCGTCGCCAGGGCACTAGGGGGCGACTTACGGCGGGGCGTTTTGCTCAGCCGCGGCGTGCTCGGCGCCGGCCTGGCCGCCGTGCCGGCGGAGGAACGCGTCTACTTCGGGCCGGTGCGCTGTCGGCGGCTCAGCTGGCGCGGCCGGCGACGGCGGCGTGGCGGTGCTCAAGGCCTCGGCGAGCAGCTCGCGGGCGCGGGCGGCCAGGCCGGCCTGGTCGGCTGCCCGGCTGGCCGAGCGCTCGGCGTTCTCGGCCCGTTGCCGGGCCTGGCCAGCCCGGATCTGGTCGGCCTTGGCGGCGCGGCGCTGGCTTGCGGACGGGCCGATCGTGCCGCCGTAAAGCTCGGGCGGCCCGCCGTCGCGGATCCAGCGCAGGCGGCCGGGATCATCGTCCCGGCCCGTTCGCCAGGTGATCCAGTGGGCGAGCCGCCAGCGGATCCAGCGGGGGACGTGCCCGGCGTGCTCGGGCGGTCCGAGCCGGTGCTGCGCGCCGCCGGGCCAGTGGTCGATCGCCTGTAGGAAGTCGCTGGGCAGCCAGCCCTCCAGAACGGGGAACTTCATCAGGCTCCGCACGTGCGGGGTCGAGATCTCGCCGAGCAGGCGGAAGCGATCTTGCAAAGCGGCTGCGGCAGCTATGCCATCGCTGCGATTTTGGGGGCGGTCAGTCAGGCGCCAGCCAGGACCCGTGCGGGGTTCGGGGATGAGTCCGCGCGGAGCGCGGGCCTTTGTCCCGGCTTTTGACCTTTCGCCTTCGTACGTGCCAGGGGTCGCTACGCTTATCCCACAGAACGGGGAAAGGTCCGCAAAACTTCGCTGACCAGCAACGATGCGGCCTGGACGCTTTTTTCGGCGCGGCACGGTGAGGACATACCGGGCGGGGCAGTCGCCCGTTCCGGCCAGGGCGTGGGGCAGGGCAGCGCGGCGTGCCTTCTCCGGGTCGCCCGTCGTCCGGAGCACCGCGGCGTAGATGACTTCAGGCGGCCTCGGACGCTTCAGGGGGCATAGGCGCTCGGTGGTGCCCGGCGAGACCAGGCCGGCGAAGCCCTGGTCCTGCGCCCACTTCATGGCCCGGGCGACGGTATCGACCGAGCAGCCGGCCTTGGCGGCGATCGGGTGGTGTCCTGGGGAGCTGGTGCGGTCGGCCCAGTCCATCTTGTTGGCAACGTGCCGGTAGATCCTCAGGTAGTTGGTGGTGCGGTTCGGCCACCAGCCCTGCGCCTCGACGTGCTCCGTGATCGCCCGCAGCCAGCTCGCCTGATCCCAGGCGCGGCGGGAGCCCTCCGGCACCTTGCTGGCGACCTTCACACGGTCGCTCGACCGCCACGACAGCGGCAGGAGTGTCGTGGGCCGGCCAGCTGGGCGGCTGTCTGGCGGGCGCTGGGCGGCGCGTGGGCGCGGCGCCTGCTGCGCGCGGCGGTACCCGCTCATCTGCGCCCGTCGCAGGTCTGAGCGTGGACGACCATCGCCAGCAGCGCCGCGGGGCTCAGATCCGGGCTCAACCGCGGCCTGGCGGCTCCAGAAGATCGCAGGCCCGTCATCGAGTTATTGACGGTGCTGCGGACCAGCCGGGAGGCCTCCAGGCCGCACAGGCAGCGCAGGACCGCGCCGCCGGGCTGGTCGACGATCCGGAGCGGCAGCTCCCTCGGCAGCGGGCGCGCCGCGCCGCGCAGGCGCGTCGCTTGCTGCGCGATGTCAGACCGCCCGTGTACCATCGGGCCGAGCGTGTGCACCAAAGGCCTCCTGTCACGGTGCACCAACCCGAAAGGCCGAAGGGTGCCGGCCTTGGGTAAGCGAGTCGGATAGGGCGCGCGGGCGGGATGTGGCGATCTCGCACCGGGCGCCTATTCGCGTCTATGGAGACATCGGCTGACCTCCCAGTGCCGCCACGAGCGCGGGCGGCCCGGTGTGCGGGCATCCCGGGATGATGTGATCCAGCCACGCCGGAGGATCAGCCCCAGGCGGCCAGCGGCCCGATCCGGGCCGGTGCGGACGGCCAGGCGCCGCGAGCTGCTCACGCTGTACGCGACGTCTCAGGCGACGGGCGGCCAGTCGGGCAGCCGGCCAGCCGGCCACGGAACGCAACAGGATCAGCGTTGCCCACCACCACAGCCGCTGCGGTCCGACTCGAACGCGCCGGAGGAGATCCACAGCCTCGGCCGCGAGATGGCCCGCGCCGATCAGCTCGGCGGCCCGCCTGACGCTGAGGATCAGGCTGGCCGCGCCAAACTGGCCGCGCAACTCACCCACCGAGGCAAGCATCGCGAGCGCCTGTTCGGCTGAGAGGGATTCGATCGTCCGGCTGAGATCGATGGCCGCCCATTCGTCCGGCGTCAGCCATTCCTCGACAACGACCTGATCAGGTGACACGGATTCGATCCAGGCGCGATCGTCGTCGCCGAGCCGGGCCGCATCACCGGGCGGCCCGGCGGGGGCGAATTCGGTGAGGCCGCTCACGCGGCAGTCTCAGCCTGGGCCGCCAGGCATTCGGCCATGATGTTGCGCGCCTTGCGCTCGGTGATGCCGAACCGGCGGGCCAGGCGTTCACGTGAGATGGGTCGTCGGGTGGCGAGGCTCGCCCGGTAGGCCTCACGCGCCGCGACGGCGGCCAGGGATTCGCCTACACGTCTCGTGGCGATCGCGAGCGGATCGGGCTTGCCGGCCATGAGGGCCAGGCCGTACCGGATGACTTCGCTGACCGGGGCATCAGGCGGCAGACCAGCACCGGCGCGGGCCTCGGCGACCAGCTCCGGTGCGACTCGCGCCCTGATGGGGGCCGCAAGAACCATGGCTGTGCCTCTTTCTGGTCAAGGTTCGACGTTCCACAGGGTGGCCGGCAAGGGCGCGAAATTGCGGGCGACACGCCGGCTGATCATGAGGCTTGCCCGACTATTTGCAGCCGAATGGCCTGGGCGCCGGGCGGTACCGGGATGGAATCGACGGTCTCGATGGCGGAGTCGAGGTCGTAGGCGGTGTAGACGGCGGTGGTGGCCGGGTCGGCGTGGCCCATCAGCTCCTGAACGGCGCGGAGGTCTTTCTTGGCGCGGTAGGCCTGGGTGCCGAAGCGGTGCCGCAGCTGGTGCAGGGTCGCGGCGATTCCCAGGCTGTGCAGGTGGGCGTTGCACGCCTGGCTCACGCGGGCCGGGGTGTTCGGGCCCGGCTTGCCGTCGAGGCGGCGGAACATCCAGCCGGATGCGGGGAGGCCGTAGGCGGCCAGCTCGGCGTGCACGAAGCTGCCGATCGGCACGAGGCGCTCGGTGGCGCCTTTAGTGGCGTCGGCGGCGATCAGCAGGGCGGGCTGGCTGTCCCGGTCGAGGACGTTGGCGCGCCGGAGGAGGGCGATTTCCTTGGCGCGCAAGCCGGCCCAGGCGGCCAGGACGAGCCAGATCCGGATGTGCGGCTCCGCGGTGCCGAGGGCGTGCATCAGGTCGGCCTCGGCGATCGGGCGGGGGAGCCGCCGGCCGCGCTTGGGCCGGATCAGCTGGGCGGCCGGGTTGTCCGGCCGCAGTCGTGCGTACATGGCGAGCCACTCGTAGAACTGGCGGGCGTTGGTGATCTCGCTCAGGGTCGCCGCGGCGCCGAGCGGGAGCGCGGCGCGCCAGTCGGCGAGCTGCCCGGCGGTCGCCTCGATCAGCGGGACGCGAAGGGAGGCGGCCAGGCGCGTCAGGGCGCGGCGCCGGTGCTCCATCGTGCCGATCGCCAGGCCGCGGAGCCGCATGTAGCCCAGGTGCAGCGCGACCAGCTCGGCGTCTCCGCCGGATAGCGGCGGGTAACGCTTGCCGGCCCGGCCTGCCCGGTGATCGCGCCGCGGCCCGGGCTCGGTCACCGGCCCTCCTGGCGCCGCGCGCCGGCGGCGGCGATCGCGCGGCTGATCGCCGCGGTGTGAGCGGGCGTGCCAGCGCCGGCGCCGCCCCGCCAGGCCGCCCATACGGCGCCGCGGACCGGCCGGGGGACGAGGGCCCAGCAGGGGCCGCACATGAGCTGGCCGGCGCGGGCCCGGCGCGGGCAGCAGCGGACCGGGCAGGGATGGCCGGGCGCCGCGGCCTGGCCGCCGGGCTCGTCCTGGCGGAAGCTGCTAGCCATTTCCGATGTCCGTTTTGCTCGCTGGGCGCGTGAGCTGGGCAATGACCGGGCACCGGGGCGTCGGCGACAGCGCGGGATCGGGACCGGCCAGGCTGGCCGGGCGAGGGCGGGTCATCGGCGCGGCCGGGTGCCGGTGAGCCAGCGGCCCTCGTAGGGCAGGGTGCCGCCGGTGCGGACGTGCCGGCTGGCGGCCTGGTAGGTCTCGGCGAGGTCGCCGGGGACTTCGGCGAGCCGGGTGCGGGCGTAGCCGAGCCGCAGGGCGAGCGGGCCGAGGATCTCCAGGGCGGTTTCGCAGTCGGCGATGCGGCGCATGGCGGCGGCGATCGCGGCCTGATCGGGCGGCCGGGCGGACTGGGCGGCGGCCAGCTCGGCGCGGGCGGCTTCGAGGTCGGCCCGGACGGCGTGCGCGGTCTGCTGCACGCGCCGCTGGCGGTCGGCGACGTCGGCGGCCAGCTGGTCGGCCGCGTCGAGCATGGCCCGGTCGCTGTCCCACGGGGCGGCCTGGCCCATCAGGTCGCCGGGTGCGGCGCCGAGCGCGAGCGCCGCGCCGGTGAGGCCGCGGGTGGCGGCCGGGTCGAGGCCGGCGGACCAGGCGGCGGCCTGGCAGGCGGCGCCGCGCCGGGCGAGGTCGCTGGTGTCGTCGAGCAGCTCGGCGATCTGGGTCCAGGTCATCGGTTCTCCTGGCCTAGCGTCAGGCAGCGCCGCGCGGCGCTCTGCCGGGGAAATGTTTTGGTTTGGGCACAGGGATCTGTCATATACGGGGTCGGGATGATCGGCGCGGGACGTTGCGGCGTGATGTTCGTCACGGTGTCTCCTGGCCCGAGATCTCGGCCTCGGCGAGCTGCGCGGCCGGGGCCAGGTGCCAGCGGGCGCCGCGGCCCCGGCCGTGCAGCTCGGCAGTGCCCTCGGCGCGGAGCCGGTCGAGCCAGCGCCAGACGGCCATCCGGGGCGCAGCCAGGGTGGCCATGGCCTCGCTCATGGTGGTGCCGGCGGCCTGGTCGAGCAGGGTCAGGAGGACGGCGCGGCGGTCGGCCGGGATCTCGGTCTCGGCCGAGGCCTGCGCGGTGCGCTCGGCGGCGGCCCGGGCGGCCAGCTGGCGCATCGCGGCCGGGATCTCGGCCAGGCGGATCGAGGCGGTTTGCTCGAGCAGGCGCCTCGTCTGCGCGTTGCGGTCGGCGATCGCGCGGAGGTCGCCCGGCAGGCTTTCCTCGAGGTCGGCGTCCAGCCAGGTCAGCAGGTCGCCCTGATCGCCTCCGGCGCCCGGGCCTGACGGCTGGCTGCGCGGCGCTGTGCGGGCCGTAGCGGCCGCGGGCTGGCCGGCCCTGAGCGAGGCGTAGACGTCGCCGAGATGCGCGGCCAGGCCGGGCTCCAGCGCGGCGGGGCGGCGGCTGGCGGCGAGCCGGTCAATGTCGGCCAGGTCGCTGAGCTTGAAGGTGCGGCCGATGTCAGTGCCGCCGGCGAGGTCGGTGATGATGACCACGCCGGCGTGCCCTTCGCCGTATTCGGCCATGCTGGGCAGGGTCAGGCCGAGGTCGCCGGCGGCGTGCATCATCTCGGTGCGGCGGCTGGTTTTCATCAGGGCCACGTGATCGAACTGGGTCCGGATGTCGGAGTCGCCGGTGTGACTGATCGTGGCGCGCTGCCCGGCGGCGATCACGGCGACGCCCTCGCTGCGGCCCTTCGACTGCAGGTAGCCGAGTTCATCGCGGAAGGCCTGGCCCATCGGGTCGCCCGCGGCGGCCAGGGTGTCCAGCTCGTCGATCTTCACGACGATCAGCGGCCGGCCGGGGCCGGGCCGGAATACCGCCTCGTCGCCGCTGGCGGTGCCGCGGTAGTCGATGGCCCGGTGCGCCAAGCGCAGGATCTGGAGGGCCTTCTTGCGCTCGCCGGGCCCGATCGCCGTGAGGTCGCAGGCGGGTGCCCAGCGGCGGGTTTCCTTGGCCTTGGACAGGTTGATGTCCCAGACCACGCAATCCGGCGCCGCGGTGAGCCGCTCGGTGACGCAGTTCAGCAGGACGGTTTTGCCGCCCCCGGTCAGGGCCACGACCAGGACGCGCATGGCGCCGTCCTCGTCCCACACGGGCAGGGTGAGCGGGCGGCCGGTCTCGGGGTCCTGGCCGATGATCAGCGGCTGCCGGACGGTGGCCGCGGCGGGCAGCGTGATCTCCGGCGCCTCGTCGAGCAGCGGGTGGAGGGCCGGCTTGGCCCAGGGGTCCTGGTGGCGGATGCTGACGCGGAGCCGCCCGGCGATCCGGTCGGGGGTGACCTGCACGCGGACGGCGGGCAGCCGGTAATGCTCGGCGATCCGCTCGGCAACGTCCTGGCTGGCGAGCTGCGAGGCGCGGCGGCCGGTGCCGGTGACGTCGAGCAGGAAGCTCTCGCCGAGGCGGGTGTCCTCGCGGGCGAGCAGGTGCGAGCCGGCCAGGCCGAACCGGTGGGCGATCCGGTGCCATGCGGCCTTGTCGGCGCGGCGGCGGCGCCGGGCCCGGAGCAGCTCGTCCCGGCGGAGCACGCCGTAGCCGATGCCGGCGGCGCCGAGGTAGCCGAGGGTCATCAGGTGGTCCGGGCCGGCCAGGACGCCCCACTCGGCCGCGCCGGACAGCCAGCCGCCGGCCAGGGCGGCGGCGATCGCGGCGCGGCGGGCCCGGGCCGGGTCCCGGGTGGCGTGCAGGACGGCGCCGTAGGCGAGCCCGGCCGCCCCGGCGGTGACCGGCAGGACGCCGAGCGGCGGTGCCTGCGCTGCGCCGAGAGCGGCGCCGGTCCCGTACAGCAGGGCGGCGCCGGGCAGGGTGGCGCGCTCGGCCGGGGCGGCGGCCATCCAGCGGACGGTACGGGCGGTGCCGCGCCCGGCCCGGGCGGCCGGTCCGCTCCGGGTGACGCGGGTCTGGTGGGTCTCGTGCGGGGGCTGGGCGCAGCGCCAGCCGGGCCGGATCACGGCAGCTCCCACAGCGCCGGGCCGCGCTCGGCGGGGCGGGCGGCCTGGCGGCGCCGGCCGGTGATCCGCAGCGCGAGCTCGTGGCAGCGGTCGCACAAGGCCACGAGCTCGGCGGCGGGCAGCCGGACGGCCTGATCGAGGGGGGCGGCCAGGTCGCGGGGCACGGCGTGCAGCGGCGCGAGGATCGAGTCCTCGGCCTCGCACCGGCCCTCGCCGAGCCGGGCGTGCGGACGGCCGCACTGGCCGGTGCACTGGCAGCGGCCCGACGCGGCCCCGATGACGGCGGAGCGGATCTCCTCGCGGCCTGCGCTGGTCACGGCGGGAGCCTCCCGGCGGGTCCGGGCGGCCGGGACGGCCCGCGGATGACTGTCCCGGCCGCTGGCGATCATGCTGACTGGCCGGAGAAGAACCGGCCCCGGTGGGGCATCACGACGCCGCGGGCCACGGCCTCGCGGACCTCGCTGTAGACCTGCACGAACCGCTGGTGCGCGCGGGCCATCGCCTGGGCGGCCTCGCTCATGGCATCGGCGTAGTCGGCCAGGCCGCGGACGGCGCTGGGATCGAGGCCCAGGCCGCTGGTGCAGGTGTCGAACAGCTCGCGGAGGGCGTCGGAGTAGCCGCACTGGGCGGCGCACTCGCCGGCCATGAAGGCGATCAGCTCGGTGTCGTCGCCCGGCTCGAATCCGGCGACGCGGGAGATCACGGTCTGGTGGTCGCCCGGCACGCCGGCCAGGTCGGCGCTGCTGCGGGGCGGGATGGCGGTGACGGGCACAGGTGCTCCTCGGGGGGTTGCGGATGCCGGGCCGGCGGGCGCCGGGCTGGCGGCCGGCGCGGCGGGTGCCGGGCCGGGATTCGGGGCGCCGGCCAGGACGGCCGGGCCGGGCGGCTGAGCGGCTCGCTGCGGCCCGCGCAGGCGCCGGGCTGCCGCTGATGCCCGGCGGCCCGCGTTGCGCGCCAGGCGGCCCGTGTGGCGCCGGGCTGAGCGCATGGCGCGGCCCGCGTGGTGCCGGCTACGGCGTGCGGAATGCCCGGCCGCCCGGCCGGCCAGCTCGGCGATCGCTCCGGGCAGGCGGTCGCTGGTGACCTTGACGCCGGCTGATTTCGCGGCAGTGACGACCAGGGACTTGCGCGCCGGCCGCCGGTACCGGCCGCCGACCGCGCGGGCGACCTGGGCACGGCCGGCCGCCCGGCTCAGCGCGATGACGGCGGCGCCGACTATGAGCACGGCGGCCAGGCCGCCGATCGCGGCGGCGCCGCTCACCGGGACGCACCAGCCGCAGAGTTGAGCGCGCCGACGCCGGCGGAGATCGCGTGCACGACGGCGGTGCGCAGCGGGGCCGTGGCGGGCAGGCCGGACACGCCGACGCTGAGGACGGCGGCCAGGAGCCCGGCGGCGAGCATCGTCCGCTTGCGGGCGCCGCGGCGCAGGTCGTGCGCCGTGACGATGGCCAGTACGACGAACAGGCCGGCGGCCAGCGGGGCGCCGAACGCCCAGGCGGTGACGCTGCCCGCGGCGTCCTGCAGATGCCGGCCGATCCAGGCCAGGACCGACCCGGCCACGCCGGCCGTGCCCAGCACCAGGACGCCGGTGAACGTCAGGACCGAGCGGGCCCGGGCGAAGATGCCGAGCGCGTGCAGGACGATGGCGGCGACCAGGAACAGGCCGCCCAGCTCGGAGACGGTAAGGATCATGACGGGCTCCCTTCGAGCCGGCACCAGGTGGCCCGGCCTCGTGCCGTGGCCGCGGTTCCCCACTCGGCGGCCAGGGCGATGACGATGCGCAGGCCGTAGCCGTGCTCGGCGCCGGGGTCCTGGCGGGCCAGGGCCGGGGCGGTGCGGCTGCCCGCGTCGCGGACGCGGATCAGCACATGGCCGGGCCGCGCCCGGACGGTGAGCGCGAGCGTGCCGCCCGGCAGCCCGGACCGGCTATAGGCGATCGCGTTGGCGACCAGCTCGGAGACGCACAGCGCCGCGGCGTCGACGGCCGGGTGCCCGGCGCCGAGGACCTCGCGGGTCAGGGTGCGGGCGGACCGGACCGAGGCGGGCACGCCCGGCAGGACGGCCATCACGGCTCGCTCCTGACCAGGGTCAGCGGGGCGGGCTCGGCGATGACGTTGGCGGCCTGCCGGCGCGAGATCCCGTGCCGCTCGGCGAGCGCCCGCGCCGACAGCGGCGACCCGGCGGCCACGCTGGCCCGGTAGGACCGGCGGGCGCTGGCCAGGGCGGCCGGAGAGGCGGCCGTCTCCGACGCGCGGCGCCGGGCCGGCTGCCCGGTCTGGGCGCGGCCGGGCGCGGGCAACGGCGGCGCCGTCCGGGTTGGACGCCGAGCTGGCGCCGGGCTCCGCGCGGGCGCGGCGGGCGCCTGGTCACGCGCCGGCTGATCTGCGCGCGGCGGCGCGCCATGGTGGGCAGCCGGGGCGGGTTGCGCGCCGTCCGGGTGGCGGGCCGGCTCGCTCGCCGCGGCCAGTCCGGGCGGCGCGGCGCCGGTGCGGGCCGGGTCGGCGCGCAGCAGGTGCGTGAGCGCGGCGCCGAATGCGAGCGTGACGACCGGCAGGCACGCAACGAGCATCACGACGGGCCAGGGCGCGCGGGTCGCGTGCCCGGCGGACAGCAGGTGCCACAGGACCTGGCCGGTGCAGCCGAGGACCAGGGCGCCGATCGCCGAGCGGCGGGCGAAGGCCCGGGCGGCCCCTGTCACGCCCGGGCTCAGCCAGGCGCCCAGCGCGTAGGCGGCGTAGGCCTCGACGCCGATCGGCAGCGTGATCGCGGTGTTGAGCCGGGCCGAGTCCCAGATCCCGGGCAGCGGATGCACCACGCCGAAGCCGCACAGCGTGCCCAGGCCGACCCAGCCGCTCCAGATCGCCACGGCGGCCGGGGAGGCGATCAGCCACAGCGGCCAGCGCCGCACCGGGCGGCTCATGCCGCGCTCCAGCTGCGCCGCTCGTGGTAGCCGTGATGAGTCGCCGCGCGGGCCGCGGCCCGGCACGGATCGCCGCAGTAGACGAAGCGCAGCGGGCACGGCGTGCCGCAGCGGCGGCAGGGATGCTGGCGCGGCAGCGAGCGCCGCTCGTACGTGGTCAGGCCGCCCCAGATCCCGGCGCCCTCGTTGCGGGCCAGGGCCTCGGCCAGGCAGGCCGCCCGGGCCGGGCAGGCGGCACACAACGCCTTAGCGAAGTGGATCGCGGCCAGGTCATGCGGCTCGGGAAACCAGGCGTCCGGATCGGCGCCGGGCGCCTTGCAAGGACGATGGTCTGTCGGGCGCTCTGCGAGGATGGCAAGTGTCATCGGACCTCCGAACAGGTCGCGGTGGCAGCGGCCTCGGCGTGCTACCGCCGGGGCCGCGCTCCTATTCCAAAACTTCCATCCACACCATACGACGCCATCGCTGCCATGTATAGCTATCGCTGCCGCCTACGACCGATACCGCAGAACCGTGCCATCCTTGAAGGGTGAATAGCGAGGTCAGCTACATCTCGTCGCCGGCGGCAGCCAAAGCCATCGGCGTCGGGCTGACAACGCTTCTTCGCTGGGCTCACGCGGGCCAAGTCACGCCGGCGTATAGGACTCCGGGCGGGCAGTTCCGCTGGGATCTCGACGACCTGCGCGCTCAGCTGAGCATCGACCGCCCGGGCTCGGCGACGACTCCGGAGCGGCAGCCCGTAGTTGCGGCGATCGTGACCTCCGAGCTGGGCGTACTGATCGGCAGGCGCAACGACGGCAAGCCGCCGTGGACCTTCATCGCTGGCGAGATCGAGCCGGGCGAGTCACCGGCGGACGCGGCGGTGCGGGAGGTCAAGGAGGAAGCCGGGCTGCTGGTGAGGGCCGGGCAGATCATCGGCCGCCGGGTCCATCCGTCGACGGGCCGCCAGATGATCTACATGGGCGCTCAGCCGACCCACGGCACGAAGATTTTCGTCGGGGACGAGGCCGAGCTGGCCGAGGTCCGCTGGGCGGGCCTGGCCGAAGCGGAGAAGCTGCTGCCGGGCATGTTCGAGCCGGTGCGGGCTCACCTGGCGCGCGCGCTGCGGCCGGGCCGCGGCGGCCGTCATCGTCGCTTACAGGCGCGCGCTCAGCCGGAGCTGGGCGGGAACTGCCCGCCGGTGGCGCCGGCTTCCTTGATCCAGAGCTGGATGTCGGCCGGGTCGGCGCCGGCGGCGATCGCCGCGGCGACTGCGGCGGCCAGGTCAGCATCACGCTCGGCGAGCCGGGCGGCGGCGGCGGCGTAGCGGCGGGCCTCGATCTCGATGACGCGCCGCCAGGCCTTCGGCGTCTCGGGCTCGGCTTCGCCCGCATCCGCGCGCACGCGAGGGCGCGCGTCCGGGCGGGCGCGCGTCCGGGCGCCCGGGCGGGCGGACGCCCGGGCCGACGTCCGGGCGGTCGGACCGGCGCCCGGGCGCGCGCGAGGCCCGGTGTCCGGGCCCGGCGCGGTGTCGTCGGGGTCGGCAGTCCGGGCCGGGAACAGATCAGGCACCGGGCCGGGGTCGGCCGTCAGGTCGGTCAGGGATTTGCGGCGGCTGGTCACGAGGGCCTCCCTTGGGCCATCCGGCCGAGCAGGATCAGCAGCTCGGTGTGGACGCGGCGCATGTCGTCGAGGGCGGAGCGCCAGGAGCGATCGCCGCGGTACTGGGTGATCATCTGGCCTTCCAGCTGGCTCTGGCTGTGCGCGACGTAGCGGCGGACGAAGGACTGGAGGCGGGCCAGGCCGCGGCTGTCGAGCAGTTCCCAGGCCGCGCTGACCGGCCCGGCTCCGCGCAGGGGGTCCACGAGGTTGAGCACGACGCGATACGGCACGCCAGCGGCCCCGGCGAGCTGGGCGGTCCGGATCGTCGGCGTGATCGCCGGGCGCTCGGGCACACAGGGGATGATCACCAGATCCGCGATGCGGAGCACTTCGCGCAAGACGCTCTGGCCTTCGAGCGAGCCGGGCAGGTCGACGAAGATCGAGTCGTAGTCGCGGGCCTTGCGGAGCCGGGCGAGCGCGGCCGGGTCGCTGTTGGCGGTGAAATCGAACGGCAGGCTGTCCCCGGCGGCCTCGGCGATCTCCTCGGCGGTGCCCTGCGGGTCGACATCGACCACGAGGGCGCGGCCCGAGCTGTCGGCGGTGGTGGCGGCCAGGCCGAGCGCGAGGGTCGTCTTGCCGGTGCCGCCTTTCTGGTTGGCCACGGCGATGATCCATGGTTCGGAGAGCCGTGCCGGGATCGGGGCGGCGCCGGGCTCGGCGACTGCGGCGGCGGTCATGGGTAGACCTCTCCTGGTGCCGCGCACACCTTGCAGATGTGCGCGAAGTCGGTGGCCTCGTGGCAGCGGTCGATGCAGGCATCGCAATAGAGGGCGTGGGTCGAGGCCTGGCCATCCGGGCGAAGCTCGTAAGGCCTAGCCACCGGCTGGCCACACCGCAAGCAGGCTTCCGGTCCCGGCCCGCCGATCGCCTCGATCTCGGCCAGGGCGTCGGGAATGATCTCCGAGAGCGGCCGGTCGTCGGGGTTCACGTGGTGCCGCCGGTGGTGAGCTTGGTCATGATGTCGTCCTGGTGCTCGATCGCCACGGCGAGGGCGGCGGCGAGCACCTCGTGTTTGGGCCGGCGGGTCGAGAAGTGGATGTCGTCGACGACGACGGCCAGGCGGTCGGCGACGTCGGCCGGGAGGTACCAGGACCGGCTCTGCATTCGTGCTGTCATGAGCTGACCGTAACGCTGCGCGACGCCAGTCTGTGGCATACCTAGCAGATCTGTTGCACCGCGTGTCGCTGCGAGCGATCCTAGGTCGCTGCACACCTAGGCATCACGACGATCTAGGCGGCCTGGTGGGGCGGGTCGAGCCAGATCTTGCGGCAGCCTTCGGCCTCGCAGCGGACCCAGTGATGGCCGTGGATCGCCCGCGGGCAGGAGCAGGGCCGCCAGCCGATCGTGACCGTCCCGGGTCCCCATGGGTGCCCGTTAGGGCAGCGGGCCGGCATGGCTCCGGAGGCAAAGACGCTGACTCCCACCACCCGATTTCAGCACCGGGCGCCGACAGAGCCAAGAGGGCGGCCGGCCCGGCGGGTAGCTTGCCGCTGCTGCGGAACGGGTGTTTTTTACGCTCTGGCAAAGTGCTGATTCGCTGCTGCGAAACGGCCGTTTTGCCGGGGCGTAAAACTGCCTCTTTGCGCAGGTCACAAGAGTTTCGCTGGGGCGTAAACGGCTGGCCTGGCCATGGACACCTGGCCACGCCGTTTGGGTCGGCTTACACTCGACATAGCCTCCGGCGGTGAGCCTGAGGAAGTGAGCCCGGGACCCGGCCGGACGACCGCGGGGCCCGGGCTTCGCGCTTTCCGAGCTGGGCGTCCACTTGTACGGTTCGTACATCTGAGTAGCCTGGGGCTATGAGCGAGCCAGCCTCCGAAATGCCGATCTCTGATGCGCGCGAGCATCTTGCCGACGTGGTGAACCGTGCCGTCTACGGCGGTGAGGCCACCTACCTGACCCGGCGGGGCCGTCGCCTCGCGCTGGTCGTGTCGGCGGGCCAGCTGGCGGCCGACCGTGCCAGGGCGCAGGAGCAGGCCGTGGTGGAGGCGTGCAGCCAGATGTGGGAGACCGTCAGCGGGGAGAGCGAGGCTACCCGGGCAGCGGTCCGGAGCGTCATCGACCGGGCGATCGCGGTGGTTGAGGACGCGGCCGACACGGCTGTGGTCATCGCGGCTGAGCAGGACCGGCAGACCGGCGCCGAGGCCGTGCCGTGGGAGCAGGTCAAGGCTGAGCTGGGGGTGTGAGCGGCGCCTACCGGGTCCTGGTCGAGCCGCGGGCGGCGAAGCATCTGGCCCGGCTTGACCGGGTGATCCGGCGGCGCGTGGCCGCGGCGATCGAGGCGCTGAGCGCCGATCCGAGGCCGGCGGGCTGCGTGGCGCTCAAGGGAATGCCGGGTGTGCTGCGGGTCCGGGTCGGCGATTACCGGATCGTCTACAACGTGGGCGATGCCGAGCGCGTGCTGCTGATCATCGACATTGACCACCGGCGGGACATTTACCGCTGAGCGCTCGGTGCGCGGGCGGCCTGCTCGTCGGTGAGAGCTGGCGTGCCGGCGCCCTCGACAGCGCCGGCCAGGTGATGGATGGCCCGGGCGATCGCGAATAGTCCGTCAACCACGTTCGCCGACTCGCCGTTGGAATCGGACTCGTTTGGAGAGATGAGCGTGCTCGCCAACGCTCGCGAGATGTCGCCTGCGTGCACGCTTGGCTGGCTTCGGCTTGTCATTGTCGAATGCTCCTCACTGGTCTTGTGGCGCTGAGCGCTCAGCTGGCGGCCTGGTCGTGGTCGAGGTGGCGGTTTCGTTCGAGCGAGCGGTAGATCGTGGTGCGGGTGACGCCGAGCATGCCGGCGATCGCCTCGACGGTGTGGGCGCGCTTGCCGTCGTCGCCGGTCTCGTCGTACAGCTGGCGGGCCAGGCGGACCTGGGCGGGGCTGAGCTTGGCTTTCCGGCCGCCGGTGCGCCCGCGGGCCCGGGCCGCAGCGAGGCCTTCCCTGGTGCTCTCTACGATCAGCTCGCGCTGGAATTCGTCGATCGCGGCCATGACATGAAAGGCGAGCCGCCCGGCCGGGGTCGTGGTGTCGATCGACTGCCTGAGCACAACGAGGTCGATCTGCCGCTCGCGCAGCTGGTCGACGACCTCCAGGAGGTTGCGCAGCGACCGGGCGGCCCGGGACAGGCGGGTGATCACGAGCACGTCGCCGGGCCGCAGGTAGTCGAGGCAGGCGTCCCACTGGGGGCGCCGGGCGAGCTTGCCGGTCACGCCCTGGTCGATGAACAGGTGCGCGGGGTCGCAGTCGGCGGCCAGGAGCGCGTCGCGCTGCGAGTCCGGGTTCTGATCGCGGGTGCTCACCCGGCCGTAGCCGATCCGGGTCATGAGGCAGCGCCTGCCAATGCGTCGTGTCGGTCGTCGCCGGGAGACGCCTCGGCGGTGTAGGCGGCCCAGGCCCGGCTGACGACGCCTGAGCCGGGGAACAGGTCATCGAGGCTGTCACGCGGCGCGGCGCCGAGCAGGCCAAAGATCCACCTGCATACGGCAGCGGGTTTGGTCCCTGTGACCCGGCCGGGCAGCGTGGTCATGGACGACACGCCATGCACCAGGGAATCGGGGCATCGGCCCCGGGCCGGATCAATGGGACGGCCCGGAACATAGATCACCGGCTCCCAGGAGGACAGCGGCTGCCAAGCCGCTGCCACCCGCTGGCCGCGGTGCCAGGCTGCCACCCGCACGCCCGCCGGGCACAGCGCCAGGATCGCGGGCAGCGCCGCGGCCGATGTGGAGAGGGCCCATCCGTCATACGCGGCTAGGCGCGCGATCAGTCCCGGGTGATCGACTTCACCTGCGTAGTCCGGATGGCCCCTGTACAGGTGCGAGTTGCCCGGATAGGGCGGGTCGGCGTAGGCCAAGCGCAGCGGCACAACCGCGGCGGCAGCAGCCGCCCGGCCGACTGCCCGTCCGAACCGATGCCGGGCCTGGCGGCAGCGCTTGGAGCAGCACAGCGAGTCGCGGCGGGCCGCCACAGGTATCGGGCCTGCGCACCAGGCGCACTTCGGCCGGGACACGTCGCGTAGGACCTGAGCCGACGCGTCGGCGGCCGCGGCACGCGACGCGTCGGCTTCCACCGCGGCGGACGCGTCGTATCCGCCGACGGCTGACGCGTCGCCTGCGGCCGGAAACGACGCATCGGGCCCGCTGGTCCGGCTCACTCGCCCTCGTCCTCCGGGTCCGGAAGGATCTCGGCCGAGAGAACTACCGCGGCGCGCTGGTAGCCGTCGCGGTCGGACAGGAGCGGGCGCAGGCCCTTGCCCGCCGAGCCGCCCCGGTCCCAGGCCGCGACCAGGCGCACGATGCCGCTGCCGGTCGTGGTCTCGCGATCCGTGTCCGGCTCGCCGAGCGCCTCGCGCCAGGCGGCGAAGTCGGCCCGCCGGGTCTCGGCGGGGTAGCGATAGCAGTGACCGACCAGGCGGGCTCCGGCAGGCGCGATCGTCCAGCTGATGGCGGGCAGCCCGCGCTTTGCGGCCAGCTCCAGGAGCTTGCCGAGCACGCCGGCAGCATCGCGCTGCCAGCGGATCTGCTCGGCGTCAGAGATCGGCGACGCGGCGCCGGTCAGCCACTCGGCGAACGCGTATTGCTCAGTCTGGTCTGTCGTCATGCTGGCCTCCGGGGGCTGGTCTGCGGGCTCCATGCCATGACCGTAACACAAACGGTCGATTCGATACGTTGATTTGGTGCGCGAGTTTCGCAACGCATCCGACCGGGATCGGCGGGCTGCGACGGCGAGCGTCCGGAAACCGTCGTTATCGCGCCTGATCGAGCGGTCAGCTTGAAGCCTCGATCAGGTAAAGCCGCAGGTCGGCCTGGGGGGCCACTTACCGGGCCCTGGTGCATCGGCGTGGCCGAGAAAAGGCGCTCGCCCGGTCGTAGAAACGCCGCGCGGCCTGATGGCCCTTTCGCGTGGGCATAACCCTTCTGACCTGCGATTATGCGAGAGCGAAACCTTTACCGAGGCTTTAGTGACCGATGACCTCCTGGCCCGGCTCACCACCGCGGCGAAAAGGACCGCCGAGCTGGACCTGGCCGCCGAGACCGAGCGGGGCCGGCGCAACGCGCTGATCGTCCAGGCCCGCGACACC
>Ga0209647_1001984_pt1 | contig 16833 bp, 14 predicted proteins | sample GraSoi_2013_60cm_FD_185827 | JGI IMG/M metagenome (GOLD analysis project Ga0209647, IMG submission 185827) | Grasslands soil microbial communities from the Angelo Coastal Reserve, California, USA - Sample 9_17_2013_60cm (SPAdes) (version 2) | ecosystem: Environmental > Terrestrial > Soil >...
CATACTCTTGCTGTACTCGCCAAACCAAACAAGCAGATAATACCGGCACACGTAGAGCGAAAGGAACTGTCAGTGCTATCCAGCTAACCCAACTCGCACGAGTTGGGTTAGCGCAAGCTTTTCGAGGACATGATTTACCCTATTGTATAGCTTCAAGAGAACAACATCGGCAAAGTCAAGCCTCCATATGACTTTGCCGATATTGTTCCTCAGAGGTCTACATAGCAAACAAATGCCGCGGAAGCCGTGGCTATCTGGCGGTTGCAACCTGGGTCTGGCGTGAAACAGAGTACCTCATGGGTTCCACATCACGCTGGAATATCTCTGTCGGTAGATAGACAGTGCAACAAGCATTCGGGATATCCACAATACCGCTGATTCTTCCCTCTACCGGAGCCGCTCCGAGAATCATATATGCCTGCTCTGCTGTGTATCCACATGTCTGGAGATACTCGATAGCATTCATACAGGCATTCTTGTAGGCAATGTGGGCGTCCATGTAATGCTGCTTGCCTTGTTCATCAACGGAGATACCTTCGAAGACAAGGAAGTTGGTGTAGCGTGGCTCGAGCGGGCTGGTCCTGAAAATGGGATTGGTCATCTTATACTTATTGACGCCATCCTTGATGACATCGACGTGGAGATCGATAAAACCAGCCATCTCGACAGCGCCACAGAAGGTAATCTCGCCATCTCCCTGTGAGAAGTGAAGGTCGCCCATCGAAAGATTTCCGCCCTTTACATAGACAGGGAGATAGGCGCGGGAACCTTTAGTCAGATTCTTAATATCACAGTTACCGCCGTGCTCACGTGGAGGTACGGTGCGAGCCCCTTCCTGGGCGGCGCGCTTATAGGACTCACCCTGTAACGACCCCATGACCGCACTGTTCTCAAGCGGTGCCAAAGCTAATGGCGGGACACGATTGGGATCAGTGGCAATCAGATCCGCCTCGCGTTTATTCCACTTGGCGAGGAGGTCGGCGGATGGCGCAGTCCCAATTAAACCGGGATGCTGAATACCGACAAATCTGACGTCAGGTAGGTGGCGGGATGTTGCAAAGACTCCTTGAAGATCCCAGATAGCTTTGTGGGCATCAGGGAAACGATCCGTCAGGAAGCCGCCACCATTGGTCTTGGCAAAAATCCCCGTATACCCCCATTCTGTGTTCGGCCCGGGGAATGGCCCCATATCGAGAATATCAACAACGAGGACATCTCCTGGTTCCGCACCATCGACGGCAATCGGCCCACTGAGTACGTGAGGAATCGACAGATCAATATCACGAACATCGTTAGCACTATCATTGTTCTGAATCTGACCATCAGTCCAGTCTTTGCATTCCATGCGGAAGGTCGTTCCCGGACTCACTGAAGCGACGGCAGGAATATCTGGATGCCAGCGATTGTGCCCAAGCACCTGCTGCTGGCTCCAGGGCTTGGAGAGGTCCACATTAAACAGAGTCTGGTGACCTACTGCCACAGTAGTCATGATAAGTTTCCCTTCTCTTGCGCTTGAAGACGACTCAAAAGTCAAGCTGTGTTTGTAGACAAACGTGTTCCACAATAGCCAAAACTTACGTCAGTCCTTCGTAAAGTTATACTGCAACAGAATACACAACGATCGCACAAATTGTACAAAATACCGTTGTCAGAGAGGTAAGACCTGCATGCAAAGGTGGAAAAGGAAGGACGTTATGAGATGCATAAGGGGACTTGAATATCCGTATCATGCACAAATGCAGTCTCTTCCTGCTATAGCCACTACGCTGTAGTTTTCCCTCTACGTCGAAGAGAAGATACTCAGGGAGAGTACCAGGCCAGTACTCTCTAAAACTCATCTATTATTTATGGATGCGCTTACATTATTTATACGTTTATGGTAGAATATTAATCTACAAAATCTCTGTTGTCAAGAGTAGGAGGTACGTATTTTAGCTCATCAATAGTAAATGTGATTTACATGTGTTGGCCTATACAGCTTATACTTTTCCAGCCGCGTAAATTTGAGGAGGTAGATCATCCTTTTTGGCCCAACATAGTAGATCATCCCCTTTGGTCCAACATATGGGAGGATAATTATGCCACGATACGAATTTCGCTGTGAGAACTGTGGCCCGTTTGAATGCTGGCGTCCACTTGATGAAGTGAGTGTACCAATGGTTTGCCCAAAGTGCCAGGCCGTAGCCAGGAGAGTATACACTGCTCCCGGCCTGGTCAAAACCCCACCGGCCCTGGCTCAGGGGTTGTATAGGGCAGAAAAGAGTGCGTTTGAACCCGAAGTTATCAAGCGAGAATACCCCGTGTCAGAAGAGGAGAAACCATCTCAGGTTGTTTATCAATCGCATGGACGTCCCTGGCAGATTGGCCACTGAAAATAGCCTTCTGTCCATTCATAATGGGCCCAATGTGCCTCATACTCCAAGCGCTTGCCGCTGAACTAGACAAGGCCGTGGACGGCAACGCTGGATGCGCGACTCACCGAGGAGAGGCGAGGAGCCTCTCCTCGGTGAGTCGCGCATTACATCAATGCATCCCGTATGGCATCAAGACAGCGGATCCACATGTCCACCTGGGCTCGCCAGAGGCCCGAGTGCTGCGCAACGCGCTGGCCCGCTCACGCTGACGTCTCTGTGGACCTCGGTCTCAGCTTCCGCGGGATCGGTGCGCGTCCCGGAGGCTGGGTGGGTCGCGGTCCCGCCTTCACGGGCGGAATCGGCCGTGTGACCGCCCCATTCACAGGCAGAAGTATCTCCTCGCCATGATGGCGCACCTTCAGCGGCGAGCCATCGAGCAGGAGATACGTCGCTTCCGTCGCTGTCACCTCAACGCGCAGGCGGCAGCCGTGGAACACGAGGCGGAAGGCGAGCCGTACCAGCGCCTCTGGCAACCGTGGCGCGAAGGAGAGCGAGCTGTGTTTCAAGCGCATGCCACCGAACCCCGCGACCAGCGCCGTCCAGGCCCCCGCCAGTGAGGCGATGTGGACCCCGTCCTGTACGTTGTGCTGCAGATCGTAGAGGTCTATGAGCGCAGCTTCGCCCAGGTAGTCGTAGGCCAGCTCCAACTGGCCCACCTCGGCGGCGAGGACGGCCTGTGTGTTTGCTGACAGCGAGGAGTCGCGTACGGTCAGCGGCTCGTAGTACGCGAAGTTGCGCGCCTTCTGCTCTGGCGTGAACGCGTCGCTGCGCAGGTGCATCGCGAGGACGAGGTCGGCCTGCTTGACAACTTGCTTGCGATAGAGGTCAAAGTACGTGAAGTGCAGGAGCAGGGGGTACTGGTCCGGCGCGGTGTGGTCGAAGTCCCACACCTCGTGTTCGGTAAAGTTCTCGTCCTGCGGGGTCACTCCCAGGCGTTCGTCGTAGGGGATAAGCATCTTCTCAGCCGCCTCGCGCCAGCTGGCTGCCTCTTCGGCGTCCACGCCGAGTGCGCGTGCCTTCTCGGGATAGAGCTTCACCCCCTCTGCCGCCCAGCGCAGGTTGCGCTGTGCCATGAGGTTCGTATAGACGTTGTTGTCACCAAGAGCGCTGTACTCGTCGGGTCCGGTGACTCCGTCGATGCGGAACTGGTCGGTGGCGGCGTTGTAATACCCGAGTGAACGCCACAGCCTCGCCGTCTCAACGAGCAACTCGAGGCCAACCTCCTCCTCGAACGCGGTGTCGCCGGTCGCCTCGATGTAGGTGGCCACGGCATAGGCGACGTCCGCGTTGATATGGACCGCGGCGGTGCCCGCGGGCCAGTACCCCGAAGACTCTGCCCCCCGGATGGTCCGCCACGGGAAGGCGGCCCCACGTAGCCCGAGTTCGCGCGCATGCTCCCTCGCTTTGCCGAGAATCATGTGGCGCCAGCGCAGTGCGTCGGCGGCGGCGCGCGGGAGAGTCAACATGAGCACCGGCAGGACGAAGATATCCATGTCCCAGAAAGTGTGACCGTCGTAGCCGGGACCCGTCAGCCCTTTCGCCGGGATTGGCCGGCGCTCCACACGAGCTCCCGCTTGCAGGACGTGGAAGAGGGCGAAGCGCACCGCCTGCTGGATCTCCGGGTCGCCCTCCAGCTCGACGTCTGCACGCCCCCAGAAGTCGTCCAGGTAGGCACGCTGCTCGGCGAGCAGGCCCTCCCAGCCGGTCAACCGTGCGGCGGACAGCGCGGCCGCGACCTGATCGATGATCGCAGGCCGCGAACGCAGGCTCGACCAGCCGTAGGCGATGAGTTTGACGATGCGCAGCCGCTGGCCCGGCTTCAGCCGGGTGGCGACGGTCACCCGGGCGACATCGGGGTGGCTTTCAGACTCGACGACCATCTCGGGTGGCCCCTCGATGTGGTGGTCCATCGCCACCCCGATGCGCAGGCCGCTGACCCGGGTGTGATGGACCAGCAGCCCGACAGTGCCCTCAGCCCGGTGCTCCTCGCTCTCGAGCGCGGATGCGAGAGCAGCGCCCACCCGGGGGTCCTTGCCCTTGTCTGGAAGCGCCTCGTTGGCGACCAGCTCCGACTGCACAACGACACGCACGGGGGCTTCAAGCGGCTCTACCTCGTAGCTGATCGCCGCGATGGCCCGCTGGGTGAACGACACCATACGCACTGACGTTACCTTGACCGTACGCTCCGAAGGAGTGGTCCAGCGGACACTGCGGCGCAGCACCCCGTTGCGCAAGTCGAGCTCCCGCTCGTGGTCCTGGACCTTGCCGTAACGAACGTCAAAGGGTTCGTCGTCGACAAGGAGGCGGATGAGTTTGCTGTTGGTGACATTGATGACGGTCTGCCCGGACTCTGGGTAGGCGTACCCGCCCTCTGCATAGGGCAGCGGGCGCAGCTCGTAGAAGGAGTTCAGGTAGGTGCCGGGCAGGCCGTGCGGCTCCCCCTCATCGAGGTTGCCCCGTAGTCCGATGTGTCCGTTGGAGAGGGCGAAAATGGACTCGGATTGCGCCAGGGTGTCGAGGTGGAATCCCACCTCGCGGACGCTCCACTCCTCGACCGTGTAGGCAGGATGTTCGATCATTGTCGATCCTCCATTTCGGTCATATCGGAGACGACGATGCAGAAAAGCGCCGCTATATTCGGCAAATGACAGGTGCGCGGTTCGGACATGAGTTTCTCCTTAATGAGGGTGTGAGACGAACTTCCGACCGTTATCCGAAACTTGGATTTTTATGGACAAAGCCGTAATCGCCCGGTTCGGTTGCTCTTTCAACCAGGGTAGTTTCACTTCTCATTGCTGAGAAGCCAGAGCCGCCCTGTCCAGAGCCGTCAAATCCCGCGTAACTCGCGGTACTCATCAATGCAAGATACGCCAAGAGTTCCAGGTTGCGCGCGGCATTCACATCTCTGTCGATCACCAATCCGCACTCCTGGCACACAAAGACCCGATCAGCAAGCTGCAAATCCGCATGATACCAGCCACAGCCGGAACACGTTTTGCTCGATGGTTCCCAGCGGGACACCACATGGACCTGCACGCCAGCTTGCTCGGCTTTGTAGGTCAGTTGCCGCCGAAACTCAGACAAGCCCACATCCGCGATGGCACGGGCCAGTTTGCGGTTCTTGAGCATGCCCGCTACGCCCAGATCCTCGATGCCGATGACGGCAGGCCGCTTCTCTGCTGGCTTGGTTTTTGCCACCAGGGAAGCGGTTGCTTTGTGCAAGGCATCAGCGCGGATATGAGCCATCTTGGCATGCATGCGGGCCAATTTCTGTTGGGCTTTTTTGCGGTTGGCTGAGCCTTTCTGCTTGCGCGAGTGCCAACGGGAAAGGCGTTGCAGCTTCTTCAAACGAGTGCGCAAGGCTTGGGGATTGGGGATCTCGCGGCTATCGGAGACGACTGCCAGTGTTTTGATGCCGAGATCGACGCCAATCACGGGGCCGGTGGCGGGCAGCGGCTCAGCTCCCTCTTGCGCTACTTGGATCGAAACGTACCACCTCCCTGCACACTCGCTCACGGTAGCCTGCGCCACTTTTGCGCCCACGGGGAGATAGCCATGCTCTTTGAGACGGAGTGGACCCAGGCGCGGAAGCTGGATGCTCTTTTCAAACACATGGATAGCGCCCGTCAAGCGGAAACTCCCAATGCCTTTTGTACGACTCTTGAACGTGGGATAGCCACACTTGCCACGAAACTGTCCCTGTTTCTTCAAGGCAGCCTTGCGGAAGAAATGCTTGAAAGCATCATCCAGGTCAATCAGGGCTTCTTGCGGTGCGCATTTGCTGATTTCATACATATAGGGAAACTCGCTGGCTTTGAGGACATTGAGTTCTTTATGCAGATCACGAGCCGATGGCATGCGCTTTCCAGCAGCGCGGGCTTCCTGTTTGCGAGCCAGTCCCCAATTGTAGGCTTTCCTCGCGCATCCAGCGTGTTTGAGGCAAGCCGTGATCTGCTCATTATTCAGGTCTAACTCAACCTTGTAGCCACGCGTGATCTTCACGAAGCATCCTCTGCTTTCATCACCTGTTCCACACACTGCTTAATTTTTTCTGCACGCCGTTTCGACGTGCGCCGCCCAGAGATACGACTTGCCATGCTGGTAATCACCGCGATGAAATCATCCACCAGATCATTATCGGCATCGCTCGGAAAGATAACCTCCAAGCGACGACCTTGCATCTGCATCAACTGTTCAATGTAATTGAACCCGAAGCGCGTTAAGCGATCACGATGCTCAATCACCACAATACCGACACTGGCATCAGTCAGTAACTTCATCAATTTCGGACGGCGATCATTCAAGCCCGATGCCAGTTCACTCACCATTTTTGTCACCTGATAGCCTTTGGATGCAGCATAGTCCTTGAGACGCTGCATCTGGCGTTCTAAGTCTTCTTTTTGGCCAGCCGATGAGACACGAGCATAAAGTGCGACCTGCAACTGTTCTGCTGATGTGGCTGGTTCTCGTACAATAATCGTTCCCGTATCCATTTGATAGGCGTCAAGCTTCCCGGCTTTCCACCAGCGGAAAGCGGTCTTGTAGGTAACACCCATCTTTTTCGCATAAACACTTAATCTCATGGGGATAAAGTACCATAGATATCCCTAAAAGTCAACATTTTTGTTTAGCTATTATTCACCCCCGCAAGTTGAGCGATATCGCGTATCGTCCGTTTTTCTGTCATGCCCTTTCTCTCCTAGAACATATCATTCAATGCCTGGCAATGCTTTCTGTTGGCCGTCCAATTTTCTGCCCCATCCTCCATCCTGACACACGCTGCATAATCTATCCTATAACTCACTGTAGCGTTGCAACGTAGTAGATAAAGAGGCATGAAAAACCATCTCCGTTAAATACCAGCAGAGTGCTTCGCAGGCGTTGATATCAATCATGCCACAAGATTCTTTCATCCGCAAGATGGCATAGACCTTTATAGGAGTTCTCAACATTTTTGTCCTGTGACGAAAGTCATGGTCAATACATGATCAGTATACTTCCCTGCTGAGCTACTTCGGCCTTTATAGCCTTAGCATACTCGACTTTGAGCGGCCCTTGTGACCAGGATAGTGGGATATGCAATGTGGAATAACTATGCTATACTGCACTGAAAATAAATGCATGATGGTGCATTCTGCGCCTTATATATGAGCGTGCAATTACCCATCTTTGGATAAAATAGAGCGAGGGGAAACTTACTTATGCGTCGAGGAACACTCATACTCCTCCTGTTTATTGTTTTACTGGCAGCTGGTGCGGCCTTTGTAGATTTCTGGCCCAACAAACCGTTCCATGGTGTCACTAACCCATATCCCTTTAAATTGGGACTTGACTTGCAGGGTGGTGCCAGTATTCTACTTGTACCAGACCCCAGTCAGCATTACACGCAGCAACAAGTTAATGATGCGATTAGTACTACGCTGACCCAGATCGAGAAACGTGTCAATGGTGGCCTGGGCGTAAACGAGCCGGATATTCGTATTCTTAGAGATAGTCAGAACAACGCGAGTATTTCGCTGGACCTCCCGGGTTTAAACAGCGGTAACCTCCAGGCCAATGTCGCCTCCCTGATACGACCTGGTAAACTGGAATTCTGGGATACAGGTCAGACGCCATTGGCAACAAATGCGCCGTTCGATCCCACCCAATTTACCCAGTACAATCCTGGCAACAAGCCACAATTCACCGGTACAGATCTTGACCCGAACAATATCAGCGTTGGTTCAGATCCACAAACCGGCCAGATTGTTATCAACTTTGAGATGCAAGGCGGGGCAATCGCTCGCTTTGGCGACTTCACTGGCAAACACATTGGCGACCAGCTAACCATCACCCTGGATCGCAAAGTGATCTCATCCGCGCGTATCAGCAGCCAGATCAACGGTCAGGGTATCATTACGGGCAGTTTCACGCAAGCCCAGGCGAGCAATATTGTCGCTATTTTGCAGTACGGAGCCCTGCCCCTCTCGCTCAGCATTGCCAGTACAGAAACCGTAGATGCTACCCTCGGTAGCGACTCCATTGTCAAAAGTGAGATCGCGGGAATCATTGGCCTTAGTATCGTCATGCTGTTCATGCTGCTGTACTATCGCCTGCCAGGCCTTTTAGCTGACCTTGCACTGATACTCTACGCCATTTTCACCCTGGCCGTCTTCAAAATGGTCAATGTTACGCTGACCTTACCCGGTATCGCGGGCTTTATCCTCTCGGTTGGTATGGCAGTCGATGCCAATGTGCTGATCTTTGAACGCGTCAAAGAGGAGTTGCGGGCTGGCCGTCTGCTTGCTTCAGCCATCGAAATCGGCTGGAAACGTGCCTGGCCTTCTATTCGCGACTCAAACATCTCCACCTTGATCACCTGTGCTGTGCTGTTCTACTTTGGCAGCAACTTTGGCGCCAGCCTCATTGTTGGCTTCGCATCAACCCTGTTCCTGGGTGTCATTATTAGTATGTTCACCGCCATCGTGGTCACGCGTACGTTCCTGAACCTGCTCGTACCAACGGGCGTTATAAATCACCCCGCGCTGTTTGGACTTCCCGCTGGCTCAATTGCCTCGGCCACCCTGGCGCGGCGAAATAGCACAGTGTAGAGGAGATTGTGTTGTGTTCAATCTTGTAAGCAAACGTTACCTGTTTCTACTCATATCGCTGATCGTCATTGTTCCTGGCACGATCTCCCTGCTCGTCAAAGGTATGAATGTAGGCATCGACTTTTCAGGCGGTGCTACAGTTGAGCTGCGTCCAAGTACGCAGATAACCCCTGCGCAGGTGAGTCAGGCTCTCGCACCGCTCAAACTGGTAAATCTGTCGATTCTGACCGGTGACGCTACCAATTTACCAGCCAACGGTGTTATCTGGGTGCGCCTGAACACACAAGTTGACGGCACTGTAGCGCAATACATTCAAAACACGCTGCAGCATAAATATGGCAATCAACTTGTCGTCCAAATTTCTGATCTTAGCTTAGGGAAAAAGATTACCCTCGTAACTATTACCAAGTTCCCGCAAGCGGCAACTCCTGCCGACATTAAGAGTCTGTTGAGTCATATTCCCAACACAACAGATGTCAATGCGCCAGCAAATGTGACCGCGGCAACACCAACACCGGTCCCCACAGTTGGTAAAAGCACACCAACTGCTACAGCCAAAGGGACGGCTACACCTCAAGCTACAGCTACACCGAAGGCAACGGCTACACCTCAAGCTACAGGTACGCCTGCAGCCACACCCACCGCTACAGCGACTCCGACGCCATCTAATCCGGCCGCTAAAATCAAAGTCAATTACGTGGATGTGCAAACCGGCACAACGACCCACACGATCAGGCTATTGACGAGTTCGGTGGTGAACCCTGATAAACTGGATGCCATCAGAGCTGCTATGCTCAGCAATGCGAATGTCTACGTGTATAGCATCTCCAATGCCTCCGTATCACCATCCGTGGCTAGTGAGACAACCCTGCGCGCCGTGTTAGCCGTCGTGGCGGCTTCCGTGTGTATCCTGCTCTACGTCTGGTTCTCGTTCCGCAAAGTGGCCAAGCCCTGGCGTTATGGCGCATGCGCCATCATTGCCCTGCTGCATGACGTCCTGGTGGTATTGGGTATCTTCTCGATCCTGGGCTGGTTATTGCATATCCAGATTGATACGCTCTTTATCACGGCCCTGCTGACCGTGGTCGGCTTCTCGGTGCACGATACGATTGTGGTCTTTGACCGCATCCGTGAGAACCTGCAGCGGCGTACCTCCGAGACATTTGAGCAGGTGGTGAATGCCAGCCTGATTCAGACCATGTCCCGCTCTCTGAATACGTCGCTAACCGTAATCTTTACGCTAAGCGCGCTCACGCTCTTCGGTGGCGTTACCGTTCGTACCTTTACGCTGACGCTGCTCATTGGTATCATCAGCGGTACCTACTCGTCCATCTTCAACGCCAGTATGTTACTGGTCATCTGGGAAAAAGGTGAGCTTGGACTCAATCGCCTCAGGCGTGACCGCACACCCGATGGTCGCGAAGTACGCGAACTGGCACGTTCACGCGGGTAAATGCTAAAATGCCGTGCGTTATCCCGAATTTTTGAAACTCATGTTTGATTATGATGAAAGCGCTCTGAGAGCGCTTTCATCATAATCAAACATCTTTTCTTGCTCTTTTGGCGTCAGTTTCATGAATCGCCTTATCTCCGGTTACCAGGTGTAGTTTACACTTAAATACTTTTTCAAACAGATCGGCTTTCTCATAGGCATGCTCAAGTTCTGTATCGAGATCCGCCAGGGGCCGGGTCTCCAGGCCAAGCGTCCATGTCTTAGTATTGCATTGTTCTCGTATCGCATAAACATGCAGTATACGTCCATCGTGGCTATAATCAAAAGCATCTGCGATCCGCAACAGCGCGGCCAGCGCGGAAACTCGCTTACGGGCTAAATGGCTCAACGCCGCAAATTCCTCGTGTGAAGTACTTGGCAAAGCCCTCCGGTGGTAGCGTGCAATACAGGCTATCTCATGGCGCTCTTCCTCTGTAAAACCAGGTAACTCAGTCTCTTTGATCAACCGATAGGATAGCTTATGATGGCGACGTGTCTCGATCAACATGCCTGTGTTATGGAGAAAAGCTCCACGTTCCAGCAGAAGTAATGCCTTCCCATCTAAATGATGCAATTGCTGCGTGGCCTCAAATAGTTGGGCTGAGAGACGCGTCACATGGCGCGCGTGAGGCCAATCTTCAACATGTAGTCCTCCGCTCAACCTGAGTTCTTCGCTGGTGGGTTCAGGCAATTGCCACCAATTTAAATCCTCTACTGAAGTATATCGCATCAGCTCCTATCCTGCCTTTGTAACTGAAATAATGCACAAACTCTATATTCACTTCCAGCACTGCCAAATCACTGAACGGTTTACCTGCTCCTTCCTTGCCCTCTCCATGGACAACGTACAGATCTTATTAAGGACACATGTATTTATTCGTCTAAGATTACCAGGATCTCACGCCGGAAATCCCGTGCTTGCAATTGATACCAGTGCTGGCGAAAAACGGCATAGCGTTCCTCGCGCATCCGTTGCTGTTTAAGCAGCATCTCTTCTAGTCCATATCGTTCTTCAGCCGTAGGTTCTACACTCGGATCCACCAGGTCAGCCACCATCGCCGGGGGCACAAGTTCCTCTTTTTTACTCCCCTGCTTCTCTACCTCAACCAGGGCTTGTTCATAAGCGACTCCACTGTCCTGGCTCCCCAGGCAGAGCCGCAGCAGAGCGATTATTACATCGCCGTCATGCAGAGCGCCGATCTCATCCTGGATCTGCGCAATTTCTTCCACAATCGCCTTGCATTTTTCTGGCAAGAAGTCTTCAAACACTTCAAACGTATAGCGCAGGCGCTTCGCAGCAATACGTAAATTATGCAACTCTTGCACATGATACGGCTGATCTACGTACTTATCCCACACGCACATCTCTTCCAACCGCGCTTTGACAATTACACGCGCATTTTTACCAGTTGGGGCCTGAGGGACCAGGCCCGTGATCGGCTTAGCCTTTGCCATCGCTCAGTGCCCCCTTCTTTATACACGTAACAATCTGGTGTTTAAAATCATCCTCGTCAAAAGTCGTGAAAAATTCTTCCAGTTGCTCCTGCCTCTGCTTGCGATAGACCTTCAGCCCCTCAATAAGCCATTCCACGCCCGCGCGCTCCTCGCTAGCCACCTGCTCTGCTTTTTCCTGCAAGCCCTGTAACATAACATCTGTATCTCGCGCGTTTCCCAATAGATCCGCCATTTCCTTCACACGCCGGTATATTTTTTTAAATTGACCAGGTTTGCAGCATGTCTCAAAAGCATCCAGGCTAGCGCGCATACGGCGCGAAGCCACGCGCATTTTATGCACTGCCTCAACATCCTCATTCTTGAGGACCTCTTCACGCCATTCCAGCAGCTTCTTTACGCGCCCTTCCAGCAAGCGTTGCCCGGTCTGAGCAAATGTTTCCTCATGCTCTTGCTGTGCCTGCTTCTTCACACTGGTACCATTTCCTCGCGTGGAAGACATAGCCTGCGCATTGACGTGATCTAACCAGTGCTCGCCATAACGCTGGTAAGCCAGCAGTGCACCCTCGCGAATACCATGAGGACTTACAGTAATGTCGTTTAAATGCAGTCGCGTCATCATCTCTCGAATAATCAACGCGCCCGCGGGTAAAATCCGTGCCCGCGAAACAGGCTGCCCGTAGCGCTGCGCAACCTCTTCAGCCAGTAGAACCCTCATCAAGCCTTCACAGCGTAACAGGTCCCCGTATGTCAACTGCTTACTTGCCGCATCGAGTTTAAAGGCGTTGTGTGCTAGCAATAACAAGGAGTTAGCACTACCACCTGTCACAATTAATGAGGCTGGAGGCTCCTTGATACGCATTCCTTGAAAGTAGGTCTGTAAAAACGCGCGGGCTACGCTTACATCTTCGGAGGTGGGAGGATTTGAGCAAAGATAACGATCGTGCAACCAACCAGAACCCACAGGTATAGACGTGCGCCACGAAATATGCCCATTTTTCGCGGTTACCAGCTCTGTACTTCCGCCTCCCAGGTCCATCACCGCTAATTGAGCAGGTGTACCCTGCTCTTTCACTTTTTCGTAAGTGGCACCATTGAAAGTGAGTGTTGCTTCGACATCTCCGCTGACAATATACACCTGGAGCCCCGTTTTTTGCCGCACAGCTTCTAAAAATTCGCTACTATTGCTTGCCTTGCGAATAGCCTCTGTAGCCACTACAATGACCGGCTCTGCCTTGTGCTGTTCAGCGAGCTCTTTATATCGGCTCACAACAGCAATAGCCGCGTCGAGTTTCTCTGCCGAAATCTCGCCCGTAGCAGTCACGCTCTCACCAATGCGCACCATTTCCACCTGGTCCGCCACAATATCCAGGTCATCAACATAACAGCGCGCCACTACAATATGAATAGTATTACTACCTATATCTATAGCAGCTCGCATAGGTGCTGCTTCTTGCTTTTGCATGTGAGGCTCCTATCGATTTAAATATATGTATTGCTAGTCATGCTCCCAACCCATCCCTCAGGCACACAGAAAGATAGACAAATAGAAATCTGAAAAAGTAAGGAGTTATAATATCACCTCTATTATAACATATCTCACCTTCCCATAAAGGCGTCCCTTACGGATACCCTGGAAAGGTTAAACAATATCTTTGCCTAGCTGCCCGTACTTTGATAGTGACGCACGCCAAAACGCCAGGCCACCAAAGCTGCCATGGCGAAAACCAATGCCACGAATGGCGCCGCAAAAGCAACTTCGGGCGGCAAACCAAAAGGCAATGGACGTCCCAACAGGTAACAGGTTGGCACAAAAGAGCCAAAGGCCAGCGGCACCACAAAGAGGAAAAAACGCTGGAGGAACTGATTGTAAATCGCGAGGGGATAGCTGAGCATATCACGCCCTCCATAGGTGAGAATATTCATAATCTCTGTACTTTCAACCGTCCAGAAACACAACGTTGCCCCCAACAACAAGACAGATGTAAACAGCAGCGCACCGCTGCCAATACCAATCACTAGCACTAGCAATTTCATCCCCGTCCAGTTCAATCCTGGCAAGAGGCGCAGAGCAATGATAAAGGTAATACAGCCCTGCGTAATCCTCCCCAGGCGGCGCAAGCGAAAATCACTGCCAGCCACCAGGATGAAGGAGTTTACCGGACGCAGCAGCACGCGGTCAAACTCGCCCAGACGTATGGTATCTGGAAAAGCATCTATACCCGCTCCAAACATCTCAGCAAAGCCAAAGCTAATCGACATGACGGCACAGAGCATCGCTACTTCACCCACCTTCCAGCCAAGCAGAGTAGGGAATGGACCAAAGTACAGCAGAACGCCAACAAATTCTAAGCTGGTAACCGCAAAATAGGCACCAATATCAATCGCCAGGTTCATTTTGTATTGGGCCTGCGCTCGTAACTGCGTGATCAGCAGGTAACGATAGAGACGCAGATCGCTCAGTATGTTCGTAATCATGATCCGCTCCTTCTTGATGGCCTTAGCCGCCCTGGACAATTACTCGCCTGGCGGCAAGAGCAATAACTGCGCGTACAAGCAAGGTCACAGCGACTACCCACAGAGCCTGGCGTGCCAGTTCAAATAGCAGCGTACTACCTGCCACCTTGCCCAGCACTATTTCCGCGGGAAGATTAATCAAAGCATTGAAGGGTAACCATTTTATGATAGGCGCTAGCCAGGGGGGGAAAAACGCCAGCGGTATATAGCTGCCGGTGAAAAAGAGGGCGATCACGACAAACATCGTCCCCATAGCACGAGCTTCAAGTAACCAGAAGGCCAGCGAGTTATACAGCATGCGATAAGCAATGCCCAGAGCAGTTCCCAGGGTCAGGCTGAGCGGGAAAGCCAGCCAGGATTGCCAATCCAGGGGAGCACCAAAGCCAAACAGCAGCATCCCGGCCACGTAGGTAGGCAGGCCACGGTAGAACAGGTAGTATATAGCCCTCCCGGCTTCACGGCTAAACCAGTACCAGTAAAAATCACAGGGCTTACTCAGGTCTGCAATCACTGCTCCCGAGCGGATAGTTAGCATCATGTCGTACCAGCCAAAGGTGAGCACAATCATAACCATGGATTGGATCAACCAGGTATAGCGGAGGGTATCGCGCACATCATAGCCTGCCACAACCGGCCGAGCATGAAAGAGGGCAATAATCACATAGCTAAAGATGCTGCCAAAGAAGATGTTGGTGAGCAGCCCGGCCAGGTTGGCCCAGCGATAAATGAGCTGCCTCCGAAACGCCGTACGTGCCACTTCAAAGTAGAAAGGTAACATACCACCTCCGTTCATTCTTCCGTGCTTTGCACAGCACAAAAACCCAGCAACCCCGCCCAACAGGGGGGTCCTGGTTTCTTCGTCAATTTCGCAGGCATGCAATTACGCGGGATAGCCTGCGTCTACCTGTAAGCCTGTTTACCCTGTATCATGACGTAGTATCCAGGCTTGTTTACATGCGCTTCTGGTTTACAGAATAGCGTCAAGAGTTATATCATATTTTGGAGAAGGCTGTCAAATAAAGTGTAAATCACACCATTCTGCGGCTCACGGCCAGTTTTGGTGAATCAGTCAATGGTTAACCATAGTACAGTAGACATCAGCATATTTCTCTACTATACTGGTTTTGGCACTCAAATTGCACTAATTGCCGCTTTAAAGAGCACTTTACCCATGGCAGAAGGATCGTGTTTTGTGAGAAGTGGAATACGGATGAAACAACCTGATCGTGCGAGGATCTTTCTGCGGCAGATACACCTGTTTCCGCTCTCCTGGCTGAGCCTCTCCCGAGGCAAACGTCTGCTCATCGTGACGCTCTCTTATTGGCTGGGAGTTGCCGGGCTCTGGTTCCTCTTTCCTCGAGTGCACAATGGAGCCAGCATGTTTCTGCCCATCGTCAGTGCCTGCTGGCTCTTTCGTTATCGAGGCATGCTCATCAGTCTTGTGCTCAATGGGGTCGCCTTCCAGCTGACCTACTTCTTCCTATTGCGAGGGATGTTGCCTGATCAGGCCTTCGTGGAGGGGGGGGTTCTTGGGTTTGGAACCTCGCTCGGGCTTGGTCTGGTGGTCTGCTGGTTACGGACGGCGGTTGACCTCGTGCATGTGGCTCGTCAGCAGGCTCTCGCTGCGGAGCAAGAGCGCTTGCTGGCCTTACAAGCAAAACACCACATCACGCTTGCCTATGAGCAGCAGTGCCAGGTCAATGAGCTCAAAGATCAATTTCTGCTGCATGTGAGTCATGAGTTGCGTACTCCACTCACTGTGGTGGGTAGCTCCCTCGAGTTGCTCAAGGAGTACTTTGAGCAGCTGGACCCGCTGGAGCGGACCCAGCTGCTCACCCGGACACTAGTGAGCTATGAAGAACTGGTCAGTCTGGTCAATGGGGCGTTGGATGCCGTCAGACTCACCGGAGCGTTTCCCCCCGCTCACTGTGAGGGTGTTCCTGTGCGCCGGGTCGTGCAGGAGGTGTTGGCCCATCTTGATCCTCAGGATGTTCAGGCCTATACGGTCCGTCTGCAGGTGGCCGAGCAGGTCCTGGTGTGGGCGGACCCGCAGTCCCTGTATCACGTGCTGCAGAATCTGCTCAGCAATGTCTTCAAGTATGTGCCCACACAGACGACGATTAGAATTGAGGCCACGCAACCAACTCCTTTTTCTCCCGTGTGTCTCAGTGTACAAGATGCAGGCCCTGGAATTCCCGCTGAGGAGCTTCCTCTCCTCTTTGAGAAGTTTGTGCGTCTCAAGCGTGACGTGGCCGGACCAACACATGGGACGGGCTTGGGACTCTACATCTGCAAGCGCTTAGTCAAAGCAATGGGAGGGAGCATCTGGGTCGAGAGTTCAGGTCGCATGGGGGAGGGCAGTCGCTTT
>Ga0209647_1001986_pt1 | contig 16826 bp, 27 predicted proteins | sample GraSoi_2013_60cm_FD_185827 | JGI IMG/M metagenome (GOLD analysis project Ga0209647, IMG submission 185827) | Grasslands soil microbial communities from the Angelo Coastal Reserve, California, USA - Sample 9_17_2013_60cm (SPAdes) (version 2) | ecosystem: Environmental > Terrestrial > Soil >...
AATTAGTGGATTGCTACAGGTCTTACAGAGAAGTCGTCTTCTTGCCATTGAATAGTATTCAAATTCATCATAGCAAGAACTGACAATCAAATCGAGGTATTATACCAACAGGAAAACTAATTAAGCCATTATTTTACTAAAAGCTTGATGCCGGGACTCATTGTTGACTTTACAGTAATATTTTTAATATTGGTTACTTTGATTGCTGCAAGCATAGCATGAATATTCTCAGTAAGCTTTTCGTGTCCAAAAGAAAGCTTGCCAACAGTCAAATGAAGCACTGGCGCAACGGATTCGGTCTTGAATGTCATGTGTCCGCCTTCATATTTTTTGGCTATCTCATCAGGCTTTGTGGTGACTGTACCATTTTTGGGATTTGGCATAAGCCCTTTTGGACCTAAAATTCTTGCTACTTTTGCCAATTTTGGCATAGCATCTGGTGTTGCAACGAGTAAATCAAATTCAATTTTTCCTGCTTCGATTTTTTTCAGGAGCGCATCTGCACTTAATGCATCTACAAGAGGAGCAAAAATTGCCACCCGCATTTGCTTGCCTGTGCCGTGGGGAAGTGTAATAGAACCATTTACAGGACCTGTGGTATTTACATGGAGTTCGACTGTTTCATCAAAAGTTGCCATGTGGGTTTTGTCAACAAGCTCAAGTGCTTGTGCAAGAGAATATGTTTTGGATTTCTCAACAAAAGAAAGAGAAGCTTTGTATTTTTTAGAGCGTTCTTTCTTCTTACCAATTTTCTGAATTTTTTTCTTTTGTGGCTTTGGAGTATCGTCTACATTATCACTAACTTGTTGAGGCGTTGCTTGCGCTGATCCAGCCGAACTGTCATCGCGAGCCTCGCCTTTGGCGGGCATGGCGATCTCTGCCTCAGTGTCATTCTGAAACATTGGTGAAGAATCTTCTTTTTCTGTCATCCCGGGCTTGACCCGGGATCTATTATCTTGAATTCCTGCCTGTGCAGGAATGACATCAGATTGAGATCCTTCACTTTCGTTCAGGATGACAGGGGAAGAGCTCTTTGCAACAACCTTAGCTTGTCCCGAACTTTGCTGAGGGGAGCGTGCCGAACGTGCTTCTTTGCGCTTTGCAGCTTTGAGTGCTTCTTTTTTTTCGGCTGTTTCGTCGCCGATTGTTTTTGCTCTTACTTTACCCATAACTTTGTTATAAATCTGTGAGAATCTTTCATTTCACAGAAATGCCCATACTTCGTGCTGTTCCTGCCACAATTTTTACTGCTGCATCCAGGTCATTTGCATTTAAGTCTTCCATTTTTGCTTTTGCTATTTCTTGTGCTTGAGCAAGAGAAATTGTCCCTGCTGGTTCTTTATTTGGTTTGCCCGATCCTGCTCGCCCAATTGCTTTTTTGAGCATTTCTGCGACTGGTGGTTTTTTGGTAATAAAGGAAAAAGTCCTATCTTCATAGACTGTAATAACCACTGGTAAAATATTTCCTTTTTGGTCTGCTGTGCGGTCATTGAAAGCCTTCACAAAATCCATAATAGGGAGGCCATGTTGCCCAAGAGCTGGTCCCACTGGAGGAGCTGGGGTAGCTGTGCCTGCCGGCACGTTTAATTTGATGAGTGTTTTAATTTTCTTCGCCATATGGCTCCTTCATCGCTTCGTCAAAGACGAACTTATAAGTAAGACTATTATACACAATTTTTTTACGTTTGCCAAGAAGGGAAAGTAGTGGCTATGCGCCATCACAGCATGAATTCTCTTTTCCTGTCATGCTTAATTGTCCGCCCTGAGCGAGACCGAAGGCCTCAGCTAAAAGATATCCTGAAACAAGTTCGCGGGGCACATCCTTGTCTTCAAGATATACATGTCAGGAATTTCTAGTATAAGACAAATGAGTTATTTTTTGAGGATTTCTTTTAATTCGACATTTTCCTTATGGTATTCAAACTTTACAGTCCACATATTAAAAAACCCTTCTTGACCCAATAGTCCATATGCTAGTTTTTCCATGTCGTAAGAAAATCCCACATTGCACTTGTGTGGATTACCCCCTATTTTAAAAGTGATTTCATGAAAATATGCTTTTTGTGGTTGTCCAGATGTGCCAAAAAAGGTAAGCGGTTTACCTGATTTTATATTTAATCCTAATAATTCGTCAATGCTGGCATGAAAAATACAATAATCTGCTCCAGAATCAATTAGAACAAAATAACCAAACTTTCCATTTATCCCTTCAAGATCAATTTGAATAACAGGTCTGAACGCAGATTTTTTATTTGGAAAAGGACAATTATTTGGATCAACTGGAAATTTCTTATATCTGAAGTTCATTTATAATATGTAGGTCCCGTAGTTCTTTGGCACTTTTGTGAGTACAGGATTATTTTCACCCTTTTGTCGTGCATGTTCAATTACTTTTTTAGGATCGCTTCCATAAGCAATAACTCTTGAAGAATCAGGCTTCAAAGCGATCCATTTATCACCATATTGTTTTTCATCAAGGGATTTGGATAAATCTTGTACTTTTATTTTCATATCTATATAGTAGCACAATGTTATAAATATTGTGTAAACATTATGGACTCAACGAATAGATTTTTCAAAACGGTTCTGTAATTTTGACTCTGGTGCCTAGATTTTAGATGCTTGGAGAAAGTCTAATTCTACTGGTGTTTCGCGACCAAAAATACTTACCAATACACGAAGTTTGCCTTTTGCCTCGTCGATACTTTCAATAGTACCTAGGAAATCGGCAAATGGGCCATCGACTATCTTTACTGCTTCGCCAACAGTAAATGCACTCTTATACAATGGTTCTTCAAGCTGCATAAATTTCTGGATTGCTTCGACTTCTTTTTCAGAAATTGGGGTTGGCTTATTACCTGCGCCAATAAAAGCAGTAACGCCTTGGGTTGTGCGTACCAAAAGCCATGATTCATCAGTCAGTACCATGCGTACCAAGACATATCCTGGGAAAATTTTCTCCTGGACTTGGGATTTTTTACCTTGGGAGACTTTAGTGACTTCACGTGTGGGGACAATGATATCAAAGATTTTGTCTTCAAAACCCATTGTTTCAGAGCGCTGTCGAAGGCCTTTGGATACTTTATTCTCATGTCCAGAGTAGGTATGGATAATGTACCATTTTGCATCCACAGGAATTTCACGCACGCTGGGTGCGCTTTTTGTCGTTTGGTCTTGTGTTGGTTGTGTATCCATAGGTTTATCGTACTATGATCTGTAAGAGCTTGGTAAAAACGAAATCAAGGCCACCAATGTAGAGGCCAACAATAACGCTTACACCAATAACTACCATGGTAAGTCGTACAACTTCTGTCCTTGGTGGCCACGTTACTTTTTTGAGTTCGGATCTGGTTTCTTCAAAAAATGTAACTGGCGTCGACATAACTTCGTTATAAAAGATATCAGCGGATAATAAAAAAAACGGATTCACACTGACTCATCCGCGAATATCTGTTGTTAATCCGTGTAAATCTCTCTCATTTTATCAGAATTGAGTTGACATGTAAAGAGTAGACGGGATAGAATGAATCTATACATCAAGCATATGAATAAAAAAATAAGAAAAGCAGTTATTCCGGCTGCAGGCTTTGGCACCCGTTTTTTACCCCAAACAAAAGCCATGCCCAAAGAAATGCTCCCTATAGTAGACAAGCCGGTTATCCAATATGTTGTGGAAGAGGCTGTTGCGTCTGGTATAGAAGATGTGGTTATTGTGACCGGTGCGCTCAAACGGGCAATAGAAGACCATTTCGACAAGCCAAATGCAGAGCTTATTTCTAATTTAGAAGCAGGTGGGAAGACGAGACTTATTGAGGAAACAAATAGAATTTCCGACATGGCAAATTTTGTCTATGTACGCCAAAAAGGTCCGTATGGTAATGGGACTCCCATTTTGGCAGCAGAGTCTGTCATAGAAGACGAGCCATTTGCTGTGCTGTGGGGAGACGAATTTATTTATTCCAAGCCTCCACGGCTTTCGCAAATGATACAAGTGTATGAAAAATATGGTGGAGTTGTTATTTCTGGAGTAAGAATAGAAAAAAAAGAAGACCTCAATCGTTATGGTATTGCGGATATAGAGCCTGTCGAAGGGGAGAGTAAAGTTTTTAAAATTCGCTCAATTACAGAAAAGCCGGATATAGAGACAGCTCCAAGCAATCTTGCGACTCATGGTGCGTATATTTTACCACCTGAGATTTTCGAAGCTTTGAAAAAAGTAAAGCCTGGAAAGGGTGGAGAAATCTGGCTTATCGACGCAATTAATATTTTAGCTGCAGAAGGTATGCCGGTGTATGGTGTGGAAATAGAAAATGGGAAGTATTATGACACTGGAAATAAATTAGAGTATATGAAGACTGTGGTAGAGTTAGCTCTAGAACACCCCGAAATGAATGAAGAATTTAAAGCATTCCTCAAAGGACTAAGTTTGTAGGATCTTTTCCTCGTCATTGCGAGCGAAGCAATCCCCTCATAACCCAAACTACTCTCTAAAAAGAGAGTAGTGAGACAGAAAGAAAAAGTTATTTTATATCGTTTGTAACCTTGTCTTGTATTTCTTTTGGTGGCATGCCTGCTGTTGTCTCAGGTGCTTTTCTCCATTTTGGCAAACTTGTATCAAATCTATTTTCTACAGGTTCTGTTATAGGTTGTGCAGGTGCCTCATATTTGGGTTGCACAAGATCCATAGCATTTTGGTTAGTGCCTGTTGTGTTACTAGGGACGCCCTCTGTGTTTGCTGCAGGCGGTGTTGCTATGTGCAAATCAGGTCGAGAAACTTCAGCAATCCAATTACCACTTGCTTTGATAGTTGCAGCTTCGGTAGGAGCTTGGAATTTACCTAAGCCTGAAACTGTTTTTGCTGTTACAGGTGGCATTAAATCTGGTTGTATTTCTTCTCCCATATATTCTCACCTCCTTTTATCATCTCAGTATGACAAAATCATATCATTTTTTCATTTTCTTGCTTGATAACTATCTTTTATCAACCTCACAATTGGCTTATAATATGAATGATAGCACTTCTTATTTGTTTGTCAAGCCAAATATAGCTAAAGCAAAAAGAAGTTGAAAAAATTAACTTGTCATTGCGAAGCCACAAAGTGGCTGCGGCAATCTTTTTCTGCGAGCGAGTATGCTATGATTAAATCTCTATGCAAAAATTCCTTACTCCCAAAAATATCCTACTCTTTTGCGGGGCAACAATAATTTTCTTTGTCTTTGTACAATTTTCTTTTTTAGTCCACAAAAATCTTTTTACCCAATTTGATTTCGACACAACAGTCAGAATACAAAATCACTTCTCACACAAGTGGGATGTGTCATTTTCACTACTTAGTCTTATTGGAAGCGTAGAAGTGGTAAGTATTATTTTGCTTATTCTAATGGGTATAAGAAGAAAATTGAGTGGTATTTGTATTCTTTTATTTTTTGGGGTTTCGCATCTATTTGAGTTGTATGGAAAAGCCTTTGTTACCCATCCTGGGCCTTCATTTTTCTTTTTTCGGTATACTTTACCCTTTGTTTTGCCAAGTGCATACGTACGACCAGGCTCGTCCTACCCGTCGGGACATAGTGCGCGAGCGCTTTTTCTTACCATTATTTTGTTTTTTCTTATACAAAAAAGCAGGCGTATCCATATAGTACAAAAAATACTCATCTATTCATTTTTAGTATTATATGATTTAGCTATGCTTACTAGCAGAATTTATCTGGGTGAACACTGGACAACAGATGTAATTGGTGGGAGCCTTTTAGGTGCTGCATTTGGACTTCTCAGTGGAATATTTCTTCTTTAATATCCGGGGCTGGGGTGAGACGGAGGTGTTTGCATAAGGTAGGTATTTGTAGGTGGTTGGTTTTGGGCTTGAGACAAAAGTTGTCCATATTGTACTCCCAAGAAGAATCCGAGAAATGGAAGAAAAATAAATAAAAGAAAGGCAAGGATTTTAGAAAGTGGCGTAACCTTCGTAAAATGATGAGACAATGGTCGGGCAGACTTCTTCATAGAAAAAGTATGACACCTCTTTCCCCACACGTCAAGCGATATGTTTGGAAAACTAGCGACCGAGAAGAAAGTATCCGAGGAGCGCAATGGTAATACCTAAAGAAAGGACACCAAGTGCTAGGGAAATCATTCGATAGCGATTGTAGAGCGAATTAAAATCTGCCATGTTAGGAATTGTCTCCCCAGGTTTCCATAGCTTGGAAAATTTCACCTAAGGACATACCTTTTTTTGTGAGTGCATATTCTACATGCAAAGGGACTTCTGCATACACCTTTCGTGTAATAATCCCTTCTTTTTCCAGCTCTTGCAGCCTCAAGGAGAGTGTTTTGGGACTAATACCGGTGAGAGACCTTTCAAGCATTCCAAATCTATTATTACCCTCAAATAAATTGTGTAAAAGCATCATAGTCCATTTGCTCCCGATAATCTTAAGGGTTTTGGAGACAGAGCAGTGGTGGCATGGTGATATTTGTTTGGGTTGCATACTTTATTTAATGTAAGTACTTTACAAATAAAAGTAACTAGTGATAGGATAGCACAAGAAGTTGCAAAAGTCAAAGGACAACTTTACCAAAGATTGGAGGTGAAATTATATGCAAAAATGGAATACTATTCCAACACAAGACATCATAGAAAAGACAATACAAGCATTACAAGTAAATGGTATACAAGCAATGGTTGTGGAGAATGGAAAAGAAGCAAAAGAAAAAGTGCTCGAAATACTACCACAAGGTGCGGAAGTTATGAATATGGCTTCTGTAACCATTGATACCATTGGGCTCTCTGAGACGATTATGGAATCGGGAAAATATACATCTGTCAAGAAAGAGCTTATGGGTATGGACCGTACAACGCAAGCTCCCCAGATGCAAAAGCTCGGGGCAGCACCAGAATACTCCGTAGGAAGCGTGCATGCGGTAACCGAAGATGGACATGTTTTTGTCGCTTCCAATACCGGTAGTCAGTTGCCAGCATATGCGTATGGTGCACAACACGTAATATGGGTTGTTGGTGCGCAAAAAATCGTTACAAATAACGATGATGCACTCAAACGCATTTATGACTATGTTTTACCACTAGAATCGGAAAGGCTTAATAAGGCGTACAATATGACAGGCGGAAGTTTTGTCAGCAAAATTCTTATTTTCAACAGAGAAATAGTCAAAGACAGAATTACACTTATTCTGGTCAAAGAAAGCCTCGGATTCTAAATTCATTGACTTCTCGCGTAATAATCCTATAATGTAAGGACATATGGCGCGAGGAGAAATTCCACAAAGGCAAAATCCAGAAGAGATAGGTCATACAAGTGCCCCATTAGAAAATGGACAAGAATTGCTTAGGCCTAGACAGAGAAGATTGGGTGAAGAATTGTCTTCACCCTTAGAACAAGCGTGGTCGGGTCCTGAAAGAAGAAGTCCAAATGCTACGGTTCCACTCGTGAGGAGATCTGTGGATCGCCGCAGGGATTCTGACCAGGTAATTCATTCGCATCCATTCTTTGAAGGAGCAGTAGAATTTATCGAAAGCGAACGTGAATGGGGAATTACGCTTCCAAAAAAAATAGGAAGGGCAATACTGCGCCTTGTCGACCATATTCCTTTTGTTGAAAAAGGAAGGAAAAAAATAGGAGAAAAAATTGCAGAAGCACACGATGGATATTTAGAAAAACTTGCAGATAAGTTAGTCGAGGATCCTGACAAAAGGTTAAATCCTATAACAAGAAGTATCATCATGCGTCAAGCATTCCAAGAAGCGCTTCCGACCAGGATAGAACGATTAAAAGAAAGCCATCCAAAAGTTGCTAAGTGGATTAAATGGGGAAAATTTGGGATAGAGCTTGTCTCTATGACACCGCTTCTTACTTTACCAACGCCAATAACCAATCCAATTCTTCATATCCTGTTGAGAAATGTGAAGCCAATTACGCTTGTTATTCCGCATTTTCGGACATTTATTTTGAGCAGTTCGGTGCCTATTTTTGCCAATCAACTCGTTACTTTTATTGCTGTGAATGGAGCAAGAGTTATACGAGATGGAAGTCATTTTAATCCAATTGGTTTTTTTACGTATTTGGGATTTACTGTTGCAGATCTTATTCTTCCTGTTTTTAATTCGCTTGTCCCGGGAATTGGTATGGACGAACTTATCTCTCATCATTATAAGAAAAGAGGTGACCTGTATTTTAAAAAGTTACAAGGGAAAGTGGGAATGGATAGAGATCGAAGGGGTGTGGCTCAGACTGAATTGTTGCGTATGGCTCAAGCATATGCATCTCACATGGGAGTAAAAAAAGAAGACCAATCGCTCAAGCGTTTAAAAGAATTCTTAACAGAAGAACAAAAATCCCTTGCCCGACCTATTCCTGAGCCAAAGTATAATGTCAAAAATCCAAATCGTAGATGGCATATAGGATATTATCTTACATTTAGTCCCGGAAGAAATAACTTAATAGAGCATGAATATAAACACGATGATTCAAGACGAAAGGAGCGATTTGATGCTGCAGCTAGGATTCTTCAGCATCTTTCTGTGGTAGATCCCAACTTGCAAATAGCGCAGTAGTCTTTTATACTTTGTATTATGAATGTCCCCAAAAATGCAGCCAACACAATTTATTAAAGTCCCCATACAAAAAAATGCACTGCTTGAGAAAGCAGTCTCTTTGGTTAATAGTAATGAAGAGCTCCAAACCCTTTGGAAAATCAATAATGTCAATGCGATAGACAGGCTTGGATTTAGCGATCACGGATACACGCATTTTCAAATTGTAACAAATATCGCGCTTCGTATCGGGCGAATCCTGCACAAAAATAACGTCCAAATGTCGATTACCAAAAATTATGAATTACCTTACGATTATGCAGAAGTTGTTATTTTTCTTGCAAGTGTGATGCATGACATTGGGATGTCTATTAATAGGGAAGGGCATGAAGAATTAAGTCTTTTTATCGCTCGAGATTTGCTCAAAGAAATGCTTCGTGAGTACTCTATAGAAGAAAGGACTATTCTGATTGCGGAAATACTTCATGCTATTATGAGTCATCGAAGCGATGGGAACCCACTTACTATCGAAGCAGGGATTGTACGCGTTGCAGACGCACTGGATATGACAAAAGGACGTTCGCGTATCCCTTTTACTGCCGGGAAAGTAAATATTCATTCTCTGTCTGCTTATGCAATTGAAAAAGTAGATATTGTAGAGGGAAAAGAAAAACCAATTCGAGTAGATATTCTCATGAATAATTCGTCTGGATTTTTCCAAGTAGACGAGCTTCTCAAAAAGAAATTACATAATAGCGGTATTGCTCATTTTATGGAAATTCGTGCATATACAAATAATGCACGTGAAGAAAATATTATTAAAGAATATTTTGTATGAAAAAGGGAAAGCTAATGGTGATTACCGGATGCATGTTCGCAGGGAAGACAACCATGCTTATTGCATATATAGAAAAAGCAGTACAACACAATAAGAAAGTGAAAGTATTTCATCCAATTATTGATACACGATACACGAAAAATTCTATTTCCTCACACGATAAAAAATTATTTTCCTCTTTGCCCTTGTCGCTTGATACAAAAAATATTGAAAAAGGGGAAAGCGAGATAGTTTTTTTGGATGAGGTACAATTTTTTGGTATGGAAATAGTCATGGCAATACAAGAGCTTCTTAAAAATGGTACAGATGTTGTGATAAGTGGATTGGATAAAGATTTTCGGGGAGAGGTCTTTGCCAACATGGACCAACTCGTACAAAAAGCAGACAATGTTATATGCCTCAAAGCGAAGTGTGCGACATGTGGAAAGCCTGCAGTATTTTCCCAACGTCTTGCATCCGTCAAAAGCAAAGGAAATATTGTTGTGGGTGGAGCAGATATGTATTCTCCAAAATGCATGACATGTTTTATTTTTCCAGGAGACATTGTAAATAGGTGATATAATCCGAGTATGGCAGTTGAAAGAAAAACGACTTCATATCAAGATCAAGAAGGAGTGGTAAATATTTCCTCACGAGCTAGGGAAAGCTCTGCAGATGGACAATTGTTGAGTAATTTAGCACATACTCCGTTTTGGTTAGACGGTAAATTTTATGAATCTCGTGAAGGTCTTTGGCAAGGACTTTATTTTCCAGAGGGGAGTGAAGAAAGAGCTAGGATTGCAACGCTCTTTGGAAAGGAAGCAAAAATGGCTGGCATGAATAAGCCACAAGGTATGACACATATCATGTATGAAGGGCGGCTGATTGAAATAGGTTCTCAAGAGCATAGAGAAATTATGAGAAGAGCAATTCATGCATCAATGCAAAACCCTGATAACCCTGAAACTAGAAAAGCGCTTCTTCGAACAGAACACAAAATACTTACTCACGTTTTAAGAAAAGAGGATGGAAGTGTTGAGCCAGATAGCAAATCTCTCCCGGCTACTATTTTTACACAAATGCTCATGGATGAAAGAGAAGCATTAATCAATACCCCTTCCTCTAGTAGAGTTCAATAACTATGTCAGCAAAGTCGGACTCTGCATAGTGTTTGGGATTGTGCCTTAGCTCTCTTTATATTTATTTTTTAGATCTTCAAAATTAGGAATTTCCATTCCGACTTCTTCTCCTGCGCTCTCCATTTCTTGTTGTAGCAATTTCATGTCAGCTTGCATATCTTCAGATAGAGGTTGAGTTGCATGAATGGATATAGGACTACTTTAGTTGAAAAACGTTCATGAGTTTTTCTTTCAATTCTGGAATACGTGAGTTAGGTAAGTTACCAATAATCCCAAGTGTTGAAGGAGTAACAGTAATGAGTCTATGAAGTTTAATTAATGAAGCAGAATGAAGTCCAGTTAAGTGGAAATCTATTTCTTTTGAATCAAGCAATATGTCTGTCTCCAAGGGGTCTTCTAAGTTTTTCGTAATATAAGCAACAATGAGTTGGTTGTGTGGACTGAATGAGGGAGAAATAACAAGTGCTGGTCGTGGTTTTCCTTTGTCAAAATTGTCTGCAAAAGGAAAAGTAAGCTTAACGATTTGATACATATGGTTCTGGAATAAATGGCTTTAGTTTTGCATTAGGAGAGATATTGTCGTCATCAAGAGTATTATCCTCTTTGGCCCATTCATAAAACAAACGTGCGCTAATTTTGTCCATTTCTTGAGGAGTAATATCATCATGAAGATCAGTTATTTTTGCTCTCTTCAATTGTGCCAGTTCACCAACTGCTAGCTTGATTAATTCAGTCGTATTGAGAGTTCCTAGAGTAGATTGACGCAAAATTTGTAGAGCTCTTGCAAGATCAGGAGTAATAGTAATACGTATATTTTGTGCCATAATATGTCTATTTTATACCATAAATAGCCATTTGTCAACAATTTTGCAAAGCTGGGCTGGCGAAGTGGGTGATGAAGGAGGGTAGGGACTTATTACTACAATTTTATTTAGATACTTAACTTTGTTTCTCCTTCAGCAAAATCATGTAACAGCACTCCTAAAAGTGTCTGATACGGAATATTTTTTAACTTTGCTCTGGCTTTAATTTTAATCAAATCAAGCTGGTTAATTCTTAAGGTAACAGGTTTAGAGTTATGTAATTCTAAATATCGAGAAGCTGCTTCTTCAAGCATCGCCTTTGTTCTCTCCAAATCTGAATCCCGTTCAAATTCACCTTTTTCTAGCGCTTCCTCAAGGAGTTTTTCTTCATCATCTAATACAAGGTTTGCAAAAGGATTACTATTGTTTTGTTTTGTCATTTTTTCCTCCTTTCTTATAGAGCTTCATTAATATTCTGCTAGGGTAGATTGTTTTTAAAAATATTTCTTGTTTTTCTATATTGTAAACATAAGGTACTGCATAAATATATTCCTTTATTTGAATTACATATAATCGTTGATGAGGGTGTTTTTTGCTTGGATGAGCAATGTTATCTAATATCTTTTTCTCCTTGATATAGCGTAAAATATCCTCAAAACTTATATTTCTCGTGGCTTTTAACAATTGATTTTTTTCCTCATTAAACTTGATTGAAAAAGCCATATATACATAATGGCACATTGTACATTAATTGTCAATACATTTCAACAGGTTCTCAGTAACTTTGTATAGTTCTTCCGAAGTCTTCTTGACCCTCGAAGCCTTGGCGAAGTGAGTGATGAAGGGGGTTGGGATTTATTACTACAATGGTTTATAGCCATTTTGAACAAATACTCTATCAAATCCAAAAATATCCTTTGTGTCAAAATGATCAGCAAAAGCCATAACAACGCAATCAGTAAAACTAACAGAATTATTCTGTTCTTGAAATTTTACTAAAGCAATTTTTCTTATTTTTTCTGACGTGTTTTCGATGAGGAATAATTTTGAATCTAATATAAAATTTGCGGCCACTATCGCTCTTGAGTGATCAAACTTTTTTCCTAAGATATTTACAACTTCTGAGAAAACATCTTCAGGAATAATAATAGTATCTGTTCTCATTTTAATATTTTTACTTACTTCAATTGCTTGAGAATGATTTTGGTCAGTTTCTATAAGAAGAGAAAAGAGAGCGCTTGAGTCAGCAATAATCATATATTATTCATTGTAAAGATATTGATCGTGGTTAAAGGATAAATCCTTGGGACCTTTTAAATGTAGCTTTTTTCCCAAACTTGCTAAGTCGAGAAGTGTATCGCCAACAGATTGATTCCTTTTTTCTTGCTCAAGACCTCTTTGAATTAATGCACGAATAACTTTTGCCTTTTCTGTTTTTTGAATTTTTGCAAGCATTGTTATGTCTTGAGCTTGGTTTTCATCTAAATATATCTGAGTTCGTATCATATGTCTAATGTATAACATATATCAAAGAGGCTGTCAAGAGCAAACCGTGTAATCATTCACGAGTTGGCTAACTTTGCTATAATCTATTATTTTAACATAAAAATAATGAGTCTTGACAAAAATAATATAATGAGCTATATATAATATATGACATATACAGTTTCAATTACCTCTCAAGGCCAGATAAATATTCCGACAAAAATACGTTTTCAACTAGGGCTTTCTGAAAGCAAGAAAGCATTAGTTTCCATTGAGGATGGGAAACTGATTGTAGAACCGGTAAAAGATCTTTTAGAATTAAGAGGATCAGTAAAATCAATCAAAAAGCCGTTGTCGAACCAAGAATTAGACGATATCGTAGGAACCGCTATTGCAGAAGAGTACGCACAAAAACTCAAGAAGCTACAATGAAGACTATTATTATAGATACAAATGGGTTTCTTCGACTATTCCTCAATGATATTCCTAAGCAGGCAGATCAAGTTGAGCAAATCATTCACAAAGCCAAAAAAGAACAAGTCTCAATTAGCGTACCTTCCATTATTCTATTTGAAATAAACTTTATTTTAGACAAATTCTATAATTTAGAAAAACAAGATATTATTCAAAAGTTAAAATCTCTTATAGTAGCAACCTATCTACACGTTGAATCGCGCGACATATTTAGCAAAGCACTGTATTTCTATGAAAAAAATAACGTTAGCCTCGTTGATTCATTTTTAATTGCGAAAGCACAAGAAGAGAGCGCAGAGCTTTTTACCTTGGATAAAAGATTAGATAAACTCCAATAATTATATCAATCTATGGTATATGCAGAGGTGGAGGTCTAGTGTCGGGAATTGTGCTTGGCGAAGCGATAAACCCGAGCAAAGTGAGTTGGAACTTGCTATGTAGTCTCCTTTTAAAGGAGAGAAGCTGGAATCAATGCAAGTAATTCGTACGTAATTTGTGCAAACATTTCAGGAGAAATTGTGGAATCGTTATCGTAAGAGGCAGATTCATATTGATTTGCATCAGTATTAAACCTATATGTATCGAATGGATTTGTTTTTTTTGCAGAATCTCCAAAATGTAATTGTATAGGCATCAAATCTTGTCCTCTTTGAGGCATAGAAATATCTACGCCAACCCACCTATGATTCCACCCTAAATCAAATCTATGACGTCGCATAGGTATTGAATCTTGACCGAGTATCTGTTGGAGTTGTGGAGAATTATCTAAATCGCTCCTATGACCAAAACCAGCTGAATGGACATATCGTATTCGAACAATTTTCCCCACCTCATCAAAAAAAACACTAAGAACTGGATGATATTTATAATTAAATTCTGTTTGATTGACTGCTACTGCTAAATCCCAGTCATCCATTACAAGTTGTCTAACGCCTAGTACTGTATTAAAATGATATGAAAATTTAGTTGCTTCCCCAAAAGTGTTTTCTTGGTTTTGAAGGACAGGTGCTCCTCCATGTTGTACAGGCAACAATCTTTTAGGTCCTCTTATATTTAAGTTATCCCATTCACTTACAAATCTCGTTAATCCACTAGCGTATGCAAATAGACTTTCATCAACGCCTCGAATCGTTCGTTCCCGAGCTAATTGAACTTCAGCACGTGTTTGTGCTCTTTGGGTTAGCTCATCTAAAGATAAGCCTTCTGCATCAGTCTCTTGAGCTTGTTGTCGCTGTAATTCTGCCAAATTTATTGCAGTTAGCTGTGCAAGCGTTCGTATTGGACCATGTAGATTTGCTCCATGTAAAACCAACATAGGATATTGCAATCCAGCATCAGTTAACTGTCCGTATCTTAGCGCTCTTTCACCCAGGCCTCGAAAAGTATCAATTTCCGAAGGAGATAAAGGACCAACTTTCCGTTCTGGTTCTGGATTACTCGGCATATAATGAGGAGAATTATACCATGGAGTAGGCTAGGAGTCAACCTATAGTCTTACCAAATCAAAAAGTGAAGTCTAGAGAATACGTCTACCTAACTGAAAAAGTGAAGTGATCAAAGAAAAGAGATCTCTTTGCAAAGCAAACGCGAACCGCCATACTAATTTCTGTCATGAATATTACTATGGATGATTCGCGTCTTACTCATGTTACACAACTTGCAGAGTTTTTAAAAGCCTCACAACAAGTTGTGGTTTCTTTGACTGACGCTTCTCTTACTGAAAAATATGGCTTCATTACAAAAACTGTACGACAATTCTCCTAGGAACACTGTCTAAAAAGAACAAGCATAGTGTCATTTTGTATATATCAAAGATAACCGGGTACAAAAAGCAGCGTGTCTACCAGCTTGTTGGAAAAGCAGAAAAAGGAATACTCCAAAAGACTACCTACCAACGGAGTAACCCAACAAGGATCTATGTCACAAAAGATATCAAACTACTTGAGCAGGGGTGCACGGACTCGAACCGCGAAAAACAGTTTTGGAGACTGCTGTGATAACCATTTCACTACACCCCCAGGTCAGTATTTAGTATAAGGTATTTGGTATTGAGTATAAAGAGGTACTTATTTTAGCTTTTCAGTCTCTTTGTGGTCTGTCATCTTTCTGCAGTGCTTGCAATATTTTTTGAGTAGCAATTTTTCAAGCGTATTGATTTTATTGCGTGAGGTTACATAATTGCGATTTTTGCAAACTGTGCAGACAAGTCCCATTTGTACTCTGTGCTCTCCCTTTTTTGGCATATAAATTTCCTTTCATGCATTATATCATTAATTTTCATAGACGGGAAGCCTTATTTTTGATAAAATGAGAATCTAGAATATCCGAAGGAGAACCTAGAAAATTCAAGCCGCCTTAGCTCAGTGGTAGAGCAACACTTTTGTAAAGTGAAGGTCCTCGGTTCAAATCCGAGAGGCGGCTCAAAAATATAATGTCATCCCGGGCTTGACCCGGGATCCAGTAGATTCCCGCATGTGCGGGAATGACAAAAATTACATGCTGAGTTGGCAGAGTGGTCAATTGCATCAGACTGTAGATCTGACGCTCGAAAGGGCTCCGGGAGTTCAAATCTCTCACTCAGCACATATGCCGACGTAGTTCAGTGGCAGAACGCTTTCTTGGTAAGAAAGAGGTCATGAGTCCGATTCTCATCGTCGGCTCCAGAATAAGCAAAGCTTGACAAAATATTATAAAACCATTATAAATATAATTGTTATGGATTCAACAATTTTACAAGTTCCAATGTCAAAATCATTAAAAAATTCTGCTCAATTAGTGGCAAGTGAGTATGGTTTTTCTTCTTTGCAAGATCTTCTTCGAGTGATTCTAACAAAATTGTCCAAGCGCGAACTCACAATTTCCATACAAGAGTCAACGCATATAGTATCCAAAAAGAATGATGTGCGCTATCTAGAAATGAGTAAAGATTTTACTAGTAAAAAAAATACTAAAGACTCTTCTTCTGTAGATGAGTTAATGCATGATTTAAGAGCATGATCATAACCAGACACCAGAACTTCAAAAAAAATTATCAAAAAAGGATACTCCCTCACAGGGGACATACGAGTTGTCTATAGGAAGATTAGCGATGTGATCGAACTTTATGATATTGGAAGCCACAATCAAGTATATTAAATTTAGAATAAAACCCCTTCACAGGGAGATGGCAAAAGAAAAATAAAAGCTGCTCTGAGATACCGAAAATAGGTGGGGTTTCCCCGAAATCTTTAAAAGGAAGGGTCTCCATTACCCAAAGATAATGGAAGATATCCTCGTCATCTCGCCAGAGTTTCGCCAAAGGCGGACTACCTCAACGATATATTTTGTAGAGAAAAATATTCACCTATTGCGAGTATCAAAGAGCATATGTAGTATACAACAAGGACAAGAATGCTTGTCAAGGGATTCTCAAAGAGTCTGGTGCAAAACTCCTTCTAGATTGATTTGACAACAAAAAAGGCAGCTGACACACTAGAAATATTGTTGGAACAATGTTTCTGACTCCGGAAGGAGGTGTATTAACTGCCCATGTATTTTGTACCAAAGTTACCGAAAAAAG
>Ga0209647_1001987_pt1 | contig 16822 bp, 9 predicted proteins | sample GraSoi_2013_60cm_FD_185827 | JGI IMG/M metagenome (GOLD analysis project Ga0209647, IMG submission 185827) | Grasslands soil microbial communities from the Angelo Coastal Reserve, California, USA - Sample 9_17_2013_60cm (SPAdes) (version 2) | ecosystem: Environmental > Terrestrial > Soil >...
AGGGCGGGTCCGTTTTTGCTGATGAACCTGGGGTTAAAACCCCGGGCTGAGTCCTATAGTCCCTTCGGGACAAGGCACCTTATCCCAAAGAGCGATTTTGGCCAGATTCAGACGAAGGAAGCGCCAAAATTTCTTCTTGCCCCGGCCGGTTAGAAAGTACGGGTTTTGTTCTCTCGGCAGTCTTGCAGATCTCATGGCAGCAGTGCAGTAGCAACCGTTGATTTAGGCCTTCTGCGCCGGGCGATTGATCTTAAAGAAGGCGGACCAACGCTGGCGCCGCTCTTTTCGTAGTTCCGAGCGGCGAATAAGTTCCCCGATCAAAAGTGGATAATCCGAAATGGTCTTTGTTCTCATAAAATCAACTTTCCGCTTTTATAAACGACGAACGGGGATCGCCGTAATCGACAGTTTTTTGTTTTATTTTTTCGTTGGCCGGCGCCATTTCAACGGCACCTATCGTCAGGATGTATTACCGGAAAACGCCAACCGAAGTTTCAAAAAAAGAACGGTAGGGACGAGCTCCCGACTCAAAACCAACCGCGAATGGACGCGAATAGACGCAATAAAGAATGTGTGTGAACGCCCAACACTTGGGAGGGGAGCCGCCTGTTGCAATCCGATAGAGCTGCCAACCGATCCCGCGGCCGCGGGACGGCTCCCCTCCCGTTCATTCACGTCATTTAAATTCGCGTCTATTCGCGTCCATTCGCGGTTAATTATGTGTCGGGAGCTCGTCCCTACCGGGCGCTTTCCACAGTGATCTGGACCGAATCCGATTGCCCACGATCATCAGTGGCGGCAACGGTGTAACTTCCTGGCGCGGGTGACCAATAAAAGGTTTCACCTGAGCCGGCTGAACCGAGAAAGTCGCGATTGGCGAACCAAAAGACTCGGGTAGCACCCGCTCCCGTGCGGGCACGCAACGCGATAACGCGCGCGTCAGCCGCTTGACTTGTTCGCCAACTGACCTCTCGGGCTACCGGCAAAATATGAAGCCCCTCATTGATGCCAGTCTCGTTCGACGCCTTTCGTGCGAGGCCAACTGTTTCAAAGAAATGTTCCGCTTCGCTATCCCACGCTTCGGTACCCGCTGCGGTATGAATATGGCAGCGCGTAATGGGAGACACGCCGGGAATTATCCATTCTTTCTTGGTATGCGTGCAATACGGACCCGGTAGACAGCCGGAAACTGAGCAGACGTCGACTTGGCGAAGATTAGCGCCCGGCGGCGGAGACAGAGCGGCAACGGCGATTTTCTTTTCTTCCGCTAATCTTGATGCAAGCCTGATAAACAGCGGCACCGCCGCAGTGCGACCGGTGAAGGCCGGATTTGATCGTCCATCGAATCGGCCTACCCAAACCGCCAGGACGTAATGTCCAATCACGCCGGTACACCAAGCATCACGAAACCCTGTCGAAGTGCCGGTTTTGTAAGGAATGTTCACCGTGGGCGCAGTGGGCAACCTAAGACCGGCTTCACTGGTGGACATCATATCGAGCGTGATAAAGGCGGCTTCCGGCGAAAGCAGACGTACGCCGGGATCAAAGGGATCAGACATCCTGATTCGCAGCGCTCTCGTCTGGCCATGGTTTGCCAACCCGGCATAGAGACGCACCAAATCTTCCATCGATATATCCACCGTTCCTAGCACGGCGGAGAGTCCATAGTTGTTGATCTGGTTAAGACCTCGGACTTGGGCGGAATCTAAGAATTCGTACAGTGCGTCCGGACCTAAACGCGAAGCTAACGTGACCGCAGGGAGGTTTCGACTCCTGACCAAAGCCAAACGGGCGGGAATAGGTCCATCAAATTTCCCATCAGTGTTCTCGGGCAAATAGTTCCCAAATCGCCCGGGAACATCATAGAGAAGTGTAGACGGACCGATTAATCCTCGATCCAAAGCCATGGCGTACACAAAAGGCTTTAAGGATGATCCCGGGGAACGCAGCTGTCTCGTACCGTCGTTTTGACCCCTAATCGCGTTACTCCAAAAAGAACCCGATCCCACGGATGCGAGCACATCCATGGATCGGGCGTCAACCAGCAAACAAGCCGCATTGTCGAGACCGCTCGATTGCCGGCTGGCAATAAAGCGTTGGATTTCATCAATCGCGATTCGTTGAACGCCGGCATCGACGGTTAAGCGGGTTTCTTCATTCTTCAAGATTCTCTGGACCAAATGAGGCGCCAGATAAGGTAAGTCTTTCGGCTGACGATAATGGAGAGAGAGATCCGCTAACGGATCATTCCAGATCAACCGATTTAGGCGGCGGCGCGCCTCGGTTAAAGCGGTTGGTTCCAACCCGGCCCTTGGTGTTCGTCTCGCCGGGGATTGTGGTAAAACGGCTAACGCCAAAATTTCTTGGCGACTCAGTTTGGCCGAGCTCTTATCGAAGTAAATCAAACTCGCGGCTCTGATCCCTTCGATATTCCTGCCATACGGAGCCAGGTTGAAATAAGCCTCCAGGATCTGGTCCTTGGAATAGTGCCGCTCGATCTGTAGTGCTCGATAGATTTGGTTTAATTTTCCAATGACGTTTCTGGTTTGAAGATGAAAACGTAATCGAGCCACCTGCATGGTTAAGGTGGAAGCGCCGGACCTCGGATGTCCTAGGAGGAAATCGAGGCTTGCTCTGAACAATGCACTGAAATCAACACCCAGGTGAGAACGGTAACGGCGGTCCTCTTGAGTCGTTACTGCTTGAATTAGATCCGGTGGAATCTCAATGAGCCTGATCGGTAGGCGATACCTTTGGTCGGACGCCGTCGTCAGTCGCATTAGGGCACCGTTTCGATCGCGGGCCAGAGAAGAGAACGGAATGTCATCGAGAAGCGGTGGACGGGGTAGGAGGAGCCAGGCGGTGAGAAGAATGGCCAGTGCGATCCCGCAGGCGATGAGGCCGCGGCGAGCGACCTTGCTGGCAAAGGAGCGCGCCCTTCCAACACCAGCGACACCGCGTTCGCGTCGTCCCGTTCGCACTACTCCAATACTCCAGCACTCCATTACTCCATTCCTCCGGTTAGCCACGTTCGAGGACGACGGCGAGGACGAAACGCCAGGTGAGTTGAAGACGCGAACCTCATGGTTGCTTCACTTCGATCTTACCGGTGTCGCCAGTAGCCTGGATCGCTTGGTCGTACATAGCTTGCGCTGCGATCGGAGGCACTATCAAGCTGCCGGCTACCGTGGCTTTAGCCTCATAAGTGATCTCCTTGGGAGAAGTATCCGCGGTTAGATAAATCAGAACGCGATCTTCTCGTACATCTGAATGATCGACACCTTCGGCAACGAGCGCCACTCCACCGTTTTCGTCGCGGACCGGTTCGAAGCCACTCGGCAACAGATCACTGATCGCAACGTGATCAACCGAAGTTCCAGTGGTAGACCGGATCCGCAGTCGGACTTTTACTTGATCCCCGAGGCTCAAACTCGAAACGGGTTTATTCTTCGCATCTAAGAAGTCGCGCCTGAGTTCGAGCCCGCGTTCGAAAGGCTTCACATTTCTAGGGAACCCGCTCTGGATCACCTGAAAATATCCGGAGCCGTTCTGCCCCTCAAACTTCACCTTCGTGACGTCGTTACTGAGAGTCACCAAGCCGCTCGCGTTGGCTGTGCCCGGTTGCCAATTGCCGTTCCACTGACTGATGCGCAGATTGTTTTTGGTTTGCTCAAACAAGATTTGTCCGGCAACCAACGCCCGCAAACATTCAGCCGCGGATAGGGTGTTATAATCTGCCGCCCAGATCGGTTTCATAACTTGCTCCACTTGGTCGCGGCTCAATGACCGGAACCGCTGAGGGAAATGGCGAGCGAGGATGGTCAAATACTGAGCATAATCAGTTAAACTTGACCAGAGACCAGACGAGTTAGGTTGGCCGGGTACTCGATATTGGCTGATCCACTGATTGGCTTCCCGGTCCTTCAACAAAAGGGCTGCCGAGGCCGAGACATACACCCCGGTGATCGATTTTTTCCACTCGTCCGGGAATTCCTTATCAAGCGTGTCACGCAAATTAACCAATTCGTTGGTCATTACCTGTTCACGGCGGGTCAACAGGTAGATGGCTTTTGCTACCACTTCCGCTTGCGCCAGACCCGACGGTGAAGCCACGGCCACCTTCTTCAGATAGTTGAGCCCAACTTTATCGATGTCGGCTGGAACAGCGATACCGGCTAGCTTGGCCTCGGTAATGAATTCCAGCACGTAGACCGAAATTGGATCAAGCTCGCCGGCATCATCGGCTTTCCAGTAACCAATCGCCCCGTTTGAGCCTTGCCGCTCACGAATGAGCTTGAAATAGCTCTGTAACTTCGCGGTTAACTGAGTCTTGTTCAGGCCTGATCCCGGTATTGAGATCAACGCTAGATTGGCGAGTTCCTTGCTCGTTAGTTGTTCGGAACAGTCATAAGGATAGGTCTCCAGAAATTGATGCAGTCCGTTCACGAACAGCACTGGCGTGTTTGACCCGATGGCAGTGCGTGATTCGAACTGGGGATAGAATTCCTGAGTTAACGGCACTTCTAGGTTTCCGTTGGCCAATTTCCCGCTCTGAATAATCGTTTGGAAGGGCACAGCCGGACGAACACTCAAAGTGCGTTGGCGATGGACTAGCTCAGTTGGAGCTGTGGCCACAAACCGAATGACCGCATTTCCCAATGTATCGGTCGCTCGTATCTGCCAACGCAGCGTCTGGCTCGCCCCAGGGTGCAAACTGAGCGACTGTTGCGCTTGCCCGGTCGCGCTAACGCCTCCCTCACATTCAATGTGCACATCCGTGTTCAGGTCGTTCTCGGTGGCGTTAGTGATAGTGGCGGTAGCCAGGATTTGATCGCCCGGCGCTGCAAATACCGGGGCCTGAGGCGTGATGATAATCGGGCCGTGAATAGCGGCTTCGCATTGGGCTGAACCTTCGCCATCCGCGGATTCGGCGACCGCCATTATCCTAACACTCCCGTCGAAGAATTCGGGGACTACATAGTTGATATCGAGCGGCTGAGTTCCGGCCGAGATAACCCCAGACCAGAACACCACCGGCTTCTCCATAACCCGATTGAAGGGGTTGAGATTCTTTTCTACGTGCTCCTCTCCTCCACCCGACGCTGCCGCCTGTTTCAACTTGGAGTATTCAGGCAGGAGCGACTCGACAATTTGATAGGTCTGAACTTCCAATTGTCTTTTCCGGAATTGCCATGCCAGCGGGTCTGGCGTTTGGTAGTCGCTCACCTGAAGAATTCCGGTATCGACGGCGAAGACTACGACCTTACAGTTGCGATCCGCCCGGATTTTGATAGGCAATTTGTCGCCGGGTTTCGATCGCTTGGGCACGTCGAGCGCGAGCTTGATCTCACGCTGAGGAGGGATACAGCGGAATGGCGCCGCAGCATAACTGAGTGGTGAAGCATAAACTTCAGTCGAGCTCAGACTACGAACGAAGCTAACATTCACATAACCATAGCCGCTAAAATTGGCTGGGACCTGGATTTCCTGGACTGACATCCCGCGAGAGGCACGAAACCATTTCCAGCTAACCGTCTTTTCCCGCTCGATAGCAATCAAACCGTAGCCATCATAGGGCGCTTGCAGACTCACTTGCAGATTCTCGCCCGGAATAACGGTCTTTTTACTCAGCTTTAGGTTCAGATCCGTCTTTTCACCCAGAGCCGGGCTTCCTTGGCTGGCGCCGACGACGGTATAGTCAAGGCTGAAAACGTTAACGTCATTCTGGACAAGCTCCATCCGGAATCTGCCAACCTCATTCGTCGGCAGGGTGAAAGCAGTTGGCTTATCCGCTAAAGCGATCGTTTCATCCTGCACTGTCTTCTCCTGGCTGACCGTCTCGTACTTGTAAGTGCCATTGTCCTGCTTCGTCAGGACGGGCTGGTTTACTATCTCTATCAAATGAAACCGGCAGTTAGTCACTCCAATCGCCAGCTGAGCTTTACTCACTGCTACGAGTTCAATTGCCGCTGGTTGGTTGAACGGCAAGAAGCCTAGCTGAGCCGTGGTTCGGTATCCGACGACAAAGTCACGGTCGGATACGATGGCCTGCGCGCTACGATGCACGCTGCGGCCGCCGTCGCTTTCAAAACCTTCCAAATCAAAATCCACTCGATAGCAGGCGTTCGCATACTTACTCAGATCAGCTTTGATCGTCGCATTTCCTTGCGCGTCCGCGTTTTGATCTTCGAGGTCCTCTTCTTCGTCATATTTCGGATGGTTATCGGGATAAATAGAAGGGTTGAAAAAGGTGAATTCCTTCCATTTTGGTAGTTCGAATCCGCCGACGGTGACTTTCTGTTTCGCCGCGATACGGTTTCCCACCGCTGGCGTACCGAACAGGTTCTCCAGATGAGCATTTACGGCGAGTTCTTCCGGGCTTACCCAGGCGGCATTGTCGCCGGTGCTGACTAACGCGGTCAGTTTCATCCGATCGGGCTGAAAATCTTCAACGTGAAAATATTCTTCCGCGATCTGAGTCTGATCCTTATTTTGCAAGTGAATGGTGAGATGATACTCGCCGGTACCCGCGGTAGCGGGGAGCTCGAAATCGATTTCTCCTAACCCCTGCGCTTTGAGAACCTCTGAACCCACGGAAGTACCGCCGGAGTCATCGAGGTTTACTACCAGTGGGATCTCGGCGGAAGCATTGCGCTGCGATCTAACGACTAAGCCCACATGAACCGTTTCACCGGGTCGATACACTCCGCGCTCGGTGAACGGAAACACTTCCACTGTGTCTGGCTTAGGCGATATCTCGCCATCGATTTCAAATGAAGAAAAATCGACCTGGTTATCGTCGCGTTCGTACGGCATGAAGGAAAGGTCAGTACCCAGCTGGGCGACCACAGCCGCCGGTTGATGTTCATTCTCGACTTCCGCCAGAGCCGGTGAATGGATATGTCCACTCTCATCCGTGGTTCCATCGAACAACGCCAGGCCGTTCTTACTTAAAAGAGTCACGTGAGCGCCGGCAACCGGCGTCTGGTCCTTAAGTGACACTACAAAGATTTCCCGGCTTTGATCGCCGTTTCGCTTCATCAAGATGCCAAGATCGGTTACGAGCACGAACCGGGTATCCGTATGGGCCTTGAGCTTCTTGTGTTTAACTGGATCGATCGCCTTTGGCCGGATGAAAAAGAGCCCGTACTGCAGTTTCCCATTTGTCGTGAGGTACGGATCGAGAACTAAAGAACTATATTTGGCGGTGCCATCTCCCTGGTCTGCGATCTGTAGGGTAGGCCGGTTCACCACACTGATGTTGTTCTCGTCAAAGTTGTCTCCGAGAAATTCCAGCTTGTTGAACGAACCCGACGTCTGCGTAACCAAATGGTTAATCTGCCCAGGCAAGACCTTGGCAATCTCGAGCTTTACATCCTGCACTCCGCGCGTGCTGATGGAGAGGGTCCTTTCACCACCTAACGCTAGTATCCCCCCTTTTCCTTGGATTTGGATTTCGCGAGGCAGTGGATCAACGTTGACGATCGCTTGATAATCGTCCGCCAACAGATATCCACCCACCGCCGGCGTTTCTTTTGGTATCCTGACAAACAGCTGGCCGCCCTTCGGCAATACGTAGTGGAACAGATGCTCCTTCGAGAACTTCTCTTTCTCGGCTTCGAGAGTAACGGGTAATCTTTGGGCCGTCTTTAGAACTTCATCAGTGATCTCGCCCGGACTTTTCCAAGAAGCGACATCATTGTTCTCATCATCATTGCTGTTCGAGTCGTCATTCTTTGAGTCGCTCTGTTTCGAGTCGTCGTTGGAATCGCTATCTTTGGAGTCGCTATCCTCCGAGTCGCTGTTCTTGGAATCGTCATTATTAACCTTGGTATTATTATCCTCCGAACTGCTATCATTCCCTTCCTCAACATTTTTTCGGTTCGGAAGCAGCCAGACCTGAATCGCCGAAGCAATGTCAGTAGCCTTGGTATTTATGCTGGTTCCAACGACCAGCAGTTGAGCAAAATCGCCGTTCTCCCGGCGAGCTGTAGACGCATCAATGCTCTCAATATTAAAAAAACTGAAGCGATCCGGAACCCGCACCTTGGTTAGCTCATCTTGTTTCGTTTGCGAGGTGCCAGAAGCGCTGGCGAGGCCCTGCCGGATGGCGAGACGGACAAAGTCTTCTTTATCCGGCAACGTGACGTTAGTCGTGCGAAGAAAAAACCGCCGTTGATGCAGGTCAGCCACAATCTCAAATGGCTGCTTCCCACCAAATAAATTAGAGCCGCCGAGTACGTCCAGGCTAGCCTGCTTCCGGAGCGCGTCTAACTCGATGGGGAAATTGCTCTCGATCGTGGCGATTACTTGTCGCTTTTCTACATCCACCGGATCTTGGTAAAATTGTGAGTCTTTGAATTTCACCTCCAGCGGATTGGTAACGAATTCAACCACGTTGGTCTTCAAACGGACACCCTGGGCCAATTCCGATTCCGGTAGAGTGACCTGATAGCGAGTAGCTGGCGGCCAATCTGTTGCCGGCGAAAAAACCAAAGTGTTGTCGTACTTCCATTTCCATTCGCCGGCTAGACTAGGCGTCATCGGGAGGTTGACCGTCGCGCCGATTTTACTGAGTGGGACCACCGATTTATCAAAGACGATAGTAGCCGGTTTCGGTCTAAGGTCCTTTTCCAGAGGAGTGATGTCGGGCGCGGTGGCATAAACCTTACTAAATTCCGGTTGAGGTAGATGCTCGAAGACGTAAAGGGCAGTCGCGCTGGCAAGAACGCACAGGGTAACAAGCGATACGGCAATACGATGGCCTCGGATAAACCGACCGATCGGTCGCAGCCAAATCGGCGGTTGCCAATGGATCTCTCCAAAGACGACCCGAACGACGGTCTGGAAAAAATTCTGAATGGACTTAAGGAAGCGGCCCGGAGCTGCTGGCATATTAATAGTCTTTCACTAGGTAGTACGGGGAAGTTCCTGCCTTTCTTTCAAAAAAAGCGAAGATCGAGCAGTTTTGGCCTCTGAACGGAGCTGCTTGCCAGATTTTTGACTCATAGGGGCGGTAGGGCTTTGTCCCGAAGGGCCTAGATGAAGGTAGCCAGGCAATTTATTGCCTGGAATCCATGCGAAAACGGGAGCCGTCCCGTAGGGGACGGTATGATTGGGTCCGATCGGCGTGCGACGATCAGGACGATTATTCAATCGGGGGTAAGGATCAGACCGTGCCCTACGGGACGGATTCTTTATTGAACGCGTTCCAGGCAATAAATTGCCTGGCTACGATCATCGCGTCCCTCCGGGACGGGCGTTTTCTTCCAAGCTTCCAGCTTTCGGGGCTGACTACTATCACTCCGTCCCTTCGGGGCAAAATCCGAACTAGCCCGGCAGCTCTAAGGATCAGCTTCGACTCATCCCTACCGTTCCTTTCCGAATGGTCTCGCCTATGGCATGGCTTCAGCTACGATAGCTGCACATGATATGGAGGAAGCTTTCCTCGCCACTCGACGCAGTCTCGTTCAACGTCTCAGCAATCTGGAGGATCAGCGGACTTGGCAGGAGTTTTTTGAGGCGTATTGGCGCCTGATCTACGCAGTTGCCAGGAAGGCCGGGCTGGATCAGTTCGAGGCGGAAGAGGCCGTGCAGGAGACCATCATCTCCGTTGTTCGCAAGATTCCCGATTTCAAATATAATCCCAATGTTGGGACGTTTCGTGGCTGGTTGCTCACTTTGGCCCGGTGGCGGATTATCGATCAATTTCGCAAGCGGCAATCACAGGAATCGATTGACCTAGAGGCGACGTCGATAGAACAACCTTGGTTCACAGAAACTTGGAACCAGGAGTGGGAAAACCATCTCTTAACTGCTTCTCTTGAACGTCTGAAGCAGAAAACCAGCCTCGCCCAGTTCCAGGTGTTCGACTGCTACGTGATCAAAGGATGGCCGGCTCGGAAAGTCGCCAAGGAACTCCAGGTCAGCGTCGGCTCGGTTTATCTGGCAAAAAACCGCTTACTCCCGATTCTGAAAGAGATCATGGCTCGCGTCGAAAAAGGGGAGCATGAACCTACGCGTACCTGATATTCCTGATCACGATCTAATTCGCCCGATCGGGCGAGGCGCGTACGGCGAAATTTGGTTGGCTAAAACACTCACAGGTGGATTCAGGGCCATCAAGGTGGTGTTTCCGGAGCCGGATATTGCTTACCGGGAATTCGACGGGATACGAGCGTTTGAACCGATCTCCCGGCATCATCCCGGATTTGTTAACATTTATCACGTCGGCCGGGGGGACAGCTTTTTCTATTACACGATGGAGTTGGCGGATGACTGTCACAAGGGACAAAAGATCGATCCTGAGGCATACAGTCCGCACACCTTAGCCACGGACCTGAGCGATTCAAAACGGCTTTCACCCAAAGCTTGTCTTCAATTGGGAAAAACGCTCAGCGGCGCGCTCGGTTATCTCCACGAACAAGGGCTTACCCATCGCGATATAAAACCTTCCAACGTCATCTTTGTAAACGGTGTACCAAAGCTTGCCGACATCGGATTAGTCGCGGCGGCAGGAAGAAAAACTTATGTGGGGACCGAAGGTTATGTACCACCGGAGGGCCCTGGTTCTCCCAGCGCGGACGTCTACGCCTTGGGTAAGCTTCTCTACGAAGCTGCCACCGGAAAGGACCGGCTCGAGTTTCCCGAGATCCCAACCAATCTACCTCAGCTGCCCGACAAGGACATCCTCTTAACGCTGAACCCGATATTGCTGAAAGCTTGCGCTAGAGAACCAAGGCAACGTTACCAAAACGGTCGAGAGTTGGAGCACGCTCTTGACACCATCCACGCGGTCTCCAAACCGCCCGAACGACGTCGGTGGTTGCCAATAATTATCGCGGGCTTCGCGGTGAGCATCGCGGCTGTGGCGGTCGTGAGCTCGACTCAGCACTGGTTCGGAAACAATCCTAAAACGGCACAATCGACTCCCACGCCCGAGGCCACAATCACGCCGGCGCCTACTCCGGCAACTGCTTCGGTCAGAATCGAGAGCGACCCTGCGGGTGCGCAAGTCTGGGATGGAGAACACGAGCTCGGAAGTACCCCGCTGGATCTAAACTCGGTCCCGGCCGGTGAAGTTCACTATCAATTGCGTCTAGCCCGCTACCTCTATGCCGATGTAGCCGGCACAGTCGAAGCCGGACGTACCTCGACTTTGCACGCTGATCTCCAAGTCGCTAAGGCCCCGGTTAGTGGTCAGAGCTGGACCAATACCATCGGGATGAAGTTCGTCCCGGTAGGCGATTTACTGACCGGAATTTGGGATACCCGGGTCCGTGATTTTGCTCAGTTTGTTCGGGAAACCGGGTACCAACTAACCGGCCCGATGGAGAGCATCTTGAACGGCGAACAGGGCCAGCATGGAAAAACTTGGGATGACCCAGGGTTCAGCCAGACCGATGACCATCCAGTCGTAGGTGTGAGCTGGAAAGACGCGATGGAGTTTTGTTCCTGGCTCACCCAGAAAGAACAGAGCACCGGCCTGCTGCAAGAGGGTCAATACTATCGTCTACCAACTGACTTGGAATGGAGCCAAGCCGCCGGGCTAGACCGGGAAGAAGGTGAAACTCCAGAGGAACGGTCAAACAAGGGCTCTGAGACTTTCCTCTGGGGTAAGAATTGGCCTCCCCCATCGGGCGCCGGGAACTATGCCGGCGCCGAAATGAAAGGCGCAGACTGGCCACCAAATTGGCGTTGGATTGCTGGCTACTCGGATCCATTTACCCGAACTTCCCTCGTTGGTTCTTTCAAACCCAATGTTTTCGGCATCTACGACCTGAGCGGGAATGTTTGGCAGTGGTGCATGGACAAATTTTCCCGGAACGGCGATACCCGGGTTCTCCGAGGCGGTTCTTGGGCCAATGCTGATCCCGGTTTGTTAAGGCTTAGCCGGCGGATCGATGACGTCGTTGACAGCCGAACAGATTGCTACGGTTTCCGCTGTGTTCTGCAGACGCCCGTATTTGGTGTAGTGACCTTGCGTTCGGATCCAAGCGGAGCCGAGGTTTTGCTAAACGGGAAATCGATGGGGCGTACACCGTTAGTGTTAGAGAACGTCACGCCCGGCCCATTAAAAATGGAAGTGCGTCTACCCGGTTATCGTACTGGGCTGATCGATACTAGACTCGAGGCTAGACAGAACCTCGATCTCCCTTTGATCAAACTACAACCCTCCTCCTGGCCGGACGGAAAAACGAGCTGGACTAATTCACTGGGAATGAAGTTTGTCCTCGCCGGCGATATTCTGGCATCGGTTTGGGACACCCGCGTCGCTGATTTCAGGGCTTTTTGTCGAGCGACCGGCCGCGGAATGGTGGTGCCAGATTTTGAGCAGACCGCAGATCATCCAGCGGTATTGGTCAACCGGCCGGATGCAGAAGCTTTCTGCATCTGGTTAACAGGAGAAGAAAGGCGCCAGGGATTGATCGGCCCGAAAACGAAGTACCGTTTACCGACCGATCGGGATTGGAGCCATCTGGCCGGACTCCCAGACGAACAAGGGCAATCGCCGGCCGCTCGGGATTCAAAAGATCAAAAGCATTATCCTTGGGGCGAGATTTGGCCGCCGCCAAACGATGCCGGAAATTTCGGCAACCCAAGCGATTCTTCCGCATCCGCTCCGCTATGGCGCGACAAGAAGACGGCAAAACGGCGATTCCCGCAAACATCGCCGGTAGGCAGTTACACGCCCAACAGTTACGGTCTGTACGATATGGCTGGGAACGTTTGGCAATGGTGTTCCGACCCATATGGCGGCTCAGGCACATTCTCTAGTTGGGGAGTTTTGCGCGGTGGCTCTTGGGCCACCTACGGCGTCCGGCTTCTCCTCAGTTCCTACCGCGACGTTGTTTCACCAGAGGATCGCGATGTTACCTATGGGTTCCGTTGTGTACTCGACGTAGGGGACGGCGAAGTGAGAGGTGAGAAGTGATTGGTGGCGGTGGGGCGAAGAACTCGGCGCGCCGCAGGTGTTGTTTCGCCGATCGGCTATTCGCGCCGGTTTTGAGCCGCTCCGAGCGTGGAGCAACACCAACGATTGGTTCGAGACCCCCGACGCTTGCGACACAGTCCGATTTTTCGTATCAGCAGTCCCGATATACGAATTAGAATCAAACCTCACCGACGCTCAAATCTGAAGAACTGACTACTGATTACTGATTACTGATTACTGAACCCCCGCGACTCGAGTTCGCCCCATAGGAGATAACTCCCGAGCATTTCAGCAGCCGACCAACGGTCTTCCCTAGCGAGAGTTTTTCCTGGCAGTGGTTGTCCAGAAGAAGAACCAGACTTTTTTCTTACCACGACCGGTCAGGAAGTAGGGATTTTGTTCTCTAGGGATACGTGATGTTTTCATGGCTCGGTGTGATTGCCGGGTTGTATATCATTTCGCGTGCCAAGCAGGATTTGGGTGTGATTCGAGGGCTGCTGCCAGGAGAGGCGGGTTGCGCCGTCACAGGGCACGCAATGTTTGTGTCCCGCGTTTGGGCCCTGAATCCCGGATCCGGGACATCGCCCCGGTTCATGAAAGTCTTTACCGCGAAGCGGTTAAACAGATTAGCCCAGTGCTTTAGCCCCATACGCGTTAACGAGGTTCCGCGATCAAATCGCCATGCCGCCCGTTGGACTTTGTCCCGAAGGCCCAGCCCGCATCGCTACGCGAAGCGTTGCGGGCGGGGACTTAAGGACTCAGCCCGGGGTTTTAACCCCGGGGAATACATCCACACAGCGACCCGCCCTGCAGGGGCGGAAGATAGTTGCGATCGACGGTTTGTTTGGTCAACCTCTGCAAACGTGAGGCACCGCTTTCTACCGCCCCTTCAGGGCGGGAATTTCTTTAAATCAGCACCTGGGGTTAAAACCTTGGTTAAAACCCCAGGCTGAGTCCTGAAGTCCCCGCCCGCAACGCTTCGCGTAGCGATGCGGGCTGGCCTTCGGAACAAAGTCAAACCAGCGGCTCCGCGGACCATGACGCTCATCACAGACCGGCTCGATTAATGGCGCCTGTGGTTAGACAATTTACTTCGCCTCTGCCGCTGCCGTCTTGAGAGAAGCGGATTCCCTGATCATCGGCGTCTCTTTCCCGATCAACCGATAAAACGTCGGGCCGTCGATGCTTTCGGCCTTTAGAAGTTCTTGGGTGACTCGTTCCAGCTGATCCCGATGCGAGGACAAAGTCTCTTTGGCCCGATCGTAAGCCACGCTGAGCAGTTTTTTGACTTCTTCATCAATGGTGCGCGCGGTTTCCTCACTACAATCCCGCTGCAGTTGAAATCCTTGCCCTTCCAGAAATGATGGCTGGCGTTGTGCGCAATTCGCTAGTCCCACGCGTTCGCTCATCCCGTAGAGTGCGACCATCTGGCGGGCCAATGCTGTAGCTCTTTCGAGATCGTTCTGGGCGCCGGTGCTTACCTCGCCAAAAACGATTTCCTCTGAGGCGCGACCGCCAAGCAAACCTTCTATCCGATGCACTAACTCGGTGCGAGTAAGCAGAAATTGATCTTCGGTTGGAAGTTGCATCGTGTATCCAAGCGCGCTTCGGCCTCGCGGCACAATGCTGATTTTGTGAACCGGATCGGTATCCGGATTGTAAGCGGCCATCAGGGCGTGCCCCACTTCGTGGTAAGCAACTCTCAGTTTATCTTCGTCATTGAGCCGCCGGCTCTTTCGCTCAGGGCCAGCTACGACCTTCTCGATAGCTTCTTCAAGATCGCGTTGGCTGATTTCTTTTACGTGCCGCCGCGCTGCCAGTAGAGCTGCCTCGTTTAGAATATTGGCGAGATCAGCTCCGGAAAGTCCGGCGGTAGCCGCGGCAATACGGCGCAGGTCGACATCAGCGGCCAACCGCTTATCTCTGGAATGTACCTTCAGAATAGCTTCCCGCCCATCAAGGTCGGGAGCATCAACCACAACTTGTCGATCAAATCGGCCCGGACGAAGCAACGCTCGATCCAGGACTTCAGGACGATTGGTAGCAGCCAAAATGATGACGCCCGTATTCGGTTCGAACCCGTCCATCTGCACCAACAGAGCGTTTAAGGTTTGTTCGCGCTCGTCATTCACGGCGCCCATATGAACGCCGCGCTGGCGCCCAATCGCGTCGAGCTCGTCGATAAAGATGATGCAGGGCGCGTGTTCCTTAGCCTGATTAAATAGGTCACGTACGCGGGCTGCGCCTACCCCCACGAACATCTCAACAAAATCGCTCCCGCTGATGGAAAAGAAGGGAACCTTGGCCTCACCAGCCACCGCCCGCGCCAATAGAGTCTTTCCAGTGCCGGGTGGGCCGACCAACAACACGCCTTTGGGGATGTGTGCACCCAGCTCCTCGTACTGTTGCGGGTTTTTTAGAAAATCGACGACTTCCTTTAACTCAAACTTGGCCTCATCGCAGCCCGCCACATCATCAAAAGTAACTTTGACCTCAGATTCAGCGACCAATTTTGCCCGGCTACGACCGATGCCGAAAATAGATTGGCCGGATGTACCCATCCGCCGCGCGAACAGATTCCAAATGATAAAGATAAAAGCGATGGGCAATATCCATGAAACCAATAACTGGCTCATGAATCCTGGACGCGCGGCTCCATATTCAACGCCGGCATCCTGAAGTTCCCTTACTAGATCGGGATCTTCGACTCGCTCGGTGCGAAAAAAGAAAGGCGCCGTTTCGTCTTTCTGCGGCTTTTCCTGGTTCGGCGACGCACTGGGGCTCGCTTCAGCTGATGGCGCGGTTGTTGCCGGGTGCGGTTTCGGTACCACGCGGCCATCGATCTCGTTCTCTTTGACGACCGCCTCGGTTACTTCATGCAGAGCAAGGTAATGCTTGAACTGACTGTAAGGGATGGTGCGCTGTGTCACCTGCGTAAACAGCTCTTGCCAACCCCAGGTGAGCAACAACGTGATTACGAAATAGATAATGAGGAACCGCCACTCCGGCCCCTGTCGGTCTACTTTGGCTGGTTTCTTGATCGGCAGCGTTATCCGCGGCTTCTTTTTCATTGAGAAAAGTGTCCCCAACGGCGCAGGAGGTCAGCTACTACGCCGATGGACTTACGCTCGAAACCTAACGTGCTAACTTTTCGACAGCAAACACCGCCGTGTCTTAAATAAGCGTTAATAGCCTTTTCCCAATCGCTTCCTCGTTCTTGGTCGATGGTGCCAAACTTTCGCACTTCATCGTTGGCCGCGGCATTGAGGGCAGTTCGCTCGTATATCACGCTGACCTTGGTGGTGGCGGAATCCAAAGGCACGAAGGTTAGATCGATGGTTGTTACCATTACGTCACTGATAAGATAGGCGTACTGAATGTGGCGCCCTTGCCTATCAAACGCCGTGTTCACCCACACAGCTTGATGCGCGCCGTGTTTGATCGTGAAGACCGCTCCGGGGACGTCTGCGGCCGGCGAAGGATAAACAAAGTGCGGGTTCCAATCGTCGCCGGCCCATGACCGTTCGCCATTCGATCCAAACAGCGGAAATGCGACCTCGTAGCTGGCCCGGACAGTTAAATCGAATGCGGTGCGGACGTGGGTCTGCGAAGTCGGACCCAAAGCATCGTTGTCAGCAGGAGATGAAGCCGGCATAAGAGTCATTGCGCCGATAATGATGTAACCGAACAAATGCGTCTTTATCGGGAGCGCTCCTTTAGTTTGTGACTGTCTTCGGCTGCGAGAGTCAAACCGTAGATAGTCTTCAGTTGTTCAATTTCTTTCAATGTCTCGCGCGTAAAAGCAGATTTTCCTTCGAACGCGTGAAGTACGATCCCTTCGAGTAAATCGCCCAGCGACATGTCTTTCAGCTCGGCCACAGCTTTGAG
>Ga0209647_1001989_pt1 | contig 16818 bp, 18 predicted proteins | sample GraSoi_2013_60cm_FD_185827 | JGI IMG/M metagenome (GOLD analysis project Ga0209647, IMG submission 185827) | Grasslands soil microbial communities from the Angelo Coastal Reserve, California, USA - Sample 9_17_2013_60cm (SPAdes) (version 2) | ecosystem: Environmental > Terrestrial > Soil >...
CGGGAAATTCCCACCGACCAATGACCACGCGGTAATCGCCGAATTCGCAGTCAGCGTCAAGTTGTAGGGGACATTCGTATGGGCCGGCGCCGCCGCGATGGGCTGTAAACCAAACTTCGCCCACGCATTTACCTGAAAGGATTTCGTTGTCGAGGCCCCGGTATCGCGCGCCTGAATGACCACCTGATCAGACTCTGACGACGCTGGCGTACCGGAAATGGTGCCGGTGGTTGCATCCAGCGTGAGCCCCGCCGGAAGCTGACCGGCCGTGATCGACCACGTTACCGCCGTTTTCGCGCCCGCCTCCTGGAGTGTGAGTGAAAACGGTACATTCTGCACAGATTGAATCGTAGTTGCTGTTGTAATTGTGATGACTTCCGGCGGGGGCGGCGGTGGAGGCGGCGGCCCGGAACTTGCTCCGCCACCGCAACCGGAGGCCAGGGCGGCCGCAAACACTGCAACGAGACCCGCAATCTGGCCCGGCCTCACAGCGTGACTCCTTCAATTGCATCAGGGATCAAGCGCTGTCGACTCACGTAAATCAGGAACGGACGTTCGGGAAGTTCCCTGCTGATCAAACCTTCTTCAAAGGAATCAAACCGCGGAAGCGTTCCGTTCAAAATGAAATTGATATTGCCGACAGTCGCGCCAGCGGCGACTGTGACAATGTCTTTGGCCGTGATGTCGTCAATCGCCGACTGGTATTTGTGCCAATACTCCGGCGGCCCAGGCAAAAACGACGGCACTGGGATCGGCCCAACGCCGGATCCACCCCGAAAGTCATGGTCGATCGCTTCGATTTGAACAGTGTATTGTCCCGGCGTAACGGGAATTTCGTAGTAGCCGATCAGACCTGGATCGCGGCTGCCGGTAGAGGCTCCAGCCGGATTGTCGCCAGAGACGGCTTGACCCGGATTCCAGGTGAACTTGAACCCCGAAACGGCGGAAAACGCGATGCGACGCGATTCATCGATGGTCGTTGTCGTTGGGTCGTCGACGCGACGCGCGATAACGTTCGCGCCTTGCATTTGCGTGATGCCGTCGGAGAAGAAAAGAAATCCGCTGATCGTGCCGTACGACGCACTGAATGTTGAACTCGGGTAAAGCTTGGAGATCCATGCCGCATCGTCCGGAGAAAGAATCGGCAGTCCGGCCGATTTGCGGGCCTGGCAAAAGGCGATTGGGAACATCAGCGGAAGCCCCGCCAATCCATCCGAATCGCAATTGCCAAATGCGCCCGACTGAAACAGGTCCAGATTGATTTGCGAATGGCCAAGGCCCGAAAAATGGCCCATTTCGTGAGTAATCGCTTCGTCGAACTGATCCGCAGTCAATTCGAAATTATTTGTGTTTTGATTCGTGACGCCGTCTTGAAACTGGCCATTTAGCAGAATCAGTGCTGACACGATGTGTCCAGCAACGGAATCCAGTTTGCAGGTTGACGCGAAGCCGATAATCAGCGGGTCCAGTCCGAGCGACTTCAGCAAGGCACCGTTAGAATCGAAAATTACGGGGCTCTGCGTTCCCGCTTTGCAGCTTCCCTGGACGGTGTTGAAGTCCGCCATGGACTTCACGTCGCCGCCCGTCACGCCCGTGATCGCTCCGGCGTACGAATAGCTGATCGCCGCCGTTGAAACGTTGTGCCAATTGTTGAAGAGGTTCTGCACGCGCGTCAGCCCCTGCGCGTTGTTGATGATGGTCTGTCCGCTGGGATTTACGCTGAGCGGGCCGCTATCCACCGTATAGCGAATCGGCGCTCCGCTAGGCCAAACAAAGGCCTGGCCGGGAGCGGTAGCTGCGGGTCCGGTCACCACTAGTGGGCCACCGGCAAAAACCAATCTCGCGACTAAAAGGTATGCGAGGCCGAGAGCCGCAAGCGGGTGCCTCATCGCTGTGCCCCCGCAAGCGCTCCGATTGCGTCCTCAAAAGCGGCGAGTGGGGCCGCGCCAGATGGCTTCGCCGCAAGGGCGCGCGCCTGCAGCGATAGGGCGATTCCCTGATCCGCCGCTTTCGATTCCAACTGATCGAAAAGCCCGCCGTTATGCCTGCCGTTCGACGCAAACGCATTACCCTTCGCGTCGCGTTGGATGACGAATCGGCCTTGCTCCAGGCCAACCGGACTTGTGAGTCCATATTGCGAATTCGGATTCAGAAATAGCAACAATTCCGGCGACTTTCGATACCCTGCCGCAGTTTCCACGTCCTGAATGTCCCAAATAAACTGCCGAAAGGTGAACGTTGCTCCGGCATCCCCTTTCAAGACTTTTGAAACGGAGAGGGTCACCACGACCGTCTGCAAGTTTGCGAACCGCGGGTGCGGCTCGACGACGGCCGAAACCACATGGCCGCGCACAATCGTACCGGCGGTCTGCACCAGGCGTTGCAGATCAGCCGGCGCGGTTAGGGCGCCACGCTGGGCTGAACTCCGTGGGGCGAGACACATGGATGCCATCAGTGCCAGCCCCAGAGCGGCGGCTAGGCAGAATGGCGAGACTCTCGAATCGTGGGAAGTAGGCACACGGACCTCCCGAGTTTGACGATCGTCCGGAACCTACGTGCGATCGACCTGCAGCAAGGTCGGAGCGCCGAAAAGATAAAGTAAAGGTATCGCTATGTCAATAGCTCATGGCGGTGTTAAACCTCTACTTAATCCTGCAATCCGGTTTGCGGCGTCCAGTCCGAAAACACTCGTGGGAGCAAATCGTCCGGATGATTTGGACTACAAACCGCGAAGCAGTTTGTAGAGTTCGTTGGCAGCGTCGAAATCGGCTTCGAGTTCGCGGGACCCGAGCTTGTCGCGGAGTTCATCGAGGCGGCGCGCAAAAAGATCCAGAGCCGCAGAGAGCATTTCCTTATTAGTCAGAATGATGTCGCGCCACGTTGAGTACGGGCTGCCGGCGAGGCGGAGCGAATCGCGGAGGCCGGGACCAGCAAGCATAATCGGCAAACCATTTTCGTCGAGCCGATCGTAGAGAAACGAACCAAGAGCGACTGCGGCAAGTTGCGGAAGGTGCGAGGCGAGGCCAACTGCGTCATCGTGTTGTTCAGCGCCGAGCCAAAACGGACGTGCGCCGATTTTCTCGAGAATCTTAAGAAATGCGGAAACGCGAGGGTCGTGCGGCGAATCTGCGGAGCCGGAGTTTCCTATGGCATCGGCAACCAGAGCGTACGCATTGCCGCGGAACAGGTCGGCGTCGGCGTGTGTAACTCCAGAAACTTCCTTCCCCGCCATCGGATGACCGCCAAGAAAAAGAGGTGTGCCGGAGAAATGGTCGGCGGCGGATTGCAGGATGCGCAGCTTCGTGCTGCATGCGTCGGTGACGAGGGCGTGGCCCGGCGCATGGCGCGCGATGTCGGGAAGTAGATCGAGCGTCGCGCCGATGGGAAGGGCGATGTAGACAACGTCGGCGCCGCGAAGCGCGGGAGCAAGGTCGCCGTGATGCGCGTCGTCGATAACCTGGAGAGCACGGGCTTCGCGCAGAGTTTCCAGGCGATCCCAACCAGCGATGCGGATGTCGGTGGTGTATTTGCGAAGCGCGAGCGCAAATGAACCACCGATGAGGCCGGTGCCGAGAATAGTGACGCGCTGGATCAGATGAGCCGACATGGGATGAGGCAGTTTACTGTCGAATGTGAAAACTTGGAAGAAAACATGTCGGCGAATGCCGCAGAAATAACAAGTGATTCGCAGTGTTCGGAGCGTTTACGCCATGCGGCGGCCGATGGCTGGCGCGATGATGCGAAGCTCAGCCATGAGTTGCGTGAAGGCTTCCGGCTCGAGCGACTGCGCTCCGTCGGAAAGGGCGTGATCGGGATCGTTGTGGACCTCGATCAAGAGACCGTCTGCTCCCGCAGCCACGGCAGCGCGGGCCATGGGAGGAACTTTGTCGCGGCGCCCAGTGCCGTGCGATGGATCGCCCCACATGGGCAGATGCGAAAGCTTTTTGATTACGGGGATTGCGGCGATGTCGAATGTGTTGCGCGTGTAGGTTTCATACGTGCGGATGCCGCGCTCGCACAAAATCACGTTGTAGTTTCCCCCGGCGAGAATGTACTCCGCGCTCAGAAGAAGTTCTTCCATGGTGGCGGAGAGGCCGCGCTTGAGGAGAACGGGTTTGCGAACTTCGCCCAACGCGCGAAGCAAATGGTAGTTCTGCATATTGCGCGCGCCGACCTGATAAATGTCGACGTAGTGGCCCATCATTTCGACTTGCGACGGGTCCATCACTTCGCTCACGGTGAAGAGACCGAATTTGTCGGCGGCTTCGCGCATCATTTCGAGGCCTTTTTCACCAAGGCCCTGAAAGGCATATGGTGAGGTACGCGGCTTGAATGCTCCTCCTCGAAGAATTTTGGCACCTGCTTTGGAAACCGCCTCGGAAATAGCCAGCATCTGATCCCGCGACTCGACAGAACACGGGCCCGCGGCGACGACCACTTCCGTGCCACCGATTTTTACACCGCGGCCTAAATCGACGATTGTTCCTTCAGGTTTGAATTGCCGGCTCGCCAACTTAAATGGCTGCGTGATGCGCATGACTTCACGCACGCCGTCCAGCAGCTCGAAATCGCGATGATCGAAGTCGCGATGAACACCAACCGCGCCGAGCACGGTATGCGACGCACCGGTCGAACGGTGAACGTCAAATCCGCTCGCGATCAAACGGTCAATGACGTGTTGAATTTGGACGTCGGTTGCGCCCTCTTGCATGACGATTACCATGATTTACGCTTAGTTCCCTTCCTTCGACGAAACAAATCTCTCGAATAACGCCACGGCTGGATGCCCACTTTTCTCAAAATTCATTTTACGAATCTTTTTTCGCTTCACCGTCTTTATGCATGGCGGAACGTTCAGCAGCGCGAGCCTCGTCAATGATGCGCTCGAATAGACGCCGAATCGCGGCATCGGTGAGCGGGCCGCGATTGTTGCGTTCCGCATTTTCCAGAACTTCCTTCTCGCGATCCGGCTGATAAAGCGGCAAATTCGCGGATTGCTTGAGCTTGCCGATTTCGAGCGCACACTTCGAACGTTCGTTAAGTAATTCGACGAGTTTGCGGTCGAGTTCATCGATGCGGCGCCGCCAATCACCAAGAGTCATGACGCAACTTCCCTTTTCGAGAGTCCGGATTGTGCGGCGCGCTTCAACGAGCGAATACGCGATGCTAGCGCTTCACACGCACGGTCAACCGCGGCCGGCGACGAATCATTCAGAGTCGCGTTCTCAATTTCCGAAACCAGGGACGAGCCGATTACGGCCGCGTCGGCAAGACCACAGAGGACGGAAACGTGCCCCGGCTGAGAAATTCCGAAGCCAACGGCAATGGGAAGATGCGTGACGGCGCGCGCCCGGCGAAGCAAAGCGGGCAAATCGTCGGGCAAAGAATCTTTTGCGCCGGTGACTCCGGTTCGAGAGATGAGATACAGAAATCCGGACGAAACCTCGGCAATCTGTTTTAGACGTTCATCGGTAGAGGTCGGTGCGCCAAGAAAAATAGTGTCCAAATTATTGGCATGTAAAATCTGGCGGTAGTCCGTAGCTTCTTCCGGCGTCAGATCTGTCGCGAGAACTCCATCCGCACCGGCCTTCGAACCAGCGGCTGCAAATTTCTCCAGTCCCATCTGCAAAATCGGGTTGTAGTAACTGAAAAGGACGATAGGTACGTTCGCGGCGGAAGACTTTGAATTGCGAAGGTCCCGAACCAAATCCAAAATGCCGGAAAGCTTCGCTCCGGCTCTTAGCGCGCGCTCGGACGCCCGCTGAATTGTCGGCCCATCCGCCAGCGGATCGCTGAACGGCACGCCGAGTTCAATGACATCGGTGCCAGCTTCTGCGAGCGCGGAGACGAATTTCAACGAGGCGCCAAGCGTCGGATCGCCGGCCGTGATGTAAGCGATGATGCCCATCTCGCCGCGAGCCTTCAGCTCGGCGAAACGGAGAGAGAGACGGGTCGTAGTAGAAGTCCTAACGGGCATATCGGAATGAAATAGGTTATCACCAAGCCCGTCCGTCCGCAGCCGTGCAAACGAGACGCGACTCAGTCGCTATCTCGACCTGAAGCGACGACCTATCTGTACAAGTGTGACGAGCAAGGCAGGCATCGTTGACTCGAATAGACCAAAGGTGGGGAACAGGCAGAATCGAATGGCAATCATCAGCATGAATATAGACCAAGTGCACGAGCAGCAGAATTCGCCGAAGGCTCTTAATTTGTCCGGAGAAGTTCCCACGAACGCATCCACTATTTGACGAACTATGCTGCGGCACACCAACATAAGCCGTTCCCAAGTACGCCGATCCGACGAAGAACTGCTCATTACGGAACTCCGGAGGGACTCTTCGCAACAGGCTAAGTACGAATACAAGATATTTGCGCCCGACCAGAAGCATGCAAACCGAGTTCCACGATGGAGCGCGAGTCGCTGCAAATTCCAAAACGGGAAAAACGGTATAAGTTATAGAAATATATAGACTAATAAACTCAACATTTTCTTCGCAAATCCTTCGCCGCGACAGAACAAGAGGAACTGTTTCATTTTGGAACTATCAAGCGTCCCTTTTTGGAACGTCGGACAAGGACCTCGGCTAACCGGGTTCGCTGCTATCGCACAGGATATAGCTTTATTCTTAGGACCGCGTTGTACCGCTTGAAATCAGGATCAGTCGAAAAAATCTCCCACTCTCGTGAATTCGCAGCAGCACAAATCAGCATATCGACAACGGATACCGCAACACCCTTGGTTCTGCATTTATTGCCGGCGATCGCTGCTGCCTCGTAGTCATCGATCTGCAATACCTCATCTGGAAACGCTCGCAGCACTTGCCGCAGTTTTTCGAACTGCTCAGCTTCCCTTATGCCTGCCAGCAACTCTTGACGGATTATTCCAAGAATTCGCGTCCGGCCTTCCTGGATCAAATCGGCAAGCTCTTGAACGACGACTCTTTCGGACAGGTTTAGACGCCGAGTCGGCCGCCGCAGGGCGAGCGACCATACGGACGTGTCCACCAGAACACTCATGTCCGTTTCTTCGCGCGCTCGCGCTTGTAATCGAACTTTGAATCGAATCCAATCGTGCCGAACAGCGGGATCACGAATGCCTGTTTTCGTCGCCGGATGTATTCATCCAGGGCGGCATTAACCGTGTCTTTCTTGGTCTTATGCCGTCCGAGCCTTTTGGCTTGCTCGATTAGCCGATCATCAAGGGCAAGATTGGTTGGCATGATAAACCTCTCCACACTATTCTACACACTTGTATGTGTAAAATAAATGGCATTCGCCAGCTATATCCCGATATGATCAAACCCCATGAGCAGAAAATTTGATGCGGTGGTGCTTGGAGGTGGCGCAGCGGGACTGATGTGCGCCGTGGAGGCAGGAAAGCGGGGGCGGCGGGTGGCGGTCATTGAGAGGGCGGAGAAGATCGGGAAGAAGATTTTGATTTCGGGCGGCGGGCGCTGCAATTTCACGAATATCCATTGCACGGCACACAATTTCATTTCCGCGAATCCACATTTCGCGAAATCAGCACTGGCTCGTTACACGCCGCGAGACTTTATAGGCCTAGTGGAAAAACACCGGATTCCGTATCACGAGAAAACGCTGGGGCAGCTTTTTTGCGATCGCGCCGCGAGCGATGTCACGCAGTTGCTCGAGGAAGAGTGCCGCGCCGCGGGGGTTCAAACCTTCTCGAGTCAGCGCGTGACGGAGATTTCGCGGACAACGGAGTTCGTCGTTCGGACCGACGCGGAAGAGTTTCGCGCACCGGTCCTGGTCGTCGCAACGGGCGGACTTTCGATTCCACAGATCGGCGCGACAACTTTTGGATACGAAGTAGCGCGGCAATTTGGAGTGAAGATTCAGAAGACGCGGCCAGCGCTGGTGCCCTTGGCGCTTTCCGCAAAAGAGAAGAGGCAATATTGCGATTTGGCGGGCGTTTCAATGGAGGTAATTGCCAGAGCCGGTGAGTGCGCGTTCCGGGAGAAAATGCTGGTGACGCACGGGGGCCTGAGCGGGCCGGCGATACTGCAAGCGTCTTCCTATTGGGAACCGGGCAAGCCACTTACTATAGACCTCGCACCTGACAAGAATGTCACCGCAACAGTTGCCGCAGCCGGAACGCGAAATGCTGCCGCGCTGCGCAATGCGTTTGTCGGGGCATTGCCCAAGCGGTTCGCGGACCGGTGGGTGGAATTGCACGAGCCGCACGACTGGACGAACGCGTCGCTCGAAAAGCTGGAGAAACTGATCCATGCCTGGAGCGTGGTGCCTGCAGGAACCGAAGGCTACGAAAAAGCCGAAGTTACGGCCGGCGGGGTGGATACAGATGAACTTTCCAGCAAGACGATGGAATGTAAAAACGTTCGAGGTCTATTTTTTATCGGCGAAGTCGTTGACGTGACCGGCCATCTTGGCGGTTTCAATTTCCAGTGGGCATGGGCGTCGGGCGCCGCGGCTGGGCGATCTATTTGAGCTTTGATTTGGACTGTTCATTTCAGCTTAGCTTCGAGTTCGGCCCAGCGGGCGTAGAGGGCGTCGACGGATTTTTGAGCGGATTCGAGCTCGACGCTGGCGGCATGGAGGCGGGCCGGGTCGCTAGCGATGGCGGGATCGTGAAGTGCAGCAAGTCCTGCCGCGAGAAGTTCTTCCGCTTTGGCGATGGTCTCTTCCATCAGGGAAAGTTCGCGGTCTTCTTTGTAGGTGAGACGTTTTTTCAATGACTGCGGCGCTACGGCCGGCGGCGTCACAAGTTTTACGTTCGGCGCATTTTTCTGCGAGAACCGGGCCTCATTTTCTTCCTGCCAAGATTCCCACTGAGAGTAATCGGCAAAGCGTCCGGCGCCACCGAGGCCATCGAATCCGAGGACGAGCGTGGAGACGCGGTCGAGGAGGAAGCGGTCATGCGTAACGAGAACAAGTGCGCCGCGAAATTCGAGAAGACTTTCCTCGAGAATTTCCAGCGTGGGAATATCGAGGTCGTTGGTGGGCTCGTCGAGAAGAAGTACGTCGGCGGGCTGGAGCATAAGTTGAGCGATGAGGACTCGGGCGCGCTCGCCGCCGGAGAGACGACCGACGGGCCGGTTGAGATCTTCGCCCGTGAAAAGGAAACGCGCGGCCCAGCCCGCGACGTGAATGACTCGGTCCTGATAAATGACGGAATCGCTGTCTGGCGCCAGCGCGCGTTTCAGCAGAATATCCGGGTCGAGCTGGCGGTTTTGGTCAAAGTAGACGACGCGAAGCGCGTCGGCCTTCTTTACTTTTCCGGCGGAGGGTTGCAGAAGGCGCAAGAGAGTGGTTTTGCCACTGCCATTGGCGCCGACGAGGCCGACACGCATGCCGCTCGTGACGTTGAAATCCAACTGCGAGAAGAGAGTGCGGCCGGGAACTTCGTAGCTGACGCTTTCGAGCGACATCAGATTTTTGGTTTGGCGACTGGTGGCGGTGAAATCGATTCTCGTAGCGGTTGCGCGGGTGCGGGCATTCATGTCCGCGAGATCGCCGATCAGTTCGTGCGCTTTGTCGATGCGGGCTTTGGATTTGGTGGTCCGCGCTTTCGGACCGCGACGTAGCCATTCCAGTTCGTTGTGGACGCGATTTTCGAGCGCTTCCTGATGCTTCTGCTGCGCGTGAAGATAATCTTCCTTGGCTTCGAGGAATTTGCTGTAGTTCCCTTCCACGCGGAGGAAGCCGTCTTCGTAGGATCGACTGAGTTCGACCATCACGGTCGTCACGTTTTCTAGAAAGTAGCGATCGTGGCTGACAACGACGCAGGCGAACGGAGCGTCTTGCAGCACGGATTCGAGCCATTCGATACCGGCGAGATCAAGATGGTTGGTCGGCTCGTCGAGCAACAGAAGATCCGGCGCTTGCGCCAACGCGGCGGCGACGGCGAGACGTTTTTTCCATCCACCAGAGAGTGAAGCGGCAGTGGCGTCGAGGTCGGTGAAGCCTGCACGACCAAGCGTTTCGGCGAGCCGTAAGGCGTGTTCGACGTCCGGCACGTTGGCTTCGCGCATAGAGTTTTCGATGACGCTGCGGACGGTAACGCCGGGCGCGAACTCGGAGACTTGCGCCACTCGGGCCATGCGGGCGCGTTTGCGAAGAGCTATTTCTCCGGTATCGGGACGGACATTCCCCACGAGGATTTCGAGGAGCGTGGATTTGCCTGAGCCGTTTGGACCAATCAGGCCGATGCGATCGCCGTCGGAAACATTGAAGGAGATGTTTTGAAAAAGAGGATGGAGGCCATATCTCTTCGACAAAGAATGGGCACTGATGATTGGCGGCAAGCGGGACGTTTTCTCCAGTTCGTATTGTCAGAACTAGGATAACAGCTATGGGGCAAAGGCCCGCCGGGCTCGGCACGGCCGGCGTCGAAAAGCTGGCTCTAGGGAAAGAGTTTCTTGAGGGTGGCGGTGCGATAGTCGAAAATGCGGCGGAGGTCGGGGGCAACGAAGAGGCGGTTGACGAGCGAGCCGCCGGGGACGGCGTATTCGATTTTGTCGCGGACCAGGATACCGCCGTCGCGCTCTTGGAAGGTGTGTTCGTGATGCCAATGGCGATAGGGTCCGCGGAGCTGGTCGTCGGAGAAGAAGTAGGGCGGATTCCAGCCGGTGATTTCGCTCTCCCAGCGGATGGGAATGCCGTGAAGTTTGAGTTGGTACTGAATGCGCGTGCCGCAGGAAATGACTATGGGCTGAGGCGTGAGGATGCGGAAGTTGAGAAAGGGCGGGGTGAGCTGTTCGAGATGTTCGGCCGCGGCGAAGAATGGGAAGACTTTTGATAAAGGATGGGGGAGCCACAGTTCGGACTTGAAGGTGAAGAGTTTCATGGCCTCAATGCGCGTCAAAATCGATGCCGGAGGAGAACCTGTACGTCACGACGACCATGCAAGACCGAAACAATTTGCAATGGCTTGGTTCCGGCGCGATACACAATCAAATAGGAATAGACGGGGAAGAATCTGACATCCTTCTCGGTGAGATTTTCGCGCCGATGGCCGGCACCGGGATTTGAGGATAGGAATACAAACTTTTCACGAATCGTGGAGCCGACGCGATCCGCAATTTCCAGGCTGCTCTGCTCTTTAATGTACGTCCAGATTTCTACGAGATCCCCGGCGGCGCGAGGTGAGAGAACATACCGCGAGTTCATTCAGATTGGGCTTTCAGTTTCGCGATGTAGGCATCAAGTTGATCTTCAGGGATTCCCAAACCGGCATCAAGCTGTTCGATTCCGAGATTTATTTTGGCCTGGATCGAAGTTCTGTTGTCTAGGAGCCAGCGATCCTGCTCTTCCTGGGTCTCAAGCAGGCGGCGAAGCACATCTTCCACATCGCTTGAGCCGGAGGACTTTAGCTGCTCTTGAATTCTTGCTTGGAGACCAGGATCCCTGATTTCAATTTGCATGTACGTCCCCCTCCAGAAGCGGGCATAAATACGGGCCTACTACGAGTATACTCCAGGGCTGAATAGTGCCGAAAAGAAGGCGCTATCCTGCGACCATGGTGAAGCGGGAACGGGATACAAAGGGATAAAGATTTATTGAGTTGGAATCCGGAAAGTGTGCTACACTGTTTTTGCGCTTATTACCTCGGTTGTGTTGTGCGGTCCCTCTGGTGCAAGACTAGATCTGAGATTACCCGCCTCCAGTATCCTCCGTACGTTTTCAGCGTAATTTAAAAAGAGGCTGGCAAAACGACGCCCTTCGTGTGGACACGTGTATGCGTGTACCCCGAACGGGCGCGGCCAGCAAGAAAGAAACATGCAGAATTCAATCAATACAGGTGTGGAAACGTCTTCAACGAAGACGGCCACGCTATTTTCAGAAATGCCGCTTTCCAACTATGTGAAAGAGCGGCTCGCCGCGGCGGAATTTATTGTTCCGACGCCGGTGCAGGCGGCTTCGATACCGCGTTCGCTGGAGGGCAAGGATGTGCTGGCGACGGCGCAGACGGGAACCGGCAAAACGCTGGCGTTCCTGATTCCAGTGATCGAGGATTTGCTGAAGCACGAGACGTCTTCCGTCGGAAATGCTGGTGCCAGTGCACATGCGGGTTCGGTTCGGAATCCAAGTACGACAGGAAATACGGGAATCGCAGCGCTGGTGCTAGTGCCTACGCGCGAGCTGGCGATGCAGGTGCTGGATGTATACAACACGCTTCGCGGGAAACGGTTGGCTCCGGCGGCGCTGGTGGTTGGCGGACTTGCGGAACACGGACAACTTGCGGCGATTCGCAAAGGCGCGAAGCTGATCGTGGCGACGCCTGGACGGCTCGAAGATTACCTCGACAGAAAGCTATTTCACTTTAACAATCTGCGGACGCTCGTCCTGGACGAAGCGGACCGCATGCTGGACATGGGGTTCCTTCCCGCGATTCGCCGGATCGTTTCCATTCTGCCAAAGACGCGCCAGACGGTCTGCTTTTCGGCGACGATGGAAGCTTCTGTGGCGCATCTGGTGAAGGAATACATGAAGAGCCCGGTGCGGCTAACGTTCGGTTCGACGCTGAAACCATCGGAAAACGTAAAGCTGCAGGTGTTCGAGGTTCCTGCAGATTGCAAAATCAATACGCTGAAGCATTTGCTGGCGAAAGAGACCGGCCGCGTGCTGGTGTTTTCGCGCACAAAGCGGGCGACGCAACGCATCGCGGCGAATTTGAGTGACGATGGATTTGCGGTAGCGCAGATTCACGGCGATCGTTCGCAATCGCAGCGCAACTCGGCGCTGGCGGGATTCCAACAGGGACGCTATCAGATTCTGGTGGCGACGGACGTGGCTTCGCGCGGCATTCACGTGCAGGACATCGTGCACGTCATCAACTACGATTTGCCGGAAATTGCGGAGAATTTTATTCATCGCGTGGGCCGGACGGGACGCGCGGGCGGAAAAGGCGTGGCTTCCACGCTGATTACGCGCGATCAACGCGGGGAAATTTTCCAAATGGAGCGGACGCTCGGTTTGAAGATGGAACGGCTGCAGCCGGTGGTGGAGCGGTTTATTGCACCGCCGCGGAAGCCCGGGTTTAAGCCGGAACCGCAGGAAGACAATTACGGCCGGGACAATTCCAGCAAGAATGGGCGCCACGGGCAACGCGGGCGGAGAGATTCGCAGGGCGGGCACGGCGGACATAGCCGACACGCAGGACACGGCGGGCATGGCAATGCACGACGCGAGCGTGCGCCTGCGCCACGATCGTTTCAGGCGAAGTCGGACAGTCCTCGGTTTGTTTTGCCGGGCGAGAATCTGCAGAGACACGCAGAAAACTAGTTCGTACGAAAACGTGAAAAAGGGCCGGCTTGTCCAGTAATGGGCAAGCCGGCTTTCTTATTCTAGGAGCGCATCGGAGCAAACCGAAATGAGCAGACTGCGATCTAGGAAAGGATGGTCGAGGGCGCTGTCAGAAACGGATTCGTCACATGCACGCCGTCAAGATTTTGGTCTGGTTGCAGGTCCTCGGTGAGCAGATATCGGCAGCCGGCGGTTTTAGCGGCGGCGACAATCAGAGAATCCCAGAAAGAAAGTTGAAAGCGATCCTGGAGTTTCCAGCCCAGTTCGAGAAGAGGGTATTCCATTGGAACGGGATGCCAAGCGAGGAGGTCCTGCACTTCGGCCCTCGCCTGATCGCGGGACTTGGGCCACTTCTGCGTGACCTTTACGTAAAACTCTTCCATAACCTGAATACTCAAACGGCCCCGACGAGTCTTCCAAAGCTCCGAGCGCCATGCCCTTGCGGCAGCGTGTTTTTTCGGGTCGGCCGGATCTAGCGCGTAGATTAAGAGGTTGGTGTCAACGAAGACTGTCGCGGTCATGGACGTCCTTGCGTGAGAGATATTTCCCATTTGATTTTGCAAGAGGCTTGCGCGATAAGGCGCGCTTCATAGCCGCGTCGTAGCGGTAGCGTCCCTGTTTGCGTTCTTCGAGAATGTTGGCCAGGAAACGGGAGACGCTCAGTTCGCGGCGAGCGGCTTCGATGCGGGCCCAGCGGGCGAGACTTTCTTCCAGGGTGACAGTTATGTTGCGGAGACGGGTTTTCATGGAACGAGAACAGTGTAACACGAACCTCGTGTACCTTACCACGGGCGCCCATGAACACTGCTGAGACTTGCGTGGGCATTTCGTCCACCTACCACGGAGGCGATTTTAGCAAACAGATTGAGCGGAATTGATTGAGGAACGACAAGTTCCCCCACGCAAAAACCACGCATGGGGCACGCCGCTAAATTCGGGGGTTTGACACAATTCCAGAAGGTCTGGTTAACTGCCAGTCTCTTGCAGGTGCACGGACGTCGCCATGAATTCGCGTCGAAAATTTCTGACTCAGGCTGGGACCCTGGCTATGGGCGCGATGGGCACGCGTACTCCCGCGGCAGGCGCGAAAAGAACAGACGTGTCCGTCCAGGAGACCCACGACCTGTGCGGCCAATGGTGGTTTCGGACCGATTCTCTGAATGTTGGTGAGGAGCAGCGTTGGCACGGAACCGATGAGCCGATCGTGGCCTGGGGCAAGGTACAAGTACCTCACACGTGGCAAGTTGAACCTGCACATGTCGAATATCGGGGTGTCGCGTGGTATCGGCGAACGTTCGACGCTCCGCCAGAATGGCAAAACTCCGCAGTGCGGATCGAGTTTGAGGCCGTATTCCATACGGCGACGGTCTGGATAAACGGAGAATTGGCCGGAGAGCATGCGCGCAAGGGCTACACGGCTTTTGTACTCGATATCACTCACCTGCTGCACTGGGGCAGTTCCAACTCGATCACGGCGCGCGTTGATAGTGCGTTCAACGGCAACATGCTCCCCAGGGGGCGTTCCAGCGATTGGGCCCACGATGGCGGAATCTACCGGCCGGTGCAACTGCTCATTACCCCGAAAACTTTTGCGGAGCGCGTCGACGTCGACGCTGTTCCCGACCTCGCGAACGGAGACGGAAAGCTTGCCATCACAGCTTATTTCCACAATACGGATTCGAAGCCGTGGACGGGGCGAGCCTCTTTTCGAATTATTGACGATGAAACCGGGCAGACAGTGGTGACCAGCCCGGATGCGCCAAGCTTTACCATTAAAAACGGCGCGACGCAGACAGAACAATTTGTAGCTACTGTTCCCAATGCGAAGTTGTGGCATTTCGATCATCCGAATCTCTATCGGCTTATTTTCTCGATCACAAGCGGACAAGAAACCCATCGGCTCTCCGTCACATTCGGCGTCCGGAAGCTGGAGGTTAAGGACGGCGGGTTTTATTTGAATGGCGAGCGCGTGCGTCTAATCGGCGTCGAGCGGATGGCGGGAAGCAATCCTGAATTTGGGATGGCGGAGCCCAGCCAGTGGATCATCCACGATCACGACGACTTGAAAGATCTTAATTGCGTTTTCACTCGTGTTCATTGGGCACAAGACAAGAGGGTTGTGGATTACTGCGACCGGCACGGCATTCTCCTGCAAACGGAAGTTCCTGCCTGGGGCTGGGACAGTTTTGGAGGCATGAGAATCGAGCCTGATGCCGAAATCATGGAGAACGGGTTGGAGCAGTTGAGGGAGATGATCGCGCGCGACCGGAACCACCCTTCGTTGGTGGTCTGGGGCCTGTGCAACGAGGTGGGCGGGCAACATTCGCCCGCACATCAATTTGCGAAACATCTGTTGGAAGAGGCAAAGAGGCTGGATCCTAATCGGCTCTGTTCCTATGCTTCGAACTCCTTGCTCGAAACACCAGAACGCGACGTAGCTGGATTGATGGACTTCATCGAAGTGAATGAATATTTCGGAACCTGGGTCCCGCAGTCTCCGGAGGCGTTGGCTCTGCATCTGGAAAGCCTGCACGCCGCATTTCCCGGCAAACCCATTGTCATTTCCGAGTACGGCTATTGCGCTTGCACGCCCGACCGCCCCGAGGGCGACGAGCACCGCGTCGAGACACTGCGCTCCCACGATGCATTGTTCCGCTCCAACGAATTCATCGCCGGATCCATTTTTTTCTGCTACAACGACTACCGTTCCCAAGTCGGCGTCACCGGTTCGGGAGCGCTGCGGCAAAATGTCCACGGCGTCGTGGATCTATACGGCCGGCGGAAACCGTCCTACGCCGTCCTGCGGGAAGAATGCAGCCCGATTGAATCGTTAATTGCAGAAAACCGTTTGAACGCGTTCCAGATACGGCTCAAAAGCGGGCAAGATATCCCCACGTACACTCTTCGCGGCTATAAGGTCAGGGGAATTTTTTATGGCGAAGGGGACGTCCCGACAGAGCGGCAAGAAGTCACGCTTCCGGAAATCTTGCCCGGCAGGGAAATTGCTGTCGAACTCAAATTCAGCCAAACCGGCGTGCCGCGGCACGTCACTTTCGACGTTTTACGACCAACTGGTTTTTCGGCCTATTCCCGGGACTGGAAACCTTAAGTGACCTTTTGGCAAACCGTGCAGCGGTGACTGAGGATAGAACAGTGAAGACTAGAGAAAGTTAAAGTCCCACGCGCAAAACCGCGCATGGGTCACCGGGCCCACCGATAAGGCTGTCGGGATTAGTGCCGTATAACGTTCATGACGATGAGCACGACGATCATCAAGATGGCCCAAATTGCTACTTTGCGGAGGCGACCAGCGCGCGGCATGCGCCAGTTAAAAGAGGAAGTCCTGGCGTCATCAAAGCTCGACTTGCAGTACCTGCAAGTCTCGGAGTACAGCGGGCAGATGCCGCCGCAATTCGGGCACGACTTCGAATAAAGCCTATCCGACATTGGCCAGAAATAGCATGCGTAGAAGAAACTTCTAATGGTACGAACGGTAAATGTGTTCGCCTACTAAATCGTTGCAGCTTG